>JADMIO012791288.1_pt1 | contig 69871 bp, 55 predicted proteins | sample 8958161 | NCBI WGS metagenome assembly JADMIO01 (sample SAMN16585339, study PRJNA669376) | soil metagenome | isolation source: Crop rotation soil | place: USA: Cullars Rotation, Alabama | collected 2011 | reverse complement strand
CGCGACAACTTGTCCACGTGGAATTCTAAGCTTAGGATCCCAATGTGCTGGAAAGCGCATCGCTGAGCGTGGACCAGCGCTTGTGGGCGCAGGATGTGCGCGGCAGCCAAGCGTGGGTGCGGGCGTTGGCGCGCGCCAACGTCATCAGCGGCAGCGAGGGCGAAGAAATCCACGAGGGGCTTGACAAGGTGTATGCCGAGTTCGAGGCCGGCGCGTTCACCTTTACCGCCAGTGATGAAGACATCCACACGGCGGTCGAGCGGCGGCTGGGCGAGCTGATTGGCCCGGTGGCCGGCAAACTGCATACCGGCCGCAGCCGCAATGACCAGGTGGCCACTGACTTCCGCTTGTGGGTCATGGCCGCCGAGGAACGAGTACTCAGCCATCTGTGCCGGCTGCAAGCCGTGATGGTGGAACGCGCCGAGCAGCACGCCGCCACACTGCTGCCTGGCTATACCCACCTGCAGCGCGCCCAACCCATCACCTTCGGCCATTGGCTGATGAGTCACTTTTGGGCAGTAGAGCGCGATGTGGCCCGCTGGCAGACCGCCCGGGCCAACGCGGCCGTGTCTCCGCTGGGCGGCGCGGCGCTGGCCGGCACGGCCTACCCCATCGACCGGGCGGCGTTGGCCGCGGAGCTGGGCTTCAGCCGCGCCGCCGAAAACAGCCTGGACGCGATTGGTGACCGCGACTTTGCAGCAGAGTTTCTGTTCAACGCAGCGCTGCTGGGCACACACATGAGCCGGCTGGCTGAAGCGCTGGTGATCTATTCGACGGCGGAGTTTGGCTTTGTGACCTTGGCTGATGCTTATGCCAGCGGCTCGAGCCTGATGCCGCAGAAGAAGAACCCCGATGTGTTGGAGCTGACGCGCGGCAAGGCTGGCACGCTGCTGGGCCATTTGACCGGCCTGCTGGCGACACTGAAAGGCACGGCCTCCGCCTACGACAAGGACTTGCAAGAAGACAAGGCGCCCGTGATCGCCGCATTTGATGCCCTAGACTTGATGCTGCCGGTAGTGGCTGGGGCGTTGAGCACGCTGAAGGTGCACCCCGAGCGCATGGCCGCCGCGCTCGATGCCTCACTGTTAGCGACCGAGCTAGCCGACTATCTGGTGCGCAAGCGCGTGCCGTTTCGCGAGGCCCATCACCTGGTGGGCCAGGTGATCAAGCTGGGTCCGCTGAACACAGTGCCGTTGGCGCAGATGCAGGCGATCAGCCCGCACTTCACTGACGATGTGGCCGAACTGTGGGACTTCACCGCGGCGGTCAACCGGCGCACCGCCATTGGCGGCACGGCGGTTGAATCGGTCAAGGCCCAGATTGCGGCGGCCAAGGCTAAGCTCGAGGTCTGAACCAAAGACCATAATTCTGAGAGAGACGCGGGAGGCCGCCGGACAGCCTCCCGCGTTTGATTTTCAGCGCGGGCTAGAACGAAAAGCGCTGCAGGTCTTCACCCAATAAAACCGCGTCTCCAAAGGTTGCCTGCGCGCCGGCCAGTCGCTCGGGCAAATCGCCTGTCTGCGGTTTTAGGTGCACCAGCACTAACCGCCCCACCCCGGCGTCTTTGGCAATTTCAGCGGCCTGCTCGGCGGTGCTGTGGTGCTCACCGCCGTTGGCCTCGTGCAGCAATAGCTTTGCGCCGTTTGCCAGGTCACGAATGGCGCGATCGGGTTCAGTGTCGGAGCTATAAGCCAGCACCCCGCCACTGTGCTGGTCTTGAACGCGCAGGCCAATGACGGGCACAGTGTGCGTACCGGGCGCGGCCAGAATCGTGAAGTCGGCGGTGTCGGCCACCGGCGCGCCAGGCGTGAGCGACACGGTCTGCCAGTCTAATTCAAAGAGCTTCGCTGGCCGCAGGCTGGGCCAAAGTGCCACCGCCTGGCGACACAGGTCAAGCGTATGGGCGGGGCCGTGGATGGGCAGTGGGTCGCGGCGGCCGGCATGCCAGAGCATCTTGAGGAACAGCGGCAGTCCTGACGTGTGATCGACATGCGCGTGCGTGAGGATTAGCCGCTCGACGCGCTCGATAGCGCCACCGGCGCGCTGCAACTGGCGCAGGGGATTGCCACCGCAGTCCACGATCACAATCGTGCCTGACGCGCCGACCAGCGCCAGACTAGTCGGGTCGCGTTCGCCGTCACCCAGTGCCCCAGCCGTTCCCAATAAGATGACCTCAGCCATAGACCGTTACTCCCGCAGCCAGAGCGACACATTGCGCGGCTGCACCGTCTCAGCGACCACAGCAACCAGCGCGTCGGTCGAGCGGTCCAGGTCCACCTCGCTGCGCACCGTTGCGCCAAAGGCAGCCAACACTTGCGCCATGTCATATTTGCGGCGGAAGAAGCGCCGATCGATGAGGGCCTGGATGCGCGCCCGCAACGGCCGGAACACGGCCGCTAATAGAAGCGTGGAGACTACAATCGCCAACGTCGTGTTTTGGCTCAATAACCCGCGCAGAACCGACTCTAGGATGACCACGCTGCCAAAGTATAAGATGGCCAACAGCGCGGTGAGCGTGGCGTAGACCAGCGCCCGGTTGATCAGCAGGTCGATATCCCACAGCCGGTAGCGCAGAATGGCAACGCCCAGGCTGACGGCCAGCGTTAGCGTGAAGGCATCGTCGGCCACGGCGCGGAAGAACGGGTAAAGCGAGCCAGGGTCCTGCAAGCTGGGCACAACGGCCTGAATCAACAGCACCAGCGCATACAGTCCACTGCCCATGGCCGCGCCAAAGACCACCCATTTGATCTGCTGGCGCTCGACGGCGCTGGGGAGGGTGCGCAGGCGGATAACCGGCGCCAGGGCCAGCGAGGCGAACAGGAACACGGCGAAGGCGCCAAACACCGGCGAGTTGGCCAATGCAGCCGAGGCGGCATCATTGAAGTTGTCAAACAGCATCAGCACTGCCCAAACAGCGGCAACGAGGCGTGACCAACCCGGCACGAACCGGCCATCGGGAAAGGTGAAGAAAACGAGGGGCAGATTGGTAGCAGTGATCCAACCTAGCAGGCGCATGAGGGGCAACAGCGTCGGATAGGTGGTGGTGAGCACCTGGGTCACGTTGGCGGGCGGCAGGGTGACCAGAAACAGCGCGGTGGCGAAGGCGGCCCAATCGGTGGGGCGGCGCCAGAGAATGATGGCGGCCACAACCAGGGCGGTGCCCCAAACGAGTGTGTGCATCAGCAGCACCGCTGCGCCATAAACCGGCAGCGGCACGCCCAGCCCGGTGAGGTTGGCCAGGGCCGTGCCGCTCAGCTGGCCGTGGATGCAGGTGATGGCAAGGCAGGGCTCTTGCAAGCGAGCAGCGAAGTGCGGGGCGGCAACGGCAAACATCACCAGGTAGAGCGCCGTCACCGCGAGCCAGGCCGCGCGAGCCAGCACCCGCGCACGGCGCTGGGCCGGTGTGGCGGTGGTCATGGGCGAATTATAGCGTTGGGACCGGGCTTAAACAGCCAGGTCCGCGGGATGAGGGCGGACCTGGCGGCGGACACGAGTGCACACGAGTGGCGGAGAGGGCGGGATTTGAACCCGCGATGGTTTTACCCAAACGCGCTTTCCAGACGCGCGCCATAGGCCAGACTAGGCGACCTCTCCGAATGCGAGGGCCATTATACCAAATCGACTATGCGGTTGTTAAGTTGCGTTAGCGCCTAGGTAAGCGGCATTGCCCGCCGGCCAGTCACGCAAAGGCAGGATAGAGTGGCAATTGGCAGTCTTCGGCGGGCCAGCGCGCTCGCAGGTCTGTCGCGAGGGCTTCGCAAAACGCGCTTAGACCCAACAGGCTTTCATGTTCTCGGGCCGTCATGATGAACAGCTCCAGACGTGCGAGCGCACATTGGCGTATATGGGGCAACTGATCAGCCGGCCCGGCGCCGGTCAGCGCCCGCGCCAGCCAGAGGTCGCAGAAGCTGAGCACCCAAAATGCGCAGGCCGCAGCCAACCCAGGGCCCCAGCTCGCTGCCAGGTCAGCAATGGGAACGTTGTGCAACAGTGTGGCGCGATAGGCAGCTTCCGCTTGCCGCCAGACTACTTCAGGCAGGCGGAATACAAGCGCCAATCCACTCGTTGGAAATAGCATTCGCGGGAAGGCACCTTCGAGCAGCGCATGTCGGAAGCGCGCTGCTTCAAAGTCAATCAGGCGCCAGCGGCCCTGGCAGGCGATGACGTTCGTGAAGACCGGATCACCATGGGTAAAGGTGGAGAAGCTACCCGGTTCTGATAGGAGCGCGGCCGCTGCCGACAGGTCGGCGCGAGCGGCGGGCGGCAGAGCAAAACCCAGCCGGCGCAGGGCTTGAGCAAAGGCTTGAAAGTACGGGTGAAAGTCCTCAGTATCGGGCGAGTAGCTCGTGCTTAATTGCCGGCGCAGGTCGGCGTAGAGCTGAAAATGCTGCGCGGTGACGCTGTGCAACCGCCCTAACATTTCGCCATACATAATCAAGGCTTGAGTGGCCGCCGAGGCAGCGTGGCCCCACAGCGCTGCCTCAAGCGGAAAGGTGCCCGCTAATTCTTCGGCCACAAAAAAGCCGGCAGTTCGATCACCGGCGAATACGCGCGGCGCCAGCGAGGCGCTGCCTTGCAGGGCGGTCAGAAAATTCATGCCGGCCCAATCCGTGTAGAGATGCTCGCTTGAGTCACCTGGGACGTAACGGTTTTCGCGGGCCTGGCGCCAGCGCTTAAGCATAACGGTAGGCGGCGCATGGGCCGGCGCCTCTTGGACAATGAGCCGCGCTACCTGGGGGTGATCATCGATCGGCGATTGAAGCGACAACCGGACAGGGCCGCCCCAGGCCTGTGACAAGACCTTTTCGACTGGCGTCAAATCCATGACTGCGCCTTGGGGCTGCTGTCAGTCATGCTCGAACGGCGTGTGCCAGGGGCGCACCTCGAAGATCAGTAGGCCAGAGGCTACAGCCGGGTCGGCGGCAGCGAAGGCGGTGATTTCGTCAAGCGTGACGGCGCGGGTAGTCACCATGAGGCCGCCAGCGTCAGGCAGGAGGAACGGGCCGCCGAGTTGCAGCTTGCCCTGGGCGTGCAGGCTGGCGTAGTGCTGCACATGCTCTCTGACACCGGGCTGATCACGGAAGTCAATGCCGGTTTGCCAGGCCGGGCCGGGGCGATGAAAGACGGCATAGCGCGGGGCGGGTCGAGGGGCTTGAGACATGCAGACGGCTCCTAAACAGCGGAAGGGATGCAATTGAAATGGGTTGCAGACGGCCTTTCCAGAGACGTACCAACAGTGCTTGGCGAGGACGTTCGTCTTACGGCCAAGATCGTAGCACCCAAGCGACTCAAGTGTACCGGTTAATCGCATTAATACGCATTGAAGGTCGCTTGTCGCTTATGTTGTGACCGTCTACAATGCACGACCACTTAATAAATCCACATATCACAAGACTATAGCTCACACTTAACTACCGGTCAGGGGGTCCGGTTCGTGCGTGGCTTGCGGATCAATCAATCATCGTGCACCTACCAGTATTCAACTTCATTGCAAGTGTCAGCTTGCTCCTAGCCAGTATCCAACTTGCACGCAGTCTGCGGCCCAATGGGTACGCCGAGATGAGCCTCAGCTTCTTCGTTGTGCTCACCGCGCAAATCGTGGTCTTGAGCTGGCTGCTTTCAGCATTGAACCGATTAGCAGATGTCCAGAGTTGGGCGATGGCTGGTATTGCTATGCTAATGGTTAGTACGAGCTTGGCCATCTGGCTATGCGGTTTTCGGCAGGTTTTCGCCTTACCTAAGTTTTCAGGGAGTCAGCTAGCGCTTCGCATGGTCCCAGCTTACGCTCGATTGAGCGTATATAAGAGAGCGTTACTAATCATACCTTTGGCAACTGTGGTGCTGGTCGGCGCGCTGAATGCCACAGTGGTTTTTTTCTCTGCACCACACAATTGGGACAGCCTATCCTATCATCTGGCGCGCATGGGTTACTACGCGCAACACCAGAATCTCAGTTACTTCCAAGCTAATTATTGGGCACAGGTGTCCCACCCGACAGTGGCACCGGTGCTGTTGCTTTGGACCTACTTGGTCACAGGCCGGCATGAAAACCTACTGCAGCTAGTGCAATTCGCCAGCTATTGGGTTGGCGTGGTTGGAGTCTATGCCATTGCTCGGCAATTGGGTTACCGGCGAGCGGCCAGCCTGATGGCAGCGGCGGTTAGTGCCCAGCTAATCGAGTGGCTGATGCAAGCGACTACGCCACAGAACGACATGATGTTAACTGCCTTTGTAGGAGCCAGCGTCTACTATTTGTTAGCATTCCGCATCACGCCGCGTTCGCGGTATTTAGGCCTTTCAGCGGTAAGTATTGCGTTGTCGATTGGCATAAAAGCTTCCGCATTTGTACCGCTGCTGTCAGTTGCCTTAGTCGGGTTATTTGCGCTCTATCAGGCCCGTAGCACCTGGACGGCCCGTGCTCGCGACCTGGGTGCGTTCGGCTTCAGCTTAGCAGTAACCGTGGGCCTAATGCTAGCGAATGCCGGCTACCTGGATAACATGCGCCAGTATGGGCATCCCCTTGGACCGCGTTTTGTCGTGAGAGCAATCTCTTTCGAGGAATACCGACTCGCTGACGTGCTGCGTATCGGCACTAAGAACATGGCCCGCTTCGGATTAGAGTTCCTGTCGCTTGATGGGTTGCCGCCATTTGGCCCAGTACTAGCTGCCCAGTCCGTTTTACGTGTTGGGCCAATCTGGGCAATCTCGGCCACTGGGATTGATCTCGAAGCGCCTTTTGGCGCGCGCGTACCCTTTCAGTACGACAAGCTGCCAGCCGCTCACGAAGACATCTCTTATTGGGGTGTGTTGGGGTTCGGCCTCATTTGGATCGTGGTGATCCTAACAATCATGGGACGAATCCGCGCTTCGGGGCTGCGGCCAATGGCTTGGGCAGCCTTACTTTTCGTCGTGGGAGAGGCTTTCGCAGGACCCTATGATCCTTGGCGCGGCCGCTACTTCATGACAGCGGCGATCTTTGCGGTGCCTTTAGTGGCTGCTGTTTTCAATACCCGAAGGCGTTGGGTGCAAGTTTATGTTTGTGTAGTCGCCCTATTGGGTTGTACATCCGCTATATTAGGTGTGGTTCTACGCGAAGATACTAGTTTGATCACAGTGCAAGCTGGCGATTTTAAGCGCACATCGATCTTTACTCTCGATCGATTACAGCAATTTACCCAGGCACGTAGCGATGTATTGGCACCACTTCGCCAATATGAGGAGCATGTCCCCGCTGATGCAACTGTCGCTGTGTTCCTACCAGATGACTCATTCGAATATCCTCTGTTTGGTGTGGGAATGAGTCGGCAACTCTTTCCCATTCACTCCTTCTTAAACGGCCTCCAGCCTATTCCTCCAGAAGCAGACTATTTGTTGTATGCCGGCGAGTTCGCTTGTGCAACAGAGGGCGACTTAGCCTTAGGCAACGGCTGGTTCTTGCGCCAGCTGACTAACGCTAATCGCGCCTGCCCCTAAACTAGTCTAGCCAGGGAACATCGCTGCCGATAAGCTCGGCGCATACTGGGCTACAAGGGCCGAAGAAAGCGTGCTGGTCTTAGCGATCTGACTGTATAGCAGTGCCGAGGGGCGCGGCGTGCGCACCTGGGTGGCAGTGTCGAGCGCGTACAGGCCGAAGCGGTGCGACCAGCCACGCTCCCACTCAAAGTTATCGACCAGCGACCAGTGAAAGTAGCCGCGCACGTCCCAGTTGAAGTTTACGGCGCGCCAGAGCTGGCGCACGTGGGTCAGCAGGAAACGCTGGCGTAAGTCATCCGCCTCCCCGCCGATGCCGTTCTCGGTGACGTAGATGGGTAAGCGATAGTGATGGGCCCACTTGAGCGCCTGAAAAAAGCCGGCCGGGTACGAAGCATAAAAGCCAGACGAGTCGACCTCCGCCCCCGGCGGGAAGGTGCGGCGGCCGAATAACTCGCCGGGGTTGGTCAGGTCGAAGCGAACGACGTCAGTGGTGTAATACTGAAGCGCGATGAAGTCTTGCGTGCCCTTGGCGGCCGGCACGGCCAGCGCGGGCGCGGCGATGCGACGCATTTTGCCGGTGGCGATGGCGTCGGTGAAGAGCGCGCTGAACAGGTTGAACTGCGCCTGGGCCGCCCACTCATCTGGGCCGAAGCCGGGGTGCGCCGGGAGCGTGGGCCGCAGGTGAATGGGCAAGCCCACTTGAGCTTGCGGCTGGACGGCGTGCAGGGCGTGATAGGCGGCGGCGTGGGCGCGCAGCACGTTGGCCGCCACACGCAGCGCCAGGCCAAAATCCTTTTTGCGCGGCGGGAAGACGCCCTCGGCCCAGCCGCGGTACATGAAAACATTGGGCTCATTGATTGTGCACCACAGGTCGACGTGCTGGCCCAAGGCGGCGGACACCTTGCGGGCATAGCGCTCAAAGAGCGACACGACCTCGCCCGTCTCCCAACATTTGCGCTCAACCAGCCAGCGCGGACTGGCGAAGTGGTGCAGCGTGACCATGGGGGTCAGTCCGCGCTGGCGCAGACCGGCCACCATTTGGCGGTAGTGGTCGAGGGCGTCTTCGTCCCACAGGCCAGGAGTCGGCTCGATGCGGCTCCACTCGACGGAGAGGCGCAGGGCGGTGTGGCCATCAGCGGCGGCGCGGTCGAAATCTTCAGACCAGCGGCCGCCCCACCAGTCGCAGGCCAGGCCAGAGCGGTCGCCGTTCAGCACGGCGCCGGGCTGCTGCTCCCAATCCCAAAAGTCGGCGTCGGTGCTGTTGCCCTCCACTTGATAGCCGGCTGTGGCCGTGCCCCACAGGAAGGACTTGGGGAAGTGGTGGGTGGCCTGGGCCATGGCTAGAACCGGGCGCGGCTAGGCCGTGCGGATGGCCTGGCCGACGTATTCACGGTGGCCGGTGTCGATGAAGCCGACGGCCTCAGCCAGGCGGATGGAGTATTCATTGCTTTGGGCCACAACATACAGTGGCGTGCGGCCCGATTTGAGAATGTGACCGACGAGGGCGCGCACCACGGCCTTGCCCCACCCGCGGCCGCGCACGGCCGGCTCAGTGTAGACGTAGACTTCGGCGAACTTGGGCGACTGCCAGTTGATGCCGGCCACCGCCCCGGCCCGCTCACCGGCGCGGATCTCACAGCGCGGCAGACCGTCCGGGGCGCTGCTGACAACAACGAGGACGTTGATCTCTGGCTCGTAGCGCTCAACATCGTAGCGCAGAATATTGTGCAGCTCGGCGTCGGAAACTGCCAGGTGCTGGTTTACCCAGCCGGCGTGCGACTCGGGCACAGTGAGGTAAACCGGCCGGCCGGCAATCAGCCCGCGCCGGAAGAGCATTTGTGCGGCCGTGCCGTTGGGGGCGCGGAAGGTGACCAGCGGGCGGAACAGATCCATGCCGGTGCGGGCGCGCACCAAGAAGCCGTTGGCGGGTGCGGCGTAGGTCTCCGCGGCCTCGGGCGAAACAAATAGCTCGGTGCGGTCGGCCGAATGGTGGAAGGCGTAGTAGTTGGCCAGCGCGTCGGCAGGGGCACGGTCATCGAGGAGCGGCCGGATGGCGGCGCGCTGGCGTTCGAGCGAGGCGCGAAGCGTCATGGGGCGCATTCTAACACGGAGGCGGTGGAGAGTAGGCTGTTGGCCGGGGGCAGTTGGCAATGGACGGGAGCGGCCAGTCACAGGCAATATTGCGGCGAAACTGACAAGATGTAAGGCAGTTTGAGGCCGGCACCCAGGAAGGTGGTGAGGCGCGCGGCCTGGCCTTGGACGGCGGATTTGATCTTGGGGTGAAGGTTGTGAGCGGGCGAACGCTGATGGTGGTGCGACGGCCTTGGATTTAGGCAGGATGGGAGAGGCGGAGGCACGCGTGACGGCCAAGTGGGATCGTCACGGTGTGCAAACAATGCCTCCTCATCGTCACCATTGTCATTCGCCGTCACTGTGCGCAAGTGAGGCCCCTGAATTGTCACCACTGTCACCGCGTGCAAGTGAGGCCTTCGAACCGTCACCACTGTCACCGGGCCAGATGGGGCAGCAAGCGTCAGGTGCGGGGCGGACGTGAGGGCGGTAACCATGTGGTCAAGCGTGGCAAAGAATTGATCCCTTGGCAAGGCCTTTTGGTAAGAGTTCCGCTATAATCTAGAACACTTGGGCTAGTGGTGCAATTGAGGCGCTGAAGGCGCGGGAGGGTGCCATGGCGAAGGCGGCTTTTGAGCTAAAGGCGGGGGACGCGGCGGCAGTGACGGCATTGATGGCGACGCTGAAGCACCCGCACAAGGCCGAGGTGGAGGCGCTGCGGCAGATCATAATGGCCGCGAACGCGAAGCTGAACGAGCGGGTGAAATGGAACGCGCCCAGTTATTTCTACAAGGCGGATTTCGCCTCGTTCAACCTGCACCAGCAAGATTTCGTGCAGCTGATACTGCTGTTTCCACAGGGGCTCATTGACGATGACAGCGGGCTGCTGCTGGGCACGTGGAAGGACCGGCGTGAAGCGCGCTTTCAGGACATGAAGGATGTGCAAGCGAAACAAGCGGCGCTGCAGCGCGTCGTGAACAAATGGGTAGAGAAGATGGACGCGATCGCAGATTGAGCGTCGCGCCGCCGGCGCGGCTTACCCAACACCCGAAACCGAACAAAGGAGACATCCATGCGTAAGGTCGTGGTCAGCAATTTTACAACGCTCGATGGCTTGTACGAGGGAAAAGATAAGAACATTGGGTCGCTGTATGACTACTATCATACTGATTATTACGGCGACAATAGCTATGACTATTACAACGTGGAACGCTTGAAGGCGGCCGATTATTTGCTGTATACGCGCCTGGCCTTTTTGGGCAACCAAGCGTACTGGACGGGCGTGCTGACGGACCCCCAGGCCACGGCCATCCGGCGCGAAACGGCGCACATCATGCGCGATATTCCGAAGCTGGTCATCTCAGACAAGCTGACGCCGGCGGAGCTCACGCCGTGGGCCAATACCCGCATCATCGCGCGAGCCGATGGGCCGGCGGCGGTCGGCGCTCTCAAGCAAGCCGGCGACAAGGATATTTTGGTGCTGCAGAGCCGGCTGCTGTGGCAAGACCTGCTGGCGCACGATCTGGTCGATGAGCTGCATTTGATGTTCTTTCCCCTAATTGGCGGGGAGGGCACGAAAATGTTTGAGACCCGGCCGGCAGTGGCGCTAAAGCTCATCGGCACGCGGACGTTCGAGAAGTCGGGAAATTTGCTAGGGGTGTACGCGCTGAGCAAGTCATATTAGCGCTGGCGGTGGATGAGGTAACGGATGGAGCAGATGCCAACGGGATGGACCTGACCCGCCGGATACAGCGCGCCGTACTGAGACCAGTCAACCCTGACTGGTTTTTTTCAGCGCCCAGCCCTGGCTAGCCGGGGCTAGGTTCAGCAACGGGGACCGGGCGGGCGATGAAGAAGAGGAAGCAAGCCAGCAAGCGCAGGGCGCCGCCGGTAAACAAGCCAGCGGCCAGGCCCAGCTCGTCGGCGATGGCGGTGCCGATTAGGGGCGCGGCGATGGCACTGAGATTCTGCAGGCTCTGGGCTAGCGAGGCGAAGATGGCGGTTTGGCTGGCGGGCACGGTCTTCATCAGCTCGTCAAAGAATACGAGATCGAGCCCAGCCTGAAAGATGCCGGCCACAGCGGCCAGCGCAATGAGCAGCTCAACTTGTTGGGTGAACGAGGTCAGCACTGGATAAAGGGCCAGGCCAAAAGTGGTGCAGAGCAGCACCAGGCGCGAGCCGCGCGCCTTCGACAGCCTGGTCCAAAAACGGTAGCCAATGAGCATGGTGACCGACCCGGCGGTGCTGATGAGACCGATGGCGGCATCGGAGGCGTGGGCGACGCGCACGTAATAGAGTGGGAAGAGCGGCGCGGCCAGGGCCATGCCCGAGAGAAAGACGAAGCGCTTGCTGGTGAAGGCCACAAAGGCTGGGTGTGAGGCCAGCAGTGTACGGGCAGCGCCTAGGCGCTCAAGCAGCGGCCGGCGCGTGGGATTGGCGGGCGGCGGGGGCGGGTTGGGCGGCAGCTCGAGCCGGCTGGAAAAGACCAGGCTGAGCAGCCCGCCAATCGAGAAGAGCATAAAAACGATTTGAAAATTGAGCGGGAAAGGCAGCCGGATAAGCACCTGCCCCACGATCAGCACGGCGATGGCCGAGGTCAAGCCCAGCACCGACCAGCGGCGGCTCATCAGCTCATAGCGGCCTTTGGGTCCGGCCACGGCGTTCATAACGACCGAAAAGCCGACGTTGGTCATGATCTGCGGCACGGTGACGAGCGCCCAAATGCCGAGGGTGACGCTGACCGCCCAAGCAGCGGGCACCAGGATGGTGACCAGGCCGGTAGCAGCGTAGGCCAAGATGGCCAGAAAGCGCGCGCGGCCATACCAGGGCACCACATTCGCCTGGCGCTGGAGGAACTGGCCGATGGCGAGGGATAACAGCAGCCCGGCCACAGCCGGCATGGCCGTGAGCAGGCCGACTTGAAAATTGGTGGCGCCCAAGCGGGCGAGGAAAACCGGGATAAACGGGGCCGAGGCGCTGGCCAGGCCCACGCCAATACCGTCGATCTGAACGTTGATGAAGTTGCGGCGCTGGAGGGGGGTAGCGTCAGGCGGGGCGGCTGACCAGCGCAGCCAGGTGGGCAGCCGAATGGCCATGCGGCGCAGCGCGAGGCGGGCGCGCCGCTAGACCTGCTCGAAGTGCGGCATGTCGACCACGAAAATGGTGGCGCGGTTCTGGCCCGGCTCGGGCGCGGCGCAGGTGCTCTTGATCAGGTCGATGACGGGCTGCACCTGATCGGCTTCGACGCCGATCATGAGGGTAACGTTGCCGCGGCGCAAAAAGCCGCCGGTGCTGGCCACGCGCGTGACGCGGTAGGTGCGGGTGATCAGGGCATCGATGACGGCGCGGTCGTCGCTATCGCGGACAATGGCAAAGATGAGTTTCATGTGGGTTTAGAGTTGTTCGAAACGCTCGACATCCAGGGCGAAGACCACGGCGCCGCCGACCTCGGCCTCGATAATGGCGGCATGAAAGAGCGAGGCCGAGCCTTCAAGATGCGCCGGCAGATAGCGGCGCTGGCGTTTGCAGACCTCGCGGATGATGGCGAGCAGTTGGGGCTGACGCGCGCTGGGAAAACCCAACAGGTAAGAAATTTGGGATTCTTGCAGCAAGCCGCCGGCAGTGTTGATCTCGGTAACCTGGAAGCCGTCTTTGGTGAGGCGGCTGCGCAACTCGGCGGCCTGCTCACCCATGACGGTGATGATGAAGAGGCGGTCGATGCGGCCTTGCGCGCGGGGTGAGGTGGGCTGATCGGATAAGGCCATAAGCTCTCGCGAGTTGGAAGTGTGCGCCTGGCGGGAATTGAACCCACAACCAACGGCTTAGAAGGCCGTTTCAGTGGCGCCTAAGACATCCAGCGCGTCTACTGTGTCCATTTTACCGGTTTTTGCTCAATGACGATTTCCCGTTTCTCGTCGTGTTACCCGGTCTCGTGCGCCTGGTCTACGGTGGGACTACTAAATCGTTCAAGCGCTCAGTGGCTTGCTCCTGCATAAGGAGAGCAGGTGAGCGTCAGCGTGCAGTGGCCCGGAGCGCCAGGACCACCTTGGCGTGGAGGTGACACGCCAATAATAGACGAGCTACCGTACGACGCAAGTCGTGAAATCAGATGTATCGGAGCCCCGCCTCATCAAGTTGAGCCTTGAAGGACCGTAGTCCGCACCGGGCAGATATTAGCTTACCCGAACGGGTGCCAAATGCCAGCGCGCTATCATCCCACTTCTCGTCCTTTGAGGCAAGTGGTACGAGCCGCGCCTCTGAGCTACTTACGCCGGCTGCCTTGCTTGGCTCGGCGCTCGAAATTCGCGACTGTCACCACGAAAAGTAGGATGGCACCGGCTATCTGTCTGGGCTGGTCGGCCAGCAGATTCTGGTGACCGCGCGTCTGTTCGCAGCGGGATGTGTTTGGGACGACCTACGCTCTGACTATCCTACCGACCGGCGCACATTACGACCCGCAGGCGGCAGGCCTGCCTCGAAATCATGCGGTGGGCCTAGCGCTGGCCGGCCCCTAGAGCGGCACCGCTTCCAGCGCAACGCGGTTGCGCCCAGCTTGCTTGGCTTGATACAGGGCATGATCAGCGGCCTGCAGCAGCGCTGGCAGGTCGGCCAGGCTGCTCTTCAGCACCGCCACCCCCAGGCTAAGGGTCATGCTTAACTCGCCTATTTCCACCCGAACCGGCGTGGCAAAGCTCGCCCGCAGCCGCTCGGCTATTTGGCGCGCGCCCTCCAGCTCAGTGTTGGGCAGCAAAATCGCAAACTCCTCGCCGCCATACCGGCCAATAATATCCATCTGGCGCAGCTGTTGCGCACAGCGCTGGGCCACCTGCTCCAGCACCTGATCGCCCACCGGGTGGCCATGGGTGTCGTTAACTTCCTTGAAATAGTCCAGGTCTAGCATGATGGCCGCCAGGGTTTCACCCAGGCGCTGCGCACGCGCCACCTCTTTCCCCCCAAACTCATACAGCCCGCGCCGATTGTAAAGACCCGTGAGCGGATCGGTAATCGACAACCGCTGCATCTCCGCATACAGGCGTTCGAGCTCGGCGTTCTTCTTGGCCAAATCGCGCTGCAACGTCACTAAATCATTGTTCAAACGGCTCAGCTCGGCATAGCCCGGCGCAGAATTGTCTTCTTGGGCTCGCGTAGCTTCTACCTGCCCCTTAATTGCGCTGCGCAGCGCCGTGGTCTGCTCATTGTTGATCAGGATGAGTTCGTCCCACAGGTTTAACATGCCATGGGGAGTCAGGGCGCCCAAAATCATCAGGCCGTCTTGGCCGACCGCGCCTTCCAGCCGCAGTGGCACCACCCGATCGGCGCAGCGCACGGTTACTTCCCAATCAAACACCGCCGCCAACGACCGCAGCTCGACCAGAAAGCTGCGCAGCTTGGCCCGGCTCGGCCCTTCGGCAATGTGTTCGAGCGGCTGGCCGACCTCCAGGCCCGTCACGCCTAAACCATCGTGAATGACGTGCCGGATGAGCCCCTGCCCGTCACACAACACGGCCATACCCGCCGGCGCGGCGCTGGCGTTCAAGGGGCCACCTCAAACAGGCGGGCCGCCACCGCGCTCACTTCTTGGGCGTTGCGCGCAAAGCCATCAGCACCCACCCGCTGCCATAAGTCTTCGGTCAAATTGAAAGGGTAGCCGCCCACCAATATTTTGGCTCTGAAGGGCTGGGGCGACGCCCGCAGATAGCTGATCAGCTCGGCCACCGCGCCGATGTTGGCGACGAGGGTGGCCGAGATTGCCAACACATCGGCCTGGCGGTCGGTCACGGCCTGTCGCACGCTCGCGGCGGGTGTGTTCGCACCTAGATAGTACGTGTCCCAGCCATCCATCTCCAGCAAGTCAGCCACCATGCGCACGCCAATTTCGTGAAGCTCGCCGCCCACCGCCGTGGCCACCAAACGGCGGCCATGCCTGGCGGCGGAAAACAAGTACGGGTAGAGCTGCGACATAATCATCTGCGTGGCCGCGGTGCAAAAATGCTCTTGGGCGACGCTGGCCTGGTTGGTTTGCCATAAGCGGCCAATCTCGTGCTGGCTGGGTTGAAAGACATGCAGGTAGATGTCGCGAATGCTGGTGCCGTGTTGGACGGCGTCAAGGATCAATCGGCTGGCGCGCTGCCGGTCGGCCGCCAGCAAAGCGCTGAGGTACTGGCTGGCCAGCTCAAAGAAAGGCGCTTGGGGATCGATGAAAGACGTCTGCGTTACTGGCGCGTGGGGCAAGCGCTCCAGCGCGCCTTCCACGAAGGGGGCGGCTGCGGCCCAGGCTGGCGCCGGCAACTGTGCTTGGAGCGTTTCACCGATCAGCTCCAGGTTCAGCAGCAGATCGGCTGGATCGATGCGGCGCGCAGCCAGCAGGATTTTGGCCCAAGCCATGTACTCATAAAACAAGGGCGGGGAACCGGCGGTGATGGCCTCGGCCAGATATTGCAAATGATAGTTCGTATCTTGAAGTGACTTGGCGCGCCCCCGTGGGCCATAGGTGATCTCGAGCTGCGGCCGGAGCTGATAGAGGCGCTCGACGACAGCTTCGGCAAACTGGGCTTTATAAGTACTGACAAGCATGCCGGGACTTTGGTCCGTCATCGCCAAGGGCCTTTCATTCAACGCCGGGTACGATCAAGGTCAGGCTAAGGCCCCCAAAGGTTGTGGCGCAGAGGCGGTACGGTGGTGCCGGCCGCGCCCGCTGTTTGTCGCTTCCACCCAGTGTTGCCGCTTGTAATCCGGTTTTAAGATTGCTGTCCGGGAGCAGCTCAAATCACCCAACGCCGGAGGCCGGCGCAAGCCCGCTGCCGGCGAATCAGCCCGAGTGATGACCGGGGCGGCAGCATGATCTTGGTTGCCCATTCTGCCATCGGTTGTTCAGCTTTGATAGCACCAATACCAGCAATGGGGGTAGAAGATACGGTTCGGGCTGAGTTGCGCGCGAGTGAGCGCACCGAGGCAATTGTTGCGGCAGTTGTGGCGCTGCGGTCGGGTCCGCCTATGCCAGGTCCCCGTCGGCCTCGCGAGAATATGAACCGAGGCCCGGTTCAGTAGCCAACGTTGATTTACGTCACCAGAGGTACCTATATAGTGTACCTCGAATAGCTATGAGCGGCGAGTTTGAGAGTAGGGCCCAGGCGATTCAGGCTAACGGCCTAACCGCTGACCGCTGAATTACGATTTCTCACTAATGGGCGGGATATGAAGTGCGCCTGGCGGGAATTGAACCCACAACCAACGGCTTAGAAGGCCGCTGCTCTGTCCGATTGAGCTACAGGCGCGCGGCTAACGATTATACCCTGGCCGCGGGTTGTACGGGGTGAGGAACGCGCCGTGCGCAAAGATGGACAGCGCCACAGCCATTTACTCATCTACCGCGGTGAGTCAACTGAGAGATGGAAAAAGGCGCAGCCGCCTGGCAGCCCAAACGGTTGAAGACTCCAAGGCACAGCGCGCAGAAGGGCCGAGTGGACTAGAGCGTGGCCAGCGCCGGCTCAATTTCAAAGCGGAGGTGCTGATGAGCTTGGCGCAAGGCGGCCTCAACGTCAGCCGGTGTGGCCCCTCGGGCGATGATGAAGCCCAGGTAGCTTTCGCCCTCCGGCAGTGGCACCAGTGGGTAGTTGCGGCGGGCCGTGATCTCAACGCTTTCAACGCCAGGAACGGCCAGGGCAGCGGCTTCGCCCGAGACGCCCAGCAGCGTGCCGGCCGCAGGAATTGGGATCATCATCACCCCACCCGCCTGGCGCTCGCGCTCGGTCTGGTCGAGCGGCCAGCCCAGTGCCTGGCGCAAGATCAGCTCTTCGAGCGTAACGGCCGCGCTGTGGGTGAAGCGCAAGGTTTGGCCGCACAGGCCGCCGATGGAGCGGCCGGCGATCTCTAACAGCCAAGCGCCCTGCTCATTCACACGGGCTTCGGCGTGCACGGCGCCCTCACGCAGCCCCAGCGCCTGGGATGCGGCAACGGCGCAGTCCGTCAGGGCGGCCTGTGTGGCGGCGTCGGCCCGCGAGGGAGTCACGTAGATGGTCTCTTCAAAGTATGGGCCGTCCAACGGGTCGGGCTTGTCAAAGATCGCCAGCACGGTCAGGCGGCCGGCGCTAAGCAGGCCCTCCAGCGCGTACTCGCGGCCGGGGATAAAGCTTTCGATCAGGATGTCAGCCTGGCCCAGGCCGCGCAGCAAGGCGGAGACACGCGCCAGGGCGGCGGCCAACTCGGCGGCGTTGTTGGCGCGGATGACCCCGCGGCTGCCGGACAGGCACGTCGGCTTGACGACACAGGGGTAGCCAATCTCGGCGGCGACGGCCGCGATGATGGCGGACGGCGACTGGTCGAGCGTGAATTTGTGGAAGCGTGGCGTGGGCTGGCCAGCGGCTTTTAGCAGCGTGCGCATGGTGTGCTTGTCGCGGGCAGCCTCAGCGGCGGCCACGGCGTTGTGGCGCAGGCCCAGCGCCGCCCCCAGATGAGCGGCCAGCAGCACGGTCGCGTCATCCGTGGGCACAATAGCAGCCAGCGGGTGCGCCGCCGACCACTTCTTGAGCTGGCGCACCGCGCGGGCCGGGTCGCGAAAATCCAGGCGCAGCACCACCTCGCCAGCGCCCACGTGGGCGGGTGGCACATCCAGGCCGCGCACCACGTCCACGCCGAGTTTCTCGGCGGCGGCCAGGAACGGGTCAAGCCGGTAGGTGTTAGCCGTGGCCAGGACGAGCACGCGCGGCGGGTGCAGATCGGTCATGGGCGCGGGGCCGCCGCCTTCAAGCCGGTGATTTCATAAAGCCGATGCAGGCCGGTTTTGCCCTTGATCGACAGATCGACCTCGCGGCCGATCGTCACACGGTCCATCACCTGGCCCAGCGTGCGCCGGCTGACTAGTAGCTCGGTGCCGGCCGCCTTGTTGGCGCCTTCGATGCGGCTGGCAAAGTTCACGGCGTCGCCAATGGCGGTCAGTCGGCGGCGGTCGCCGGTGCCCACGGCCCCGAGGACTACTTCGCCGTAATGAATGCCCACGCCAATGCGGAAGTTGGTCTTGAACTGTGCCTCGAAATAGGGCTGCATGGCTTCCACTGCTTGCAGCATTTCAAGTCCGGCCCGCACCGCATTAAGCGCAGCGTGGGCCGGATCGTCGACGCCAAAGAGGGCCATGATGCCGTCGCCCATGAAGTTATCGATCTGGCCGTGGTGGGCGTTGATGATGGCGCCCACGCGGCTGAAGTAGCGGTTGAGCACGTGGATAACATCATAGGGCAGATGCGCTTCGCTGAAAGCGGTGAAGTCGCGAATGTCAGAGAAGAGGATGGCGACCAGGCGCTCCTCGCCCACGCTGCGGGGTGAAGTAGTGGCGATTTCTTGATCGACTAGGGTCAGGTCTTCGTCATCGAGCACCAGGCGGCGCACGCACACATCGCCGGTCAGGGTGGTCTGGCAGGCCAAGCGCACCTCCGGGCTGAAGTGGCGGCGGTCGGCCATCTTCTGCTCCTTTTCGTTGCGGGGGGCCAGGTGGTCAAGGCCATTGAGCACCAACACGCGGCACGTGGAACAGCGGGCGTTGCCGCCGCAGACGTGCGTGTGCGGGATGCCATTCGAGAGCGAGGCCTGTAAGATCGAAGTGGCGCCATCGACCTGCACGGTTTTTTCGTTGCGGTACTCCAGACAGAACACTGCGCCTCCGGCGGCCAAACAGACCGGGCCGCGGGGGTCATTATACGCCTGGGAAAGGGCGGGAGGGCCAAATTGCTGATAATTCAGCACGATTTTGTGTTGCCCATTCGGCCGGGCGTCGACTAAAATTCAAGCCATGGAGATTAGCTAGTCATGCGCCGTTCACCGCGCTTGGGGCTCGATTGGTTCGGCATTTTTTCCGGCGTCAGCTTGGTGGCGGCGGTGCTGCTGTTCGTAATACAGCTGGTGTTGTACAGCCGCAGCTTTTCGACACTGCCGCCGGGGCTGGCGCTGGCCAGCGTGCCGGTGGGCGGGCTGACCGAGCAGCAAGCCTTAGAGCAGCTGCTGCTGGTATACAACTCGCCGATCGAGCTGCTATACCAGGACCAGCGCATCCGCCTGGAGCCGGCCCAGGTGAGCTTTGAGATCGACACCAACCTGATGCTGCCGCAGGTGAATAATTTTCGCGTCAATGACGAGTTCTGGGGCGGCTTTTGGGATTATTTGTGGCTGACGCCGGGCCAGGCCAATGACATCCCCCTGCTGGCGACATATTCGACCGAGCGGCTGCGGGCCTTCTTGCTGGATGTGGCGGCGCGCTACGACCGGCCCGGCAGCGACCCGCAGGCCGATGTGGGCACACTGGGCTTTCAGACCGGCGCGCCCGGCCACGTGATGGATGTGGATGCGGCGGTGAGCCTGGTAGATGCGGCGCTGCACTCGCCTACCGATCGCACGGTATTTCTGCCAGTGGCCGAGCAGACGGCGGTGCGCCCGACGCTAGAAACGCTGGCCGAGCTGCTGTATACCGATATTGGCCTGTTCCAGTTTAATGGCACGGTCAGTCTCTTCATTACGGACCTGACCACTGGCCGCGAACTGGTAGTGAACGCGGCCAATCAGGTGCCGGTGCCGGGGCCAATCGCCTACAGCGGCATGAGCACCATCAAGGTGCCCATCATGGTGTCGTTCTTTGCGCACAACAGCGGCGCGCTGACGGCCGAGCAGACCAGCCTGCTGCAGCGCAGTATCGACGCCAGCGATAACGAGTCGACCGACCTGCTGATGGGCATCATTGGCGGCGGCGACGGCTTTGAGGGCACCCGGCGGGTGACGGCCGATTTGCAGCGGCTGGGCCTGAACAGCACCTATATCAGCGGGCTGCTGACGACGCTAGGCGCGGTGCTGCTGCCGCTGGAGACGCCGGCCAACAGCCGCACAGACATTTTCACTAACCCTGACCCCTACAACCAGGCGACGGCCGAGGATATGGGCGCGCTGATGGTGATGATTTATCAGTGCTCGCAGGGCGGCGGGGCGCTGTTGGCGGCCTTTGGCGGGCAGGTGACGCCGGAGGAGTGCCGGCAGATGATCGACCTACTGACGACGAATGAGGTCGGGCCGATCTTTATCACCGGCGGCACCACGCCCGACGGCGTAGTGGCCCACAAGCACGGTTGGGACAGCACGCCGCTGAATAATGCGGCCGATGCGGCGCTGGTGTTCACCCCGACCAGCACGTATGCCATGGCGATCTATGTACACACTGATACGTCAATGCTGTTCGACGATGCCAACCGGTTGATTATTTCGCTGTCGAGGGCGGCGTACAATTATTTTGAATGGGGCCAGCGGGCGCCGACGGCATCGACTCCCACGCCCACACCGTTGCCAGATGACTGAGGGAGCGCCCGATGAATCCTGAAATTATTGCTTGTATGGCCTGCTGCGCCGTGGCGGGGCTGGGCGCGCTGGCGGTGCTGCGGCTGGGCACAAAGCCGACTGCGCCAATTCCACCTAAAGACAAGCGCGCGCGCCAGATATTGCGAAGGATAGCAAGCCAGCCGGTCAATAATCTGGAACATCCGGTTGTAATTGGCGCCTGCAAAGCAGTTGGGTCGCGCGCTGCCGCGGGAGCGCTACGCTGATGGTCAAATAGGTCAAACTCATTGGCAAAACAATATCGAAAATGAAGCGGCCCGGTCAACTGATTGACCGGGCCGCTTTTTATTTTGATCCAGTTGAATAAGAAGAAGCTTACTCCGCGTCGGCGTTGGCTTCAGCTTCGCGGCGTTTGACGAGCACCAACTTGTTGCTGCCGTCTTCGTAGGAGAACTCGACGGCATCCATCACCTGACGCATGAAGTAGAGCCCCAGGCCGCCGATCTGCATGTCTTCGAGGTTGGCGTTGAGCGTAGGCTGCGGCACAGCGTCCGGGTCGAAGGGCTTGGCCTGGTCACAGATGGTGATGACCAGCTCGCCTTGCCCCGGCTCACAGGCGGCCGAGAGCTCAATGTCGCCGCGGCCTTCGCCTTCATAGCCGTGCTCGATGATGTTGGTGCAGGCTTCGTCCACTGCCAACTGGCAGCGGCAGATAGCCACGTCATCCAAGCCGGCATCTTGCCCGGCCTGCTCAACAAACTTGGCGATGGTTTCCAGGCGGTCGTAGCGCCCGGGCACCGTCAGGCGATTTTCCATCGGGCCAGCGCCCCCGCGCTAGAAGCTAGCCACCGCCTCTTCTTGGGATGGATGAATGGAGAAAATCGAGGTCAACCCGGCCAGGCGCAGCACTTCTTCGACACGCGGGCTGGGGTTGGCCAGGCGCAGGTCACCATTGGCGCGTTTGACGGCCTTGAGGATCGAGACCATGGCGCGCAGGCCGGCCGATGACATGTACTCGACGTTCTTGAGGTCAAGCACCAGCATGGTCTTGCCGGCGTCGACGGCTTCGCGCAGCTTGGTTTCGAGCTCGGGCGCGGTGGCGCTGTCAACGCGGCCCGACACCGAGATGACGGCCACGCGCTTGAAGTCTTGGGTGGTGATTTCCATGAAACTCGCCTCCTCAGGCCAAAGTGGCGGGATTATACCCCACTTAGAAAGCATATCATACCATTGCTTGCACAGAGGGTCGCATTACTTATTACTTGCTTTCACACTTAGGCATGATGGGTTGGGAAGGATCAGGGCAAGTAGCTACAAACCAGACGCTTCCCGTCACCCCTTATATGGAACGTGAGGGCAACCGACCTGAGGGGGTTCGAAATGACAAGACTAGCGGAAGGATTCAGTTAAACGACTCGGCAGTCCAATGACCTGACGGATGATCAGACTCGGACTAATCAGCCAACCGAGGACACACCACGAGTAGCGGGGCCGGGCTTGAAGACTGGCACGCGCGTTGCGCTGGGGCGTTGCCGCTGCGTGTTTTGCACGCTGAGGCGGGTGGCCGCGAGGCAGAGACTGACGAAGAGCCAGAAGAGCGTGCCGGCGGATTGAAAGCTCATCTCAAAGAAGTAGTGGTCGACGACGCCCACGGCCAGGGCTGCCGCCAGGCCGGCATGCGCGCCCAGCCAAATGGCCGTGACATCCACGCCGGTGGTGCTGTCATCGATGGCGTAGACCGCCTGGCGCTGGCGAAGGGCCCAGCCAAAGAGCGTGATCAGCACCAGCACAAAACCGGCGATGCCGGCCAGGCCCATTTGCTCGGCCATCAGCAGGTAGGCGCTAGACACGCCCAGGTAGATATCAATCTGCGGCACGCCGGCGAAGCCTACCCCCAGCAACGGGTAGCGGCTGATGAGGATCAGTGCGTCTTTGTACTCACCAAAGCGCATTTGGGTGGCCAGGTCTTGGCCGCGCAGCCCTTCGACAAAATGGCTGACGTAGTCGCGCGTGACCGGCAATACCAGCACGATCAGTCCGGCCAGCGCCATGATCCACAGCAGGCGGCGGTAGCGCAGTACGGCAATGCCGCCGGCGGCCAGCGCCAGCCCGGCCATGGCCCCGCGCGAGTAGGTGAGCACCAGGCAGGCCAGCACCACGCCAAAGGCCGCAAAGGTCAGCGGGCGCGAGCCGAGCAGCGGCCGGCGGCTGAGCAATTGCGGCGCCAGCAGACCGCCCACCATGGCCAGCAGCCCGCCCAAGAAGTTCGGGTCCACTGAGGTGGAAATGGCGCGCTGGGCATTGTCGGGATTGTCTTCGATATAGCGCAGCACACCGCCAGAGGGGTAACCAATGATGCGCAGCGCGGAGAGCAGCCGCTCGGAGAGGTCGGGCGGCATGAGATACAGGCCAATGCCCAGCAGCGCCGCGCCAGTGCCGCCCAGGATCACCAGCCGCACCAGCCCGGCCAGCTTGTGCCAGTCATCCAGGTAATCCACGATGAGGAAGACCAGCAGGATGTTGAGCAGCAACTCGGCAAATTGGCGCAGCAAGTTGCTGGTGAGCGGTCCGTTGTTCAGGCCGGCCACAAAGCAGAACACCGCCAGCGCAGCGAAGAGGGCAATGGGCGCATGGGCGGGCGTAACCGCCAGCCGGCGGCGACGGCCAATCATCCACTGCATCAAATAGACAAAGTAGACACTGCCGAGGGCCAGATCGAGGAATGTCGGGGTGAAGACGATCTTGACCGGCAGCGCGGCGAACGGCAGCAGCGTAATGATGCAGATGACGCCCCACAGACTGACTTCAAGACTGGTGAGCGCCCACACGGCGGCCGCCAGGGCCAATAACCCGGCCACGGCAATCAGCGGGCCGCCAAAGCCCAGCAATGCGCCCAACGCCAGGGCCACCGCAGCCAGGCCCACGCCTAGGCTAAGCGTGGGCCAGAGCGACCGCAGCGATGGGGCGCGGCCGGTCAACCTCATCGGGTAATCAAGCCGGAAATCACAATCATATCTTCGGGCCAGCGCGTGCCATCCGGCCGGAAGGCGGGCAGCCGCGCGCCGGTCTCAGGATCGTAGAGACCCAGGCGCACATCATACTGGCCCGGTCCCAAATTGGGAGGGAGCGCGATCAGACGCGTATCGGTGATGGTTTGGCCGGGGAGCCAGGCCGTGGTAGGCCAATCGCCGGACAGCGGCGGGCCATCAGCCGGCTCAGTGATCAGGATGCCCTGGTCATCGGTCAGGTGCAGGAAGACTGTGTAGGCCACCGGCGGCGGGTCAGCGGTCGCGTCGAGGTGCCAGTAGAGCGTTAGCCAGAGCGCGCCATCGGCGGTGGAGCTGTTGGGGGCGGCCTCATAGCCCACCAGCGCCAAGCCCTGGTCAAAGGTGGTCTCGAACGGCACTGGCGGCTCGGGCTGGAGGATCTCGGTGCGGCTCAGGCGGCCGACCGGGAAGCGCACGGCGGTCACCGGTTGGTCGTCGCCAGTCGTCACCGGCAGGTGCCGGTCTGGCGACTGGTCCCAAATATCCAGGCCGAGCGTGAGGATGGTGGGCCAAACGGCGGTGCGGTCGATGCGCAGACGATAAGTATCGGCATAGATGACATTGGGCGTCCACTGGGTGGTGGCGCCATTGCCGCCGCCGGGCCAGGCATCGAGCTTGCTGACCTCTGCCGCGCCGCCGTGGCCGAGCACATGCAGCGCTAGGGCGTAGTCGGTCGTCAGCGGCTGGCGCGCGCGCAGGAACAGTGTGACGGTAAACATCTCGCCGGGGCGCACCGCTTCGTCTGATGCGGCATAGCCAAGCAGATCGATTTGGCTGCCATACGTGAAATCGAGCGGTTGAAAGTTGGCCGGCAACTGGTTGGGCTGGGTGGGGGTAGGGCCGACATACCGCGGCGCAATAAAGGCCGGCGGAATGATGGCCGCCACCAGCGCCAGCGCGGCTGAGAGGGTGAGCGCAAAGCCCCCCGCCCAGCCACGGCCGGCGCGCAAGCGCAGCAGCGGGCGGGCAGCAGAGAGAATGCCCGCCGCCAGCAGCGTGGAGAGTGCGCCGAGCGCGCCGAACATCAGGCGGCCCTGCGAGGCAGGCGTTTGCTGGCTCCAGCGCACCACACCGGCCAGCGTGAGCAGGCTGTAAAGCCCCAGCAATGCCACGGCGGGGCTCAGGCGCACCGGCCGCCGTAGCAGGGCCAGCACGCCGCCGCCGATGGCAAAGGCGGTGAGCAGGCCATAGAGGGTATGGACCCACACTTCCGGCAGCAGGGTGAAGACGCCGTAAAGCGACCAATAGGAGAGGTAGAAGCCGTACCACTCCTCGCGCACCAGTGTCAGCAGATCGATGGGCGGGACCCGTTGACCAGCGATGGCGATCATGCGGTTCAGGCCGAGCCAGTCGCCGTATAGCTGCATGTTGCGCAGGTACCACCAGCCGCAGATGAGGGCTGCCAGGCCAAACATGGTGAATAGCTGCGTGGCGGCCACCAACAGCGCGCGACGACGGTCGCCGGTTTGCATGGCGCGCACCGCCGCCGTGAGCACCACCAGCCCCGCCACCGGCCACAGCACCAGCCCGCTGATCTTGGTGAGGGCCGCCAGGCCCAGCAACGCTCCGGCGATCGTGGTGCGCCACAAGGCATTGTGCGTGGGCCGCTGCAGCAAGGCCAGCAGCAGCCAAAGCGCGCCCGTGCACAACAGCGTCAGCAGGGTGTCGTTGTTGACTGAGGCGTTGATGAACAGCACCTGCGGGTTTAGCCCGCCCAACGCGGCGGCCAGCACCGCCAGCCAGGGGTCACCGAGGGCGGCCAGCGCCAGCCGGAAGATTAGCACCACGGTGACGGCACTAAAAGCCAGCGATAGCCAGCGGATGATGTGGACCGCTAGGGTTGTACCGGCGTAGGGGTAGGCGCTACCCAAGGCGTGGCGGTAGGCATTGACGTTGTGGGCATTGCCGGGCTCATTGCGCAGAAAGGGATTCTTGACGGTGACCGCTTCCCAATCGGGCGTGGGCAGCGCGCCAGTAATGGTGGACATCACCAGATAATAGAGCGGCGGCTGGCTGCCCTCTTGCTCCCATGGGCCGCGGTTGGCCGGGTCTTGCACAGGCAGCCCGCCACCCTGCCACAGGTGGCGGATGAAGGCGAAATGAAACAACTCGTCGGGGGCTTCAAAGATGGGCGTGGCGCGATCATAGAGCAGGCCCAGGCCCACGTGCAGTAACACCACCAGTGTCACCCAACGCTTGGCACGCGAGAGGGCGCGGGCCGCCTGCACCTGGGCTTGCGTGGGGCCGGCAGTGGAAACGGTGCCAACGCTCACGGCGCCACCCGAATGCGGTTGAGGAAGACGAAATCGAGGTCGGTGGGGCGACCGTCATCGGCCAGGGCCTGGAGGCGAGTGCCGGCCGCGTCGTAGAAGCCCACTTCGATGTCGTATTGGCCGGGCGGTGTGTCCGGCTTGACGGTCAGCTCGTAGGGGTCGACGATGATCTCACCAACGCGCCAGGCGGCAGTTGGCGCGGCCCCCGCCTGCGGCCAGGCATCGGCCCCGCCCCAAAGCGTTTCGCCCAAGCCGCGCACATGCACAAACACCGAGTAGTTCACCGGCACTGGGCGCAGCGCGCGCCAATAGAGCGTGACGCGCAGGGTCTCGCCGGGGCGCAGCGTGCGGCGGTCATAGCTGTAGCCGACCAGCTCAATCTGGTTGGCAAAGTTTTGTCCAAACGGATTCGGGACTTCACCGATCCCCGCAGCAGTAAACACCGGCCGGGCCGCAATTGTGACGGGCGCCAGGGTCAGCGCATCGGCGCCGTCAGGCAGCAGCGGGCGTGCACCGTCGGCGAGGTCATAGAGGCCGACCTCCAGGGTGGCGGGCACGGGCGCATAGGCTGCGTCAGGGATGGGGATGACGTAATCATCGGCCCAGGTCTGGCCGGGGGCCAGCAGCGTGGTCGCCAGCAAGCCCTGGCCAGGGTAGCGGTCACGCTGGGCCAAGATCACGCCGGCGTCGTCAACGACATGCACAAAGATGCTCCAGTTGCGGTCCATGGCGATTTGGCTCTGCCAGTACAGCGTGAGCCGGAGCGCCTGGCCGGGTTGGGCGGTATCCACCGTCAGGTTATACCCCAAGAGGCGCATTTCGCCCCCGAAGCTCGCGCCGCCGTTGGGCAGTGGCTGGGCAATCGCGCTGATGTCGGCGGCCGACAGCGCGGGCGGCGGCGCGTAGGCGGGGGTGATGACGCTGAACGGCACGACCGCCGTGAGCAGCGCAAGGCCACCGACTGCCAGGGCCGGCAGCCCGCGCCAAATCCGGTCTAAGCCCACCGCCAGCAGCAGGCTGACCACGCCAATGGCCGGGAAAATCAGCCGGCCTTGCGAGGCCCAGGTCAGGCTCGACCAGCGCAGCAGGCCGACGGCGATTAGGACGAGCCAGCCGAGCAGCAGCGACCAGATTGCCAGCGATGGCAGCGGCAGAGCCCGCCACCGCCGCAACGCCAGCAGGCCAGCCGCCAGCGCACCCAACAGCGCAGTGCCGGCCATCAGCGTGAGCACAGTGTAAATCCAGGCCGGCATCGCCACGCTGACACCGCCAAAGAGACCCCAGTAGGCCTGCACAAAGCCCGCGCGCTCGCCCCACAGTTGCAGCAGCGTGGCCGGGTGTGGGCGCTCGCCCACCGTGGCAAGGAAGGCGTTCCAGCCTAATACGTCGCCATATAGGGCCAGGTTGCGGACGAACCACCAGCCGCTAACCAGCAGCGCCACGGCCGCCATGAGCACGCCCTGGCCCAGACGCGGCAGCAGCCGGCGCGGCCAATCCGTTAGAGCGGGTCGGCTTCGCAAGAATTCTCCGCCCAGCAGCGCGGCCCCAGCCAGCGGCCACAGCCCCAGCACCGAGACCTTGCTGAGCGCGCCACCGCCCAGCAGCAAGCCCATGACGACGATCTCGCGCAGGCGCGGCGGGGCGGGCGCGCGCAGCCAGCGCACCATCAACCATAGCGCTGCGGCCGAGAGCGTGATAGCCAAATTATCGTTGTTGACCGAAGCGCTGACGAACACAAACATCGGCGTGAACGCGACAAAGCCGGCCGCGGCCAGCGCCAGACCGGGGCGCGCCGGGTAGACTACCAGCGCCAGGCGATAGGTGCAATAGACCGTGACCGCGCCCAGCAGCACCGACAGCAGCCGAATGAGGCGCACGGCCAGCACCGTGCCGGTCCAAGGCCAGTTTTCGCCGCTGGTGTGAATGACAATGTTGTTGTTGCGGTCGGCGGTAATAATCCCGTTGTCGGCGTGGGGGTTGACCCAGCGAACCTCAGGCAGGTCACTGGTGTCGATCCAGCTGGTGGCGAGGGCCATCACGGCGTAATAGAGCGGCGGCTGGCTGCCTTCTTGCCGCCAGGGGCCGGGGTTGGCCGGGTCTTGCACGGGCAGGCCGTTGCCATCGGCCAGGGTCTTGACCATGGGGTAATGCCACAACTCGTCCGAAATCTCGAAGAGCGGCGTGACGATGGCGTAGACCGCGCCGAGCAACACAAAGACGGCCAGCAGTAGCGGCAGGCCAAAGCGGCGCAGAGCGGTGGCCGGCGGCGCGGCCGGAGGAGGTGCAGCAGCAGTCATGGCGGCGGCCGGTGAAGGCCAGGCTAGTCCAGGTCGTTGTTAAGCGTGCGATCCGCCGGCGCTCGATAGAAATTCAGCGTTTCGGCCGCGATGTGGTCCCAGCCGAAGCGCGCGGCCAAGGCCTTAGCCCCTTGGCTCAGTCTGGAGCGCAGCGCGGGCGCATCGAGCAGGCCGCTGACGGCCAACACAATGGCGGCCGGCGAGTCGGGCGGGACCAGGCGGATGTTCTCGCCATCGCGCAGCTCGGGCAGCGCTTGGGCCGGCTGGGTGGTGACGACCGGGCAGCCGTGGGCCAGGGCGGCCAGCAGGCTGCCCCGGCGGAATGATACCCCATCCCGATAGGGCAAGACGACGGCGTCGCAAGCCAGGAGATTGGCCGAGACTTCCTCGGGTGCGACGAAGCCAGTGCGTATGATTTTGTGGCCGATGTCGTGGCGTTTGATGAGGCGCTCAACTTGGGCGGCAAATTCGGCGTCGGTGGGGTCGCTGGCGCCGGCCGCGCCGCCGATGAGGACGAGGCGCACTTTGGCTTTGCGATGGTCAAGCGCGCCGAGCGCATTGATCAGCGTATCGCCGCCTTTAGACTGGTTGAGGAAGCCAAAGTAGCCCAGCAGCAATTCATCGGGCTGCACGCCCAGGCCGGTGCGCCAGAGGGTGCGATCATAGTTGGCGGGCGGCTGCGCGGCGATATTGCTGCCGATGGGGATATGCTGCACCCGGCGGGCAACCCCCCGCGCTTCCAACTCGCGTCCATCAGCCGCGTCGGTGACGATCACGCCCGCCACCTTGTCTGCCAGATGATTGACAGCCCAACGCCGCAAGCGGCCGCCGGCCTTGGGGAAGAGATAGGGCTCACGCAGATCGTGGAAGGTAACAAAGGTGGGCACGCCGGCCGCATCCGGCATAAAGTGGATGGGCGCCGAGAGGCCGTACGCGGCCGTTTGGTATTGGACGTGCAGCAGGTCGAGCTTGAGCCGGCGCGCCAGCGAGCGCACCTGCAACAGCGCCCCCCAGCCCCAGCGGCCAATGACCGGGTGCACAGTGACCGGGCCACCGGGGCGGGCGCGCCGATGCGTGATGACGTGCACTTCTGCCCCCTGCCCGGCCAGTGCGGTGGCCAGCTCGCGGGTATAGTCGCCCACGCCGCCCGGCTGGGGCGGGTATTCGCCGGTGACTAGGCCAACGCGCATCAGCCGCGCAGCCCCGAACGCAGCACGGCCGCGTAGGTGGCCACGCGGGCTTGGCGCAGTTGGCGCTTGTGACCGAGCGCGCCCTTCACGGCCTCCAGCACCAACTGGGCGGCAAACTGCGCCAGCAGCCAGGCGCGCAGCAGCGCCGCCGCCAAGGGGCCATGATACTTGCGGACGTAATGCACTTTGCTGGTGTTGAAGCGGATGTGCGTGGCGGCCGGCACCTGAGCGCTGGAGCGCGCCTCGGCATGGATGACGTGGGCGGCGGGCAGATGAACGATGCGCCAGCCGGCTGTTTTCAGGCGCCGCTGCCAATCGAGCTCTTCGGAGTACATGAAGAAGCCGTCGTCGAACCCGCCGACTTGCTCATAGGCGGCACGGCGCACAAAGAGGGCGGCGCCAACCAGCCAATCGACCTCAGCGGGCGCAGCGGTGGGCAGGTCTTCGGCATAGTAGCGGCGCAGCCAGCCACGCGGAGCCAAGTTTTGCAGCCAGGTGCTTTCGAAGAAAGTTAGGGCAAGTGAAGGGAAGCGGCGACGCGTGGGCTGGGGCATGAGCGCTGGGCCTCGGTCGGGCCAGAGCAGTTGCGGACCAACCACGCCAACGCCGGGGTGCTCGTCCAGGTAGCGCTGCATGACGGCCAGCGCATCGGCCAGCACGACGGTATCGGGGTTGAGGATGAACAAGTAGCGCCCCTTGGCGGCAGCCAGGGCGACGTTGTTGCCGCGCGCATAGCCCAGGTTTTCGGCGCTGGCGATGAGGTGGACGGTGGGGAATTCAGCCGAGACCATGGCGGGCGTACCGTCGGCGGAGGCCGAGTCCACCACGATGACTTCGACGCGTAGGTCGGTCAGCGGCAGGCTAGCCAGACATGTGCGCAAGAGGTCGCGCACGTTCCACGAGACGATGAGAATGGAGAGTTCAGGGGATAGCGTGGGCGTCATGCCTGAGCCCGTTGGCGCACGGTTGACCGCAACCAAATGCCCGAAGTACGCCGCCAAGTTGGTAGCAAGCGCGGGGCGTTCATTCGAACGCCCCTACGCGAGGCTATGACACGGCAGGCTGGTGGGAGACGGCTGAGCGCCGTTCAGCGTGGCCGGGACAGCGCCACGGTCAAGGCCCACCATTACAGGTTGCGGCTGACGAAGTAGTCGGCCAGGTCTGAGAGCGCCTGACGATACTCATTGGCCGGGGTCGTGGCCAGCGCGCCTTGCGCCCGCGCCACATAGTCCTTGGCCTCATCCAGCGCTTCACTGATGGCCGAAGAGGCGCGCACGGCGGCCACCACACGCTCAACCCGCTCGGCGTCGCCGGCGTGGCCGTTCAGCAGGTCACGCACGTTGGTGTCATCAGGATGCTTTTCGATGTAGCGCAGCGCCGGCAGGGTGAAGAGGCCCTGGCGCAGGTCGCTGCCGACGGGCTTGCCCAGGCGCGATTGATCACCGGTGAAGTCGAGAATGTCGTCCACGATCTGGAAGGCCATGCCGATCTCACGGCCGAATAGCCGCATGGCGGCCACCGTGCGCTCATCGGCTTTTCCCAAGATGGCGCCGGCCTCAGCTGCCACAGCAAAGAGCGAGGCGGTCTTGGCGTAGATGCGCTCAAGATAGCCGCTGCGGCTGGCCTCACCGCGACCAATGAACATCTGGTTGATCTCACCGTTGACGATGACCATGAGCGTGCGCGAAAACACGCCCATGACACGCACGCTGTCAGTCTCAGAGGCCAGCTCGGCGGCGCGCGCAAAGAGGAAGTCGCCGGTGAGCACCGTGGCGCCAGGGGTCCACTGGGCATTGAGCGTGGGCAAGCCGCGGCGCAGCAGTGAGCCGTCAATCAGGTCATCATGCACCAGGGTGGCGGTATGCAGCATCTCGATGGCGGCGGCCAGCGACACGGCACAGGCCGGGTCTGCGCCAAACTGGCGCGCGGTCAGCAGGGCCGTGGCGGGGCGCACGCGCTTGCCGCCCGAGGCCAGCAGGTGATCGAGGGCGCTGGTCAGCGCCGGGTGCTGATTATCCAGGGCGGCGGTGCGCAGTTTGGCTTCAACCGCGGCCAGGTCCGCCTGGATGGGCAGAAAAATGTCAGCCGTTGTCGTCATTTGAGTCGGAATCACGCTACCACTCCCACCGAAACAGCCGCGCCGCGTTGTCGGTCGTCTGCGCCGCTATTTCGGCCAGCGGCTGCCCACGGATCTCAGCCAGTTTGTCGGCGACAAAGCGCACGTAAGCCGGCTCATTCCGCTGCCCACGCCGCGCCTGCGGCGTGAGGTACGGGGCATCTGTTTCGATCAATATGCGCTCGGCGGGCGCGGCCGCAAAAATGGCCCGGAGCGCGTCGTTCTTCTTGTAGGTCAGCGGCCCATCCACCCCTAAATAATAGCCCGCTGCTAAAGCGGTCTCAGCCATGGCTTGGTCGCCGGAGAAGGCATGCAGCACCACCCCAGCGCTGGGCGCCGCCGCGCTCAGCTCGGCCAACACGGACGCATGGGCCTCGCGGTCATGAATGATCACGGGGCGGTCCAAGGCTTGCGCCAACGCCAGCTGTGCACGGAAGGCATGCACCTGTTCGGTTAGGGTGACGGTCTTCCAGTATAAATCTATCCCAATCTCACCCACCGCGTCTACTTGCGGATGCTGCGCCAGGTCACGCAGCTCCGCCAGCGTCTCGTTGGAGAAGCCAGCCGTGGAAGTGGGATGCACCCCCACCGCCGCGCGCACCGCCGGGAACTGCTCCGCCAGCGCAATCGCGCGCCGGCTGGTGGCCAGGTCGACAGCGGGGATCAGCACCCGCACGATTCCGTTGTTAAGGGCCGCCGCTAAAACTTCTTCGCGGTCGGCGTCGAACTGCTCAAAATCGAGATGGCAGTGCGTATCGACCAGGCGGATTGGTTCTAACTCCGCCATGGGGTCACGCTAGGGCGCCTTCAGCCCGGCCAAATCGAGCCCGGCGTGCAAAACCGGCTGCACCTGCTCTGGCTTGAGCACTTCGCAGTACACGCGAATGATTGGCTCGGTGCCCGAGAAGCGGATGAGCATCCACCCGCCGCCCTCAAAGTTGAACTTGAAGCCGTCGGTGGTGTCGATGTTGGCCACCTTGAGCCCGCCCAACTTGACCCCCGGCTTAGCCGCCTGCACCTTCTGGCGCACTTGATCGCGCTGGTCGGTGGGGAACTGCACATCCACCCGGTCGTAATAGTGCGCGCCCACCTTGCTAAAGAGCAGGTCGAGCAGCTCAGATGGCTTCTTGCCGGTGCACACTAAGAAGTCGAGAAACAGCAGGTTGCCCAAGATGCCGTCGCGCTCAGGCACGTTGCCTTTGAAGGCATAGCCGCCGCTCTCTTCGCCGCCGATGATAGCGTCGGTCTCCATCATCTTGGGCGCCACGTACTTGAAGCCCACGCCGGTCTCGTAGACCGGCACGTTGTAAATTTCGCCCAGCTTGTTGAGCATAGCCGTGGTGCTGAGCGTCTTAACGATCGGGCCGCGCTGGCCGCGCACCTCCAACAGGTAGAACGCCAGCAGCGCCATCACTTGCAGCTGGTTGAGGAAGGTGCCCTTCTCATCGCCGATGCCCATCCGGTCAGCGTCGCCGTCGGTGATCAGCAGAACATCCGCGCCGATCTTGGTGGTGGTCTGTAGACCCACGTCCACATTCGGGGGGATGGGCTCAGGCCGGCGCATCTCTGGGAAGCTGGGGTTGCGCTCAGCATGGATCTCGGTAACTTTGGTCTTGCCGCCCGCCAGCAGCCGCGGAAACCAGCCGCCGCCGTTGCCCCACATGGCATCGACCAGCACATTTAGCCCGGCGGCCTTGATCGCCTCTAGATCGACCAGCTTCTTGAGGTTCTCAATATAGGCCGGCGCGGCGTCAAACTTCTCAATCAACTTCTGCTTGGCCGCCTCGGCGTAGACCAGGCGCTTGACGCCCTCGCTGCCGGGGATGGCGGCCTCGATCAGCTTGAGACCATCGGGATCAATGGCGCCGCCGTTGGGATCACGCACCTTGAAGCCGTTATCGGCCGGCGGGTTGTGTGACGCGGTGATGTTGATGGCGCCTTTGGCCTTACGCTCAACGACGGCGTAAGCAATCACGGGCGTGGGCGTGGGGCCGTCGGTGAGCCAGACTTTCAGGCCGTTGCCGGCGAGCACCTCAGCCACCGCCAGCGCAAAATTTTCAGAAGCAAAACGCTTATCGTGGCCGACGACCACGCTCTCGCCGGCCCAGCCTTTGCCAAGCAAGTACGTGGCAAAGCCCTGGGCACAGCGGCGCACATTGGCGAAGGTATAGTCTTCGGCGATGACGCCGCGCCAGCCATCGGTGCCAAAGCGAATTACGGCTTCTTCGAGCATACGCGTTGCCTCCGGTATGAGGGCGGTCTTATATGACCGGGCCTAGACCTCGCGCCCGTTCTTCAGCGCATCCAAATCGGCGTCGACCATCATCTGCACCAACTGCCGAAAATCAACCTGCGGCTCCCAGCCCAGCACGCGGCCGGCCTTGCTGGCGTCGCCGACCAGCAAATCCACCTCGGCCGGACGGAAGAAACGCTCATCTTGCACGACGTGATTACGATAGTCGAGGCCGACGTGCTGGAAGGCCACTTCGCACAGCTCGCGCACGGCATGGGTCTCGCCAGTCGAGACCACGTAGTCATCCGGATGATCCTGCTGGAGCATGAGCCACATGGCACGCACGTAGTCGCCGGCAAAACCCCAGTCGCGGCGGGCCTCCAGATTGCCCAGCCGAATTTCGTTGGCGCGGCCGAGCTTGATCAAAGCCACACCGTGGGTCACTTTGTGAGTTACAAATTCCAGGCCGCGGCGCGGGCTCTCGTGATTGAACAGAATCCCGCTGGAAGCGTGCAGCTTATAGCTCTCGCGATAGTTCACCGTGATCCAATGGCCATAGACCTTGGCAACGCCATAGGGGCTGCGCGGGTAGAGCGGCGTGCGCTCGGTCTGCGGCACTTCCTGCACCTTGCCGAACATCTCGCTGCTGCTGGCCTGATAAAAGCGAATGGTGGGGTCCACCATGCGGACGGCCTCGAGCATGCGGGTGACGCCCAGCGCGGTAAATTCGCCGGTGAGCACCGGCTGCTTGAACGAGGTGGGCACAAACGACTGCGCCGCCAGGTTGTAGACCTCGCTGGGGCTGAACTCGCGCAGGATATCGACGATTGACATCTGGTCGAGCAGGTCGCCCTGCACCAAGGTCAGGTCATTCTGAATGTGCTTGATGCGGTCAAAATTAATCGTGCTCGACCGGCGCACCATGCCCACGACCTGGTAGCCTTTTTCAAGCAAGAGCTCGGCCAGGTAAGAACCATCTTGGCCGGTAACGCCAGTGATCAACGCAGTCGGCATTCGCAATCCTTCACGAGTGAGGTCAGCGGCCAGCGGCTTGCGGTTCGGCCGTGCGGGCGCGCTCAAAATTCAGCAAATCTTGCAGCGTTTGCGCCAAAGCCAAGTTCGGCCGCCAGCCGGTGCGCTCGCGGAACTTGCGCGCATCGCACACCAAGTCGGGCAGATCACTGGGCCGCAGCCGGGTTTCATCGCGCTCGACCGTGATCGGCGTCGTCGCTAGGCTCAGCAGGGTGCTCAGCAGCGCGGCGATCTCGCACGATTCGCCTCGGCCCAGGTTATAAACTTCGCCCGGCTCGCCTAGCTCCAGTGCCAGGGCATAGGCGCGCACCATATCGCGCACATCCGTAAAGTCGCGCCGGGCAGCCAGGTTGCCCACTTTGATCACCGCCGGCTGCTGGCCGGCCTCAATGGCGGCAATTTGCGCGGCAAAGTCGGCGGCCACAAAGCGCCGATTTTGGCGCGGGCCGATGTGGTTGAACGGCCGCACGCGCACCACCGGCAAATGGTGGCTGAGAAAATATTGCAGACCCAGCAGGTCTTGCCCAACTTTGCTGACCGCGTACGGGCTGTCGGGCCGCAGCGGGTGGTCTTCGTTTAGCGGCAAATCGCCGGGGGCCACCACGCCGTATTCGTCGGCCGAGCCGATGACCAGCACGCGCGGTCGCTGGCCCAGAAGCACGCAGGCCTCGAGCAAATTGACCTGGGCGCGCAGGTTGGCTTCCAGCGTCTCCCAGGGGTCTTTCCAGCTATCCCCAACGTGCGCCTGCCCGGCCAGGTGATAGATGCGATCTGGCCGAGTTTCAGCCAGCAGCGCCTGGGTGGCGGCCGGGTCGCGCAAATCGACAGCGCGCAAATGAACGGCAGCGGACAGGTAGGACGGCCGCAGGTTGTGTCGGTCGCAGCCCCACACCCCGGCGGCCTCGTCGCTGTGGCTGTCTGGCTGAGCGAGCAAATGGTCGGCCAGATGACTGCCCGCGAAGCCGCCCGCGCCCGTGATAAGTGACCGCAACCTGCCTCCAGGTTCGTGCTGGTCTATCTGTGATTAATTTCCCAGATGCTTTTATTATATCTTGTTTTGAGGGAAAGCGAAAAGGACGGGCGCGGATATTGGTTAGATTTTTGGCGACTTGCTCAGACCCGGCCAGCGTATGTACGCCGGCGCGCAGGGGTGCTCCGCCGAAAGTATTTGAAAATGCCGAGACTTTTGACAATACCCACAGGATAGGTATAATCATGCCTACCCCTTATATCGCCCCTAACTGTTCTGGAGGTTGTCGCACGTGACCGATGCACCCGAGCCTCAGGCCCCTAAGCGGCTGGAGGACTTACAGCGCAAGCAGAAGTTGACCGGCAAGGTCAAAAAGGTTGAGCTTTTTGGCGCCTTCGTCGATGTAGGCGTCGGCCGCGACGGCCTGGTACATATTTCGGCCATGAGCAAGCGACCGGTAAATAAGGTCGAAGATGTGGTCAAAGAAGGGGACGAGGTCACCGTGTGGGTCCGCCGGGTGGATACCCAGGCCGGCCGCATCGACCTGACCATGGTCGAGCCCACCGCCCTTGATTGGGACGACATCAAGCCCGGCAGCGTGATGACGGGCAAGGTGGTCAAGATTGAGAAGTTCGGCGCGTTTGTCGAGCTGGGCGCCGAGCGGCCGGGGCTGATCCACATCAGCGAGCTGGCCACCTACCGCGTGGAAGAAGTCACCGAGATCGTCAAGCTCAACCAGGAGGTTGAGGTCAAGGTGCTGGCGGTGGATCCGCGCAAGAAGCAGATCAAGTTGAGCATGAAGGCGCTGGATGTGTTCGAGCCGGAGCCGGAAGACGCTGAAGAAGCGCCATTGACGGCCATGCAAATTGCGCTACAAAAGGCCCAGGCGCAGCAGGGTGGCGGCAGCCGCGACGCCGACCGCCGCGCCAAGGACAAGCAGCGCCAGCGCGACACCCAGGAAGACATTCTCAGCCGCACGCTGGCCAGCAAGCGCAAGTAGGCCGCCGGCCAAATCGGTTAGAAACAACAAAGCGGGCCTCAGTTGAGGCCCGCTTTTATTTGGCTAGCAAAGCTGCGCCTCAGGCGGCGCGGCTAATAGTCTTCGTCGTCGTCGTCCCACTCCTCTTCCTCTTCTTCATCGTAATCGTCACTCTCTTCATCCACATCTTCCTCGAAATCTTCTTCTTCCCATTCGTCGGTCGTCTTGTCTTCAGCCTCATCCACGCGGGTATAGGTTAGGCAGCCATTTTCGGGCTCAAGCTCGATAGCTGCCGCGCCGCAGTATCCATCCTCTAGAAAAACACAGTCCTCATAATGGCAGCGAATACGGGGCATAGGCCCTTCCTTTTTTGCCCGGCGGGTAGCCGGTGAGTGTGAGTGTTTCTGCACCGTCATTTTTCATGGTCTGCGGCCAGCGACCGCCGCAGCCGCACCATGGCCAAAATGAAGATGCCCGTTATGAGAATGGCTGAGATCACGCAGTAGGGACAGACCGCGTGTAGGACAAATAATTCAACGTAGGTAAGATATGCTGAGTATAGGGTTCCTGTCAATGCCAGGCCAAAAATTGCCAAAGGCCCGTAATTTTGCAAGATTTCGACGCGCGACTCGAGTGCTAACAGCGCCACGATGAGCAGGTAAGCGCCCAGCCCCAGCACGGCGATGGGCACCCCGCCGATCTCAGAATAGGCCGAATTATTGACACTTTGGCAGTCGCCCACCCCGGAGCACAGCACCGGCGCGTGGGCAATTTTGATATAGGTGAGGTAGGCCGAATCGAGGGCGCCCAGGACGGCCAGGCCCAGGCTGACCCAGCGGGCGCGATCAGCGGCGAAGGCGGCGGCCCATGGGCGCGGCGGCCTGGTGGCCGGCATGGGCGTCTGTTTAGCGGGCATCGTCAGGGGCGGTCTCGCCGCCATCAAGCAGCCAGACGGTGAAGGTATCGCCGACGGCGGCGCGGGTGGCCCCCTCCGGCAGGATGAGGATGCCATTGGCGCGCGCCAGGGCCGACAGCACGGCCGAGCCCTGGTCGCCGGCTGGGCGGGCCACGTAGCCGTCGCCCTGGCGAGTGACGATCACGCGGGCGTAGGTTTCGCGGCCGTCGCTGTCCATGGGCTCGAGCAGCGCAGCCTGCACGCCCAGCTTTTCCCAGCGGCGGCGTCCGGCCAGCTTGAGCAGCGCCGGGCGCACGAACACTTCAAACGTCAGGAGGGCCGAGACGGGGTTGCCGGGCAGGCCAAAGAACGGAATGTTGTGCGCCTGCCCAAAAGCCAGCGGCTTGCCGGGGCGCATGTTGACGCGCCAAAAGCGCAACTCGCCATCGGCCTCGATGGCGGCCTTAACCACATCGTACGCGCCGACTGAAACCCCAGCCGTGCTCAGGATGAGATCGGCGCCGTGGCTGGCGGCCTGTTGCAGCGCGGCCCGCACCGCGGCCAAATCATCGGGGATGATGCCCAGGCGAACGACTTCGGCCCCGTACTGCTCGGCGGCTGCGGCGATGGCGTGGCTGTTGCTATCGTGAATTTGGCCGGGGCCGAGCGCTGCCTCCACTGGGCGCAGCTCGTCGCCGGTGGAAAAGATGGCGACGCGCGGCCGGCGGTAAACCGGCACCGTGGCAAAGCCCAGCGCCGCCAAGAGGCCGATCGTGGAAGCACCCAGCAACGTGCCGGACGGCAGCACCACCTGGCCGGCGCGCAAATCTTGACCGATGGGGCGCACATACGCCCCGACACTCGGCGCGCGGTGGATGGTCACCGCGGCGGGAGCCGCCCCGCCGGCGCGTTCACGCTGGTCATCGGTATCTTCGACGGGGACGACGGCATCGGCGCCAGGGGGCATGGCCGCGCCGGTCATGATGCGAGCAGCCGTGCCGACGGCCAGCGGCGCCGGGATGCCACTGCCGGCCGGTACGTCGGCGCTGACGGGCAGCGTGGCCCCCTGCCCGGCTTCGGCCGTGCGCACGGCATAGCCATCCATGCTGCTGTTGGCGAAGGGCGGCAGATCGTGCGGGGCGTGCAGGTCAGCGGCGAGCACCCGCCGGGCGGCGCTGGTTAGCGGCACGTCTTCGGTGTTGAGCGGCGCGAAGTGCTCCAAGATGCGGGCGCGGGCTTCGTTGACGGTGAGCAGAGGTTTGGGTGCGCTCATGCGGTGACTCAGGTATCCAGATGGCAAGCTGTGACGCGCACTCGGACGCGGCTAGGCGAGGCCTATTCTAACTGATGCAGTCAACCAGCGGGGACTGACAAATGTAACGCTCTCATGCGTACATGGGTGAGTTTTCTCACGCTGCTGTGAAGCAGCGAAAGGCGCGCCGGGCGGGGCGACATGCCAATTGCCGACGCAGCGAAGTTAGCGCGGCCACGGGTTGGTAGTCACCGTGGGCCAGCCGCGTGTGAAGCGCCCTACCCAGCCTTCCAGCGGCGCGCTTCGATGACGTTGGGGAGCTGTTCGATGCGGGCCAGGACGCGCGCCAGGGTCTCGGTGTCGGCAATTTCCATCGTCACTTCAAACGTGGCTAGGCTGTTCTTGGTGGCGACACTGATGGCGGTCATATTGATGTGCTCTTCGGCGACGACGGTCGAGACGTCTTTCATCAGCCCGTCACGGTCGTAGGCCATGATGCGCACCGCCACCGGGTAAGTTTGCTGCGCCTGGCCCCACGAGACCTTGATGATGCGCTCGGGCTCTTTTTGGTAGAGCACGTTGGGGCAGTCTTGCCGGTGAATGGTAGCGCCGCGCCCGCGGGTGATGTAGCCGACGATGGGATCGCCGGGCACCGGCTTACAGCAGCGCGCCAGATTGGTCAGCAGACCGCGCGTGCCCAGGATGGCGACCTCATCCGACTGGATGACGGCGCGCGGGTCAATGGTGGGCAGCACCTGGGCGTGGGCGGCGGCCACGCGCTCTTCTTCCATAAGGCGCGCGGCAATCTGGCGGCCGTGAATGTCACCAGCGCCGAGGGCAAAGAGCAGGTCTTCGGGCTTGGCGTAATCAAAGGTGTGGGCCAGTGTTTCGTAGCTGTAGGTTTCCAGCCCGAGGCGCTTCATCTCTTTATCGAGCAGCTCGCGGCCCTGCGTGACCAGCTGCTCACGATCTTGGCGCCGGAAGTATTGGCGAATCTTTTGCAGGGCACGGTGGGTCTTAACCAGGCCCAGGTCTGGGTTCAGCCAGTCACGCGAGGGGCCGCCGCGTTTGGCGGTTAGAATTTCGACCTGCTCGCCGGTCTTGAGCGTGTAGTCGAGGCTGACCAGTTTGCCATTCACTTTGGCGCCCCGGCAGCGGTCGCCTACCGAGGTATGCACCTGGTAGGCAAAGTCAATCGGCGTGGCGCCGGCTGGCAGATCGATGATGTCCCCCTGCGGAGTGAAGGCATAGACCCGCTCTTCAAAGACGTCGCTCTTCATGGCGTCGACGAATTCGCCGCTGTCAGCCACGTCCTGCCGCCACTCCATCAGGCTGCGCAGCCACTTAATGCGCCGCTCGTAAGCCTCGTCGTGCTTGACACCTTCTTTGTAGCGCCAGTGCGCGGCAATGCCGTATTCGGCGTTGGCGTGCATTTCCGGCGTGCGGATTTGCACCTCCAGCGTCTTGCCGTCTTCGTAGACCACGGCGGTGTGCAGTGACTGATAGAAGTTGTCTTTGGGCGTGGCGATATAGTCGTCAAACTGGCCGGGGATGGGCCGCCACAAGTTGTGGATGACACCCAAGACGTAGTAACAGGTGGGCTGGTCTTTAACGATGATGCGCACAGCGCGCACATCGAAGACCTGGTCGAAGCTCACCTCTTTGCGTTCCATCTTCTTGTAAATGGAATAGATATGCTTGGGCCGGCCGCTGATCTCGGCCTCAATATGCGCGGCCATCAGGCTCTCGCGCACCTGCGCCACAATGGCGGCCATGGTGCGCTCGCGGTCGGCCTGATGCTCGGCAATTTGGCCGGCAATCTCGCGGAAGCGCTCGGGGCTGGTGTAGCGAAAGCTCAGGTCTTCCAGCTCGCTCTTGACCGACCAGATACCCAGGCGGTTGGCCAGCGGCGCAAAGATTTCGAGCGTCTCGCGGGCGATGCGCTCTTGCTTCTCCGGCTTGACGTGCATGAGCGTGCGCATGTTGTGCAGCCGGTCGGCCAGCTTGATGAGCACGACACGGACGTCGTCGCTCATCGCCATAAACGTTTTGCGCAGGCTCTCAGTGTGCCGGTCGATGGGGGTATTGCCCAGCTTAGAGACGCGCGGCAGCTGGGCCAGCTTGGTGACGCCATCGACCAGGGTGGCGACTTCACTGCCGAAGTCTTGGCGCACGTCGTCGAGCGAGTAGACCGTATCCTCGACTGTGTCGTGCAGCAGGCCGGCGACGATGACAGCGGTGGGCATGTGCAGCTCGGCCAGAATGTAGGCCACATTCAGGCAGTGCTGCACGTAAGGCTCGCCGGAGGCACGTTTCTGGCCGCTATGGGCCAGGTCGGCAGCGTCGTAGGCTCGTTCGACAAGGGCTCGGTCGGCTGGGGGCAGGCCGGGCGGCAGGGCATTCAGCAGCGTTTCCAGTTTCACAGTCAAGTGATTGTAGTCGGCGCAGTCCGGGGCGGCAAGGGCAGCGCGCCCTGGACAAAGAGCCAGGCCAACGCGCCGTTGGCGGTTGAATTCCGCGTGTGCCAGGCCGCCTTCCTGGCTCAACCCCGCCCGGTCTGTAACAGCGGCGGCGGTCCGGCGTGGCCCTGGGCGCTGGCGGCTGCCTCCACAACGCCGGCCTACCACGTTTTGGCTGCAGTTGCCCGACCCGGCTCCACGCCATTGTGGAGGTCCCCATGGACCGTTAACCGATGCACGCGGTCGCCCTCCTGGCGCTCGGCTTGCTGCTGAGCGCCTGCGCCTACCAACTCACCACTGACCTGTCTGCCGACGGCAATGGTCAGTTTATCGGCGAGCGGTACTTCCATGCCAACGACCGGGCCGCCCTGCAAGACGACGGCACCACCCCACAAGCGTTCTGCGAGGACTTTCAGGCGCGCGGCCGGCTGCCGGCGCAGCAGCTGACGTATGAAGAGCACGAAGATGCATTTCGGTGTAAGGTTACGCTGTCATTCGGCAGCCTGGATGAGCTGCGCGGCATCCACGCTCAGCTCGACGGCGTAACCGTGAACGAGCTGGCGCTCACCGGCGACAAACTGACCTATGATGTCAGCATCTTGATGGCCAGCAGCCCTGGCAGCGCGCAGGTGGGCGCGGCCGAGCAGCTAAACTGGGTGCTGCGGCCGCCCGGCACCGTCAGCACGCACAACGCCGATGACGACCAGAACGACCAGTTGACCTGGAACATCGCTTATGACACACCGGTGACCGCGCATGCCGAGAGCACCATCAGCCTGACCGACCGGATCGGCGGCCTGGTGCCGTGGCTAGTCGGCCTGGCGTGTGTGGTTGGTCTCATCATCGTGGCCGTGGCGGCGCTGACTATTATGCGCTGCCGCCCGGCCCGCCCTTAGCTGCCCAAGGAGCTTGCTATGTCGCGTCTGCGCCGCGTTCGCCCCCTGACCCTGCTGGCCGGCCTGTTGCTGGCGGCCTGCACGTTTCAGGTCAACACCACCATCACCCCCAGCGGCGCGGGCGAGCTGCGCAGCGAGATCGGCTTCACCGCCGAAGACAAAGAGATGCTGCAGACGATCGACACCTCGCCGGAAAAGTTCTGCGCCGATGCGCAGAGCGGCGGCGACCTGCCGGCCGATGCCCCGGTGACGGTTGAAGAGCGCGGCGACGAAACCTGGTGCGTGGTGACGGTGCCGTTCGCCAGCCTGGATGAGCTGCGGAATAGCTATGAGGCCATGCAAGGCGTGAAGATCAACTCGCTAGAGCTGACGCCCACGGGTTTTGTTTACGATGTGGACCTCTCGTTCACCGGCGACCAGGGCAACACCCCCGGCGTGGATCAAGCACTGTTCAAATGGCAGGTGACGGTGCCGGGCACGGTGACGGATCACAATGCCGATGAGGTCGACGGCAACACGCTGACCTGGAACATGGCGTTTGGCGAGAGCGTGAACGCCCGCGTCGTCACCACCATCAGCCCAGTCGAGTCGCTGACCAGCGCAGGCGGCCTGCCCAGTTGGGTGATCCCCTCAGTCATTGGGCTGTGCTGCTGCCTGCTGCTGTTGGTAGTCATCGTAGTGGTGGTGGTCGTGGTGCTGCAGCGCCGCAAAGCGGCTGACATGCCGCCGCCCACGGCCATGTAGCCAGCGCAAAAGACCGCAATCATGACCAGGGCCGGCTCATAACCGGCCCTAGCTGCATTAAGGCCTGTGCGCCTGGCACCGATATTGCATCCCAACCGGCCATGACCGACTCCCCTGTTGCCCCCCACCCTGACAACCATGGCCCTCGCCGGTAAAGGCTGGTTCATCTGGCAGATTGGGCGCTGCGAAAACGGCGACCCGCAGGCTATCGCCGGCAAGGCGGTGGCATCCGGCGCGACGCATGTGCTCATCAAGATCGCCGAGCGCACCTACACCTACAATTTCAATAGCCAGGGCCGCGACCTGGCCGAGCCGCTGGTCAGCGAGCTGCGCAATCGCGGTTTGCAGGTGTGGGGTTGGCACTATGTGTATGGCGATAAGCCGGTGGATGAGGCCGACGTGGCCGTGCGCCGCACCACCCAGCTGCAGCTAGACGGCTATGTGATCGACGCCGAGGCGCAGTACAAGCTGCCGGGCAAAGCGGCGGCGGCGCGCACCTTTATGGCAGCGCTGCGTGGCGGGCTGCCGGAGAGCACATTGGTGGCGCTGTCGTCATATCGTTATCCCAGCTATCACCCGCAGCTGCCCTGGGCGGCGTTTTTAGAGCACTGCGACCTGGCCATGCCGCAGGTGTATTGGGAGCAGGCGCACAATCCGGCCCAGCAGTTAGAGCGCACGCTCAGGGAGTACAGCAACCCCGCCCAAGTGGGCTTCGTGCGGCCGGTGATCCCCACCGGCGCGGCGTATGGCAGCGGCGGATGGCGCGCCTCACCGGCAGAAGTCAAGCAGTTCTTGCGGGCGGCCATGCAGCTCGAGCTGCCGGCGGCCAACTTGTATAGCTGGGACTACGCCAACTCAGCCAACAACACCGACCTGTGGGACGCCGCGGCCGAGATGCCATGGCTGGTGGGCACGGACGATGTCGAAGCGCCGGTGCGCCGCTACTTCGAGGCCCTGAGCGCCGCCAGCCTGGAGCGGGTCCTGAATTGCTACATGAACAACGCGGCGCTGGTTACGGCCGAGACCACGCGCTTCGGCCGGGCGGCGCTGGAAGAGTATTTCACGGGGCTGCTGGCCGATTTGCCCAGCGCTGAGTACACCATCCAGACCGTCGAAGGCACCGGCAACACGCGCACGATCACGTGGACGGCGCGCTCAGAAAAGGCGCAGGTGCTGGATGGTGAAGATATCTTTGGCGTGCTGCAGGGCGTGATCGTCTATCACTTCTCGAACTACACGCTGACCCTCACGCCTGATGCCACACTCATGCCGGCGCCGGAAGCGGCGGCAGCCCCCGTGCCGGAGCTGGTCACCGCGTAGATCGAGATTGAACAAAACAAAAGGCGCTGGGCTGTCTGTAGACAGCCCAGCGCCTTTTGTTTTGCCACAGCGACGGCGCTCAGTCGCCGGCGTCAGCTTCGGCGGCGGGCATCGGCTTTTGCTGCTGCGTCTTGCGGATTAGGTTTTGTTTGACGTTCCATAGTTCTTCGCTAAGCGACACATGGTAGATGTGCGGGTTGACCAACCGTTTGACGCCAGGGTCGAGGCGTTCCAGGTCGGCCACGCGAGCGGCGCGCATACCTTCGATATCGGGCAGGTCGTAGATCAGCTTGCCCTCGGCCAGCACATCGACCAGCAGCGGTTCCACCGCCGAGAGGTCGGCGCGGCGCAGGCTGCGGTAGCGGGTGTGATTGACCGGGTGATGCAGCACTACCTGTTCCATCTGCTCGGGCTTCTCATCGCTTAGGCCCAGCAGGTCGGTGGTAGCGCGGCCACGCTGGTCATACAGGCGCCACACGCGCTTGTGGCCGGGATTGAGGGTCTTTTCCGGCGTCTCGGAAACTTTGATAGCCGGTACCCATTCTTTGTTTTGCTGGAGCGCCACCAGCTTATACACCCCATCCAGCGCCGAGGCGCCGCGCGAAGTTATCAAGCCGGTGCCTACCCCATACACCAGGCGCTTGATGAGTTGGTCGGCGTCCACGCCGTACTGCGGCGCTTCGTCTTGAATCTGCGTGATGATCTGCCAGATAATCAGCTCATCGAGGTTGTTCGAGAGCACGATGCTGGTCTGGTCGAAACCGGCCGCATCGAGCTGCTTGGCGGCCTGAATGCTCAGGTAAGCAAGGTCGCCCGAGTCCAGCCGGATGCCGACGGGCGCGTGGCCCTTGGCGCGCAGCTCTTCAAAGACCGTGATGGCGTTGGGCACGCCACTCTCCAGCGTGGAGATCGTGTCAACCAGCAGCAGGCAGTCGTCGGGGAAGACCTCGGCATAGGCCCGAAACGCGCCCAACTCACCCTCGCCCAGCGCCATAAAGGCCTGCACCAGGCTGTGCGCGTGCGTGCCCTTGGGCGGGTAGCCCAGCACATGCGACAGGCCGACATTCGAGCTAAAGTCGGCGCCACCGATGAGCGCCGCGCGCCCGCCAGCATTGACACCTTGGGCATGGCCGCGGCGCATCCCGAACTCTAGCACGGTGCCGCCGCGGGCGCTGGCGTGAATTCGCGCCGCCTTGGTGGCGATCAGCGTCTGATAGTTGAGCAAATTGAGCAGCGCCGTCTCCAGAATCTGCGCCATGCCCAGCGGCCCACGCACCACGGTCAGCGGCTCGTTGGGGTGCACCACCCGCCCCTCTGGGATAGCCGATAGGCTGATCGAGTCGAAGTTGCCGTAGTCGGCCAGCCATCGCAAAAAGGGCTCATCGAACATCTTACGGCCGGTGCGGTCACGCTGCCCGCGCAAATATTCCAGATCGGCTGGGCGCACGCGCGCCTGGCGCATCCAATCCAGCAGCCACTCCAGCCCGGCACTAATACAGTAGCCGGCCTGGTGGTCGCCGTAGTCAGGATAATGGCGGAAGAAGTGGTCGAACTGCGCCGGCGTCTCGTGCAGGCCCAAGCGGAAGTACACCTGCGCCATGGTCAGCTGGTACTCGTCGGTGTAGAGGATGCCTTCGGCGGTTGCTTCAGACTGAGGGTTCATAGGCTCTAGTTAGAAAGGGGGGCCGCTATTCGCCGGGGCGCTCATAGAAGCACAGCAGCGTGCTGCCGTACTTACGCTCATCGACCAGCGTGAGATTTTGCAGGGTCTGCGGTTCGTATTCTTTAGGATCGATCTGCGCCACCACCACTCCGTCTGGGTTAAGCCAATTGGGGCGCGCATCAATGGCGGCCAGCGCCTGGGCCCACAAGCCATGGTACTGCGGCGGGGCGACGTGAATGTAGTCAAAGCCTTCGCGCGGGTCGTTGCGTAGGAACACAAACACATCCGTGCGGACCACTTTGCCCTGCCGGTCAAAGCCGACCGTGCGCAGGTTGGCCTCAATAGTCTTGACGGCCTGCCGGTCACTCTCGACAAAAATGGCGCGCGCCGCGCCGCGGCTGAGGGCTTCGATGCCCACGCTGCCCGTGCCCGCGAACAGGTCGAGCACGGCGGCCTGCTCCACATCGCCGGCCAGCAAATTGAAGAGCGATTCCTTGGCCCGGTCAGAGATTGGGCGCGTGCCCGCCCCCGGCACCAGGGCCAGCCGGCGGCCTTTGGCTGAGCCGGCGATTACGCGAATACCTGCCATACGGTCGGGTTGCCTTTCATATCAGCGGAAACAAACGGCGCGCCGCTTATGTGCGCAGCGCGCCGTGCTGGTCGGGTCAAATCGCGCCGCGCGGCCGACGGCTAGACCACCGCGTTCGGGTCGCGCTCCAGGTGCCAGTTGCCGCTCTTGATCTGGTTGATATGCCCGCGTGCCAGCCGCGCCAGCATCATGCCGCGCTCGCTGTGTTCAAGCTGGCTGGTGAGCTTGACGACAATGTCAAACTCGGCGATGGCTTGCGGGCCTTGCCGGTTTTCTTTGAGCGCCAGGCCCAGGCCATAGTGGGCATCGATGTAGTTGTTATCAAGCGACAGCGCCTGGTTGAAGGTCTTGATGGCCTCCTCAAACTGGTGCTGGCCATAGTAGCCCCAGCCCAGGTTCGATTGCGCCTCGACGCTGGTCGGATTGGCATTGGCCGCAGCAATGTAGTTTTCAAGCACGTTCGGAATGGCGTCGGGCATTAGGCGATCCTCCGCAGAGTTGGTGCAAGCTGCGAAGGATTATACTCTCGCCGCCGCCGGGTCGGCAACCGGCGTTGGGGTTGGCCGTTTCGCGAAGTAGCGGTCATACGCCAGGTTGCTCCAGAGCAACCCCACATAGAGCCAGCCCAGCCACCAACCCAGCGGCCCCAGCCAGTTTGAAGCGAACGGCAGCCAAGAGCAAAACCAGGCCAGCACCGCCATACCGGGCCGCAGCCGCGCCAACGCCGGTGCGACCGGCAGAAGGTTGTAGGGGATCAGGTGTGGAGTCATAAACGAACCGGCCAACATGAGCATATCCATATCGCCGCGTGAAAACCAAAACAGGGGCAACGCAATGAGCGCCCCCCACCAACCAATCGAAATGTCTTGCGGGTAGCGGCCCTCGGCATAGTAGCTGTTGACGGCCAACATCCGAGCCGGCCAGAAACCCCAAATGACAAATGAGATCAACAGCACTACCAGCAAACCAATAGCGTAGCTGCGGCGCGCGCCAAAAGCAAAGAATGAGATCTGCGGTTTCATCAAAGCCAGCGGCGTGAGCCAGGGCAGCGCCAGCAAGCCGAGCACCACCAAGCCTTCGAGCTGGCCAAGGAAGAGCGTCCATAGCACCGGCAGAGAGAAAAGCGTCATCGCCAGGCTGATGGGATGCCGCGCTCGTTTGAGCGCTGCCAAGCAAGTAGCGGCCAGGCTGAGGCCGATGAGCAACGGCCAGTTGAACAACAGCAGAATGTAGTAATCCCACGGGGGATGGAAGGACGAAATGCGGCCCTGTGCAAACACATTCACCCAGTCAAAGCCAACAAAACCATCGGCCGGGAAAAAGCTGGCGCCAAGGGTAAAAACAATGGCGAAGAGACCGAACAATAGGAATTGTTGGTTCACTGGTATGGTGCGCGCATAGATGTGCTGTTCCGGAAAGAGCGGCGCGGTCAGCGTAATAAACCGCGCCTGCCACTGTCTTATTTTGTCCATCGCCACACCCCCAAGACGACGGTTACGCCGACCAAGGTAAGCAGCCCGCCGATAAGTACGGATAGCGGTCGGTAGTAAAGTTCTACTTCCTGTACCCCGGCACCGACCGGCACGGCGCGCAGCAAGCCTTCCACGGTTTCCAGCGCCACCCGCCGGCCATTCACGCGCGCCTGCCAGCCCGGATAAGCCACTTCACTCAGCACCAGCGTGCCGGGGCCGTTGGCTTGCACCACTAAGCGGTCGGGCGACCAGTCCGTCAACTTGGCCGTGCCGCCCTCCGACAGCCAAACGCGCGGCCGGACCAGCGAGTTTTCGTAGATGCGTGTGTCACCGAATTGCTGCACGAGTGTAAGCTCAGGCGCATCAATGTCAAATTCCGCGGCGAAGTAGCGCACGTTAAGCGTGCCTAACAAAGCGGCGTCGGGCGTTGGCGTGGCGGCGTCACGGCTGAACTCGGCCGGCACACTGACGCTATAACTGCCGTCGCCAATATTAGTGGCGCGCTGCACATAGGCGGCCAGCGCCGAGAGATGCAGCGGGTCAACGCCTTCCACGTGCTGCAGGCGGTCCGGCAGCGGCAGACTGCCGGAGGACGAGTAGACCCGGAAAATCCCCGGCTGCGCGGCGAGCCAGTCGGCGGCGGGCGATGGCGTGGGCATCGGCCGGGTGGTGAGCAGCGAGGCATTGGCCGCAAGCAGGTCCGCACCGGTGATGAGCAGGAGCGCTGGTAGCGCCAGTTGCGCGAAGCGTTGCCACCGCGGACGCTGGGCCAGCCAACCGAGCAGCTTGTTCAGTCCATGGGCCGCAAGGACACATACCGCCAGGGCCACCAGGAACCAGGCCCGTGGCGGCACGCGCAGCAAATTGAGACCAGGCAGCCAACTGAGCACCGGGTACAGCGGGCCATACGAGCCAAGCGCGAATAGGGCGGCCAGCACGGCCACACTCAGCCACAGCGGGCGGCGCAACGCACCCATTAGCGCTAGCAGCAGCGGTGCCAGGCCCGCATATGTGACCCACTCATGGATGACACCCGGCAGCGGCACAACCAGCCCAAGCAGATAGGGCCATGGCGGCAACGAATAAGCGGAAGTCTCGGCGGCGGTGAGCGTGCCGCGGTCGGCGTGCTGCACTAACTCTATTAGCGGTATGATCAAACCGGCGCTCAGTAACAGGCAGAGCAGAATTGCCAGACCGGCGTAGGCGAGCGTGCGCGCGAGCGGCGCGTGCAGTCGGTTGCGCCGTTCGGCCAGCCAGCCCGCTAGGCCATATGCGGTCGCCAGCAGGCCGGCGTAGATCGGCCAGCGCGCATCTGCCAGGAACATGGCCGCTAGGCTGAGACCCACCAGCGTTGCCACACGTGGGCTGGGTCGCTGCGCCAACTGCTGGGCCGCTAGCAAAAGCCACGGCGTCCAGGCCACGGCGAATACGAGCAGCACGTGGCCTGCGCCAATGTGGGCGATGAGCTTTGGCGTGCCGGCGAACGCTAGCCCACCAAAAAAGGCCGGGCCAGCAGGCAGGCCCTCGCGGCGCAGCAGCTGGTAGACCCCCCAGCCGGCGAAAGCCACATGTACCCACAGCAGCAGGTTGAAGACTACCGGCAGCGTTAAGAACGGCAGCGCCAGTAATAGATTGGGCGGATACCAAAAACCGCTGAGAGGGTTGGCGGCGAAGGGCTGGCCGGCGAGGATTTGGGCATTCCACAGCGGCCACTGGCCGTAAGTCGCCAGTGACCAGCGCAGATAGTCGGCGTTGGGCAGGTGCGAGAGCAGCAGGTCTGATTCTTGACCACCCAGCCGCACGGGCACCTCGGCCGGGTGGAGTACCAGCGGCCAGAGGAATAGCCCGGCCACCAGCAGATAAGCAGCAGGCAGGCGTAAGTAACTTAGTTGCATGGTTCGGCAGCCGAATGAAGACCAGGGGATTATAGGCCGGGTCTTTGGCGAGCACTGATCAATACGCTGTCCCGTCCCGCTACAATTCGACTGCTTGGATTGGTGCAACCGGTGAATATTAATATTGCCCACTCGACACGGGCAGTGAATGCCTATGGCAGAGCCGACGCAGCGAACCATGCCAAGCGTTCAGTTTGACGAGACAGCGTGAGGGTTTAGCGCTGAACCTCAAACACATCCGTAAGCAGCACGCCATCTTGCCCAATCGGGTTGCCGTTATCGTCGAGCAGCTGCATGCGCTCGCCGGTGGCTGGGTCCCACAGGCCGGCGATGACCTGGTAGCGGCCAGGCGGCGCGTCGGGGCGCAGCTGGGCGGCGTGCTCGTCACGCACGTATTTGTCGAGCGGCCAGCGGCCGGTGGGGAAGTCAGCCGGGTTCCACTTATCACTCTGGCCCCACAGTTGGCCGTCTGGCCCAATGAAGTGCACAAAGACGCGCAGGTTCACCGGCACGGGCGCCAGCGCCTTCCAGTAGAGCGTTACGGGCACGATCTGCCCGGGCTCGGCGCTGGTCTGCGGCAAGTCATAACCCAGCAGTGCCACGTTGTTTTGCAGCGGGGCAAAGCGCCGACGTTGGGCCACCAAGACTTCATGCCCAAAAGATTGCACCTGCCACCAGTCGAGGCCGGCGGCCACCTCACGCAGGCCCAGCCCGCCCAACACCACAGCGGCCAGCACCAGCGTGGCCGGGCGCAGCGGCAGCCGGTCGTGGGCGGGCGGGGTAATGACCAGCCGCAACCGCCAGATAACCAGGCCGGCCAGCACCGCCAGCGACAACGTGGTCAGGCCCCACCCCAGCCAGCGCGGCGCGGTTTCTTCCAACTGCACGCGCACCGTGTGCGCCCCGGGCGGCACGGTCAGTGTGATCCAGCCTTCTGGCTCAGAGAGGGTGATGTCGGTGCGCTGGCCGTCCACATAGGCGGTCCAACCAGGAAAGTAGAAGGTGTACAGCCGCAGCACGAATTCGCTGCCGCCGGTCACGGCGAACACATCGTGCTGCGGGCCGTGCTCAACCACGCTGACGGTCGTGCCCTCTGGCAGCGTGGCGTGGTTGACCTTGTCTACGGTGCCGGTCGCATAGGAGTCAATCAGCGACATTTGCGGCGGCGGCACGATCAGGGCGCCAATTGGCAAAAAGTCGTTGGCAGAGGTGGTGCCAATGCCGCGGCCATTGAGTTCAGTGTCGAGGATGCGCTGCGCATCGGCCGGGCCAAAGTCGGGCCAGGCCGGCGGGCGCAGCAGCGGCATGGCGGCCACCAGGCAGCCCGCCACCGCCAGGGCAGCGGCCGTCAGGCGCGCGTGCTTCCACTTGAACAAATCGGCCCAACCCAGCGCCGCACCGGCCAGCACCCCGGTAACCACCGCCGCCGGCCCCAAGAAGCGATAGGGGAATTGGAAGTAGGCCATGGGCGACACAGCTTCCCACACGGCGATAGAAGCCGGCAGCATCAGGTAGACCAGCGCCAACGCAGCGAAGGAGAAGAACAGCACGGAGAGCCGCCGCAGCCGAGGCCGAAAGATCGTCAGCAGGCCCAGCGCCGCCAAAATCCATTGGGCCAGCCCCAGGCTGTAGTTGAAGCGCATTTGCGTGGCGCCCAGATCGAAGGGCTGCGCCGGGGCGAACAGCTCGGCCACGCCGATGAAATGCCGGCGAAAATCAAAGAAAGTGCCGCCAGCCACATTGCGGAATTGCACGGCATCGCGCTCCAGCACGGCCGGCAGCCACATGAAGGCGCTCAGCAGCAGAGCCAGCGCCACCGCACCCGCCAGGCCGCGCAGCGCCTGCCGCCGCAACGCCGAGGTGCTGGGCTCGCTGCCCTGCACCCATGCGCCAAAAAACATCTGTCCAAAGAAAACATCCCACAGCAGCCAGACGAGCAACAGCCCAAAGAAGATGAGGGCCATCAAGTTGTGGCTGACGATCAGGCTGGCCAGCAACAGCGCGGCAATGACCACATCGCCAGGTGAGGCCGTGCGCCGCAGCCGGGCGAAAGACCACAGCACCAGGGGGGCCAAGGCAATCGCCAGCGTTTCCGGCGAGTCGCCGCGCGCGTGCGGGTCGATGTAAATCATGTACGGCGCGAAGGTGAAGGCCGCGGCGCTGACCACGCCGGCCAACCCGCCCCAGCGGTCGCGCACGAAGAGATACATGCCCACCGCCCCCAGGTAGGCCGAGGCCACCAGCACAAACTTAACACCCGCTACAGCTGGCGCAAATGCGCCGCCAAAGATTGCCCCATACGCCGCGCCCAGGTAATACGACAGTGGCGCGTAGTAGTTGAAGACCGGGTAGCCAAAGGCGTAAAACAAATCGGGCGCCCACCGAATGTACGAGACGCCTGACTGCCAGGCCGAGATGATCTCGTAGGTGCGGTAGGCGTGCATCTCGGCATCGGTGAAGGTGGGCAGGCTGCTGCGGGTGAGCAGCGGCCAGGCCGCCAGGGTGGCCAGCAATAGGGCCACCAGCAAGCCGGGATCGAGGCGTTTGAGAACGTTAGCGGGGGTGGGCATTACGGACAGCAACGGGGGCTGCGCGGCTTGGTAGCACGCGCGGCCCCCGTCTGGCGTTCCGAGTTAGGCGCCGAGGCGATCAGGACAGCAGGCTCGGAATTTCTTCCGGGTGGCCGGCGACCTTGACGTTGGCGGCCTTGAGCGCCGCGATCTTGTCGGCGGCCAGGCCTGAGCCGCCCTCGATGATGGCGCCGGCGTGGCCCATGCGCTTGCCGGGCGGCGCGGTCTGCCCGGCGATGAAGGCCACCACGGGCTTGGTCATATGGTCGGCGATGTACTCGGCGGCCAATTCTTCGTCGTTGCCGCCGATCTCGCCGATCAGCACCACCGAGTCGGTCTTGGGGTCGTCATTGAAGAGCTTGAGCACATCAATGAAGTTGAGGCCCTTCACCGGGTCGCCGCCGATACCCACGCAGGTGCTCTGGCCGCGGCCGGCCTCGGTGAGGGCTTTGATGACCTCATAGGTCAGCGTGCCCGAGCGGGCCACGATACCCACGCCACCGGGGGTAGCCACGTGGCCAGGGATGATGCCGACCTTGGCTTCGCCGGGCGTCAGCAGGCCGGGGCAGTTCGGGCCGATCAGGCGCACGTTATTGTGGTCCAGATGCTGGCGCACCTTCATCATGTCTTGCACCGGCATATTTTCGGTGATGCAGACAATCAGCTTGATGCCAGCGTCCGAGCTTTCATACATCGCATCCGGGGCGAAGCGGGCCGGCACGAACAGCAGCGCAGTGTTGGCGCCGGTCGAGTCCACGGCGGCTTTGACTGTGTCAAACACAGGCACGCCTTCCACCCACTCGCCGCCCTTGCCAGGCGTGACGCCGGCCACCACTTTGGTGCCGTACGCGATCATTTGCTTGGTGTGAAACAGGCCCTCGCGGCCGGTCATGCCCTGCACCAGCAGGCGCGTGTCTTTGTTAACCAGGATGCTCATAGCAGTCGTCTTTCAGTTAGCGCGGGGCCTAAACCTGCGCGGCCGCGGCGACGGCTTTTTGGGCCGCGTCGGCCAGCGAGGTGGCGGTCAGCAGGTTCGCGTCGGCCAGAATGCGCCGGCCTTCTTCTTCGTTGGTGCCCACCAGGCGCACCACCATCGGCACGCGCTTGTGCAGCGTGCTGAGGGCGGCGATGATGCCGTGCGCCACTTCATCGCAGCGGGTGATGCCGCCAAAAATGTTGATCAGGACAGTCTTGACCTTGTCATCGCTGAGGATGATGCGCAGCGCGGCGGCCACCTTGTCGGCTTGCGCCCCGCCGCCGATGTCAAGGAAGTTGGCCGGCGAGCCGCCAAACAGCTGCACAATGTCCATGGTGCCCATGGCCAGCCCGGCGCCATTGACCATGCAGCCAATTTCGCCATCGAGCTTGACGTAACTCAGGCCGTACTTGCGGGCCTCGGTCTCCTGGCTGCTTTCCTCGTCCAGGTCGCGCATCTCGGCCAGATCGGCGTGGCGATACAAGGCGTTGTCATCCAGCACGATCTTGCCATCCAGCGCCACGAGCCGCTTGTCGCCGGTGATCACCAGCGGGTTGATCTCAGCCAAAGTGGCGTCGGTGTTCAGGTAAACCTGGTACAGCCCCTGGGCAATCTGCTCGAAGGCGCGCCAGTGCTCGCGCGGCAGCTCAATGGCCAGCGCGATATTGCGGATCTGATAGTCGCGCAGGCCGAGCATGGGGTCAATGTACTCGCGGATGATCTTGTCCGGGTCGGTCTTGGCGACTTCTTCGATCTCCACGCCGCCGGCGGCCGAGGCAATCAGCACAGGCCGGCGCGCGGCTCGATCGTTGGTCAGGCCAAAGTAAATCTCGGTCTTGATATCGGCGGCCTCATCCACCAGCACTTTGCGTACCGGCAGACCCTTGATATGCATAGCCAGGATCTTGGCGGCCAAATCTTCCGCTTCGCCGGCGCTCTTGGCCAGCTTAATGCCGCCGGCCTTGCCGCGCCCGCCTACCAGCACCTGGCTTTTGACCACCACGCGCCCGCCCAGTTCGGTGGCGATATCACGCGCCTCACCGGCGCTGGAAGCCACTTTGCCTTTAGGGATGGCGATGCCGTGCTTGGCGAAGATGAGTTTCGATTGGTACTCGTGCAGTTTCAAAGCAGCCTCCGACTTTCAGGCAGATAAAACCAAGAGGGTGCGCCGTCGTAAGCGTGACGCCACCGCGCATTGTAACACCTTCGTGCAAACGCCTGCCAGACACAGCACGAGGCGGCCAGGTGACCCAGGCCGCCTCGTGAGAACAGACTGATTGCCCCGCCCTTACGGTGTGGTGGCGACGGGCGCGAACTTCATGAGGCGCTGGTTGCCAGGATCAGCCACATACACGTCGCCGGCTGCGTCAACGGCCACGCCGCCCACCAGTGCGAAGTGGCTGGTGTCCTCGCCGAAGTCGCCCCAGGTGGCCAGGAACTTGCCGAATTCGTCGAAGACGATCACCCGGTAGCCTTCGGGGTCGGCCACATAAACGTGCTTCTGCCCATCCACGGCTACGAAAGGCTTGTTGTCGAGCGACTGGCCATACCAGCCCACAATCGGCCACTCGCGCACGTAGAGATATTCGCCGTTGGCCTCATCCCACTGGAAAACCTGCATGCGCTGGTTCCAGGTATCGGCCACAAAGACGGTGCCGTCGCCGCTGACGGCCACGCCCACCGGCTCATCAAACTGGCCGGGGTCACTGCCGCCGGAGCCGATGACGTTGAGACCCACGCCGTTCGAGTCAAAGACCGCCACGCGCTTGTTGCCGGTGTCGGCCACATAGACGCGGCCCAGGGCATCTACGGCAATGCCGCGCGGGCCCCAGAAGGCATCGGGCGTTTCGCCCTGGCCGAAGAGGCCCCACATGGTGATGAACTGACCGTTGGCGTCGAACTTCTGCACGCGGTGGTTCCAGGTATCAGTGACGTAGACCGAGCCATCCGGCCCGACGGCCACGCCCCAAGGCTCATTGAAGGCGCCGGCCCCGGCGTTGTTTTCATCGAGGGTGCCACGCACGCCCCAGGCCATCAGGAAGTTGCCGTCGGCGTCGAACTTTTGGATGCGGTTGTTGCGCGAGTCGGCAACGTACACCGAGCCGTCTGGCCCAACCGCCACGCCGCGGGGCGCATCGAACTGGCCTTCGGCGGGGCCAGCAATGCCCCAGCTAGAGACGGCCGGAATGATTTGCTGCGAGCCAATGTAGGGATCTTCGACCGCGGTGTCACCTTCCAGCACCGTCGGGCCGACGCCGTACGACCAGATCTCGCTGGCGACATCCTTGCGCACGTACATGCGCATGCGCTCTGACACGGGCCACTCGGACAGGTCGTAATTGGTGTCCGGCTCCTTCCAGGTGCCATAGAGCGTGTAGTCGCGGTTGTACCAGATATCCCACAGCGCCTCACGGAAAGTGGGGTCTTTCAGCGCATAGCTGATGCGGTTCCAGTCGAGGTTGAAGTAATCCTGCATGGGCCAGACCATGCGGATGTATTCAAACATATAGTAACGGTCGCCCAGCAGCGCCTCGACCTTGCTCCAGTGCTTGGGGCCACTGATGACCACCGGCGCATCCAGGCTTTCGCGCGTGGGCTGGTCACCGTAGTAGCTCTGGTTGGTGAAGTCGCGGAAGTACCAGGTCATGGGCCAGGCCACATCGCTGTCGTAGGCCACACGCAGGCCCATGCCGTCCTCGATGCGCATGGAGAGGTCTTCGATTTGGTTCATCACGGTCTTCACGCCGCGCGAGGCGTGCGCGTAGACCAGGAACTCATTGGCATAGTCGTAGTTGATGTAAGCGGCAATGAAGGCTGAGCGCGCCGTCAGCAGCGCCAGCAGGCCAAAGACCGAGAGGCCGGCCAGCCGCAGCACGTTGTCAAAGCCGAGCTGCATGCCCAGACCGTAAAGCGCGATGAGGCCAATAGCGGAGACCAGCGCAGCCGAGATAAAGGCGCCGGTGTCTTGCAGCTGCGCCAGATCGGTGCCCCGGAACGGCGCGTGCCCGCCCAGCAGGCTGCCCAGAGCAGCGGCCAGCGCCACCACCGTGACGGGCAGCAGCACCGCCACCAGCCAGGCGCGGCGCTCGCGGAAAGCCTTCCAGTCGGTGCCTTCGATAAGCTTGCCGATAGACCAGCCTGAGAGCAGAATCAGCGGCAGCGTGATGTGCGTGGTCAGCCAGGGCATTTTCTCACCAGCCACGCTGAAAGCGCCCAGCGCCATGACGGCCCAAAAGCCAAAGTAGCCGATGACGGGGAACCGCACCGCGCCGGGCTCGCCGGGCAGCGGCACATCTTCTTGCGGCTCTTCCGGCTGCACCCTCATCCATTGCCGAATGCCGTAGACGGCCGCCAGCAGCGCGCCAATGGTCGGCAAGAACTCATACAGCGGCAGGTTAACTAGCGCATAGTAGTAGATGGGCTGATTGCCGCGCTGCACGCCGTGCTGCTCGAGCCAGTAGGCCAGCGAGCCGATCAGGCCGGTGGCGATGCCGGCGCCGTTGGTGAAGAAGGTAGTGAAGAGCGTGATGAAGATGCCGTAGAAAATAGCGGCGGTGATGAGGAACTTGCGCACGTCCCACAGCAGGCCGAGGCCCACGGTGATGAGCAGTAAGATGATGCAGACCGTGAGCGTGACGCCGCCGTTGGTTCCAAAGAACTCCAAGAGCCCAATGTTGGCAGGGATGTTGTAATCAAGCGCGCTGCGGCCCAAGGCCAATACCGGGAAGGCCGTGAGCTGCGGCAACACATACAGCCCAAAGACCATCAACAAATCAATGATGGCAAACTTGCGCAGCTCATCGCCCCACCCCAGCAGCGCAAAGCCGGCCATGGCCAGCAGCGCCACGCCACCGACGGCGACGGCGATGCGCACACCGGTTTGGCCGCTGGTAAGCGGGGTCGCCGCGACCACCGTGGTTTCAGAGTCTGGGTTGGCCGGCTCGGCGGTGGCGGTGCCGCTGGAAGCGGTGCGCTCGAATGCTTCAAAGCCGGCCGCAGCCACACCCGCCAGCGCCACCACCACCAGGGCAATGACAAAGGCCTGCCGATACTGCGGGTTGGGCCAGCGCGCCGCCAGCAGCTCGCGCACCAGGTGCAGGCCCAAGAACAACATGGTGATGGCAATGTAGATATACGACGCTTCCATGGTGGCATAGAAGAGCGCCGTGATGGCCGCCAGCCAATACAGATACTTGGCGGCCTTGCTTTCTAAGTAGTGCAGCACGCACAGGGCGACCAAGAGGCCCCACACGATCACGTAGGGCTCATCGCGGATGTAGCGCGAGTAGTAGAGCATGTACGGCGAGATGAGCATCATCCCGGCCGCTACCAGCGCGCCCGGCTTGCCCAGCCAGCGCCGGAAGTACCACATCAGCCCCACGGCCGCCACACCCATGAGGGACGTTGCAATGCGGGCGGTGAAGTCGTTGTCGCCGAAGAGCCAATAGGTGAACGCCGTAACTTCAAAGCGCAGCACGCCGTGCATGAGCGGCGAGTGCTGAAAGCCGCGCCCCTGATAGAGATACCAGGCGAATTGGGTATGCAAGCTCTCATCGTGGCTCATGGCCCGCGCGCCCAAATCGTAAAAGCGCGTGACAAAGGCCGCGCCGATGAGCACGATGTAGAGCACTTTCTCCCAGGTCAGCCCCAACACGGCCGAGAGCGGCCGGTCGAGCAGCGCGGTGGCCCGGTTCTCGGGCAAGTTTTCCAGGGTGGTCGTCGCCATAGTCGTCTCTATTCCTATTACGGGCTTACCGCGATCTGTTCGGCCGGGTTGGGCGGGATGACCGCGCCGGAGGGCGGCTGCGCTCGGTCCGGTCCGGGCTACGGCGGCTGGGCGGCCGGCCCTCGCGTCGGGCGGGGCGGTCCGCGCTGGGGGCCGGCGCGCGCAGCGCGGCGATTTCGTCGGGCTTCAGCTCACGCCACTTGCCCACAGGCAGGTCGCCCAGGCTGAGCCCGCCCATGCGCACCCGCAGCAGCCGCAGCACCGGCAGGCCCAGTTGGCCGCCAATATCACGGATCTGGTGCTTGCGCCCCTCATGCATGATGACGCGCAGCCAGGTATTTTTGTTCTCACGGTCTTCGCGGGTCACGCGGGCTGGAGCTGTGCGGCGGCCTTCGAGCACCACGCCCTGCTCCCAGGCCGTTATTTGGTTCGTCTGCACTTCGCCGCGCACGAGCACGCGATATTCCTTCTCGCTCTCGTAGCGCGGGTGCGTCAGGTGGTCGGTCAGCTCGCCGTCGTTGGTCAGCAAGATCAGGCCTTCGCTGTCCACATCCAGTCGGCCCACCGGGTAGAGCCGCCCCGGCAGCTTCACCAGATCGCGCACCGTTTGGCGGTCACCCTGCGCCGCCAGCGATGAAACCACGCCGCGCGGCTTGTTGAGCATGACCACCAGCGGGCGCTCGGCGCTGCCCAGCGGTTCGCCATCCACCGCCACGGCGTCGCGGGCCAGGTCAGCTTTCTGGCCGAGCGCGGCGCGCTTGCCATTGACGGTGACCCGGCCTTCAACAATGAGCTCTTCGCAGTGACGGCGCGAGCCCAGCCCAGCGCGGGCCATGAGTTTCTGAAGGCGTTCTTCCATGCGGCTGTTATGGTCTCGGAGTGGGCGCGGTAGGCGGCCCAGCCGGCGTGGCCACAGCGCCACTCAAGGTGGCGGCGGCGTTCAAGGTAGCCTCGACCGGGGCGGCCTGGCCCAGCAGCGCCAAGGCCTCTACGGCCTCATTCGTGGCAGCGCGCGGGGTCAGGGCAATATTGGCGGCCTGAGCAATGCCCACGGGCGTCTCGACGACGCCGGCCGTCACCGCCGGACGAATGCCAAATGCGCCTGGGGCCAGCGTGGCGGCGCTGAAGGCCACGGCCATCAGCCCCATGTAAAAGCTCAGCCGAGGTGCGGCCCGCGGCAGGCGCGGCTGGCTAGGCGCGCTGACCTTCGCCCAAATTGTGTTCCACTGGCGCCCCTGCGGCACGCCCCGCAGCGCGGCCGGCATGGCCTGCAGCGCATCCACCAGCGCGACGGTCTCATCGGCGACGGCACGGCACACGGCACAGCTGGCCAGATGCGCCTCCACCTGCGCCCGGCGGGCCGCGCTCAGACGACGCTCGGCGTAGGCCGGCAATTCACGTTCGACGTGCTGGCTTACCACACCCACTGTTCCACCATCTCGCTCTCAGGCGCCACGCCCCAAGCTTTCAGGGTGACGCGCATTTGTTGTAGCCCCTGGCGGGCGCGGCTCTCGGCCGTCTTTGGATTGCAGCCCAGCGCCTCGCCCACTTCTTTGTAACGCAGCTCGGCCAGATAGCGCAGCGCCACCGGCTCGCGCAGCCGCGGCGGCAGCGCTTGCAGCGCGTCCCACACTTGGGCGCGCACGCCGCGCCGCTCCAGCACGTTTTCGAGCAGCCGGTCAGGCTGGGCGTGGCGCTCATTGGCCACCAGGTCGAGCGGCAGCAGCGCCAGCCACTTGCGGCGGCGCTTATTGCGGCAGCGGCTGAGGGTGATGGTGTAGAGCCAGGTGGAGAATGCCGAGCGGGCCGGATCGTACCGGCTGAGGTTGCGCAGCGCGTAAACGAAGGCGTCTTGCGCCACCTCTTCCGCGTCTTGGCGGTCACCGAGCAGGCCGATCGCCAGGCGCAGCACCGCCGGGCTGAAGTGCGCGTACAGCGCGGCGCAGGCGGTTTCGTCGCCCTGCGCCCCGCGCGCCAGCCAGTCGCTCAGTTGCTCGGGGGTCTGTGTCATGTCGGCCATGCGGTGCTGATATTTCGCCTTTATACACGCGTCGGGCGCAATTGGCGCGACACCTATCTCACGCGAGTGGCGGGATTTTACCCTGGAATGGTCGCACACAAGGCTTACAGCCAGATTAACCCTTGAGTAGTTGGTCGGCGGTGGGTGAGGCTGCGCCGGCCTCGGGCACGGTCAGCGGTGGCAGATCCGCCAGCGATGTCAAGCCAAAATGCTGCATAAATTCGGGCGTGGTTGAGTAGAGCACCGGGCGGCCCGGCCCCTCGGCGCGGCCACCTTCCTCCACCAAGCCCTTGCTGAGCAGGTTCTTGATGACGCTGTCTGAGTTGACGCCGCGCACCGCCTCGATTTGCGGGCGGGTGACCGGCTGCTGGTAGGCGATGATCGCCAGGGCCTCCAGCGCGGCCCGGCTGAGCGGTGTGGCGGCGGCCAGGCCCAAAAAGCGCTCAACGCGGGCGGCGGCCGAGGGGGCGGTAGTGAGCTGCACCCGGTCGCGGAAACGCTGCAAGCTGATGCCGCGCGTTTTGAGGCTCTCAGCCAGTGCGGTGAGACCAGCCTCGACCTCGCGCACGGTGATCTCCAGCGCCTCGGCCAGCCGTGCGACGGGCGTGGCACTCTCGGCCACAAACAGCAGCGCCTCGAGCTGCGCCTCGATGTTCAGCGGCGTGACTTCGAGCAAGCTCTCGTCAGTGGCCATCGACCGAAAATCGGGCGTTGGCTCGCTGGCCTCAGCGCCGGCAGCAGATTCCGCAGCCGCGGCCAACGCCGCGGCCCCAGCAGCTACGGCCTCGGGCGAGACAGGCTCACCAGGCGCATCTTCGGCCTTGGCCTTCTTGCCGCGCTTGCGGCCTCTGGCTGGGGCCGGAGCCGGTTCGGCGGGGGCTGTTTCGACCGCCGGCGCTTGGCCTGGGTACGGCTCGCTGACCATTTCGGCGCTCGTCGCACCGTCGGGCGCGGCGATCAGTACATCTTCGAGCGTGGCCGCCTCGGAAACTTCGGCTTCGGGCAGCGTGCCGTCGGCCAAAGCGGCCAACTCAGCGGCAGCCTCGGCCCTGGTTTCAGCCGGCTCGCCGCTTTCCAGGTCGGGTGCGGGGCCAGACTGCTGCAACTCCTGCTCAACCACTGGCTCGGGCTCACCGGCCTCATCCGGCTCGGTGACGAGCGCTTCGGTCATTTCGCTTTCCGGCGCGGTCGCCAGCACATCAGCCAGGACGTCTTCGAGCGTCTCTTCGCCTCCATCGTCGGCCACCAGCACGACCAACTCAGCGCCACCGTCTTCAGGACTGCTCAAGAAATCAGCCATCGCGTCAGCGTCCGTGCCGTCGCCGTCAATGATGAAGGCCGCGGCGAGCTCCTCCGGGTCCGGCTCACGCTGATCGTCATCTTCATCGAAGACTTCAACGATGACGCCGACTAATTCTTCTTCGTCGTCGGTTTCGTCCTCGTCGTCATCTTCATCGTCTTCGTCTTCATCATCTTCGTCTTCATCGTCGTCGTCGAAATCATCATCGTCATCTTCATCCAACGCCGCGTCCGAGGCGACCAACTCTTCGACAACGAACTTTTCTTCTTCTAAGACAGCTTCATCGTCGTCGTCGTCGTCTTCATCATCGTCGTCGTCTTCATCATCGTAGTCGTCTTCGTCGTCTTCATCCTCGTCGTCATCGTCAGACTCGTCGGTGTCTTCGGCTACCGGTACATCAGCGTGCACCATTTCTTCGACAACGAATTTCTCTTCATCTAGGACGGCTTCTTCGCTGCCCTTATCTTCCTGCTCGTCTTCATCATAATCATCATCGTCGTCTTCATCATCATCGTCTTCGTGGTCTTCGTCGTCTTCGTCACCGGCGTCTTCAACCGCTTCATCTACCAAGGCATCGACAATGACACCGTCTGCCTCGGCGACAGATTCATCCTCGGCCAGCTCGTCGTCATCGTCAAAATCGTCATCTTCTTCGTCGAAGTCGTCTTCGTCGTCTTCATCATCGTCTTGCTCTTCTTCTGCGTCCTCGTCCAGATCCACGGCCGCTTCCAAGGCTTGGGCGTCGCCAACGGCGCTTTCATCGTCGGCGGCGGGCTCGGCCGCTTCATCCAGTGCGGCTTCAGTCACTGGCGCGGTGTCCGGCTCCGGCGCGACGGCGTCGGGGGCATGGTCTAGCGCTTGGGCGTCGGCGATCTCCGCCTCGGGCGTACCGGGCTGGTCGTCAGCCGGGGTCTCTGCTTGGGCGGCCGCCTCGTTAGCCGTGGGCGGCAGCACTTCGGCGGGCGCGTCGGCGCGAATTTCGCTGGGGATCTCTACACCGGTTTCCGGCGTCTTAGTTTCGGGCGTTTCGGCGGCGGGCTTGTCATCGGGCAGGTCGCCGGGCAGCCAGGCGGGCATACCTTCGGGTTCGGTCGAAGTGGGCATGTTATAATTTTCGCGTCTTAGGCAGTAGAACGTTGATCGTTAGTTGGACCGCGGGTACACAGGACCAGGCTGTCAAGCTGGGCCGGCGAACGCGCGCAACGGTTTGGGTAGCTGTGGAGGTTGAGATATGAACCTGTCTGTCCGTACGCGGATGTTCGGCACTGCTGTTGTGGCCCTTAGTCTGGCGGTTTTGGCCTGCGGGTCGCCGCTCTCGGGCCTCGGCCAGCCGACTGCCCCCGCTTCCCCGATCCCCGTTTCCACCGAGGCCGCCGGCGAGCTTGAAGATCTGTGGACCAACGCCATCGAAAATGCCGGTCCCAACGGCGAGGTGACGGTCGTGATGACCGAAGAGCAGCTAACCTCGTACGTGGCCCTCAAGCTGGCCGAAGAGCCCGACGTGCCGCTGAAAAATATTCAAATTTTCCTGCGCGACGGCCAGATGACCCTCACCGGCGATGCCAAGATCGGCGCCCTGACCGCCAAAGCCAGCCTGGCCGTGGATGTCACCGTCAATTCTGAAGGCAAGCTAGAAGCCGAGATCACCGATGCTGATTTTGGCCCGGTGCCGGTGCCCAGCGACATGCTCACCAGCCTCAACGACGCGCTGCAGGAATCGCTCAGTGAACAGCTGACCATCAACTCAACCGAGATCACTATTCAAAGCATCGCCATCGCGGACGGCAAGATGTCGTTCAGCGGCACCGTCAACAAATAGCCGCCAGCGCCCGACATTATACCATCGGCCCTTGGCCGGTTTGTCATGCCGAGCGCGCTCACGCCTCCTAAACCCGCCCTTTCCACGAGGCTCATCACGCTGATGAGCCTCGTGGCGCTTCTGGTCAGCGCCTGCCGCGCACTGCCTACCCCGGTGCCCACCAGCCCGGCTACGGTCACGCTCACCATCCTGGTGGATGGCGATGTGCAGCCCTACACCTTTGCCGCCGGCCTGACCGTGCGCGAGGCAATTGCCACCGCCGGCATCACCCTGGGCGAGCTCGACCAGGTGGACCCCCCGCCCTTCACCGTCATTAGTGACGGTCTGCCGGTCGTTATCACCCGCGTCACCGAGCGCTTCGAGACCGAGCAGGTCCAAATCCCCTTCACCTCAGAAACGGTGCACAATGAGGCGCTGCCCGCCGGTGAGCGCCGCCTGCTGCAGGTGGGCCAGACCGGCAGCGAAGAGCTGACCTACCGCACCGTGTTTGAAGACGGCGTGCAAGTGTCGCGCAGCGTGGTCAAGCGGGTGACGCTGGTCAACCCCGTCAGCGAGATCATCATGGTCGGGCAGCAGGGCTCGTTCACGCTGGTGCCCATCAGCGGCACCTTGGCCTACATCAATGGCCGCAACGCCTGGGTCATGCGCACCAACTCCGGCCAGCGGCTGCCGCTGACCACCAGCGGCGATTTAGATGGCTACGTCTTCGAGCTCTCGCCCGATGGCCAATGGCTCATCTTCAGCCGCAGCGTAAGCAACACCGCCAGCGCCGACTTCAACACCCTCTGGGCCGTCTCCACGCTGCCCATCACCAGCACGCGCTTCACCACCATCACCACATCCGCGCCATTCACGCTGCCGGTCAGCAACGTGCTCTATGCCGAATTCTCGCCCACCGAAGCGCGCACGCTGGTCTACAGCACGGCTGAGCGCATCGAGCGCGCGCCCGGCTGGCAGGCCAATAACGACCTGTATTACCTGCGCTGGTCGCCCCGCCCCAACGGCCGGCAGACCTTTACCACCACCATGATCTTAGACAGCTCGGCCGGAGGGCTGTATGGCTGGTTTGGCACCGGCTACGCCTTGGGGCCGGATGGCCGCACCCTGGCCTATAGCCGGGCCGACTCAATCGGGCTGCTCAACTTCACCATCCGCTCCGCGCGCGCGGTGACGGCCAGCGTGGTGATCTCAGAGCTGGTGAACTTCACGGCCTACAACACGCACAGCGATTGGGCCTGGTACCCGCCCTTGCGTTGGGCGCCGAATGGCCAGGTGCTCTACACCATCACCCACGGCCAGCCGATTGGCTTGGAGGCGCCCGAGGACTCGCCAGCCTTTGACCTGGGCGCCGTCGGTCTGCCCACCGGCCAACGCTATACGCTCATCCCGCGCTCGGGCATCTTTGCTAACCCACGGCCCTCGCCGGTGACGATCTTGCCGAGCGGCGAAGAAAGCTACCGCATCGCCTATCTGCAAGCCACTGATCCGAACAACTCGCCCTTCAGCAACTATCGCCTGGGCATCATGGATCGTGACGGCAGCAACGCGCGCTTCTTGTTCCCGCCCGAGGGCCAGACCGGGCTAAGCGCCAACGAAGTCATCGCCTGGTCGCCAAATGGCGAACTGCTGGCCGTGGTCTATCAAGGCAACCTGTGGGTGATCGACCCGGCCACGGGCCTCAGCCAGCAGCTCACCGGCGACGGCCTGAGCGCCAAGCCGCGCTGGACGCGGTAAACCACCGCCCGTATGCGTCGCCCCCACTTGCGCCGGCTCTATTTCCTCGGCGGCGTCCTGCTCTGCCTGGCCGCGCTCTCAGGCCTGGCGGCCATCCTGCACGAGCACCAAGTCCAAACCTTTGGCGCCACAGTCGGCTTGCCCGACCCGGCCCTAGCTGTGCGTCCGGCTAGCATCCGTGGCGTCAACGTGGCACTGGAGCAGTATGACGACCCATTTGGTGTCGTCGCGCAGCTGCCGGGGCTACCCTGGCTGCGGCAAACCTTTCCGTGGGACCAGATCGAGCCTGCGCGCGGCGAGTACGAGTGGGATCAGTGGGATGCCATCGTCGGCGCCGGCACCAGCGCCGGCCATCAACTCATCGCCGTGCTGAACTTCTCGCCCGAGTGGGCGCGTGAGCTAGGTCTGCCGCGCACCGCCCCGCCCGCCGCGCCCGAAGACTTTGCCGCCTTCGCGGGCGCGTTCGCCGCGCGCTATGGCGACGCCATTGCGGTCTATCAAATTTGGGATGAGCCCAACCTGACTGCTAGTTGGGGCGACCAGCCGCCCAGTGCCGCCGATTACGCCGCCCTGCTCCAGGCCGCCTATGAGGCCATTCACGCCGCCGACCCTGGCGCGACCGTGCTGCTGGGCGCGCTGGCCCCCACGCTTGAAGCGGGCCCGGACAATCTGAGCGACCTGCTCTATTTGCAGCAGCTTTATGACCTGCACAGCGCCCCTTATTTTGATGGCGCGGCCGGCAAGCCCTACGGCTTTTACACGGGGCCCGAAGACCGCCAGGCCGATGCGGCGCGGCTGAACTTCAGCCGCTTCACGTTATTGCGCGAGGTGATGGTGCGCAACGGCGACAGCCACAAGCTGCTATGGGGCGGCAACTTTGGCTGGAACACGCAGACCTCGCCCTGGGGTCAGGCCACGCCCGAGCAGCAGGTGGACCATACGCTGGCCGCCTTCGCCCGCGCCGAGCGCGAGTGGCCGTGGGCTGGCGTGCTGGCGCTGGAGACGCTGCAGCCCGTGGCCGCAACCGGCGATCCACACTGGGGTTTCGCCTTGCTCGACCCAGCCGGAGTACCCACGCCTCTGCTGGCTGCGCTGACCCCGCCGGCCGAGAGCCGCCCCGTGGCGCTGCCGGGCAACTACAGCGCTTTCTATCCCGGCCTGATCTATGAGGGCGACTGGCGCTTTGGCGAGCTGGGCGCGGACATTCCGGAGAATTACGCCCAAGCGTCGGTAACGCTGGCCTTTGAAGGCACCGAGCTGGCGCTGACCGTACGCCGGGCCGACTATCGCGGCTACTTGTATGTGAGCATCGACGGCCAACCCGCCAACGCCTTGCCGCACGATGACCGCGGCGCGTATCTAGTGCTCACCTCGCCCGAAGCCACCACGCCGCAGGTAACCACGATCCCGGTGGCCACGAACCTGGCGCCCGGACGCATGCACACCGCCCTGATCGTGCCCGAGCGCGGCTGGGAGCAATGGGCTTTTGTAGGTTTCTCGGTTGGCCGCACCCTGCCCGATACTGACTTTCAGCGCTCGCTAGCGCTGCTGGCCGGGCTGGCCCTGGCCGGAGCATTGGCTGCGGTTTACTTTGGTCGGGGCCTGTCATGGGCGGGTGTGGCCCAGCCAGTGCGCGCGGCCTGGGTGCGCCTGGGCAACTCTGGTCAAATTCTGCTCACCGGCGCCGCCAGCCTGCTGCTGTATGTGAGCGCCTGGCTCACCTGGGGCAGCGAGGCGGCTGCGGTGTCGCGGCGCTTCGGCGACGCGGTGCCAATTATCGTCACCGCGCTGACGGCGGGGCTGGTGTACTTCTCGCCGTCGTTGGTGCTGACCCTGCTGGCGCTGGCCTTGCTGTTTGGGTTGTTCTACCTGCGGCCCGAGTTAGGGCTGAGCTTCACGGCCCTGTTCGTGCCGTTCTATTTGCAGTACACACTGCTCTGGCAGCGCGGCTTCGCCATGGTGGAAATCTGTGTGCTGCTGTCGCTGGCGGCCTGGGGGCTGCACCAGGCTCGGCCGCTGCTGGCGCGGCTGGCTGGCAAGACCGTAGGCGAACCCCTCCGCCTCAGCGCGCTTGATTGGGGCGTGCTGGCCTACTTCATCGTTGCCACGGCCAGCACCTTCACCGCCGAGCTATTCGGCGTGGCCGTGCGCGAGTGGCGGCTGGTGATGATCGAGCCGGTGCTGTTCTATGCGCTGCTGCGCGCCACGCCGCTCGACCGGCGCGGCCTGTGGCGGCTGATCGATTTCTTCATCGCTGGTGCGGTCTTGGTGGCGCTGGTGGGGTTGTATCAATATGTGACCAACACCAACCTCATTACCGCTGAGGAAGGTGTGGCCCGCATCCGCAGTGTGTATGGCTCGCCCAACAACCTGGCGCTCTACCTGGGCCGCGCGCTGCCGGTGGCGTTGGCCGTAGCGCTCATGGGCCGCGACCGCTTGCGTCGCCCGCTGTACGCGTTGGCTGCGCTGCTGTTGGCCGCCACCACCGTGCTGACCTTTAGCAAGGGCGCGCTGCTGCTGGGCGTGCCGGCGGCGCTGGCGGTGCTGCTGATTGGTTGGCTGGGGCGGCGCGCGTGGTGGCTGGTGGGCGGTGGCGCGGCAGCGGGGCTGGCTTCGTTGCCATTCCTGGCGCGGGTGCCGCGCTTTGCCAGCCTGCTTGACTTCAGCAGCGGCACGTCATTTTTCCGCGTCCGGCTGTGGATCTCGGCCTGGCGCATGTTCCTCGACCATCCCCTATTAGGTGTCGGGCCAGATAACTTCTTACAGCTGTACCGCAGCCGCTACATCCTGCCGGAGGCCTGGCAAGAGCCCAACCTGTCGCACCCGCACAACATCGCGCTCGACTTTCTCAGCCGCGTGGGCTTGTTGGGGACAGCGGCCGGCGTGTGGCTGCTGGCATTCTTTTGGATTACGGCGCTGGTGGTATATCGCCGGCTGGCGCGGGCAACCGAGCCCGAGCGGCGCTCGCTGCTGGCCCTGACCGTGGGGCTAATGGGCTTGGTGGCCGACATGCTGGCCCACGGGCTGGTGGACCACAGCTTCTTTTTGGTGGACCTGAGCTACGCCTTCTTTTTAGCGCTGGCCGTGGTGCAGCACCTGGCCCGGCTGGCCGAGGACCCCACCGTGGCCGCTTGAGTCCCTGTGTTACAATCGCCCGGATTTTGCCGCAGCGCCTTTCATCCTTAGGACTTTTTGACTATGCGTATTCTGATCACCGGCGGGGCCGGTTTCATCGGCTCGCATTTGTGTGACCGCTACCTGGCTGATGGCCACACCGTCATCGCCGTCGACAACCTGCTCACCGGCAGCACTCGCAATATTCAGCACCTGCTGGGCCGTCGCGACTTCGCCTTCATTGAGCAAGATATAACCAAGGGCCTTAGCGTTGACGGCCCGCTCGACGCCGTGCTGAACTTTGCCTCGCCGGCCAGCCCGTCGCTGACCGCGCCGACCAGCTACATGCAGCTGCCGCTCGAAACGCTGGCGGTGGGCTCCCTCGGCACTATGAACGCGCTGGAATTGGCCAAGGCCAAGGGCGCGCGCTTTCTGATGGCCTCCACCTCCGAAATATATGGCGACCCGCTGGAACACCCGCAGAAAGAGACATACTGGGGCCATGTCGACTCGATTGGCCCGCGCTCGGTGTACGACGAAGCCAAGCGCTTCAGCGAGGCGCTGACCATGGCCTACCACCGCACTCACGGCGTGGCCACGCGCATCGTGCGCATCTTCAACACCTTTGGCCCGCGCATGCAGCTCGACGATGGACGCGTGGTGCCGAACTTTGTGGGCCAGGCGCTGCGCGGCCAGCCGTTGACCGTGTATGGCGACGGCAGTCAGACGCGCAGTTTTTGCTACGTGGCCGACCTGGTAGACGGCCTCACCAAGCTGCTGGCCAGTGATGAGCCCACCCCGGTGAACCTGGGCAACCCGCGCGAGGTGACCATCCGCGAGTTTGCGGAGGTGATCAACGACCTGACCGGTAACCAGGGCGGCATCGTCGTGCAGCCGGCCAGCCGCACACAGGGCGACCCACAGCGCCGCCGCCCCGACATCAGCAAGGCCATGCGTGTGCTGGGCTGGGAGCCGCGCACGCCGCTGGAAGAAGGCCTGCGCCACACAATTGCATACTTCCAGGGCGTGATCGCCGTTTAGCCGGATGATGGTTCAGCGCGCCAGCCTGCGCTTGCCGGCCCTATCGCCCACCCAATGGGGTCTTGCCTGGGCGGCGCTGGCCGCGGCGCTGGGCCTGTTGCTGGCGCGTCTGCCGCTGACCACGGCCTCGGCGCTTTTGGTCGGCGTGCCCGTGTTGGCGCTGGCCTTGTGGGAGCCAAGCGTGGCGCTGGGGCTGGCCTTGATCCTCGGCCCCAGCCGCGCCTATCTCGCCATCGCGGTTCCGACCTTCCCCGTTGACTTGGGCCAATTGTTTTTTGCCGTGGCCGTCGCCGGCTGGCTGGCGCGCGGGCTAGCGGCGCGGCGCGTGGTCATGCCCAGTATTCTTTCCAGCACAGTGGGATCCGAAGCTTGGAATTCACGTGACTTGAAGTCGCGGCC
>JADMIO011437873.1_pt1 | contig 69871 bp, 76 predicted proteins | sample 8958161 | NCBI WGS metagenome assembly JADMIO01 (sample SAMN16585339, study PRJNA669376) | soil metagenome | isolation source: Crop rotation soil | place: USA: Cullars Rotation, Alabama | collected 2011 | reverse complement strand
ATTTACCATTTTCGACGCCTGCACAAGATACTGATATTTTTGGAATTAAAAAACTGTATTCTACAAAGAATAATGGCGAGGAATGGTATATGAACATGAATAATCCCACTAGCGACCCTAGATTTAATCCTCGAAATACAATTACTAAAAATCCAGATGGGTCGTGGAAGATGAAAGCGACACAAGTGCGAATGGAAGTATATACTTCGACTGGCTATGATCATGATGATATTCCCACATTAGATCACAGCGTCATAGCATCAAAAGGTTATATGCTGAGGCCAAATGACTGGGAGAATTTTGAAATGACTCAATACGTAAAGGTAAATACCTCTCCAAGTGACGATAATTTTTCACCAAATGGTAGGGGGGGTAAACATACCCTCATAGATACACCACCTGAAGGTTGTGAAGGTTCATCCATGAAAGGTGACATATTTTTTTCCGGAAAAGTAAGATTTGCAAAGGAACAGTGGCACGTGAGCTATGTATTTACTAGTCTCAAGACTCTTTCAACTGGATCTATTGAAGATAAATGGATTGGAATAAAGTTCATTGTGTACAATTATGTCGAAAATAATAAAGTAGTAGTCAAGACAGAGCTTTGGCTTGATACAAATAACAGCGGCAATTTTGTTAAAGTCGACGAGACTGTAGATAGAGGCGGTTGGGGTACTGAAGATGGACAATGTGGTGGAGCACCAGACCAGATTATAAGTTGGGGAGGACCGATTACGACATTTAGATGGGACACAGCGACCGACATTGATTTCAAGAATTTGAGTGTCAGAGAGATTATACCACCTCAATAATCCTTTAAATGACAAATATTAGAATTTTCAACATTTTTATGCATGTGGGTGAATACTATCATGCAACACAAATGTACAAAAAATGCCTGATTGTGGCCCTACTAATCCTGATTAGTGGTAATGTAATCAGTTTTACTTTTCAATTTTATGATAATCTTTTCATTTTCGCGCAGACCAATCAAGCACCGGAGGCCAAAGATCAGAAAGTTTCTGTGAATGCTAATGATAAAGTAAAGCTTACCTTAGAAGGTAATGATGATGATAAGGATGATAAGATCCAATTTGATATAGTCTCAGATCCATCACATGGAAAACTAGATAATTTTGACAAGTCTGATGGTACTGTTACTTACATACCTGATGCGGATTACTCAGGAAATGATGGATTCAAATTTAGAGTGATTGATGATAAGGGAGAACAAAGTGACTCGGCAGACGTTGAAGTAGAAGTTAAATCAATCAATCAAGCACCGGAGGCCAAAGATCAGAAAGTTTCTGTGAATGCTAATGATAAAGTAAAGCTTACCTTAGAAGGTAATGATGATGATAAGGATGATAAGATCCAATTTGATATAGTCTCAGATCCATCACATGGAAAACTAGATAATTTTGACAAGTCTGATGGTACTGTTACTTACATACCTGATGCGGATTACTCAGGAAATGATGGATTCAAATTTAGAGTGATTGATGATAAGGGAGAACAAAGTGACTCGGCAGACGTTGAAGTAGAAGTTAAGGATGTTACTAAGGCTAACCAAGAGACTATGACAACTGGAGATGAGACTAACCAAGAGACTATGACAACTGGAGATGAGACTAACCAAGAGACTATGACAACTGGAGATGAGACTAATATAAAAGATGAAAATCAGACAACAAGACAATTTATGCAAAATAATGAATTAAGTGCAAATGACCAACCTCCTATTGCATATGACCAAGATCTATCAATCCACATGAATGAGAAAACAGAAATCACTTTGACTGGAAAGGATGATGATAATGATCCCATACAATTTGCAATTGTATCTAACCCGACCGATGCAAGTTTGGACAATTTTGACACAACAAAAGGCACACTAACTTTTGTCCCGGAAACAGACTATGTTGGTAATGAAAGTTTTGCTTTCAAGGTTATTGATGACAAAGGAATGGAGAGTAACGCGGCAACGGTGAGTGTGAAAGTGTCACCGAGAACAGATGATGTGAATGTGAACATGAATAATTCAACAAACCAAGCGCCTAGGGCACTTAGCCAGAATGTAGCGACAGACAAAAACAATCAGATAAACATCACTATGACTGGAAAGGATGATGATAATGATCCCATACAATTTGCAATTGTATCTAACCCGACCGATGCAAGTTTGGACAATTTTGACACAACAAAAGGCACACTAACTTTTGTCCCGGAAACAGACTATGTTGGTAATGAAAGTTTTGCTTTCAAGGTTATTGACGATAAAGGAATGGAGAGTAACGCGGCAACCGTAAGCGTAGATGTCAAAGAAAACAACCAAACAAATCTTGCTCCCTTGGCTTTTGATGAGAGCACTAATGAATCCAATTCTGAGATTCACAAATACGTTGTATGGAGTGCGGGTGAAGAAGAAGATAGATACATCCTTTTTGCGAGAAGTACTGATGGAGGCAAGTCATTTTCGTCGCCTCTCAGTTTAAGCGGTAGTAGTCGTTCAAATGTATTTAATCCTGAAGTTTCATCTAATGATAACAATGTCTATGTGGTATGGCAAGGTCAATCTACCAATGGAAATCAAGACATATTTTTGAGAAAAAGCTCAAATTATGGAGCGTCTTTCGGTGCTGCAGAGAACATAAGTAATGACCCTGGTGGGTCCGGAAATCCTGACATAGCTGTGGTTGGTAACGACACACATGTAACTTGGGAAGGTACTACCCCAGGTAACAATTTTGTATTCTATACTAAAAGTAATAATGGTTCTGATTTTGGAACCCCTCAAAAACTGAGTGGAAACCAAGGAATATCTTACAATCCAGAAATTTCAGTAAAAGATAATTCTATCACATCGGCTGATAGTTTTACTTATAAGGCAGTAGACGACAATGGCGCTGAGAGCAATATTGCTACTGTGGATGTTAATCCCGTCCCAAATACAAATGATGAACAGAATATAAAAAATAATGGTAAAAGTGTATCTATAGATTCAACTCATGAAGTTGAGATTACCTTGAAAGCGAAGGATATGAGTAAGGATCCATTAAAATTTGAAATACTAACTCCTCCATCTGAAGGACGATTGCTCAATTTTAATCCCAATTCTGGCACTGTCACATATGTCCCAAATGAGAACAATGAGATAGACATCAATTGGCACAATTATGTTAGCGGTCATGACAAAGTTTTGACCAAAAATATAGAAAGTAGTGATACTCCCATAGGTAAAGATAATAGTGACCCGTTTAAATTAAGACAAAAATAATTAATTGATAACAACTTTCAAAAATTGTTAGTGCATGCAAGCAAAACGTTTGCCACGTTTATTACCACTATCCGCTAGAAATAATTATTATAAACCATGGGTTCTAATGCATATTGAATTTAATTGTCAAAAATAAAATTTGGTTTAGTTATTCCACAAGGCTGGAGAAATGATCTACCACATGTTTCGAGCGCAGAGCAATTCAACTATTCAAGAGATATTGCAATTGCTGCGGAGAAAAATGGGTTTGATTCGGCTTATGTCTATGATCATTTTATCCCCCACTACAAATATCCGGCAAAGGGTAACTTTTTTGAATGTTATACTCTATTATCTGCCCTCTCCACTTTTACAAAGATGATAAAATTAGGGCAGATAGTGACTTGTAATTCCTATAGAAATCCGGCGCTTCTGGCAAAAATGCTATCTACATTAGATGTAATTACCAGAGGACGAGTAGAAATGGGTATCGGAGCAGGTTGGTATGAAAAAGAATACAATGCTTACGGTTATTCCTACCTCTCAAATGTAGTCCGCATATTGCAGTTGGAAGAATCAATTCAAATCATAAAAAAATTATGGACAATGGAAATCGCAAATTTTCGTGGAAAGTATTACTCAATTAATAACGCGATCTGTTCCCCAAAACCCGTCCAGAAACCTCACCCAACAATCATGATAGGAGGATCCGGAGAAAAATATTTGTTAAAGGTTGCTGCCAGATATGCAGACCGATATAACCTTTATTTTGGAACACCTGAAGAGATGAGTAGAAAGATAAACGTCCTAAAAGACTATAATACTAAACATAGAAAGATTGAGTATTCAATAGTACTTCCTTGTATGATAGTCCGGGAAAATGAAGATTTGAAAAAAATTATAAAGAAATTAAAGAAAGGAAAAATGACTGTCGAGCAGTACAAGAAATCAATTGCTGGTGGGTTGACTGTTGGGACGATTGATGATATAGTAGACGGAATATCCAAATACGTCAATATTGGGGTTAGCCATTTCATATTTCATTTTCTGATTTTAGATCGAAGTGTACTCAAGAAATTTTCCAAAGTTATGAAGATTTCTAGAAAGTTGCAATAATCTGTTACACTTTAAACAGAATATTTAATTTCATGTTCAAATGATCCTTATGCTAATTTGACAGTAATTGCATCTAGAGTTGATTCGGATATTGATGCACTCTTATCACAGTTACAACAATTAATCAGAATTCCTAGCGTCTCTGCAAAAAGACAGCCGACTATTCTCAAATGCGCAGAATTGCTTTCGGAAATAATGTCTAGAGCAGGGATCAACACAGAAATCATTATGCCAGAAGATAGTTTGAAACAAATCCCACCTTTAGTATATGGTGAGGTCAAATCCAAAAGTAATCCAAATGGAAAAACGATTTTATTTTATAATCATTACGATGTTCAACCTCCTGAACCGATTGAATTGTGGAATGATGATCCATTTAGTGGTAAAATTGATGGGAATTTTATATTTGGAAGAGGATCATCGGATGATAAAGGTGAATTAATCACAAGAATAAAAGCAATAGAGTATTTTCTCAAAGAATCAGGAGACGTACCTTGCAATGTCAAATTTTTGATCGAGGGCGAAGAAGAGATTGGTAGCTCTCATCTTGAAGAATATTTGGGTAAGAATAAAGAAAAATTTTCATGCGATGCAACAATTTGGGAATTTGGTTATATTGATGAAGATGACGTTCCCATAATAAGTCTTGGAATGAAAGGACTACTTTGTGTAGAACTCCATGCCAAGTGCTCCAATGTCGACCTGCATTCTAGCTTGGCAGTCATAGTTGAAAATCCGGCTTGGAGGCTCGTTCACGCATTAAAGACCATACGCGATGAAAATGGTAGGATTACTATTGACAATTGGAATAAAGATGTGAGGGATTTTTTGCCTGAAGAACTAAAAAGTATCGAGCAAGACGAATTTGATATTGCAGAATTCAAGAAAGGTTATGAATTGAAGCACATTTTCAATGAGGATAACATGGACGAAATAAAAAAATCTCTTGTAGGAGGAGTTACTTCTAACATAAGTGGCTTGTTTTCAGGTTATATAGGCGAAGGTTCGAAAACTGTTTTGCCAAGTACTGCTATGGCCAAACTCGACTTTAGACTAGTGCCCGATATGATACCTCAAAAACAATTTGAATTATTGAGGGAACATCTTGACAAGAATGGATTCAGCGATATACAATTGGTTTTCTTGAGTGGGGAACCTGCATGCAGAATTCCGCTTGATGACGAATTTGTAAAGATAGTCGAGGCAAGCGCCATAGAAGAATATGGAAGAGTTATCGAAAGTATATCTTCAGCCGGAACAGGACCCATGTGGTATTTTAATAAAATATTAGGATGTCCGTGCGTGAGTATTGGTTGCACTTACAAATACAGTAGAATTCATTCGCCAAATGAATTTGCCCGAATAGATTTGATTAAGAAGACTACAAAATGTATTGGAAATATAGTTGAAAGATATGGCAACATTACAGGTCAAAAGTAAAGAAAAAGTAAACTTTAAGCAATAGGAGCTGAATTAGTGAAAATATAAACTTTACAATTGTCAAAAAATCCTAAAGCGTGACCATATTTCAGTATTTCAAAGTCATCTATTTAAAATAAATATTAGTGAAAATAACTAATCCAGTGTAATGACAATGAATTGTCCGCAATGCGGTACACTGATGATATGGTTGAATGGTTCTATAATGCACGAACAGCAGATTAATTACTATGAATGTAGAAATTGCAAGATTAAATTAAATACTTTGTCAGATGGCACATATGAAATAACTCAAGAAGAAAATGAACAAAGATTAGAATAAATAATAAATCTGCAAATCTTAGACTAGGTTATGAATTTAGATAACCAAAAGCTGTTAAAGCAGAAAATAAAAAAAAGAGACGAGATAATCGTTCTTCCTGGCGTATTTGATGCTCTAAGTGCAAAAATCGCCCAGCATGTTGGATTTAAGGCAATGTTTCAGACTGGATATGGATCTGCCGCTTCGTTATTGGGCTTGCCTGATTTTGGGTTTCTAAACGCAGGTGAAAATATAGACAACGCAAGAAGAATAATCAGAGCCGTTGATGTCCCGGTAATAGTTGATGTCGACACTGGATATGGCAATCCCCTTACAGTTTGGAAGGTAGTTAACGATTTGATTGCATATGGTGGCTCTGGAATATTTCTCGAAGACCAAGTTTGGCCAAAAAGATGTGGCCATATGCGAGGAAAAGAAGTAATTGCCGCAGATGAATATATCCAAAAGCTTCGAGCTGCGCTTGCGGCCTCTGCAAATAAGGAATTTACTATAGTTGCAAGGACGGATGCTCGCGCGCCACTAGGTCTCGATGAGGCAATAGAAAGAGGTAAAATGTATCACAAAGAGGGAGCAGATGTCGTGTTTGTGGAAGCTCCTCAATCCGAAGATGAGCTCAGAGAGATTCCTAAAAAAATTAACGCCCCGTTACTGGCCAATATGATAGAAAATGGCATTACACCTACCTTTTCTGCAGAGGAGCTAAAATCTATGGGTTATAGCATGGTCGTATTTCCTCTTTCTGGTTTGTATGCATCTGCATTTGCGATGAAGACTATATTATCAGACCTCAAAAACAATGGAACAACAAGAAATTCTAGAAATATCATGCTAGATTTTAATGAATTCAATGAGCTTGTTGAATTATCGAGATTTATGCAAATGGATGAAAAATATCAAATTTGAAGATGCCCAACAATTTGCAATAAATTTTCATCTTGTTCTTTAAAAAGTTATTACAAAAATATTATTAGTATCATCAATTAATCCTTTTCAAATGATAAAGCGAGAGATCTGCATTACTGTAGGATAATACTTGCAAATAATTTCCAGGAATTTCTGTTGCCTGTCTAGAATTTAATTCTAACAAATATAATTCACTATATTTGTTTGAGGCCAAAAGTCTGGTGTTGTTATCTGCGAACAGAAAAATTCTCTCATTCAATTCTATACCCATCCAACCTCTCAAATGCTTGCTGCCCATAATTACCGAATCTTTCTGAGTATGGTTCTCTATCCATTCAATTGCGGAAAGTAATGATCTTGATTCAGGTAAAGATATAGAATTATATTGCATTGTCAGTGGACCAAACTGGCTTATGTATGGATGGAAGACACCGTAGATGTTGAAATATGAATTGTTTGGACTCATCGCAAAAGCTGACCCGAGAAATAAAAAAGGAATTATAATCACAAGATAGTTGTTTAATTTTTTATTTAAAATTCCAAAATTACCTTTTTCAATCAATGATACAAATCCGTATCCAGCGAATAACGAGAGCAAGATACTAAAAATGGTAATCCATCTGTCAGGCAAGAATGCAGATGTATTCGGAAACACGATCCATGAAAATGAAGCCACAAGTGTAATGAATAAGGGGACCTTGAAAATATTCATTGTTGATTTCAATTTCCATAGACCCACTACTCCTGTAGGTAACAATATGGCATTCATTACCAAAAATAATACAACGAGATTTATGGGATTATAGATTTCATTTTGTATACCTTTATTACTCGCCATTTCCAAATTCGTTGAAATGGGAGCAAAATTAGTAAAAAGATAATAAGCATATACTATCACAATAACCAGAGCAACTGATCCCAAAATTTTGTCTCTTCTCGTGATAGAAGAAATTACTAGACTTAAGGATAATAGAAGACCTATCATTCTATCTGCAAGTACTGCAAGTATACCCAGTGGTATGACGAGTGCTAACATCTTTCTAATGTTCTGAGATTTTTCAATGTAATATAAACAGAAAAGCGCAAGAGTTATTGCGAACAAGTCTTTATGAAGATCCCACGAAGTTCTCAATGTTGAAAATTGGAAAATTACAAACATTGATACAAAGATACTTTGTAAATTATGAAGGTGTAAAAGTTTATTTGCAATTGAAAACACAACTAGCGCAAATAATCCGTACAAAAGTACTACTGAAGAAGTTATAACAATCCTAGGATCAACATTTACTATTGATGATATTGCGTGAAGTAATGATATGTACAAAGGGAATTGGTTTGATATTGTTGATGAATATTCATCAAAATGTTTCAATACAGGCAAATAATAGTTGATTACGTCGTATCCAATAGGATACGGATATGCCAATATTTCTGGAATTAATCTGAGGATTATTGCTACTGAGAATACAATTAGATAGGAATATTTGTCAACGCATGTCAACTTGTTGTTCAAATACTCCGACTCGTGATCCTTTATCCTTTCCATTTTTTTGTCTGTTCATTTGTCGTCCTTGAATATTCATTTGTTTTGTCCACATCGATAAGTTTTTTCAGGGAGATCCCAAAAGATCTTCCACCTCCTAATATTATTACTAGTCGACCCCAACTCAGTTAACGTTTGAAAAAAATCAAAATTAGAGACAAGAGGTAAGAGAATCCTCCTACGCCACCATAGCATCAATTAATTTGCTCACTTAAACACTAATTTAAGATTTCTTAATTTTTCTCCTAGATTTTTTAGAATTTCTGAAGATGGATCTTGAGTTCAATTTACTCTCCCAAGACTCTAATATTGTCAGTTGTGATTTTAATAACTTCAAGCCAAGTAATTTATTGTAGGAAAAATAGCATACTTTTTGTTGATTGATATTCGAAATATGCTCACTTTGAGATATGATCCTACGATAGAAATTAAGACAATAGTACCCAAAATTGTTCCTGACCAAGTTAAAATTAAGAGAGACAGGCCTTACCCTTCTTCAAAAGAAATAGAGAAGGAACTCAGACAAATCATCATTAATAGTATTTCCAAATTCGAACCAGAAACAGTTTCACTTGCATTAAGTACGGGCGTTGATTCTAATCTAATGCTCTCATTACTAAGGAGTGAATTTCCCAAACTAGATATCAAATGTATTTCTGTTAGTTTTGATGAAACTAGCGAAGCAAACTCCGCTAAAAAAATTGCTGAATCAATGGATACAGATTTTTATAACGTTACCGTAGACAATTTACTCAAAGATTTACCATCTTTGATTGGCATAATTAAAGAACCAAGATGGAATTTATATCAATACTACTTTATAGAAAAGTCTAAACAATTTTCTAATATTCTATTTACAGGCGATGGCGGTGATGAACTATTTGGTGGTTATATTTTCAGATATAATAAATTTCTAAAATTATTTAATGAGGGAGATGATTGGAAACAACGGGTGAGGTATTACCTAGATTGCCATGAGAGGGATTGGGTTCCAGATCAAGAAACAATTTTTGGTGATAATATCAAATTTGATTGGTCCTCAATATATAGCATACTAAGAGTCTATTTTGATAATGATTTGAATCCATTAGAGCAAGTTTTCCTGGCAGACTACAGTGGTAAATTAATTTATGATTTTGTTCCAACCAATGACAAGTTTTTTAATTATTTTGGAGTAACTGGCCTGTCCCCCATTTTGGATGATAAGATTATTGACATGTCATTCAGGATTCCGCCCTCGATCAAATTTAGTATCGAAGATAATATGGGAAAAATACCTCTAAGAGAGATCCTATCCAATCTTAATACTAAGCATATAGCTGATACAAAAATAGGTTTTGGTATGGATTTGAAAAAACTTTGGATGACCAATGCAAAAGAGATTGTAACATCGACGTTATCCAACGCTAGTATTTTTCGTGACAAGATTATAAGCCGTGAGTTTTATGATCGCTCAATTAAAAGAATAGAGGAGACACGGGATCTACGGTACATTAGCAAGATGCTACAATTATTAAGCCTTGAAATATGGTATAAAATGTTCATAACATTTGAAGCAAGTTCTAAATATTCATTGTGAATAACATCCCATTAATCTGTTAGTTTTTTGAACTTTATTTTGCAATGAGATACCAAATATAGTCTATTTCGATTAAACAAAAAATTCAAGTTAATTTGTAAGCGTCGATAATCTTTTGTTCATGTTTTTCCCACAATAAATTATTTTTTGCAAAGTTGAATATTTTCAACCGTCTGCTGTACAGCTCATCAGTGTTTGATTTATAATATTCTAATTTTGAAACCAAGTCATTATAATCTTCAAATGTTAAACAGTTATCTTCCAAGGTGGTAACTACCGATCTAAGATCTGAAGTCAAGATGACAAACAATCCGGCATGTGCATATTCGTATGCTTTATTTGGATTCAAAAAGGGATGAGACCAGTGTTTCTTCCAAGGTATCAATCCTATAGAGTTTTGTATCATTTCAGAAAACATTTCGTCCCTTGGAAGGAATCCAGTTGCCTTGTACTTTTCCGATGATTCTGCTCGCTCCCAACCTATTATTGTCAAAGTTCCAATGTCGTTATCCGCAAATAGATTGGTTAATCCAGAGATATCCCTATTAGTAACCTGTTTATGTTTGCTGTCCCCGCCCGCATAGACAGAAGAGAAATGTCCATGATCCCGAGGTTCTTTAAACGAAATTTCTATTTCCAGAGGAAAATTAGGTACAACAAGTATATCATTAGTTTTCCCATCAGCCTTTTTTCTCAACTCTTTTGCAATCGGTTCCGAAACAGTTATTGTAGGTACTGATTGAACCAATTCTTGCTCCCAATTTGTCCAATTTGAAATGCTTTGACGCAGGATATATGATGTTTTCATATTTTGTTTGATTCTGTCAAATCTAGACTTTGCATTATTGGGATTTTGGAGATGAATATTCTCCGCATTTACTCGCGAGAGCATCCCAAAATACTCGTGATCATCAAACACTACTGGAAGCCGAAGATCATGCGATATTTTTGCAGAACCAATATTGTGTGAATGAATAATATCGGGAGCCAATTGTTTCACCAATTTTTCAATCTGCCTTTTGACGCGATGATAATAGTAGGGAATACCTACCATGGCGCCAGCTGTCCAATTGATACGATGAATTTGCGAAAATACTGCAGATGAAGCATTATCGCGCAGTCGTCCAGCAAAAAAAACTTCATGTCCGTATTTTTTCGCTGTCAGAGCAGATTTTTCAACCCTCCAGTCTGGAAGTCCGTCATCAGATAGATGAAGAATCCTCATCATATCACCTCATTACGAGAACGGCACAAGCTTTTATGCGAAAAAGTCTCCAGCATGATAACAAATATAGCATTTGATTTATAGGCCAATTATTAGAATTTACCGAAATAACAACAATAGATATGTGAATTAAATTCTTGGGTATTTCCTAATAAGAATATTACATTTTTAAAAGAGATAGGTATTACTGCGATTAAATGCAAAGATTCATCTTTGATGTTAAGGATACAAAAAAGTTATGAAGATCCTCATAACTGGTGCTGCGGGTTTCCTGGGAAGTCACTTGTCTGAAAAGTATGTTCTTGATAATCATCTAGTATACGGAGTGGATAATTTGATGAATGGAAATCTCAACAATGTCCGTACTCTTCTGCACAAAAAGAATTTTAAATTTATTCGTGGAGACATTGCCTTAAACGATGTATATTCTAAATTACCAAATGATTTTGATGCCATTTTTCATTTAGCTGCTCAAATCCATGTTGATAGGTCAATCGTCAATCCCGAAGAGACATTCAAAATCAATCTCGGTGGAACTCTGAAGATATTGGAATTTGCCAGAATGAATGATATTGATAAGATACTATTTTCGTCAACAAGTGAGGTCTACGGTTCTGCTGAATATGCTCCAATGGATGAGTCACACCCGTTGTCTGCAAAACATCCCTATGGAGTAAGTAAAATTGCTGCCGACAGATTATGTTATACTTATAATGAGACATATGATTTAGGGGTAGATATTATTCGATGTTTCAATTTTTTTGGTCCTAGACAGAAAGATACGGGCTACGGAGGAGTCATTGCAATTTTCATAAACAGAGTATTACAAGATAAGCCTCCTATTATTTATGGCGATGGAAAACAATCGAGGGACTATATGTTTGTGAAAGATGCCGTATATGCTTATGATACTGTACTTAGGTCCAAAGGTAATCCAGGCAAAAATGGCATAAACTTTGGTAGCGGACAAGAAATATCCATAAAAGAAATTGCAGATATGGTAATCAAATATGGAGCAAAGGATAGTAACTTACGTCCTATTCACGTGGAACCCAGACCGGTTGAAGTGCAAAGGCTAATTGCAGACATTTCAAAAGCAAAGAAACTATTACAATTCAAACCAAAAATACAATTCGAGAAAGGACTTGCACTACTAATTGATTGGTACAAAAACTACAAGTCAGAATTATGGCTGTATTAGCAGCTTTTCTAAATGTCACATAATAAAGTACTTGTTACTGGAAGCAAAGGGTTTGTGGGAAGACATTTATCTAAGCGTTTAAAGAAATCGGGGTTTCAAGTTGTTACTACCGATAGTAAACGCACATATGTTGATGTAAATAATGTAGAGCAGTTGCGAACAATTGAGAATGTGAATGCCATAGTACACCTTGGCGCAAAGACTTCTGTTTCAGATTCATTCAAGGAACCTTACGAAACGTACTTTACGAATGTCCTGGGAACCCTCAACGTACTTGAATTTGCAAGAATTAGAAATATTAAAAGATTTGTTTATATCAGTACATATGTATATGGCCAACCTCATTATCTTCCGATTGACGAAAAGCACGATTTAAATCCACATTCTCCCTACAATACAAGTAAATTAATGGCAGAAAGAATCTGTCAGAATTATTCGCAACATTTTAATATTGATATAGTAACTTTGCGTCCATTCTGCGTCTATGGTCCTGATTCAAGAGACCGTTCCTTAATTCCTTCCATTATCAATCAAATCAAAAGAGACGGTATTGTCAAATTATCTGGAAAAGAAATTAAGAGGGACTTTCTTTTTGTTACTGATTTTGTGGATTTAATAAATAAAATTTTGGATAAATTTCCAAGGGGATATAATTTTTATAATGTAGGTTATGGTAAGAGCTATACTCTCAACCAAGTTGCTGAGAGTCTTGCAAAATTGCTAAGCAAGAAAATAACAATTCAATTTCATAAATCCAACATTCCGGATATCTCAGATATGGAAGCCGATATCACAAAGGTTTCAAATGCATTTGACTGGAAACCTGCTATTGACCTCCCAAAAGGATTACGTTTAATTATGGAGGATTTATCTAATTGAGTTTTGTAAAATTATCAATTAATCCTTGTGATCGAATATTTGTTATGTTCAGTAATAAGTAATAGATTATTAGGCGATAGTTTAGTTCAATAAACATGCGGGTATTGCACATACTTGATGCAGCTGGTGTTGCATGCATTTATTCAAAATATCAACGAAAACAGGGACATGACGCCAAGGTCATCTGGAACAGGGATGTTTCAGACAAGTATGGAATTTATGATTTTTACAAAGATTATCTAATTAATGTGACATATGAGAAATTTACTGAAACGTGTCTTCAGGAAGCCGAATCAGCTGATGTAATTCACGTGCATGGCTACATAGATATACTGTTTGAATTGCGAAAAAAATTCCACAGACAAAAGAAGATAATCTTGCATTATCATGGAACCGATATTCGTGGACTAAAAAGACAAGAGCTTCCTCACCGATCATTACTATCGGATACAATGATTAAACTCAAAATGTTATACAGGAAGAAGATCGGTCATATAAAAGCTCAGAAATTAGCTGATGCAGTTTGTGTCTCTACGCCTGATTTGTTATCATTAGTTAGAAGCGATAGCATCCATATACCGATCCCTATAGACACAGAACATTTTAGTCCAAATACTGGTTCAAAGAGAGAACTGAAAGATGCGTTTACAATAAATTCGGAAGTAACAAACATACAACGTGCCCTGGACCTTTGTAATGAAAACCAGATTAATCTCAAAATAGATGTAATTGATAGGACCAAGAACCCAATAATGTATTCTGCTATCCCGGATTTCATTCGAGGGTATAAAAATTATGTGGATATCAGATATGTCAATGATATTATTCTAGAGAATTTAAGTAGCACAGCACTACAATCCCTGGCTTGCGGACTAAGTGTTTTGGACTATAAATTACAATTTCGTAGTACCTTGCCGAGAGAACACGATGCAGTAAACGTGGCTTCTCAATTGTCCAAAATTTACAGTAGTTTGGACATCTGAAGATATGATCTGAGCTATTAATGTGAACAATTCAATAAAGAAATTAATTTCTGATAAACTTGTTAATCTTACTTAGATTAAGTTCACTGTCATCGCTAATTATTGTTTCTCCTCGGTGATAACAACCAGCATTGTTGCCATGCCAAGAGGTTTTTGAATTTCATCAGATGCTTGGGTAGAAAAGTCCTAAATTCTAAAATTTTAATATTCGCTTCTTTACAAAATATCTCAAAATCCTTTACAGACCAGAAGTGTAAATGTGTAAAAGACTGCCGTGGAACATATCCTCTTAACATCTGAATACGCCATTTAATATACGCACTGTTGGGGATGGTCACAATTACCCCTTTTGTTGCATGATTGATCGCATCATTTAAAATTCTTTGTGGATATGCTGTATGTTCAATTACCTCTAACAACAATATGTAATCATAAAGAGTATCATCAGAAAGTCCCAGACCGTTTGTGATATCTCGAATCTCTGTTGCTATTCCAAGCTGTCTTGCTTTTTCACATGCTGTTGCCGAAATATCCAGTCCAGTCACCTTAACATTTTTATTTTTTATTAAATATTCCGAAACTGTTCCGTCTCCTACTCCAACGTCCAGTATGGTAGTACCGGGTTTAATCCAATCTTCTACTATCCTAGCTCTTGACAGGTTACCAGTGTTAACTGCGGAGTGATATTTTTCGTAATCTTCAAAGACCTCAGGAAAATCCATATTGCTCTGGATTAGAGCCTTCCATGACTCATGTAATATACTCAACCCAAGTGATACTCCAAAACGAGGAGCGTAACGTGACCCCATAGTTACTGGTTGTGTTCAAGGGGATATTTGATTTAATGGATACTTATTCGTAGGTATAATTGCTTCAATGAAGAAATCAGTTCTAACAACGGTTATTATACCAAATTATATCTAAATCATTTCATTTTATTTGGGCAACCAGAAATTTAATAATAATTACATCACGGAAAAATTCTAGACGCACTGGTTTTGCAGAATTCATCTAATAATATTATTCAGAGTAATCGTGGAATACCTTATAATTGCCATCAAATGCTGTCATTAAGATTTCAAGTCTTCATGTGTAAGTCGGTCGGGTCATGAATAGTGATAGACTTGATCCGTCCGAATTAATCGTATGAATGTCTTATTAAAGCGTAACAAATTATAAAAACAAGAATTTAGGGCCCTAGCCTCAATAGTTTTATTGTAAATACTTGCGTATTTTCAACTCCCCATTTTCGGCGAGGGTTGGATTGATTATAAATAACATGCTTTAATACACTTTGAACCTTTTCGTGAGGTGTCCATTATAGGGTCATCACCTGTCATGTCAAAGTATTACGTTTAGTCGCTACGTCAATATGTTAAAACTAAACATATCGGAAAGCCAAGAAGCATAAATCGGTTCCCAATATCGGTACCGATAAGACGATGATGATTATTTTTGTTAGAAAGATAAAATGATTAACATTACACCCTTTCCATTTGAATATTTTCTAATTATTTCAGTTTGTAAATATTATTCTAATATTACCCACAAAAATGGTACAAAGACAGTTTTGTCATGAGATACTTCCGTAACTTGTATAATGGCATAGGACATCCTTTCATAAGATTATTTCCTTCACCTATTATCATTCCATTTGAATGCTTTCCACTTACTTGTTTTTCTTTTTGCTGCAATCTATGCTGCGGAATCTATTCGGACCTTAATTTAGTATCATTAATTTTTTAATTCAATCCTTGATCACCGAATGAAGTTTCACATCATGTAAAAGTGATAAATACTTTATTGGATTTCATTAATCACAATGCAAGGGACATGTGATGCGTGTGGGATTTCAAATGTGGAACTCCAGCAAAAAAACATCGGCGATATTGTAATAGAGAACTTGATAGTTGAATAAATAGTCCTAGTTAGAAATGATTCTTGTAATTAGGTCATTAATTACTAGTGATGTTCTACCAATACCGAATACCGATTTCGAGTAATTTGAAATCGGCGATGGTCCCCTGACAGCTTTAATTATTTTCATGCTATCGACACCCGTAAGGACATTCCATTTTCCTTTGATGGTTTCAATCCACTCCGTGTTCTTTCTCATGGTGATACAAGGCACCTTCAGAAGGTATGCTTCTTTTTGAATTCCTCCTGAATCAGTAACTACTTTTAAGGAGTTTTGCAAGAGCGCTATAAAATCAATATAACCTACTGGTAGTAACGTTTTAACATTGGCACAATTCAAAAGTCTATCTAAAAGGCCAAACGTTTCAAACATTTTTTTCGTTCTGGGATGTATAGGAAATACTATGATTTTGTCCTTGAGTACTTCAAATGTCTCTAGGAGCTGAATAAAGAAATCTCTTGAATTTGTATTTTCGGCTCTATGCATTGTAAGTAGTAAATAGGATTTTGGTTTCAGATTCAAAATGTCAAGTATTTCTGAGTTTTTAGAGATTGTTCTAGTCTTGCCTATAATTTCGACTGACAAATCCCCAGTATAGTACACTTTTCCTCTTTTTCTTTCGGCTTTTAGATTTTTTACAGAGTTTCTAGTTGGTGCGAATAAATAATCACTCAAATCATCTGTTAAAATTCTGTTGTGTTCTTCTGGCATAGAAGAATCGTAACTTCGCAATCCGGCTTCAATATGGCCTAATTTAATATTACACTTATTTGCAACTATAGCTCCAGCCAAGGTCGAATTAGTGTCACCATAAACAAGTACAAGATCAACTTGCTTATCTATCAGTTTATTCTCCAAGCGTTTAATAATTTCTCCTAACTGGAAACAAGAACTTCCGGAACCTACTCCTAAGTGAATATCTGGTTTGGGAAGTTCAAATTCAGAAAAGAAAATATCAGACATTTCATAATCATAGTGTTGTCCCGTGTGAACTATCAGATGATCGATACCTGAACTCTTCAGCGATTTATGAATTGGCCCCAATTTAACAAAATTGGGTCGAGCGCCTACAATTGAAGCTATTTTCATTTATTCAAGAAATAGCATAATCAAAATATAAATATCCACTTGTTTTCGATGAATCGTTAAGATGACACTCATGACTCTAGTCCGTCTAAAATAACAATAAAACTAGATCTTGGTTCTACAAATATTTCCTAACTATCAAGTACTCCTCAATCTGAATATTTGGGCAAGTCGTGCTCTCTGTCTCATTCTAATGGCTTTCCTAATTTCTGGACCATACATACTATCATAGCCATCCTGTTTTGGTTTATAGGATAAATAATAATACAGCATGTGTACTGCGCCCATTCTACCTATTGGTTGTCCTGTTAGAAAGCATTGTGCGAATCTACCTAAAACAAAGATGGGATGATATCCCAGTGTCCTCATGCTAGCACCAAACTCATAAAAATGATGATCGGCGCCCAATTGTCTCGTGTGTGAAAAACGGGCATCGTTGTTGACAAAATTCTTGTACCCATGATACAAGGACATTTGTAGGATGACGGATTCATATCCCATTTTTTCAGGATAGAGCCCGAGAAATTCTTCAAAGAATGAATTTCTGACAAACCTACCTGCTCCGTGAGGAGTAGCATAACTATTGGTGTCGTAGTTGCCTGAAGAAATCGCTATGTTGGTATCAGTGTCCATCTTGTTCATTATTTTTTCTGCGTAAGAATCCTCATAATGCGTGTCATCGGTACTTATCATATGATAATCAGTTTTTTCCAGATTTAATTTCCTTGCAAGTCTAATTGCACTATTCCAATTTTTAACTACCCTTCCAATATCGTATCCCGAATCAGGATTTGTTATTAGATAGAGCCTATCGTTCTTTGACTTTAACTCTTCCAGTATATTGGACGTACCGTCTGTTGAGCCATCATCTACAACAATAACATATTTTGGCCTTGTAGTCTGTTTTAATAACGATATTATAGCGTTTTCAATTTCGTTTTCAGAATTCCTGCAGGTTACGATAGCATAATAACTGCCCACGTATGTAATTGAAATAACGGACCATAAACATCTTTGCTAATTACAATTCAGTGAAATGATTTCAATCATGAGTTGGAAAGACAAAAAGGGTAATAGTATTTTCAGAGATTTGGGATGCTACAAACTACTTGCCTTTCTTATCAGTAACCTTTTGTTTTTCAGCTGATTTCTTGACTCCGTATAATCGTGTTTCACCTCTAGTGATCTTGAGCAGGGATTCTTTCATCAATTTCTTATCCTCTTCAGTTACATTCCCTTCAATAAGATCAATCACATACATCCACATTATGGCTCCCACTTTGTTTTCCCTAAATAGGGCATCTTGTTCAACCTTCCATTGACTTTTCCTGTGCCAATATCCTAACACGATACTCAATGGAACGTACGCTAAAACGAATATTATCGCAAAAACCAAAATGCTATCAAAAAGCCCGGCCAAATAAGGGAGTCTATCTATTAAAAGTTGATACTGAATTGTGATGAAATTGGCAAAAGTCATTGCAAAAACTAGGTAAATACTATGTCCATTCCGAAAATCGAGCCAGCGCCTCCTAAACCAGTCTGAACTAATTGAGTAAGGCATAGTTGAACTTAGTATTTCTCTTTTACAAATACATTCCGTTCAATTGTGACCCAGTAAATAGTACTGTAAATTTAATTGAATTGAGAGAAATAGAAATTTTCTATTTGTATTAAATACAATCTACTTTACAGGTTGTAAGAAGATAGTTAATTTGGTAGGAATATTTGCAAATAAGCCAGCTAAATACAGAAAGTCGAATCAAAATTCGTATTCGCCCCGAATTGGCATTAGTACCGGATACTACAATTTTAGAGTGCTTTCAATAATCTATTCATTTGTTCAAAATCAATACCAAATCCAAATCTCATTTCTTCTCTCTTCATATTCCGGTACATGCTCAAAAGCAATTTCAAATGTTTTATAGAATTGAGCTTGCCATCCATTTTTAATCGGACTATCCTGTAAACATCGTCGTAATATCCGAATTTCTTGAGAATTTTTTTTTCGTAAAGTTTCGCGTTAAAATTTGAGTTTCTCCCTAAGACTTCCATGAAAATATCACAGCAAATTAATGAAGGAATGATGCCTTCTCCAAGCATTGGAAATACGCAGCCTATAGATTCACCGACTCCAATTATGTTACCGTTATGAAATGGTAGCATGCGCTTGGGAGGACAAAGTCTTATTGGTCGACCTATTTTTTTAATTGTCTTAGCATTAGGATTTTTCTTGAAGAATTCCGATATACCGAAATATTTTCTATCAATGTCGCCCGCTCCTATGTACGCTCGCCCATTACCAAGGGGAAAAAACCAGAAATAACCTCTAGCCCCTTTATATCCTATAACATAAAATTCCTCTGCTCCATTTACATTGTCTACAAGGTATTCGTACGAAGGTATAATGAAATCTTGAGAGGATTTAGGAAGAAGGGATCTATGCAGCCCAGTACAATCTATGACATAGTCGAATTGCGAAAGAAATTCCGATTCTGGGGTACAATGAATGTCATAGTTTACCTTTAATCCTCGGCAAAGGTCATGCTCCCAACCATATTTATCATAGGTAACCAAACCTTTAAGCTCCAAGTATTCAACCTTATCATCAGGAAGATCCATTCTCAACTTTTTTCCGCGATGCAGAACATAATCCTCAAACGTTAATCCGGCATTCCTTGAAAATATTTCGAGCATATTCTTTGATGCACCCCACGCGCATACTGGCCAATGCGATTCCTTTTTTGAAGCTTCAAAGATTTCCACATGGTGTCCATCGCCCTGCAGACGGTTACCTAGATAGGATCCTGCAACGCCTGCACCTACGATAGCCAGTTTCACGATATGTTTGAGATAAAAATTGAATATATTTCTTGTTGATGATCAATGCCTTTTGTTATCAGTTACAATCTCAGATTACGACTCGTTGACGAATTATGACAATACACATTCTGCATCCTCTCTCATGATCCAAACTATGATTTTTATAGTTTGGGAACAAACAAATGTTTGAGAGCACGGTGAAAAGTGATGTATTATGAAAGAATTTAATATTTTTTGCAACTAGTAGAAGAACTACTTATACTGCAACTTAGTTACAAAAGAAAGATGAGTTCGACTTAAATAGTTAATTATGTAGCCCTATTATGGATGCAACAAACAATGTCATACATATTAGCAACAATATTGGTAGCACTAGCGACTATCAGTGGAATAAATATACAAAGTTCAATGCAAGTAGCACTAGCACAAGGCTTACCATTATCAAGTCCAGCATGCGGTCAAGTAGTTCATGGCAACATCACATTAACCGCAAATCTTGTCTGCGACGGCGACGGATTAATTGTTGGTGGCGAAAACACAACTATTAATTTGAATGGATACTCAATCAGTGGACCAGGTGACAACAGTTCCAAAGTAGGAATAGCAGTGCCTCATTCAAATAATGTAGTTATACAGGGTTCTGGCGCTATTCGTAATTTTCAAGCAGGAGTTTTGATAACTGGTTCTGAAAATACCAATATCCACAGAGTCACCTTTGACGGAAACAAGATAGCTGTCTTCATGACAGGTTCGATAGGAAGTACTGTAGAACAGAACTTTATTGGACCCAATACAATCGGCGTAGCGTCTCACTCATCCGTAGGAGCTCAGGTACATGCCAACATGATGACAGGTAACGATCTTGCTGGAGTGACCTTAGTCAATACTGACAAATCACAAGTAGATGCCAATTCAATTGGTGGAAGCAGAAATGGAATATTCCTAGATGCACAAAGTACAAAGAATACAATACTGTATAACAACGTACTAAAGAATGATGTCGACATAAACAATGCTGACGGCTTGCCATTGAACATCAATGGAAACGAACTAATCAAGAACAACTGCTTCGTTAGTCAGCCAAGTGGCGGATGCAATCCTCAATAAGGAACAAAGCCATACAGCTCTACTGAGAACCACAAACCTTATTTTTTTTATTTTAATTAACATTGAAGAATTCATATAATTGCCACCATTACAATTACATGATTGTATTGGTGGAATTAACCTAAAATTTTTCGAAAACTTAGACGTTGTATGTTCTATTATAGATAATATCCGATGATATTTTCAATACATTTTTCATTTGCCTGTATTTTAGTTCCTTGAGATTATATTTCTTGGATAGCAGTAGCATAAAGCTCTGTAAGAAAAATATTGATTGAAATATTTGGGAAAGAATGTTAGGATTTTTAAACTCAAAATAGTTCAACTGGCCGCTCAGATTATCTATTTTTTACAGATAACTCCTCATTATGACCAAAAATCCAAATACTGTGGGTTGGTTTAACTCCAAATATGGGAGAATGGCAAAATTCTTCTAATTTATTTGTAGTTGCAGTGACACCAAAGAATTCAGCCATCTTGAGAGAAGCATAGATAGCGATTGGATAAAGTACATTATTACCAAGTATATGTAATATTGATTGAGGAAGTTTAATAGATCCTGAATCCGATGCTAGCGTCATGCCATTCCTATGCCATGTCTCAAATTGTCGTGGAATTGTTACTCCCGTAAGTTTCAAACAAGTGACAACATTCGCAGTAAAGGCACTGTAACTTGTACTGGTATCTGAGGAGGTAGTTTGAAGGAGAATAGTTTCATTACAAACCTGGGCAAGTTCACTAAATGGACTTAGAGTAATGGCTACGGTTTTTGCACCAGCTTTGGTAGCTCTTTTTGCAATTTCGATATTCGCTTTAGTTTTACCACTGACTGAAACAAAATAATAAGTCCCGTCTGGTATAATTTTAGAAAACATCAGATCCGATGGGCTATAACATTTACATTTATGACCAGAAAAATATTCTGCAATTAAACCGGCAACATATGAATCGCCAGATCCAATATATACAACATTTTCAGATTCTCTTTTGACAGTAATACGACCTAAACCGGATATTTGATCTTTAAAATCAAAAGCAAGTCGTTCTAAAGAATCCATTCTTAAAGATGTTAACACAAAAAGAAATAAAGATTTAATTCTCTGTCGCAATTTTGGTTTGAATCATATATTAGATATGCCCCTTTCGGTTTTTGAACACTGAATTAGATTTGTAGGAAAATTTACTCGTTTAAATGGTGTCCGGCACCATTCTAGACAAGAAGATTCTAAATTGACCATAATTGATTGTTATTTCAATATTTTATTCATGAAAATCTTAATAAGATATCTAACATTGATAGTACTAAATTCTATGTTAAATTTGCAAGATAATGAGGTATTGGAGCGTAATCAAATTCTGGGTTCAAGTACACTTTCTATAATTTTGCCAACTCAGTATGATACACCCATATACCAATCCCCCAGTGAAATTAGGGATATCATACCTAAGGGCATTTCAGCAGAAATAATAGTTGTCCAATACAACTGTAGCGACATTCAAAATACGTCTGCATCAAAATCAAATTTGAACACAGAGTTTATGAGCTCAAACACGAATAGCAAATTTGATCATGTTAATATTCTCAAGGTAGACGGTGGTTTCATTTCAGCTATTTTAAAGGGGATAAAATCATCAAGTGGGCAGTTTATACTTGTTATTGATGCAGATTTTCCCTATCCTAAAAAAATTAGCACAGAAATGATTAACGAAATTACAAAGAACCCCAATTCCATAATAGTGGCATCTCGTTATACAAAGGGCGCTTCGATGCAAAAATTGCCGTTTATACGCCGATTGATTAGCAAGGCAGCAAGAACCATTGTAAGACATGGTTTGAATATTAATGAAGTAAAAGATCCTTTGTCAGGTTGCTTTGCTCTTCCTCGACAAGTAGTTAAGAATATAGAGATAGATGGTAGGAGCAATCAGATATTACTTGAGATACTTGTTAAATCCAAAAGCACGAATTTTGAAGGCATCATTGTCAGAGAAATACCATTTCAGCAGAAGTTTGTTTACAGAGTAAAGAAATTAGAGTTCAATCAAGTAATGAATTACTTACCTGCCGTGTGGAGTCTATACCGTCATAGTAAGAATTCAAGAGCGAGATATGACAATTACCGGGTAATTAAAGAACAAGAGAAGCACAAGTCAATACCATTCTTATCAAAGACTGCAAGATTCTTTACGGTAGGTGCAAGCGGACTTGCTCTCAATTATCTTGTATCTTTTCTTCTTTCAAATGTCGTTTCAAATCTTTGGTATATTCAGGCTACTGTATTCGGTATTGTACTTTCGATTAGCTCAAATTTTCTACTAAACAAGGTCTGGACTTTTGAAGATAGAGACTTTTCTTCCAGACGTGTCTTGAGACAGTACCTTTCATTTTTTGCACTATGCACTCAGGGTCTAATAATCCAGCTATCGCTAGTATTTGTTTTTGTAGAATATTCGCATATGCAATATGCCACATCATTAATTTTAGCAGTGTGTATAGCATCAGTAGGCAATTTCTTACTTAATAAAAAAATAACTTTTGGAGAAAAGATTTGGGAATAATTCTGAATTATTGAATATTTCAGCCGATTTAGAGTTTTCCACATTCTTAAGGTAATTTCATATTGTTTCGAAATTCATATAATATAGAGAATCGTTCAGTACTACATGAAAATACAAAGGAAGTGTAATCTTACAAATGCTATTATCTCTCTGTTAGCCTTGTTTGCGATTTGCTATTTGGCAAATACATACTCTAACTTCACAGTCTATGGTCAGTTATCACAAAATGCCTCTGATAATAATACAAATCAAATGTTAAACACAAATACAACCCAAAACGTTACCGACTCAAATACCAAGAATGCGATACCATATGTTTTGAATGTGACTAACAGCTCGGATGCAACTTCACAGGCTGTTGACCAAGTAATCCAGGCAGTCGGTGGTGGACAATCTACTTTGAAGGAAGTGATTGACGCTGCAAGTAATGGAAATTCTTCTCCTTCATCTCTTGAGCAAGTCATTGATGCAGCAAGCAGCGTATTGAATAATCAGAGTTCCAATGCCAGTAGCGGTAATATGAGCAACAATACGTCTTGAGATGTTTTTCTAAAAAAAATAAATCTTTTTTTTAATCCAAGATTAATCCTTTTTCAGATATTTCTCTTCAATTCTATATCTTATGTACTTGTCATCCATGGAGAATTTCGGAGGATGAGGATCAAGCGTCGTGTTATTGCAAACCGTGCATTTTTCATAAAGTGTATAAATTTTGCAGGAAGGACATTTTCGTAAAAGATGTTTCGTAGTTACACCTACCTCCTATTTTTTTTAGCATCTTCTCTAATAAAATTAAATAATCCTACTTTCTTGCCTACTGAGTTTGAAATCTTCTCAACAGCGTTGTTGAGTGTTTTTTCAGCAATTTTATAATTTTCAGCTTTTGCAATAATTCGATATCGAGGTGCGGCAATGTATGAAATTTCTATGGATGTGTTATTCTTATCTAGTTCTGCTGACGAAAGTACATTTTTTATAGTTTCTACTCCCTGTGGTTCGTTTATGTTAAGTTCTATTACTCCTCGGATCTCAACGCTAGGAATTTGAATTTTTTTGCTCTCTTCGGCAATTGCTGCTCTTGTCTCGTCAGAAATCTCAAGAGATTTTATAGAGTCGATTCCCTTAAAGGCGACGGCTTCAAACATATCATAAAGATAATCAAATTTTTGTAATATAACATCCTGAAGATCTTTAATCTTATCATCGGGCATGCCGGTTTTGGTTTTGATCATACTCATAAATGCAGATGCCTTTTCACTCTTCTTTACTTCGATAAGTTTCGATTTTCGTTCTTCACGGGATACTTGTTTTAAAGAAAGGTCAACCTCTACTCTTGATTTGTCTACTCTTATAACCTTAAGGACTGTTTTTTGCTTAGGTCTAACGTATCGCTCAATATTCCTTATCCAACCTGTTGCAATTTCAGAAACGTGCAGAAACGCAGTTAAATCCTGATATTCATCCAACGATACGTAAGCTCCATGACCTGTGACTTCCTTTATAGTTGCAATTACCAAATCACCGGCTTCCGGAAGTTGTTTGTTATCATTGGCCATTTAGAACATACGCACTCAAGTACTATACTTTAAGTTTGCTTGACCATATTTAAAGCCAGGTTACTGACTGTATGCTCGGACGGATATCCTTGTACTTGTTAATTCTATTCAATATTCCTGTTTGAGTTGACTATTGAATGTCTTTTTTTGTTCAACTCTGAACAAGCGTAAAGTTCACTGCATGGTAAGTTCGAATATTATGCAGTCTAGGTTCAATTTACAAAATAATTTAAAAATCAATCCCTTTTTTAGCCTTGATTCCTTTTTTATATGGATGTTTTATCTCTTTCATTTCGGTAACGAGATCAGCCAACAGTATAATCTCTTCGCGGGCATGATTTCCAGTAAGTATTAATGAAAGATGTCCTGGGCGATTCTGAATTATTCTCACGACTTCTGCTAAATCTAGAAGCCCTAAATGAATGGCATAATTTATTTCGTCTAAAATAATAATATCAAAAGCATCATGAGATATTTTTTGTTCAACAATGTCCAGTGCAGTTTTTGCTGCTCTCACATGCTCTTGAAATTCATGGTCGTCATCAATAATTCCAACAAATCCTTTCCCCGCAACTACTAGTTCAAGATTTGGTTCGAGTTTCTTTAGACTATTGAGTTCACCATAATACCATTCACCCTTGATAAATTGCACAATGCAAACTTTTAGTCCATGCCCTATAGCTCTCAGGGCTACTCCCAATGAAGCCGTTGTCTTTCCTTTTCCATTACCTGTGTATACAATTACAAGGCCCTGATCTGATTCGCTTCTGTTTTCCATATAAAACCACTAAAGTGACATTTCATGACGGGAACACTTAGAATTTAATCAAGTTTGACCCAGTATAAAAGTTAGGGCTTTTATAATTTAGTGTTCTTAAACAAGAAAATCACGAGTAGTGTTGCGTCAATTGATGCAAAAAGCAATTAGCATTACTAAGGTCCTGCTTTCGCTATGTGGCGAAAAACCAAACATCAAATCAATCTACTCTCGCTAATTTGGAGTAAACTTGCACGGTACATTTCTATTAATTTCTTGTATAGCATTGATAGTATATTAATTTAACAGTCGACGAGATCCAGAATACACTAAAATACATGCATTCAAGAAAAATTACTGCGAATAAATGATTATTGACACACATGGAAAAAATAAGAGTAAGAGGATAGTTGTGATAATTGAAAAATGCAATATTTTGAAATTAAGAACTCAATAGAGTGATACTGATTTTGATTTACGAAAAAATTGAAAACTATCTGGGATATTTATGCAAGTGCTTGATTCCTATCAAGCATGAATACTATGTTGGAAGAGGAAGTACTATCGCCATATGTACCTTGTCCAGTATCAAATTGCTGACTGAAATTTCAAACGATACTAAATTTATGGACAATATTGCCATCGTTGGCAGATTACTTTCTGAAAACAAAGGAATAGACACAATAATACAATATTGTATTGCAAAAAAAAATCTCGCGCATTTAGTTGTGTGTGGAAAAGATGTTAGCGGTCATATGGCTGGCGATACTTTAATTGCGTTGTTTAAAAATGGAATTACAAGTCAGGGTAAAATTATTGCGGCAAAAAGCCCGCGCCCTTATTTAGTTTCATCCTACCAAGATGTGCAAACTTTTAGAAATCGAAATTTTCACAATTTGATAGGAGAGACAAATATTAGCCGCATAAAATCGTATGTTGAAAGATTAATTTAGTAATTCATTTTTTTTCTTTTCTTGTTTATTTTATTCTTTTTTGAATAGTAATTTACAATATCATCGGCGGACATGTTTAGTTCGATTGTTGCTTGGAGTACAAAATGCCAAATATCTATTAATTCTTCTTTGGCCTCTTCATCATTAAAAGCGGTTGGATTTTTCCACCATTTCCAATTTGTCAACCTTTGCAGTTCTACGGCTTCATGTGTAATTGCAGTGCAGAGAAAGGAGATCCTTTCTTCCGTCTTAGTTGGATATCGGGGTGATGCCAAAAGAGCTGCGAGGTTTCTTTGCATTTTGATTAACTTTTCTAGTTTATCCACTTGCCAATCATCAAAATTCGTTTATATAGATTTTAACCCTTCTTCGAAGATGGAATGGAGTCGTGCTTCCTATCGAATTCTAGATATGGAAGTTCTCCATTAGCATCTTTTTATGAGTATATTTTAAAAAAAATCTTAATAAATGTTTCTGCTATTGTAAATAAATTGCAAAGCAAGAATTACCTCATCACAATTTACATAAACTATAATAAATTAATCTAATTTTTGAAAATCGCATTATAATTCTTGTTATGTTTGATTATTCTATTAGCCGCCAATAGAATCTATGAGGATCTTCATTGAACTCCTTAGAAGACCTATAAAACTCAATTTGATTCCCTAAAAACTTAACAATCATAAAGGCCGTCGGATTTGACCATAAAAAAAGTCTTTGAAGGTGACATGGGTTTCCAAGATCTCGCGGTAAATCTGGATTCATCAGCCTTCACTGTTTTTAGTTCTAGAACCACGTGAGTAAAATTGGAAATTGTCTTGTTAAGCAGCTCATTAAATGATATAACTTTTTTTTCAAAAATGTCTTCAATCTCTTTATTTTCTTTCTTCGAAGAGATCGTATTAGTAATCACGACAGCTACGTCATTATTTATTGCGCTCAAAGCTAGATCATGAAGATGTTTTCTTAGACTAAATTGTACTGATAATTTTCTCTTGTTTTCATTCAAAAATAAATAGGTAAAATTATCAATAATTATCAGGACAGGATGCAATTGCAAGGCATAATTTACAAGAATCATCTGAACATTGGTGGATAGTATTCTCAATCTTCTTATTTGTTGAAGAATGGATTTGGATTCTTGATCGTTTTGTAGGTATGAAAGGATTTTTTCAGGTCTAAAAATTCCTTGAGTATCTCCAAATATGACAGTTGATGTATTGTTTAGTCTGGCCGCATTGACGCACAGCGAATAACATAAACTAAATCTAGCTTCTCTCGAATCAGACAAGATATTAGTAATCAAACCTGTCCTGATTCCACCACCAAGTACTTTGTCAATTGAAGGTGATCCCGTTGGAATTAAACCCATAAAATTAAACTCTACAATTATTTATATACAATATCAGCGACCTTGGGAGAAACTTTTTATTGTCGATCTTATTTTTTGAAACCACAAGTGAAAAACTAATATGTCATCATCTCCACAGCAACCAAAAAGACCGTTAACAATCTTGCAACGCTCATTAAATATGAAAGTATCTGTCAGACTTAAAAATGAGTTGGAGTATAGGGGTAGAATGAACAATGTGGACTCTTACATGAATTTAATACTACTTGATGCCGAAGAATTTAATGGTGCAAATCCTGTTGCAAATTATGGGAAAGTAGTAATTCGAGGAAACAATGTGTTATTTATCAAAATAGAAAAGGATCTCTAAAAATAGAGACTTTTTTTGGGATTTGACGTAAGCAAAAATGGCTAGGCGCTATCTTTTCACATCAGAAAGTGTAACTGAAGGACATCCTGACAAGATTTGTGATCAGGTTTCTGATTCAATACTTGACGAAATAATTTCTCAGGATGCTGATTCAAGGGTTGCAGTTGAAGCCATGACTACTACTGGAATAGTTTTTGTAGCTGGAGAAGTAACCTCCACAGCAAAATTTGATGCTCAGGACGTTGTTAGAAGGACGGTAAGGAATATAGGATACAATGGACTAAAACATGGATTTGATGGAAACAGTTGCTCGGTTCTAACTTCAATTCATGAACAAAGCCCAGACATTTCAATGGGTGTTTCTAAGAATGAGGACGGTGTTCAAGGAGCGGGAGATCAAGGATTAATGTTTGGATATGCAACAAGCGAAACTCCCGAACTTATGCCATTACCCATAACTTTAGCTCACAAATTAACCATGAGATTAGCAGCCGTGAGAAAGGAAGGAACCTTAGATTGGGTAGGACCAGATGGAAAATCCCAGGTATCGGTTATTTATGAAGGTGCTATTCCAACTAAAATCGACACAGTTGTTGTTTCTACTCAACATACGGAAGACGTATCAATATCTCAAGTAAGAGAAGAGATTATTTCACAGGTAATAAAACCAATTTGTGACGATCTAATCAATGATACAACAAAGTTTCTTGTTAATCCGACAGGAAGATTTGTAATAGGAGGTCCTGTTGGGGATACTGGATTAACTGGACGAAAAATTATAGCTGACACCTATGGAGGTATGGGTAGACATGGAGGAGGAGCATTTTCAGGAAAGGATCCTTCCAAGGTAGATAGATCTGCTTGCTATATGGCAAGATATATCGCTAAAAATATTGTTTCATCAGGTCTGGCTTCAAAATGTGAAGTACAACTGGCCTACGCAATAGGAGTCGCAGAACCCGTTTCTATTATGGTAGATACCTTTAACACTGGTAAAATTAACGAAGAGAAGATTGAAAGCCAAGTAAGAGACATTTTTAACACTACCCCTATTGGAATAATAGAGACACTACAATTGAAAAGACCCATTTATAAGAAAACTGCAGCGTATGGTCATTTTGGTAGAAACGATCCTGATTTTTCGTGGGAAAAAACCGATAAATCAAAATTGTTTAAGATGTGAAAAAATCTCAAATTTAGATCACTCCGTTTATCACGCTGATTGTGTTCGTAATGTCTCTATAAATTTCATATTTTTTTGAAAAGTAATTTAAGATATTTTTTACATCCCTAGCAAGAATTGTGTTCGCATTGACAGTATCAACTTTAATGGCCTGCGGCCAATCAAGTATAAAAACATCATCCCTGTCTATTAGCACATTGTATTCGTTAAGATCACCATTAACATACCCTTTTTGGTATGCAATTTTCATACCATCTATTATCCTATCCAAAACTAATTGTGGATTGTCAATTTTATTAACGTCTGATAACCTACTACCATAAATTGGTTCCATTACAATACAGTGAAAGGAACGATAGAGAGGTTTTGGAAACGAACTACTAGAATCTCTAAGATAACTCAGTACATCGAATTCTTTTTTTGCCGTTTCAATATTTAATAATAACCAATTAGCAACTCCTGAATTTATGTCTCGCTTTCTCTTTATTTGTTTAAAACTCGATCTTCCAAGTCTAAACATTTTCAAAATCTTGTCTTGTTCAAATGAATCATGAGCTAAGTAAACTTCAGCCTCTTTACCAATGCCAACTTGTGGTCCAATAGCGGTAATAATGTCCCTATTTGCAAGAATTTTTAGTACATAAATATCGAGTCCTGTTACCAACAACGTATATCCCAAAGTACTCTTTCCGATTAATCCAAATTTAACAAGTCGCTCTAAATGATGTTTAATCAAACTTTGATTCAAATCTGAGTATTGACTCAGAATAGAAAGATTCAAAAACTGACGATTTTTTAAAGAGGAAGCAAATACTTTTAATATTTTAAAATCACTCTTATTTAATAGCGAAACAAGGGGTCCTGCTTTTGAAAAAGATGACAATTGAATGCATTTACGGACAATATTTAATTAAAAGGTTGTTGAGATGAGAGAACCTGATTTACGTACAATGTTTAAAATATCCAACGGCAAATCTAGAATTGTTGTATCTTGATGGAAAAATAGGTATTGTCACTGGTGCCGCAGGGGGACTTGGCTTTGAGATTGCAAAGGAATTGGCAAAAAATGGAGCAACCGTCATAATTACTTCTAGACAAAAATCCAAATTGATTAAGGCATGCAATTTATTGAACAAAAATTGTCATGCATTTGAATTGGATGTTTCCAATAGAAAGAGTGTAATGAAATTCATCGGAAATGTTTCAAAGAAATTTGACGGTATAGATATTTTGATAAACAATGCGGGTTATCCAATTGAAAAGAAAATTTGGTTCAAGAAAATACATTGTATTTCAGAAATGGAATTAATGGATATTCTACAAGTTGATTTAGTCGGCACTTTTCGTGTAACTAAGGAAATACTGAAACTAATGATCAAGAAAAGAAAAGGAGTCATAATTAATATTGCTTCAACTCCAGCCATCTCCGGCCATACCTGTGGTTCACCCTACTCCATAGCAAAAGCGGGATCAATTACGCTTACAAAACATCTAGCTTTAGAATATGGTCAGTATAATATTAGATCTTTTTCGGTTGCTCTAGGAGATATCTATACCGAAGCTATGCGCAAATCCCTTTCAAGGAGTGAACTACTCAAAGCAAAAAAAGAAAATACAATGAAACGATTGGGTCGACCAGAAGAAATCGCCAAGAGCATAGTTTCTATCGCAGGGGATAATTTTTCTTTTTCAACTGGAAATACTATTATTATTGATGGTGGAAAAGTAATCGTTTAAAGGTTGAAATCACATGTTCCAAAGCGCTGATGATACTAAAAATGGTAATACACGGATTAATAAAAAAAGATCGCTTAGAACAGGATTTACAACAGGCACCTGTGCAGCAGCTACAACTAAAGCCGCACTTTCAATGTTAATTGACGGAAAAAAATTATCAAACGTAAGTGTTTCACTCCCAAAAGGAAAAAATATTATGATTAATATATCTTGGACTAAACATAACGATGACAAATCTGTTACTGCTGCTGTTATCAAGGACGGCGGAGACGATCCAGACGTTACAAACGGGGCCGAAATTTGTGCCAAAGTATCATTGTTGGATACACCAGGCAAGTTCATTATTGATGGGGGTATGGGAGTTGGAAGAGTAACAAAACCAGGATTGGGGCTCGAAATAGGCAGGGCGGCAATTAATCCTACTCCTCTAAAGATGATAAATCAGGCTATTGATGAAGCTCTGGGAGAACTGAGAGAAAAGCATGGAGTATCAGTTATCATTAGTGTACCAGAAGGGGAAGAAATAGCCAAGAAAACTGATAATCCCAGATTAGGAATCATCGGTGGTATATCAATTTTAGGAACGACTGGAATAGTAATTCCATATTCCACAGCATCGTTTGCAGCCTCCATTCGCCAGAGTATAGATGTTTCAAGAGCAATGGGTTCGGATTCCGTTATACTTACTACGGGTGGAAGGAGCGAAGATTTTGCTCGATCCATTTATGGAAATTCAATTGCCGATCATGGTTATATTCAAATTGGAGATTTTATAGGATTTGCCATCAAGCAATGTGCACTTAAGAAAATAAAAAAGGCATATGTAGTGGGGTTTATTGGTAAAATAACAAAAATGGCCATGGGGATAAAACAAACGCATGTAAAAGGATCGCATGTTGATATGAATTTTCTTGCGGAGATGGCTAGAAGGTGTGGAGCTAATAGTGAACTTGTCAACAAAATAATGGTAGCAAATACCGCAAGACATGCTGGAGAATTAGTTGACGGTTTTGGATTGGCTTTATTCTACGATAAGTTATGTCAAGAGGTTCATCGTCATTTAAGCAAATATGCAGAATCCCAACTAGAAATAAAAATCATACTGCTTAATTTTGAAGGTAAAATAATTGGAGATTATCCCAAGGATTAGATACTTTTGAAATTATTCATCTAAATTCCTTCAAGGTGACCGTCTTTTTGAAGCTTTTCAGCGTGAGCAGAAATGTATCTCCAAACAATATCGGCCTTGTCAGGCTGAAAATCCCAAGGTGCAATAAGAACCAGATCGTGTTCTCTTATCCACATACGTCTTTTTATCTTTCCTCTAATCCTACATGTTCTAACTTTACCGTCTGTGCATTTTACAATTATGTTATCTCCGCCAACTAGTTTTATCACACGGCCTAGTAACTCACCTTGTTGAGGCATTACTAATTCTTTTAGATCAGACTCGCTCAGGACCTTTCTCTTTCCTAATTTAAAAACCTCCCTTAAAATTCCTTTTAGGCAAAATAAAAACCTAGTGATTGGATTATATGGATTGATGGATTGATGATTGTCTTGATGAATACAATGATGGTTGAAACTTATGTGTTGGGCATTTTCAATAACGCGTGAGTATTGGGTGATTGCGTCTGTTGTATTAGCAGATTATTTTTCAAGATGTTAAATAATCCAATTAGTGGTAGCTTTTCAAGTTGTTAAATTCACCAAATAGTTTCAGTATTGCAGTATAGTCTAATTCAGAGTAACCTCTATTTGCTGCTATGCGATAATATTGTTCGGCCAATGATGAAAAAGCAAGACTTGCATTATTTCTCTTTGCGCATTCATTGAGTAATTGAACGTCCTTTAGCATGTTTTTCAAAAAAAACTTTGGCTCAAAATTATTCCTAATCATCTTCGGGCCTTTTACTTCACTGAGACCTGTCTTAAAATATGTTGAATTTAGGATATCCAGAAAGATTTTTGGATTAGTTTTTGATTTTTTTATAAATATTATTGATTCTGACAATGAGATCGCAATTAACGCTATGTTGAGATTTAATCCAAGTTTTAGATAATTAGCAGCACCGTCACGATGGCCCGCATAGAATATTTTCTTGCTGAAACTTGTCAGTATTCGTCTGGATTTTTTCATTATTTTCTTATCTCCTGAGACAATTGATATGACATCGCCCTTCTTTGTTGCGTCGGGACCACCCATTATGGGGGCCTGTATCATCGCGTAACCTTTTCTTTTCATCAGTTCAGCACAATATATGGAATCTTCGGGCAAAACAGTACTGGTGTCTACGATACAGAGTTCATTGTTGTTAGAATAAATCAGCCCATTTTTACCGAATAAGATCTCTCTTACTGCATTACCGTCGGTAACGCTGATAATTACATAATTACATTTCTTGCCTAATTCCGAAGGACTCCCAATGTTGGTAGCATTCTTTCTTACCAGAGCATCGGATCTTTGTTTGGTTCTATTATTAACATAGACCGTAAATCCTTTCTTAATCATTCTCTCGGCTATTGCGGATCCCATTAATCCAGTTCCGATTATCCCAACAATCATTAAAATACTAACTAAATAGTAGAAATTTAAAATTTTTCAATTCCAAGCATACCAATGATATGACTCGGTATTGTTGTGTATATTGTCTATATATTGTCTATTGTATTATTTTGATACATGCAGATATTCGTTATGATATAATATGGTATCTTAGTAACGTACAGAATCTTTGCTTATTCGAGTACTTTCTACATGATAAGGCCAGTTATAATATTTCATACCAAAGTCCCGTCAATTCATCATGAATTCTGTGCAGTGAAGTGGAAACGGCATAATATTAATTGCCCTCTTAATACTAACAAGTAGATAATGGATAATACTGTTGTAACTATCAATCCGGCAAACGAGCAGGTTATATCAAAGTATGAAAACATGACAGCAGAGCAGGTCACTAAAATTGTCAATAAATCAAGAAGTGCATTTAGCGAATGGCGACGGGATGTACGAAAAAGATCTATTATATTGCTACAATTAGCGGAACAATTGCGCAAGGATAAGGAGCGCCTTGCCAGAATTGCAACACAAGAGATGGGAAAACCAATAAAGGAATCCAGGTCCGAGATTGAAAAATGCGCATGGGCAGTAGAATTCTACTCTTATAATGGCGACATACTCCTTAACAATGAATCATTAAACAGCGACGCAAATAAGACAATGATAACATTCCAGCCGCTCGGAGTAGTTGCAAGTATTATGCCGTGGAATTTTCCATATTGGCAGGCATTGCGATTTGCTGCGCCGTCGCTAATGGCAGGAAATACTATAGTGTTGAAACCAGCCAGTGCTACAATGCAATGTGGAATAGAGATAGAAAAGACAATCCTCAATAGTGGTGCATCGGAAGGAGTATTCAGTACTGTAATTGGTAAATCCCAAATAGCAGAAATGTTGATAGATTCGACCATAGATGGAGTAACTTTTACTGGAAGTATTGAAATCGGAGCAAAGGTAGCTCAGCGTGCTACTGGGCGGTTGAAAAAATGTGTTCTAGAACTCGGTGGAAGCGACCCATTTATAGTTCTCGATGATGCGGATATTGAAAAAGCTGCAGAAGGAGCAATCAAAGGTAGATTTCTAAATTGCGGCCAAAGTTGTGTTGCATCGAAAAGATTCATCGTTTCAAGTAAAATCGCAAATGAATTTATCGAGTCATTTGTTGAGAAAACTGAGAAATTAAGAATTGGCGATCCAATGTCTGACAATACTGACATAGGACCCCTGTCAAGTATCAAGAGTCTTGATAATATTGATTCAATGGTAAAAGATGCAATAAGTAATGGCGCTGAACTCCTGACAGGAGGAGAAAGGATTGGAAGTATAGGAGCGTTCTACAAACCCACAGTTATTAAAAATGTTAATGCAAAAATGAGAGTCTCGAACGAAGAAACTTTTGGGCCTATTGCACCAATAATGATTGTGGACGATGATGCTGAGGCAATAAGTGCGGCCAACAATTCTGAATTTGGACTAGGTGGGAGTATCTGGACACGTGACCTAGAAAGGGCTCAGAAATTATCAATGGAAATGGAATGTGGAATTGTTACTGTCAATAATATGGTCGCTTCTGATCCCAGAGTTCCCTTTGGTGGTATCAAGCATAGTGGTTTTGGAAGAGAACTTTCAAGATATGGAATGCTTGAATTTGTGAATGTAAAGTCAGTTAGGTTTTATGATAAACTCGGCTATGAGCATCATGTTGAATAGGTATGCCCGATTAAAAAAATACTATATTCGATTAAGATGATGGCAGGCAGTGTTATTTCTGAATAGCTATCGAACCTGAGCTTTCTATAGGTCTGCTCACCCCTCTCCACTAACGTGGAACGGATAAGAAATAGGATGGCATGTACATTAGAATTCTTGAAGTGGTATGGATCTAGTCAGAAACGTAAACTTTGACCTGGCTACCACATGGTGCGTTATTTATGAGATGGACAATTTTTTAAATGTCAGCTTGGGCCAATATTTCTAGAAATTTGAAACTTAATTTATTTCAAGCTGGAGTTTTTTTGGCAAAATATTTTAAGGCGGCCGGTGAATAATGGATAAAAAATGACTGAAAATCCAGAGTTGGGCCTAGCTGGAATGTATAGAATTATAAAAAAATCTGGAGGAGAAAGAGTTAGTGAAGAAGCAGCTGACCAATTAAGAAGAATAATTGAAGAGGTCGCAACTAAAATTTCTAATCAGGCAGTAGATCTAAGTCTTCATGCTGGAAGGAAAACTATCAAAGCTGAAGATATCCAACTAGCAGCAAAAAATTTGCTAAACTTAATACATTAGTTATCAAGAAATATTTATGTCGCTAGTTTGTCATGTCAAAAGAAATTCTAATCGTAGCCCTAACCGGGATGCCAGGCGCTGGTAAGACTACGGTTGCAAAATATCTACATCATACGGGTATACCACTTTTGGTTATGGGTGATGTAATAAGAGAAGCTGCAGAGAACCAAGGATTAACCCCTACAAGCGATAATCTTTCAAACTTAATGATAAAACTTAGAAGGAAGAATGGTCCGGGTGCAGTTGCACACTTGATTGTCAATAAGATCAATATAATGAGAAAAGAGAATGACAAGTTTAACGTAGCAATAGTTGATGGAATTAGAAGCATGGCAGAAGTAGTGGTTCTGAAGGAAATAGGTAATGTCAAATTGTTAGCTATCCATGGATCAACTTTAACGAGGTATACTCATGTTAAGGAAAGACAACGCTCTGACGTTCCTTCAAACATAGTTGAATTTGACAAACGGGATAAGACTGAGATGGATGTGGGAATAAGCAATGCAATAGCTTTGGCTGACGAAACAATTTCAAACAACGACATTACAATTTCACAATTATGCGAGCAAAGTTTCGCTGTGGTCCAAAAATGGATGCAAGAATATGGAATTTAATTAAAGTAGTGGATAATGTTTGATTGAGAAGAATATTGACGATATTCAAAACGAGAATGTCAAGCTTAAAGTAGAAACTGTTCTAAATCCGTCCGAAGATCCAGAAAAGGTGAAAAAGTGTCTCTTAAACATTGCCAATGGATGCAAACCGATACTTTCAGAGGGACACATCGAAGCCACTTGTACTGGCCTTCTATCACTACATCACATCAGAGTTGGAGTTAGATCAAAATCTTCCTTAGGTGTTTTGGGAAAATTATTAGAATGGAATAGGAAGGGCAACCTTACGTGGTTCCTACTCAACAAACAAGCCGCATATGAAGATGTGATTTCGCTGATTGAGAATTACGAAGAGTCTCCTCTAGGACCTATCAGAGTTACAATAATCAGCGATAGTTTGGACAGAGTAATAGAATGGCTCTTGTCGAGAACAGACAAAGACAAAGTCAAAGATAGAGAATAAACCAACCTCAGTACATTTTGAACGCCTAGACACACCAATAATATTATTATACCAAGGAAAGGAACAATAGTGCATAATTAATAGAAAATCAAACTTTGACAGAACAACGCATCATTTACCCTCATTTTGCAAAATATAACCTCCAAAGTATTGTGATTCAATCTCAACTATTTCTTTTCTATCTTTGGCGGCAGAGTAATCTTCCAATGCGTCGTGGTTTAACTCTAGAAACGTATGGCCCCACTTGAATTTATTTAATAGTGACCGAGCATATTCCTTTTCTCCAAGTATATAACAGCAGGCAGACAGAGATTCAACGCTTGATAGTCTACTTATCCTAGCATAGTTAATTGGATTTCCCGCCAACAGTCCTGGTATTCTCCTTGGAATTCCTTTTCTCAAATATTTGTGATTTGTCAGTACTCCTTGTGCCCTGTTCCAAGAACAATCGATTACGCAAATGGATTCGACCAATGACTTATCAATTCTGCAAATTACTTCATTGGCAAATGGATTCAAAACAAGCATATTATTTTGTATAGTTTTTGCGGGTAAGACGGCACCAAATTTTATCAATTTTAAAGCACTGCATTTTTTCGGATCATCTTGATTTAGCATAAGCGCAAAGCATAGTATCAACTGTTATTTCTATAGGATATTTTAATATCAATAAAATAGTTTCGAGTATTTGAATTAAAATTGTGAATACAATCGTAAACATTAAAAATCATGAATTTTTGAATAATACAGTTGCCACAATTAAATAAAATCACTGTTTTAGGTTCAGGAATTATGGGTCATGGAATTGCACAGATTTCAGCAATGAATGGATATCAAGTCGTGTTACGCGATATAGAGCAGAAGTTCTTGGACAATGCGATGGATAAAATTAAATGGTCATTGGATAAGCTCGTTGAAAAAAATAAGATAAAAAAAGAAGAGTCTGACAAGATTTTTGGAAGAATAAGACCAATTGTGGAGATTAAAGATGCATTGATTGATACTGATCTACTTATCGAAGCTGTTCCAGAGGATCTAATTCTTAAGAAGAAGGTATATTCAGAAGTGGATCAATTTGCTGAAGAAAAAACTGTGTATGCATCGAATACAAGTACATTACCAATCAGTGAAATATCTCAATTGACAAGTAGACCTAATCGATTCATCGGATTACATTTCTTTAATCCTCCTCAACTTATGAAATTAGTTGAGGTAATTCCGGGAGCAAGAACTGAGAAATCTATTGTAGATCTCGGAATCAATTTGGTAAAATCATTGGGGAAAGAACCTATTGTGTGTAACAAAGACGTTCCAGGGTTTATCGTAAATAGAATATTTATACCGCTAGTTCATGAGGCAGCATACTGCCTAGATAGTGATGATAAAACTATGACCCAGATTGATTCAGCCGCTAAATTCAAATTGTTTCTACCAATGGGTATATTCGAATTAGCCGACTATACTGGAATCGATGTTATTCACAAAGCGACTGTTGAAATGTATTCTCGAGATAAGAAAGTAATACACCCCCACCCCATGATTGCACAATTATTCTCATCAGGAAAACTTGGCAAAAAATCAGGTGAGGGATTCTATCTCTATGGAGAAAAGAATTATGAAAGGGTTCCGTTATCTGAAGAGGAAGCAAAACAATATGACCCGATCAGAGTGTTATCAGTCGCATTAAACAATGCATCATGGCTTATCACGAATAAAGTATGTAATAAAGAGGAGCTCGAATTGGCGTTGAGATTGGGAATGGGTCTTAAAAAGGAGCTTTTTGAGATAGGTAAAGATTATGGTTTTGAAAACATATTAAACACTCTAAATCAATTAAAAAAAGTAAACGAATTATTTTATTCTCCGGACCCTTACCTCGCTACGCTTTCAAAATAAGTCAATCCTTCAACAACTTAATTTACCCTAGGATTGTTTATTTGATTCAAAGAAATCTAAAATAACTCTAACTGCAGAGCGTGCATTTTCCGAAGTCCGTATGAAGACTCGCTTTCTATCATCCAGATATCTTCCACCATAGTTTTCAGCGGTACCTCCACTGCTTGGTATTGTTACCAATATTTTTTTTAACATGTATCCTACGCAAAGTTCTATCAGTGTACCAACACCGCCTCCTACGGCTATTATGCCATCTGCTGATGATGCCACCATGAAATCTCTGGCATAACCTATTCCTGTTGCAATAACCACATCACAGAATTTGTTTGCATACTGCGCCTCCTCTTGAGGAATAATCCCTACTGTCAATCCTCCCTGATCTTTCGCGCCCTTGCAGGCATTTTCCATGACGCCGCCAAGTCCTCCACAGATTAATACTGCATTAGCCTTTGCTATCTCGGTACCTACCTCATATGCTGTCTTGTTTGTAATCTCATTTGATTTATCCTGATTATATCCTATAACTGCAATCTGAAGCCTTTTCATCGTTTTTTCGATAAACTAATTCATATATTTATTATGATATTAGTTTGACGACATTCCTGATGCAAAATTTCAAGCCTAATGAGGAAAATTTTTATTTAATTGGGCTTTTTTGAGCATTTTTGGAAGGAATAAAACTTGACAATCATTATTTTCATCAAGGTGCAAGAATAATATGTCTCGGAAATATCACAGAGATGAATGAATTACAGAATTAAAGACCCAAAATTAGCTGAAGAAGGGAAGAGAAAAATCGACTGGGCGGAAGTACATATGCCAGTATTGCTAAATCTTAAAAAGAAATTTCTAACAAATAGTCCTTTAAATGGTGTTAAATTTGCAGGATGTCTCCACGTTACAAAAGAGACTGGAGTGTTAATTCGAACGCTGCGGGAGTTGGGAGCGGACTTGACCTGGTGCGGATGCAATCCTTTGAGCACACAGGATGATGTTGCCGCGGCGCTAGTAGACGAAGGTGCCTCAATATATGCAAGCAGAGGTGTATCAAACGAACAATACTACGAGGACATTCATTCAGCAATGAAGATTAAACCAAATGTTACAATTGATGATGGTGCTGATCTAACTGTGGAAATGCATAACTCGGGAAATTTATCAGAAGTCTTTGGGGGCACAGAAGAAACCACAACTGGAGTTGTTAGATTACGGGCGATGGAAAAAAATGGCAAACTCAAATATCCGATAATGGCGGTCAACGATGCTGAAACAAAACATGATTTTGACAATGTTTATGGAACAGGTCAGTCAGCCCTAGATGGCATAATCAGGGCAACTAATTTACTGATTTCAGGCAAGAATGTGGTGGTCTCAGGATATGGGCATGTGGGTAAAGGTATAGCAAGAAGAGCGTCAGGACTCGGAGCTAGTGTAATAATAACTGAAATTGACCCAATTGCAGCGTTGAAAGCAAAACTGGATGGATACTCCGTCTTACCCATGGCTTCTGCTGCCATAACCGGGGACCTGTTCATTACTACAACAGGATGCAAGGATGTAATAAGAGAGGAACACTTTTTGAAAATGAAAAATGGAGCTATATTAGCCAATGCAGGACATTTTAATGTGGAAATTTCCGTTGACACACTTAAATCAAACTCGGTTAATACAAAACAGATTAATCAGAATACAACAGAGTATGAACTTAAGAAAGGTAACAAACTATATCTCATAGGAGAAGGAAGGCTGGTCAACCTTGTCGCCGCTGAAGGACATCCGTCGGAGGTAATGGATATGAGTTTTGCCAACCAGCTTCTGTCAGCTATTAAATTGATTCAAGTAAAGGGATCGTTATCTCCCGTAGTATATGATATCGAGAGAACGCAGGATCAAGAAATAGCAAAAGCAAAATTAGAATCAATGAATATTAATATAGATACTCTTACTAAAGAACAATACACATATCTGACCGGATTTAGCGAAGGGACGTAACTTACTTTTTTTAACCCAACTTGCATCACAAGATAAAACTTATCAATCTACTTCGGTGAACTCGAGTTATAGTAATTTATTTTATTTCTGCCATTGAAGTAAAAAAAGTTTTTATTTCAAACTTTCAATTATTTTTCTAGTTTCATCTAGGCTAAATGCTTTAAGTGTGGTAATACGCACATTTCCTAGCGCGCCAGTCGAAAGTGATACCGACATTGCTAGCTCGTCGCTTGGTAATTCTGCCGTAATTACTAGATCATATTTTCCAAACGTATAGAATATATCATTAAGTTTTCCACCTTTCTTTTCAAGAAATGACTTAAAAGATTCAGCTCGCTTAACTGTATCCTTAACGTTTTTGATTCCTTGATCTGTCCATCTTAAAAGCAAAACATATTTTCCCATAAGGAATCGTTTATGCTCCAAATTATTTATGGGTATCTCTTTGTCATTTAGAGGCTTGTATCACAATCCTTTAACTCCCATAAATACGAATGAAATTTGAGATAGGCATTCTTCACCGGATACCCTTATCTTGTGGGACGGGTAGATATCCCTCTTCCGTCCTATTTACGAAATTATCTCCCTTCCTGGACAAATTCTCATCTTCGAGAAACCAGTTGATAAATTAAATCCTTCCAACCTTAATTTCGGACTATGGACATTAAACCCCGAGATCAAAGCGAAGCCGAAGAATCTAAAACCAGGTACATAGGAGAGAATGACGATTCATATAAACAATACTCAACGAAGAGAATTAATCTAATAAATCGTGTTTTAGAAAATATCAGGAATTCTGATACGAAAATTTGCGATCTTGTAGAATCGAAAATGAAAGAAACAATCATTTCAATTAATGGTACCTATTCAATAACAGAGGTTGATAGACTGCATAGCGAATTAAGAATATTGGATTGGATTTTCTTTAAGGTCTGTAGTATTAATAATAAAATCGCTTAGCTAAATAGTAGTACCATATTTCTGATTCTATCTATGACTAGACTTATCTTTCATAATCTTTTTATTCTATAAATAGAATAATATCGTACCATAGTTTTATTTTGATGGAGGTTGCATTTGATCTCTGCTCATTTGCCCTTTGCCAATCATGTTACTGGACCGCAACTACTTTTACCAACATATTTGAATGTCCTATTTGTCATTCCCATAAGGTTGAATTTATCCCTTTGAATTTGGATGAAAAGTATGAATACATTATAGATCAAAATAAGGGTCTCAAGGTTAAGTTTTCGACATGTGTTTAGAATTTTCACAAATTACTGATCATTACTAGATAACGTAAACCACGCTTCAAATTGTTGTGGGCGCACAATTCATTACCATATTTTACGTCACTTGTTCTTAACTATTGCTTAAATTAGATCCTGAAATCTTAATTATCTAAGTCAGATATGGTAATTACCAAAACAGATATTGGAAGTGGAGCGGTTGCGTCATGCATGATTCCCCTCCTTTGTCAAATGTCTTGTGATGGACTACTCATATCAAAAATTGACACCACCTGATGGGCCGAATCTTATCCAATCGAAAAGGCCCATCAGTTCTTGATAAATTAATTACTGGAGAATCCTAATATTGTAACAAAATTTCCTTTTTTTTGTTATTTGTTTCTTGTTAAGTGTCTTGACACCTTTCTGGGCCATGCTATTTTGATTTATGTATTTACTTGAAGTAGTTTTTAACTTATCTTATTACCAATTCCGGTAAGTGGCCTAAGATCAATTAAAGTTCCATTAAGATATTAATTGGGAAAATATTAATAAAATTCTGGATGGGTGGTCTAGTCCGGTTATGATACCTGTCTCACACACAGGTGGTCGAGAGTTCAAATCTCTCCCCATCCATTCTTTTTATTCCGGCCAATAATTCTAGACACCAAATTTATCGATTGATCGAGCATATCTAAAACGGGAGTAAATTACCGTTTTATTGAGTCTAAAATGCCAAAAATAGTTATATCCATAAAAAATATATGGTTTTAAAAAAGGAATTAAAATAGTATTGAAAAGAGAAGTTCTAAATTATCCTGATAAAAAGCAGGTTTCTGCGAAATCCAACCCAAGGTGGGGAAAAGAGGAAGAAACAGAGATTTTTGTTCAGAATGTGAAACTTTTTAGAAAGGGAAAGATAAGTGAGGATGATTTTCGCCGTTTTCGTCTTCAACATGGAGCATATGGCTCTAGGCTCCAGCAAAATTATAGCATGGTAAGAATCAAGGTGCCCAGCGGAGAAATGACTCCGGAACAATTAGAAAAAATTGCCTCACTGTCTGAAGCTTTTTCAATTGGATCTGCTCATGTTTCGACTCGTCAAAACATTCAACTTCACTGGGTACAACTTGAAGATGTAAGTGAGGTTATGCGTGGCCTCGTTGAAGTTGGTTTAACGACAAGAGAAGCCTGTGGAAACACCGTCAGGAATGTCATGTGTAGCCACTTTGCTGGTGTCTGTCCAGACGAAGAATTCGATTCAACTCCTTATTCAAAAGCGATAGCCCGATTCTTTCTTAGGAATCCAGTGTGCCAGAATTTGCCAAGAAAATTCAAAATCAACTTCGCATGCTGCTCTCATCATGGTCTAGTGAGGATTGCAGATATCGGTTTGATTCCCGCAATAAAGGATGGAAACAATGGATTCAAGGTTTACTTGGGAGGTGGTCTTGGTGCTGCATCGTTTATAGGACATCTATTGGAAGAATTTACTTCGGAAGTTAGACTAGTCTCTACTTGCATGGCAGTGGTAAGATTATTTGATAGACTTGGGAATCGTGAAAATATGGCGAGAAATAGAATGAGATATCTCGTAAATGAAATGGGCTGGGAAAAATTCCAGAAATTGGTAATCAAAGAAAGATCAAATGTGGAAATGACTGTTTCACTTGAAACTCTAGGCAGATACAAAGTGGAAACGGAATCGCAGAATATGAGGCAATCACCTAATGGTAAGAAATTACCACTTCTTAATGAAAAAGTGAATGTCAATAGCGACCCCTATAAAAGATGGCTTCATACAAATGTTGTCTCGCAGAAGCAAAAAGGTTACTTTGTTGTCTTTATTACTTTAGGGGCAGGTGATATTACCGCTAGTCAGCTTCGGTCCCTTGCAAAGACTATTCGTAATTATTCTGGCGAAGGTTGTGCTAGAAATACTCCGAATCAGAATTTTGCAATTAGGTTCATTAAAGCCAAAGATCTACCAGAATTTTACAATGATCTTGCCAAGATTGGCCTTGCAAATCCCGGGGCATTGACAATGTCATCAGCTGTTGGATGTTCTGGTACCACTTCATGTAATTTAGCAATCACTAACTCTCACAGATTGGCAAAAGAAATACAGTCGAAATTCATTGAACTTGGATTGGATACAGCCGATGATTTAAGAGATTCAACAATCAAAATAAGTGGATGTCCAAATTCATGTGGACAACACGAGATTGCAACTATTGGATTCTATGGAGGAGCATCAAGAATAGAGGGAACTATGACTCCAACATATACAATGATGTTTGGCGGAAGAGATGGTGAAGACGGGCTATTGGGTAAAACAGTAATGCGTGTACCGGCTAAACGAGTCATACCTGCCTTGACAAAGATAATTGAAATATATAGAAAAGAACGGACTGAAAACGAGTCGCTTTCTGTGTGGATAGGTAAATTGATTAACGGTGCAATTAATGTAAAAAGTCAAATAAAGAATTTGGATGATATGAAAACCATTTTGATGTCGACAACATCATTACCGAGTGCCGAAGAGGACCCAGATGCATATATGGATTATGGTAACGATATGAAATTTAGTGCAAAAACAGCAAGAGGAGAATGTGCAGCTTGAAATACAATACTAAGGGAAAAAAAACTAAAAATATTTTGGCAAAGGCTCATGAGCTCAACAATACACATGATGTTGTAACAAGTTCAGATATTCTTAGAACATTGATTAGGAAAAATTCAGTAAGAGTCGTAGATGTCAGGAAAGAGGATGAATATAGAAGAGAACATATCAAAACTGCAGTGTCTCTTCCACTTGCAAAGGTACTTGAAAATGATGCTCCAGAAAGAATCGTTCATCTATTAGAAGAGCTAGGAATTTCGGATAAGACTCCGGTTGTAGTTTATGATGATACTTTTGGAGCCCTTGCTGCGAGAGTTGCATGGACATTTCAGTATGTAGGACATTCAAACACATCCTTACTCGAAACAACTTTTACCAAATGGAAAAGTTATGGATTTGAAACAGAAAAAAAAATTAATGAATTTGCTTCCGTAAAGCATTCACTCAAAGTAAATAACAAAATATATGCTAATTACGATGAGGTGGAGAAAGCAAAAAGTGATCAAAATAAGATCTTAATAGATTCAAGAGAACGCCTAAATTTTTTGAGCGAACATATTCCGGGAGCTACTAACCTACCGTATACAATGTTAGGAACTGCTGATTCCATATTAAGAAGACCTCAAGAAATTAAGCGATTTATGGAAAACAGGGGGATTTCAACAGATGACGAAGTTATTACTTACTGTGGAAGTGTTGGAACTCTGTCAGGACTTGCATACTACGCACTGAGAATGGGTGGAGTTAAAAAAATCCGATTGTACTCAAGATCATTTAAAGAATGGAAAAAATTAGGAAAACCCATAGAAGAATTTAAGGATGCGAATTTCTGGGATCTCTCAGCAGAGTAATTCCATTTAATTTCAGCACACCAACTCATTTTACATATTTATTCCGTAGTATTTTTTAGATATTTCAAGAGTTTTATGGCGTCACGAGCTTTTAGGCTCTCCCTATTTTTCATAATATAAGATCTAAACTTTTCAATTTTGTCATAAATCGATGGAAATCGCTGTTGGGACAGCTGTAAGATATCTTCATAATTTCTGTATGGAAAGTAAATACTCTTTGCTACCTTTGCAAGAATTATTTTGGACTCTCTGTCAATAATCCCCTTCTTATACGCCAAAAAAAGATTAAACCTAATGTCAATCATTGCCTCCGACTGGAGGATGTTTTTATCTCGGACAAAGGTAACTGCTACTTCATCATCAGCATTTATGATACCATTTTTGTACAATTGAAAAATTTTGCCGATACCTTTCATTCCAAATTTTTCTAATTCCACTGCCCTTAACGCTCCTAGACTGGACGCGCCAATTAGTTCAATGTTTTTTCTTGTGGCAAGATGATATACTTCAATAGGAGAGGGTGGATAATCATGCAAAAACACTCCATCTATAAACCCTATTGATTTTTTTTCGTCAGTTGCCCGCGACAATCTCAAAAAATCACCTTTCTTCGCAGGATCTCGGTAATCTGCATCAAGTGTCTTTATTGCTACATCTCTGCTAAGAGTTGGCCCGAGAAATACTATGGGCTGATTCATATCCGATATAATTCTTTCCCTCTTTTTCCGATTACAGCTTTAGTTATTTTGAATGTTTCAAGTCCTGGAACTATTGTTCTTACAACTGGTATCTTAATTTTAGGATTTGTGAGATCTATTACTATTGCTTGGTTCAAACCATTTGAGATTAATCTTGAAATAATAAATTTAATATCATCTAAAATGTCATCATAAACGTAAGACTTTATTTCTGAGAATTTAACAGTATTTTTTGATTTCATAAATTGCCATGTCTTTTTTTCATCACTATTGCTGTTACCATAGGAGATTTTCCGGAGATCATCTCTTGCACCCTGAATGTTTGCAGCACGGGTTTGTGAAACTTCCGTTATTGCTCTTAGCAAAGCAATTCTTGCGTCAGGATGGGTTCCGTGACCTTCTGCAAGATACCCGTAATCTTCAGTAATCCATTCAATACTGCTTGCATTAAAAGTCGGCACTCCTATAGGAGACGTGATATCTTTAATTATCAGAGGTATATTTGTATCATTAAATTTTTTTGCTAGATCTGCAACCGGTTTAAAATCAATGTTTGAAATGTCGACATCCGGATAATTGAAATCACTATCTACGAATTCTTTACCATCTACAGAATTTATTTCTAGTCCGTTGTCTGATAAATATTTTGTTATTGATTTAAGAATACTATAGGGTAATGCGCTTGAATTTAATTCGGCCAGACTCGTAGCATCTCTTTCTATAACTTCACATAGTGAGTGACAAATCGCTTCCTCTAATACGTTCCCTGATGCAAGACCATTAGTATGATGATATGCAAATGGGTTTACTGCTGGGGGTACTGGAGTGTACCTAAATAACGCAAGAGGGGCAGGAATTAGAATTTGCTCTTTTTGTATCAAATCGTAACCCGGAAGAAAATCCATAATCATCTCCTCATCATATTCAAAAAGCGTTGGTTCGACCACATTGGTAGGATAGAGGGTGTTTGACATTTTTGAAACGTCCCTAAAAGATCCTTGGATCATCTTTTTTTGATTATTAGTGGGTAATGAACTATATCTTTCAATACTTTCCATCAATGCACTTGCTTTTGCATCCAGTCTAGTAGCACCCTTTCCGCTATAAACCCAAATATAATCTTCGGTGCCAGGTAGAACAGCTGAAAAATTCGGTATCCTTAGAACATCCATATCGGTTATATCTGCAAGCCGTGTTATTCCAATATCTCGAGAAATTGGAAGAATAGTACTTAGGGTTTCCTGTACTGTTTTTGTTCTTGATGACACTTTACCCTCCAATTTCATCTGGCTTCTGAGCAATATTGGCTCAAGCTCCATAAGAAATTTGAATAATTAGGTATCAATATCAATTTTACTAAAGTTAGAAATACCGGATAAATGATAAAATTAGATAACTTGGAATATACTGCTAACGATGTAAAGGCCCTTAGTGATATTGTTCATCTGGCACATTCGGACCCTGCGTTTAGAGTAGAATTTTTCAAAAATCCTAAAAAAACTATGGAGAAATATGATGTTTCAGATAAGACAAAAACTCTGGTTTTGAAATTTTTTGATGAAATGAAAATTTAGACTGGATTTAATTGGATTGGATTGGATTACTTCAAGTAATTTTGATTTTCAAACAAGTAGTGGAAGATAAATGTACCCCGTTTCTGACCCACAACTAGTCATTGATAGCCGTACATTCAAATGTACACCTCGTAGTGCACTCTCTACCGGGGCTACTTGTCAACTTACTCAATTTGCTTCGCATATACCTAACTACTCAGATAATGCTCACAAACAAATAATCGACCAAGTGAGTCTAAGAATGATGTGAATTTTATTTAAAGTTTTAATTTTACACTAGACAATTACCATAAAATTTATTTATTTTAAAGTCAATTTCGGTTTATGGTTGCGGACTTAATTTGTACATGTGGTCATTCAAGAAGTAAACATTTAGAAAATCCTAAATGTACTTTGTGTGACTGTACAGAATTCAAAATGCTAGAATAAGGCACTTTCAAGTCTTAGGTAGTGTGGTTGATACTATACATGCTACACGATATATGTCTTAGTTGCGGTCATAAAAAAGATGAACACAGTCCAGATGGTTCGCGTTGTAACAAAGCATATTGCGTTTGCTTCGGATTTAAGACAACTTTACTAACACAATAGATCACCTATTTCTCCAGATTCAATTATTTCTAGTAGTCGAGTGCTCATTATTTTACAAATGAACACGCAACTAATCAAGTTCATTCGTGTAAAACGAGACACATATACAAAACTTCAGAGATTGGTAAGAAAAATGATACTTATGACGATATTATTCGTAGTCTTCTACAAATGAAGTTTATGCCAACTACGGGAATCAAAATGTACATAGAAAAGAGAATGAAAAAGGTATTAAGTAAAGAAAACGTAACTGTAATCAATCCAGGTAAAAAATCAAAATGACAGTAAAAGTAAAAATACATAGAACCAGCGACTACGACGACAAATATACGGGCATAAGAGATTTTTCTGATGAAAAAGGGATGCTACAATACGGCCTCTCCAAAGTCAATAGAGTAATAATACAAAAATACACCAAAGATGATGAATTTATGGCGTCCGCACAAAAGACAAGAGGATTACAATTTGATTATGATATGGAATTATGTGATTAAGAAAGTAGACAAAAAGTCTCATAAGAGAGCATAAAATGAATAGTCAGAGTTGTCAGTTCAAATGTAACTTGTGCGGGCTGGGCAGAAAGGATCCGCATTATAATGCCTTTTACAGATCAAGATATGGATACAAGCCCTGTTTTTGTCGATGTCATAGTTCTTTTTCCCCTAGAGCCAAAGGTCTGTTTTCAGATTCACCATTTAATTTATGTCCAATAGTTAGGTTTCGGAGTAAAAATGCAAGTTATCGGGAACGAGAACATAGTCAAACATAGGCAAAAAAAGGCGCCTTACACTAAGTTTCAGAGAAAAGAAAGACGGGATGAAGTTTATAGACTGCATTTTGATACTGGGATGCCTGCAACAAGGATCGCTGAAATGATTGAAGTAGAGAGAAACACAATCAATAACGATCTCAAGATCCTGTACAGGAAGGCCATAAAAGAATACAATCCAGATATGACTCTTGAGGATATTGTAGAAAAACAGCTACTAAGACTAGAAACACAACGGGATAGGTTAGGTTTGTATCTTTTCGATGCCAAGGACATTAACAGTAAATTAGCAGTTGAACGTTTGATAGCGGATATTAATTTTAAAGTGATTGGAGTAATAGAGAAAATGGATCAAAATATTGTGCAGCACTGAACGCAGTATGGAACAAGTCAATAAAATGGTAGAAAAAGAAAATTTGAAAACTCGATTTACCAGTCTCTTTGAACTGTATAGGATTTCTATTGATACAAGACAAGACCTTGACAAATTGAGAGAAAAGGCAATGAAATGACAGTCCAAATTTGAAAAGTAATAATATAAAATGAAAATAGAGACGGAAGATTCTATTTAGTCAAGTTTTTTATAAAATCCTCGTCGGTTAGTTCTGGTAAGTTGTCGGGGGTTAAAGGTAGTATGATAAGTTACGTGGTTTGGTTTGAATCAGTAGAAATCTCTTCCGTAAAATCTGGCTCTTTTTCTTCTATGATCTGTTCAGTTTCTTTATCAGCCTCTTCATATTTTCGTTTACGAAATATTTTGAGGCTGTTAAATGCCCTTCTTAGACTCATATGTACTGATAGGTATCAAACTATTTACGACTTCAATAAAATATCAAGTTTGTAAGGATCAACAAAAGAAATTGGTTGATGTTACTAACACAATAGATTATTTATTTACTTCGTTGAGTCCAAGTGTACCATTTTCACAAACTTAAATACTACAAACAACAATGAAAAATGATGTCACTAATTCAAATCTTGATTGCTATCTTTGCAATAGGCAGCATGTCTCTTTTGGTTGGGACTCACAACTTAACAAGTGCACAATGGTCAAATAGTACTGGAAATGCCACAAATTCAACTTCTCCCGGAAATGCAACAAGTGCAACATCTACTGTAAGCACAACAGAAGACAATCAGGTTGGAAAAGTCGCAGATGCTTATGACACATTGGATAACCCATAAGAACAGTTTAATATCGGGCATTATTCGAACCGTATTTCCATTTTATCTTCTTTTTTAATACAATCATAGAACGCGGTCCACTAGGCAGTGAATTAAGAATCTTGGATTGGTTTTTTTTATCAAGTTTGTAAGGATCAGCAAAAGAAATTGGCTGCTAGCCTTACTAATCAAGAGATTTTGGAAATTTAGATTCTCGTGGCCTTATGAAATCTTATTAGGTAGACTTTACTAAATCTCGTAATGAAGCCACTCTATACTTCAGTATTAGCGATATTGGCCACAGTAACCATAGTTGGAATACTGACAATAGGCACTCAGCAAATATACGCGCCTAGAGACTGTGGATCATATTCAGAATTCAAGAACCTAACACATGAATTTGAGAAAGACGTAACAGATGCAGCAATAGGGGATCCTGGAATCATCCCGAGCCTCGTTGACAAATACAGTGATGACGTTAAGGACTTGTTCCGCGAGCCTTCGACGTCACCCTAACTGTTTTTTCTATTAAAATTCAATTTTATAATTAGAACTGGTGGGCCGATGGGAATGAGAACGAACCTAAACAGCCCACCAGTGTATTGATGTTTTTTGGTTAGATTCCGTAACTTTATTGGACAAAAAACTATAAAATATTAAAGCGGATTGAGTGTAATTATTTTAAAGTTTTTGCAATAACAATAGGGTCTACTGCATCTATTCTGATTCTCTTCATCATGGTCATTTTTCAGATGACCGCAATCAAGACAGATATCTTGCAACTCCATATTTCCGACGACCGGGATAAGGTACGATCTGCTATATATTTTATAATTTTTAATTCACATATTCAATGTGTCGGCATTTTGCACAATTAACAGGCTCAGAGTTAATTTTTTGAGTCAATATTTTTTCGTTATTTTTTTGAGGGTTAACAATCCTATTAAAAGACTGATTTTTTTGATATGTGTAAACTGACGGGAGGGATCAAAGGATGTCAGAGCCTATTTCCTCCCATCAGTTTGATAAAGGCCTTAACACAATTTAGGTAAATAAATTATAAAAAAGTTAAAATCTGCACTTTATCAATGAACTGATGGGCCGTGTGACAAAGGTTGATCGGTGGCCCACCAGATCATTAGTGAATTTGATTTCCTCTTAACTATCACTGATCATTAAAATATAAAAAAGTTAAATCCGTCAGATCTAAAACTAAAGATGGGAATTTAAGAAAAAAAAATACAGTTGAGCCATCATACTTTACTTTTGGATTGTTAGCCCGCCGTCGCCTATTCGAATTCCAGGTTCATTCAGACCTTTAGACGCCCATCAGTTGCTTTATTTGGTTTTTCATAACTTTTGAAACGAAAACAAAACGACTCGGAATTAAAGTGATTAGAAATCAGAACTGGTGCTCAAAGCATTATTCATGTACTCTTTCACAGTCATTACCTAGTGGTATTTCTTTGTTTGAATCTATTTCCTTACCACATTTTTGACACTTCATTATTTATCAATTAAAGCGTATACAATCTTTAATAATTTTATGCGCTATGCGGTTTCTCCAACTAATTTTTCACAAAGTTGTTTAGAATAAAGGACTTTATTTGTGGTATGCGAATAAGTGTTAATTGCAACTCTATATTGGTTGTTCAGGATGGAGTTATACTTCTTGGCAAGGTCCATTCTATCCGCCAAATTTAGAAAATAGAGCCTGGTTGCCTTTCTATTCTCGTGTATTAAATTATGTCGAGATAGATTCCACTTTCTATAGGATACCCGGTGAATACATGGTTAAGAATTGGAATAAAAGGACGCCAGATAATTTTCGATTTACTGCAAAGTTTCCTAAAGTAATAACACATGATAAAAAATTTAAAAATGTAGAAAAGGATTTGGAAATATTTTATGAAAGAATGCAACCACTTAAAGACAAATTATTAGCGTTACTAATACAGTTACCTCCTTCTTATCAATTAAAAGAAGGATTAGAAGATTTCAGGAGTCATGATTTTTTCTTTGAAGGTGATATTAGATATGCTGTAGAAGTAAGACATTCATCATGGTTTAATGACTTGGCGTATAACTTTTTTAAAAATAATAATATAGCAATGGTTTGGAGTCAAATGGATAAATTGAGAACACCTCCAGTAGTAACATCTGATTTTGTTTATCTGAGATTAATCGGTGATCGTAGACTTGCTGATGATCAATTTGGCAAAATACAAATTGATAGAACTGAAGAGATAAGAAATTGGGCCACAAAAATACAACACGTTAGAGAAAATGAAAAAGATGTCAGGATAGGAATAGTTGCAGCCAACAATCATTATGGCGGATATGCACCTGGTACAGTGAATACATTCAGAGAATTAATGGATCTGAAATCTATATCTATTGAAAATGTTGACTTAAATGAGATAAATAATCAACTTGAATCAGAAAATAGATTCGAAGGATTGAGACCCAGTAAAAGTAAGCAAACCACAATTTCTGATTATTTAAAATGAATGAAGAATGTGAAACGTCTCCAAAGTTTGCAGCAAGAAGTGCTTTAAGACCTTTCCCAATTATTACTGCATTTAATTTTCAGTTGTTAAACTAATTAATTTTTTGTAATGGCGGTTTCATAGTACAATTAGGAGGTATAGGTCCACTGTTCGGACATTGAGGAGGATTTGGAGAATTGGGGATACTTTGTCCTGTTATAAGACCTCCAATCTGACTCTTTATTGCGGAATCTAATGCACTTTTAAGTCCAAGTGGTATCTGAGAATTTGTAAATTTTCTCACATTTTCTGAACCTGGTATTTGGTATGGTGTACTGGAAATAGTCTTTGCCTGAGTGCAAGTCCATTTCTTAGTTGAGGCATTGTAAGAACAATTATAATCGCTGTCCACGCCACTCCTGGTTAAATGACAGCTCGCTTTATTTGGAGAGGAAGCCAATTGTATGCAAGACCAAACTTCGGTGACCGTAGACTTCGCTATGACAGAATTAATCGACGAACAATAGACGGCTATCGTAAGTATTGAGGCTATAATGATAAAGATGGCAAATGTAGTATGCAAGTTAATTCTGTGATGCGTATTGCCATATTTAAGATTTTTTTATAACTTGAACTTACAAACGGACTCTTATTCGTATATCGTGTCTTAAATTCTGCATTGTTTAATTTATCTCATGAGTCTAGAACAATTATTCCAAGATGAAATTAAAATCTGAAAGATGGGTTGATACTGCCGAAGGTGTTTACAAACGTGACTTAATCAAAAGAATTGAATTGATTAAATGGGTTTTAGAAACTATGAAAAATCCCGAAATTAATATTTGCGAAGTAATGGAATCAAAAATGAACGATATCATTTTAGATATAAATCAAACGCATGATGTTTTTGAAGCCGATAAATTACAGTGAACTAGAAACGATGGACGAGATTTTTTATCAAGTTTGTAAGGATCAACAAAAGAAATTAGTTGCTAATTCATGATTTAACAATGTTACCAATCAAGAAATTTTATAACAGGCGAGCCGTGATTGTTGATCTGCCGACCCGCCCGAATGAATCAATTTTGGTTCCTATGTTAATTAACCATGGACAATAAATTATAAAAAAGTGTACAAAGAAAAATGGAAAGAAATGACGACGACTTATTCGTTTACGTCCGTCATTCCTTTCTGACGAAATTTTTCTTGGGCTTCAGCACTGTCGGTTCCCGTCTGACCTTCCTCTGTAATTCCCGTATCCTGCCCTCTCTCAACAGCATTTTGTCCTATGTCTTTGGGATTCATCGGCTCCTTTCCGCCTGGTTCGTTATAATCTCTCTGTTCATCCCTCATATCCGATCCTTTATAAGTATCAGGATCAACTACATCTTCCGCTTTATCTTTGATTCCTTCCGCTGTATCTTCGAAGCCCTTCTTTATTTTTTCGAAAGTACCAGTCATGATAAACTTATCACATTAAATTATTTAACGCTTCTAAAGGTCGATTCTTACGCTAATGTACGATTAAAAGTATAGCACTAAGTAGGCCTGATATACTGGAGAAGGAGACCCACCAGGAAAAAAATCGCTGTTACGGATTTACGCTCTATTTTTACTCAAAATATTATTAAAAAGTTAAACGTGTCCAACGCTTCCCAAATCCTCTATTTTAACCATGTACTTGTTCCGACAATCAGGACAAATAAAAAACCCTGTCACATGCGGTCCTGATCCTTTTGGTTGGTAGTCCATCGCGCTCAAAGAAATAGGCTTATCTGCATCACAGTAAATACATGAAAAAGTCATTGCTTTAAATCGCCGAAGTATTTTCTTCTTTGGGATATTCAGGACGATCGCTACTCAACCCAAACCGCCGGGCATATTTATGAAACAAAATCATATAAAAAAATTTTCACTGCTCCAAGTGAAAAATTATTTTATAGTTTATTTGCAATTTATCTTGTACATCCAGTTACTAGGTGGAATTTATGAATATTAAATCACAAAAACCCCTTAAGGTTATGATCCTTGAAGATGATGAAGATATTCTGACTCTTTACAGCGATTATTTATCAAACAAAGGATACCATGTTGTTGCACGCTATACTAGAGGAAACAACATTAAAGAAGACCTTGAAACAGACCCTCCAGATGTTTTCCTAATAAACAACTTATTGCCCGGCAAAAAAAGTGGAGTAGATGTGGCAACTGAGATATTGGATATATACCCAGAAGCGCCAATCCTATTCATTACTGCTGATTCTGAGCAACCTTACAAAATAGAAAAAAATCCAGTTTTTCGTAACAAAAAAGTTGATGTATTATTAAAACCAGTAAAACTTCACGAGATAGAACATTCAATATTGAATCTAGTAAATAAATAATTTTATACAAAGAGCAGAAAAGCGGACAAGAATGTCACATGCTGTTAAGAAGAAATAAAGATTTGAGAATATTCTTGCGCTTAAATTCCCTGCTTCCTACTGGGCCTATTGTGTTAGAAATGTTGTCTTAAATCCGAAGCAAACGCAATATGCTTTGTTACAACGCGAACCATCTGGACTGTGTTCATCTTTTTTATGACCGCAACTAAGACATATATCGTGTAGCATGTATAGTATCAACCACACTACCTAAGACTTGAAAGTGCCTTATTCTAGCATTTTGAATTCTGTACAGTCACACAAAGTACATTTAGGATTTTCTAAATGTTTACTTCTTGAATGACCACATATACAAATTAAGTCCGCAACCATAAACCGAAATTGACTTTAAAATAAGTAAATTTTATTGTAATTGTCTAGTGTAAAATTAAAACTTGTAAAACTAAAGGGACTTGGATAGAAATGCCTTGAACTGTTTTTCAATTCCCTTAGGATATCAGGGAAAGCAAACACTTTACCTATCCCAGATAATGTCATTTTTTTCAAGAGTGTATGCTTTAAACATTGTAGTGATTGCTTCTGGAATTCTTAGATGAGAAAAGAGTGCCCACCCCTTACTATGTAGGATATCAACATAATTGGGCTTTATTGCTAGAGCCTTATCATAATTTAGAATAGCTTCATCTTGCATCCCTAATTTGGCAAAACTGATCCCTTTCCCATACAGTGCATAAACCCAATATGGATCTTTCGGGCATATACTCAATATTTTGTCAAAATACTCGGTTGCCTCGTTGTACCTGTGCAAATCTCCGAGGGATGTACCTTTTCCATAAAGCGCAGGACAATAAGTAGCGTCTTTTGGATCTGTAGTCAGCACTCTATCAAAATTGAACATTGCTTCATTGTATCTACCTAAACCAGAAAATGCGTTCCCTTTGTTAAGTATAAGCAATGTATCGTTTGCATTAAATGCCAATGCTTTATCGAGATAGGTAATAGCGGAACTATAGTTCCTAAGGGAAGTAAGAGCAACTCCCTTTGTAAGTAATGCGTTAAAATAATTTGGATCTAAAGCTAGTGCTTTCTCAGCCCAAAGAATGCCCTCATGGTAACGGCCCATCTCCACAAGCATAGCACCTTTGAGACTCAATGCGTAAGGTAAGTCGGGATCAATGGCTAATGCCTTGTCAAGATATTGAATTGCTTGACTATAGTTATGACTGTCGTAGAGGACCTTCGCTACATCGACAAATTTTGTACTTTGGTCTATATTTGAATTGCTTGAAAGATTTCGTGAGTATGATTGTAATATCGAAGAATTAAGTGGTTGCTGTGAAGTAGTATTGGAATTTTGAGATAGTCCTTGAATTATTCCGCAGGTATAAAAAACCAACAAAATAAAAGAAACTGAGCATGACAACGCCAAGACGTTGAGTTGGAACATGATACAGAAAAGAACAATGCAAAATTTAAGGAATTCGGAACGCTATTCATTCCTTGCCGTTTCTCCTTCTGTAGTATCTTCAACAGCCTCCTTAACTCCCTGTTTTACTGTATCAAAAGCGTTTTCAGAATTCTCTTCAGTCATTATAATTAATTCAACAACAAGTTATTTATCGCTTAATGTAATATTTGGAAAATTACTATTTTTGGTAACTTAACTAAATGCTTTGACAATGATTTTGTTGGTCTTTACATACTGAGGAGAGAAGAGAAAAAAATTAGTTTGCGGATTTTGGGGTTCCTGTTACAATCTTATAAATTCTGTAGAGGTGTATCAATGCCCAAATCCAATAGACACCGAATATTGCCCAGTTTAATGGAAAAGGAAGATAACCTGTGACAAACCTTAGAAATAACCCAATCAATAAAATGGAAATTCCTGGATGATGAACGCCTAAGTATATGTGCCCCACTCCAGGAACCAATGCGCCCAGGGACATTGTAGTCAATAATTTATTAATCAATATTAGTTAAACAGATGCTGGCCATACTTATTCCTATGAAATTACTGAAGGTTAATTTTAGCGGTATGAATTATTCCGCTTAGCGTCATTTCATTATTATCCATCCAATTGAACTAAATTTGCTGATTTGCCAGCTACATGTTTGTGCTTGTCACAATAATAATAGGTACCAGTCGTACTCAGATACTTTTCGGTTCTAGTGTTTTCGTCAATTACGCCTATCCATTTAGCGTCATCATAACAACTAGCGAAACTGCATTTTAGGGTCATTTCTAATATTCTACATCAGAGGTTGTGTTTTGTGTCTATTATCCATTACTCTTAACTCTCCCTCTCGATAAAGAACTCTTTATATTAATACCAATATTCCTATTCAAAAATAGATCCAGACTCACATGTTAACTTAATTTTACCAATTATAAAAGGATAGTATATACTTGTCAACTTACTCAGTTGACCAAGTAGGATGAAGATTGTGTCAATTCATTATAAACATTCTGCTTAAATTTGTAAAAGTTCAGTGAGATCAAGATCAAATGCAGCAATGGGCATTTTTATTTTAAAACTATCTATTAGTAAAGGTGAAATTTCTCCTATTTGACCAATAGATTTTCCCTTGCAGAATATATCGGCACTTCTACCCCTAATGTATGATGAGTGCTCTGCAGCTTTCGTTTCAAACGTAGTACCAAAACAAATTTCCATTAGGGTCTGAAGTATCCCCTTAATTTCAGTAAAGGTAACTCCATTAAAAGCAGTAGCACAGCACAAATTCCATTTTTCGGAATTTTTCTGTTCAGGAAGAAAAACTTGTCCAATCTCGAACAGTTTTTGTGGATATTCCTCATGAATATTTTTGGATAATGAAAATAACAGTGACGGTAGAAGTGATCTTCTTAAAATATCATGTTCCTCGCTTTTGGAATTGTTAACTGTAAAGAAGTCAGATTTTTCAATTTTCATCTTTCTGAGATGAATATCCTTATTACTCAAAATAAAATTGATATTTTCAACTAATCCCATTCCTATCAAAGCTTGGCGTACTTTATCAAAATAATAATTTTGTTTGCTCTTGTTACCATAAAGTGAAAACTCTGGTAGGCTTGGTTCCATGTTGTAGATACCATAACCAATCGCCACTTCCTCCACAATATCCATCTGATTAAAAATATCGATTCTGTAACTGGGAATCAGGCAATTAAGGTTATTCTCATCAATAACTTTAGCATCCAATCTGCTTTTTCTCAGGCAGAGTATCACATCATCGTCTGAAAGTGATAAGCCTAGCTTCTTATTGATGTAATCTGTCTTGATGTTATCTAAGATAGCATTTTCCATTGAGTTGAAAGAAGTTGTCATGTTATTATCCCGATTAATGGAGACATTTTCTAAGCTGAATCCTATGTCAGCCAGTGTTGCCGCTATGTTTGCCAAAACCTTGCCCACGGTTGTCTTATCAGTACCAGTAACTTCTACTAACAAATTCTCAACTCCTTCCTTAATGCGTGTATGCTCCGCATTTATGACAGGAGGGAAAGATAGCAAATTTCCCTTGGAATCCATTAAAACCGGATATACGGATTCTAACAGCAACTCTCTGAATTTTTTGCCAGAGTCGGTTTTCTCTAACACTTCACTCAAAGACAATGAAAAGGAATAATCTAGCGGTACGAATTTCAGGTTAGCAGGCCTTGTTGTGTATACCAGTGGAAATTCAATCGCATCTAAGTTATGAAATCCTATTGATGCCTTTGACCTTTTTCTCCCTATGCCATTATGTAGATCTTCTTGCATAGAAACAATCTGTTTTATAGTTTTATCACTTAATTTTTGACCTCTGGCAACAATGCTTGCTATGTATGGTCTTATGGTTGATACAGAAGATTCCACATTAATTAAATTCTTATTGTTTTCAATTAAATCAAACTTTGGAATTCCTAGTTCTTTCCCAAGCAGACCGTTCAATGCTCTGGTGATTCCATAATAAGTTGAAAAATCAGGTCGATTTGGACTGTATTCCAATTTAATACACCTATCATCCCTATATTCTATATCTAGTCCTAAAAATGGTAGCATATCAATAGTAAATTCTAAATCAAAGTCATGAAATAATCTACTGATATCTTCTAGGGGAAATTCTACAACGGGCATATTAATTGTGTCCTTAACCACGATAATTTGTTGTCATAAAGTTCACGTACATCATCTAACCCGTAACGAATCATAGCGATTCGTTCAAGACCTCCGCCCCATGCAAGCACATTGTTCACCATACCAATCGACTGAGTAACCTCCGGTCTGAACATACCCATACCAAACAACTCAATCCACTTTCCTATTTTATCTATATACACCATCGATTGCAGTGAGGGTTCGGTATAGGGAAAATATGTTGGCCAGAATTTTACCTTCTCTATGCCCAGCTTGGAATAAAATTGCTTTTGCAGACCCATCAAATCTCTCAAACTTATGGATTCACCTATTACAATTCCTTCGATCTGATGAAATTCCATTAAATGTTTGTAAGACATTTTTTCATTCCTAAAAACTCGTCCAATAGAAAAGATCCGCCCATATGTTGGCTTATTGTCTGAAAGATATTTTATGGTAACCGGAGTAGTATGTGTACGAAGAACGGTATTCTTTGCTTTTTCCAGGTTCCAGTTGTAATTCCATTCATTCTTGTGAAAATTCGCAACTTTGTTACTGATCGTAGTATTAATATTTTCATCAATTAAATTTGACAGATAGAATGTATCTTGCATATCCCGGGCTGGATGATCTTGGGGAGTAAATAGTACATCAAAGTTCCAAAAACAAGATTGAATAGTTGATCCTTCGATTTCAGAAAATCCCATAGAAACAAAAATTTCTCTGATTTCAGCAATAATGTCGGTCAGGGGATGTGTTCTTCCCATGAGCAAAGTGCGTACGTGCGAAGTAACGTCTATTTGTGTAAAATTCTCATTTTTCCATTTACCACTTTTAAGTATCTCAGACGTGAGTGTCCCTATCTCATTATTTTCGTCTAGATTAATCTGAGGAATAAGGTTTTTCCCTTCCTTCGTTAGAGAAACAAGGAAGGATTTTTCAACATTCTCCTTAATATAGCCAGGACGATTCTTCAAGAGATTAAATCCTTGTAATTCCTCCTTGGATAATTGGGCAAGTTTGATCCTTCTCAATTTTGACAATTGATTTAACAAAATCTCTTCGAATGATAGACTCTCAGAATTATTTGTAGTCTTCAGAATGTCAGATTCTTTCGTCAACCATCCATTTCTAATGGCATTTTTTATTCCTACACCGAATTCACTATTTGATATATGGCATTGCTTAGCAAACTCACCAATCTTGACACTTTTTTGACCTGTTTTTTTTATCTCATTAATTATTCTTCTTTCTGGTAATGTTACAATATCTGTTGATTGACTCTTTTCTTTAGAATTTTTATTTTCTGACTCGGGAATTAGTTCTAGTATTGATTCCTTTTGAATAGAAATGGATACCATTCCCTTGTACTTTAGCCACTCAATACCGCGTCTTACATTATCCAGTGAAAGGCTTGTAAGGACAGCAAGTTTCTCAATCTCCGCATGATCATCATTTACAAGTGAAAGAAGAATTTTTTTCTCTATTTTATGCAAGTTTAATTCCGTCATTTAAATATGGATCAGAAATTGATGGAATACTTTTTAAACGTTTAAAGCTCTCGATTTGTTGTATATATAGGAAAATGAGCGAATCATTCAAAGAGAATTCTGATGATTTTGAAGTTACCCCGTGGAAAGTCGAGGGATCCGTAGATTATGCTCGATTAATAAAAAAATTCGGAACTCAAGAAATTACTAACGAATTACTTGAAAAAATCGAATCCTTTACAGGCGAGTTACATCCTTTACTTAAATACAAATTCTTTTTTTCACATAGAGACCTTGATTGGATACTAAACAAGTACGATAATAATGAAAAATTTTACTTGTATACTGGAAGAGGACCATCCGGTATGGTTCATCTAGGACATCTGATGCCATGGTTCCTGACCAAACATTTGCAAGATAAATTTGATGCAAATCTTCTGTTTCAGATAACTGATGATGAAAAGTTCTTGTTTGGAAATCAAACGATGGATGAAATCAAGAAGAACGTCTATGAGAATATACTTGACATAATTGCAATAGGTTTTAAAAAGAGTAAAACGAAAATAATTATTAATTCAAGACATATCAAGCATCTTTATTCAACTTCACTTGAAATAGCAAAAAGAATAACGTTTTCAACAGCAAAAAGCGTATTCGGTTTTACGAATTCAACTAATATCGGAATGATTGGTTTTCCCTCGCTTCAGGCTGTCCCCTGTTTTCTTCCGTCGATTATCGAAGGAAAACCTACTCCTGTACTTATACCCGCTGCAATAGATCAAGACCCCTATTGGAGATTGACACGAGATATTGCAGAAAGAATTGGATTTTATAAGCCTGCTCAGATACATAGTAAATTTTTACCGAGTCTACAAACAATAGGAAAGATGTCATCATCAAGTCCTGAAACCGCGATATTCACCACAGACGAAACAAAAATAATAGAAGAGAAAATATCAAATGCTTTCACTGGAGGTCAACCTACTATTGCTCTTCAGAAAAAATTGGGCGGAAATCCTAACGTATGCACCGTATTTTCATATCTCAAATTTTTATTTGACACTCCTACAGAATCAAATGAAAGAGAACTAAAATGCAGGAGCGGAAATCTACTTTGTGGAGAATGTAAACATGATTTGTCCGACGATTCAACTGCATTTATATCAATGTTCCAGGAGCGGAGAGAAAAAGCGAAAGACATTGTTTCCGATTTTATGTATAGTGAGGAAAGTTAATCGGTTGGAAAAAGTGACGAGATTTGAATGTCTTGACTCGTACGAAACCGAAAAATTAGGTAGTATGCTATTGCCTGACAAAGATAGTGTCCACTTTGTGATTGAAGTTATTAAAATCATTGATAATGAGATAATACTGATGTTAAAAGACAAGTCATGTCATGTTGTTCTTATGAAGGATAACATAAATGCAGTTAAATTAAGGGAATTTATAGGAGAATTAATATTCGGAACTATGATAGTTATTAGGACTTTTGGTCAGGAAAATATCTTGAATGTTGTCCATGAAACTTAATTTTAAGTGAATTACTTTTCCAATTTCTTAAAGGTGCATACAGACTCAATCAGTTCTGAATGTCTACCTTTACAGAGAAATTAAGAATCATGAAATTCCACTAATCAATTCAAGATAGTTTTTTTCCATTCCAGTCTATTTCACCTTGTCTTATTCTTGTTGAAGATATCACTTTACCTTCATGATCCTCTACTAATGGAACAATAACAATTTCCAATTTCCCAATATTTTTTGATTCTCTTAAATTATTAATTTTAAGACAATTCTCCTTAGATGACTCAGTGGTAACGATAGCCTCCACTTCCCTATTCAATACGGTCGGACCATAAAAATTATTTAGTTCGTAAATTGAATAGTTGGATTTATTGAGTTTTTCTGCAATAAAGTTCTTCAAATTTTTTAGTCGAATGGGATAGTCATTGGTAATTAGCTTCCTTTTCCGCTTTACATAATAGTCACTGCTTAGACCAATTATTACATGTTTTCCAACTTCAAATGCCTTAAGTAAAAGCACATAATGACCCTTGTGCAAAATATCAAAAGTACCTCCGGTAGCTACAATGTCAAACATCAATATTCAGTATTGCTAGTTTGACGTCGAAATATTACTAACTTTTTTGGAATATCTTTACGCACTGTGGGGGACAAACATTTTCACATGCCATGCAGAAAATACAATCCTTTTCTCTTATCATAAATGGTTTCTTCTCTGACGCCGGATGGCCTGGTGTATCCAACCATTCGTATACATTTACGGGACAAGCCTCGATACACGCCCCATCGGCAACGCAGATATCAAAATCAACTGTAACCTCGGTACCCCAAATCCCAAGTTGTCCTGGCGCATCTACTGGACCCCATATCTTTATTCCTTGATACATGCCTTTCACCTGTCGCTTGGTTTTGAACTCTGGATCAATTGGGCCTTCAACCTTTGAATAGTCCGTCCCGCTACCTGTTAAAGAAATAGTTGTCTCGCCACCCGAAGCTGGTGTTGCTGTAGACTGTTGTGGGGATGGAGGATTCAGTGCAGTTTGAGCTTGAGGCTTTGTTGAAACAGACGGTTGCCCAGATGAAGGTCGCTGGGTCACCTGTGGAATAGGTGTAACTATATTTTGCCTCTTTACCGAACACAGCTGATTGTGAACGTCCTTCATACTATCGAGAGTCACTTCATTACTATGAACTAATAGCGTACCACAAGATTCACATATGTACTCCATTTTCTCAGACATTATTTGATAATTATGAGTCCCATATCAATTTTATGAACCAATTTACGGATTAACATGAAGGTCATACTCTAGTTTATAGAATAAACACGTTAAGAATTAGTAGATTTGCCATTCCAAAATAAGAAATAGCCATTCATTTTTTAAACTTGGTAATTGTCAGGACTGGGACTTAACTATTGGAAAGAAGTCATCGGAGTATTGAGAAGCATTATTCCAGTTTACGACAAGGTCAACAAGAGTATTTCGTTGGGCCAAGATGACAAATACAGGCATTTAGGATTGAATGGTCAAATTTGTCACGGTGATGTGATACTTGATGCTGGTTCGGGTTTTGGCAATATGTCATCTAAGGCATTGGAAATCCTAAGCGGAGATGCCCAGATAATTCTTCATGATCCAATCCCCGAGATGCTACACCATGCGCAGAGTCGGGTAAATCAAAGACTCAAACTATCGTGTGGAGTTTTCGAATTCTTGCCATTTAGAGAATCAACCGTCGATGATGTTCTTTGTGGATACTCTCTAAGGGATGCCTTCTCTCTAGTTGAGGCAATCTCAGAAATTCATAGGGTCCTAAAAAATAATGGAAGATTTATTATTGTCGATATAGGGAAACCCGATAATATGTTCCTTAGAAGCTCCGTTGCATTTTACTTGAAATATATTCTTGGCATAATTGCATATTCCGTTTCTGGTAAGAAGGGTTTGAAATTTAAGACATTGTACGGAACTTTTTTACGATGGCCCAAGAATGGTAAGTTAAACGATCTCCTTCTTGAGAAATTTTCGACGGTTAAATTCACTAAAAAAATGTTTGGAGGCGCGATAATTGTTGTTGCGTACAAATAGCCAATTGTCTCTTATTTTATTAAGCCAATTCAATGAGAAAAAGTAAATGTTAGCTAGTCAAAAGCCAGATAATTCTCTACACTTCTATTTATAGACAGATTTCCCAGTACTGGGCATATTGAATTATCGGAGTACTACGGATATTATCGCCATGATATTGTTTACCGCTATCAATGGAGAAAGAAAATCCTCCATCATGTCAAAAGCACATTTGAATTACAGTCAAATCAAAAAATACATCAAAATTTTGGTATTAAATGACCTTGTTATTGAGAGAAGCAATTTGTCTGAAGGCTCTGTCACATATCATACCACAGACAAAGGAAAAAATTACTTGGAAATGTATGAAGAATCAAAAGCATTCGATTTGACTTCAAACATGTATGTATTTGGAAAACAAGAAAATCAGGACATATTTACCAATTAGTATGAAAATGTACCTATGAATTATTTCATACAAAAATAGATCTTACTAGGGCACCTTTATATCATTCGTGGTAACAATTTTATCTTTGAAAATTTCAGCTTGATAGCCAACTCAGTCAGCATATTTGTTATAGAAAACATGTCAATATCTATTATTAATTTACCATCAACTTTGTTCTTACGATTATACCGACAAAATTACTGGAAAAAGTGAAAATCCATTTACTATAAGAGTTAATGACGAAGTTTTTATTTTATATATTTGCTTATCTTTTGTGGAATCACTCAGCAAGTTAGACGTAATTGCTATTATCTTAAGAAATGCGTACAGAAATTGTAACTATGAGGAATTATATTCTATATTAAAATCCAATATTACGATGCAAGAACTAATCAAATTTCTGTTTGAACTGAGAAAGTATAACTTACTAATTTATTCAGAGGGTCAAAACAATAAGATAACCATTACTACAAAAGGAATGCAATATATGCAAATACATGAAGAACTAATGAATCAGATATTACCAAATAATAAAATTTCAGGCATTTTTAATCGTCCTATTCAATTTTTGAAGTTACCGACTTTATTTAAAAAATACACTATTAGATCGATAAGATAATTTCTTAGTCTTTATGGAAGGAGAGTTGAGTAAAGTTAATTAAAAACAAAGAAAACCCTTTCTCATTAACATGGTTGATAAACAAAAGATCCAAAACATCGTCGACTCTTCAAAGGGCAATCCAAAAGTAATAACCGAAGAATCGTCAAAAGAAATTCTAAGCGAATATGGAATCAAAGTTCCTCAGTACGCACTCGTAACTAGTAGTGATGAAGCCGTAAAGAGGTCAAAGGAGATTGGATTTCCTCTTGTAGCAAAAATTGTTTCAGCCGATATTTTACACAAGACAGATGTTGGGGGAGTAAAAGTAGGATTAAAGTCTGAGGATGATGTCAAAAAAGCTTTTGATGACATGTATCATAGGCTAAAAGAAAAATTTGATGTTAAAGGGGTCTTATTAGAAAAAATGGTTCCAAATGGAATTGAATTAATTGTTGGACTCCAAAATGACTTGCAATTTGGTCCGTCAATTATGGTTGGATTAGGGGGCATATACACGGAGTTATTCAAGGACGTATCATTCAGAGTTCTTCCCATTACGAAAGATGATGCGATCAAAATGCTGAATTCCCTAAGAGGTAGCAACATCCTCAAAGGGTTTAGAGGATCAAAGGCCATTAACATGGACATGATTTCTGAAGCAATCGTAAATATTGGAACACTAGGGGTAGATTTGGCTGGAAAATATGAGAGCATTGATTTTAATCCAGTTGTCGTATACCCTGACGGCTATTTTGTTGTTGATGCAAAGATTATACTTAAGGATAAATCTTCAGATGATGCCATATCCAACGCAAATCCCGACGCAAGTTACATGGACCTATTCTTTAATGCAAAATCGGTCGCATTGATAGGTGCATCACCAGAGCCAGGCAAAATAGGGAACTCTGTTATGGAGAGTCTTGTAAAACATGAGTATAAGGGGAAGGTTTATCCTGTGAATGCAAAAGGTTATCCAGAAATAATGGACGTCAAGGCATACAAGAATTTATTGGACATTAAAGATCCAATTGATGTCGTAATTGTTACCGTTGATCTTAAGTTTGTCCCCGACCTTCTTGCAGAATGTGGAAAGAAGAATATTCACAATATGGTAATAATCTCTGGTGGAGGTAAAGAATTAGGAGGAGAACGTGCCCAAATCGAGAAACGAGTGCAAGATCTTTCACGTGAATTAAATATTAGAATAATTGGTCCAAACTGCATCGGTATTTTTAACGGAGACAATAGATTGGATTGTGCATTTCAAGGACATCTAAGAATGTTAAGACCCAAACAAGGAAATGTGGCTTTTCTTTCTCAGAGCGGTACTGTAGGTATTGCTTTTATGGAGACTGCAGATGCCTTTGGATTAAGTAAGATGATCTCTTATGGTAACAGATCGGATGTTGACGAAGCTGACATGATTCATTATTTAGCTCAAGATCCAAATACAAATGTAATTGGTTTGTATGTAGAAGGATTAGGAGATGGCCGCAAATTCATGAATTCTGCTAAAAATGTAATAAAAGAGTATCAAAAACCTATTGTCGTCTTCAAAAATGGACGTTCTACGAAAGGAGCAAAACAAGCTGCCTCTCATACTGGTTCTCTTGGTGGATCTTTTGCAGTTATAAGTGGAGCCTTTGAACAAACTGGAATTATTTCTGTTGATTCTTATGAAGAGTTAACATCAGCTCTAAAGGCCTTGACATGGCAACCTGTTCCAAAAGGAAATCGAATTGCCATGGTAACAAATGGAGCAGGACCAATCATAGCTGCGATAGATAATTTTGAAAGATTGAATTTAGAATTGGCTCAACTGAGTGATGAAACTATGAAATCGTTTAAGGAACATTACCCCGCCACGTATGTAATTGGGAACCCATGCGATGTTACTGGTTCTGCGAGTGCAGACGATTACCGATTCGCAATACAAGCATTCCTAGATGATCCTAATGTGGATATCGTCATGCCATGGTTTGTTTTCCAGGATGATCCACTAGAAGAAAAAATAGTTGATATATTGGGAGATTTGCAAAAGCAAAACAAAAAGCCCATTCTTATAGGCGCTATGGGCGGTCCATTTACGGAAAAAATATCTAAAAAAATTGAAGCGTTCAACATACCAGTATATGAATCTGTAATTACGTGGATTACAGCAGCAGGTAGTCTGGCAAAATGGCAAAAAATTAAAGAAAGCCTAAAATAAAATACTTTGGAAATAGGTCTTTTGATTTTTGTACCTTCAAAATTCTCATTTTCAAAACGTTATTATAGTTTAGTAGGGCATTGTACTCATAATGGAAAGTATACATCAAACTGAATTGATTACAATAACTCCAAAGGCAGCAGAAAAAGTGACGGAATTCATGAAACAAGAAAATAAGGAAAGCTTGTATCTCCGAGTTTATGTTTCTGGGGGAGGTTGTTCGGGTCTTTCATATGGTATGGGTTTTGAGGAAAAGCCAGACGAAGATGATAACGTGATCGATCAAAATGGCATAAAAATGATTGTCGATAGTTACAGCCAAAAGTACCTAAAGGGAACAAATATCGATTACATTGAAAGCTTAATGGGATCTGGATTTAAGATTAATAATCCAAATGTAACAAAATCCTGTTCGTGTGGACATTCCTTTTCAACTGAATAAAAGAGTTTTTTTAATACTTTTTTTATCACTTAAGTTTTTGTAATGTAAAATATTATAATTTTTTCGAACGCTTAAGGCCATAGTCCTCTAATCTTTATGGCATCTACTACTCGGTTCAATGCAACTACCATACTTGCCTTTCTCATGTGAACATTGTGTTTTAAATGAGTATCATAAACACCTAAAAATGCCTGTGTGATGTTTGTATCCAATCGTTCATTAACTTCAGCTTCTGTCCAGTACTCTCTACGGAGATTTTGTAGCCACTCGAAATAGGACACAGTGACTCCACCACCATTTGCAAGTATGTCAGGAATTACCATAATTTTATTGTGAAATAATATTTTGTCGGCTTCTGGAGTGGTTGGTCCATTCGCAGCTTCTGCTACTATCTTGGCATTTATCTTGCCGGCATTATCCTTGGTTATTTGGTTTTCAAGTGCTGCTGGGATTAAAATAGTACATTCAGTTTCAAGAAGTTCTTTATTTGTAATAGATTGACTTCCAGCAAAATTTGTGACAGAACCTGTTTTTTCCTTGTGTTTCCTAAGTGAATTAATATCAATCCCATTTTTATTAATCATGCACCCTTTCGAATCGCTTGCGGCAATTATCGTTGCGCCTTGTTCTTCAACTAACTGGGCTGCAAATTGTCCTGCGTTACCGAATCCTTGGACAACGACTTTAGCATTTTTCATATCGATATTCAGCTTTTTTGCTGCTTCCCTAACAGTAATAGCAAGACCTCTTCCCGTCGCCTCATTACGTCCAAGGGATCCACCAATCGGAATCGGTTTACCCGTGATTACTTCAGGCTGTATGTAATTACCCTTGATTACTGAAAATGTGTCCATAATCCATGCCATTTCTTTTCCACCACTTTCCAGCACATTGGGATCCTAAGCTTAGAATTCCACGTGGACAAGTTGTCGCG
>JADMIO011403842.1_pt1 | contig 69905 bp, 55 predicted proteins | sample 8958161 | NCBI WGS metagenome assembly JADMIO01 (sample SAMN16585339, study PRJNA669376) | soil metagenome | isolation source: Crop rotation soil | place: USA: Cullars Rotation, Alabama | collected 2011 | reverse complement strand
GCCGCGACTTCAAGTCACGTGAATTCCAAGCTTCGGATCCCACTGTGCTGGAAAGCGTGGGTCTACGCCGAGATCGTCCGCAAACTGAGCCAGGTGGAGCGCGTGCGAATCCTGGTGGAAAGCCAGGTGCTCGCGGACCTGGCGGCCCGCATCCTGCGCAAAGCCGGCGCTGCGATGGAGGCAGTGGAATTCTTCATCTGCCCGACCAATCGCGCGTGGACCCGCGACTACGGCCCGCTGTTCGTCAAGCCCCGCCGCGGACAGGTGGGACTGACCGCCTTTCGATTTAACGGCTGGGCAAAATACGACGATTTCGAGCACGATGCGGCAGTGCCCGCCTGGCTGGCCGAGCGCCTGCATTTGCCGATGTGGACACCGGCAATGGTCCTGGAGGGCGGCAGCATCGACGTCAACGGTGACGGGCTGATGCTGAGTACAGAGGAATGCCTGCTGAGTCCGGTGCAGGCGCGGAATCCGGGGATGAGCCGCCGCGAGATTGAGAAGAACTTCCGCGACTATCTGGGCGTCAAGCGGGTAATCTGGTTGCATAACGGGATTGCCGGCGACGATACCCACGGCCACGTGGACGATGTGGCGCGCTTCGTCGGGCCGAAGACGGTCGTGGCCGCCATGGAATCCGACCGCTCAGACGTCAATTACGAACCGCTGCGCGAGAACCACGCGCTGCTGCGGGCCGCCGGTCTGGAGGTGGTGAAACTGCCCATGCCGCAGCCGCTGGTGTTCGCCGGCAAGCGGCTGCCGGCCAGTTACGCCAACTTCTACATCGCCAACCACCTGGTGCTGGTGCCGACATTCAATGACGTAAACGACCGGTCGGCGCTGGCCGCATTGGCGCGATTATTCCCGGATCGTCAAGTGGTGGGCATCAACTGCACGGAACTGATCTGGGGCCTGGGCGCGCTGCACTGCATGACACAGCAGCAGCCCTCGGCTACTGCCCCGTAACCCGAACCTCGTGAAGCGCGTCTCCTTGATTACATTGCATTTCAAAATCTTCTTCACAGCAGGGGTGCTGGGAACCGTTGTGTGCAGTGCCTCTTCCCCGCAATCAATCTCAGTGCGAGCCAGCCAGCCGGATGTTTACACACGTTCCATCCGCGAATTCGGCGGGTCGGTCGTAAACCCCGCAATGTTTCCGCAGACCGCCGCGGGATTCCAATCCTATTTGAACGCCAGCGGCGTGCATGCGATTCCGGCGCAAGATCTGATCGCACCGAACCATCCGGAGGTCGCGGCGCGCCTGGGATACCGCAACTTCCTGCCGCCGCGCGAATGGTGGGTGCGAGGGGCGGCCCTGGCGCTGTTGGCGCAAGGAATTCAAGGGCAGACGAAAGCCGCGGTGCGGGTGCGGAACTGGTGGAGGCCGGCAGCGTACAACGCCGACCCCGCGGTGGGCGGCGCCAAAAACGGCGACCATCCGACGGCCAACGCTTTCGACCTGGATTACGGCACCATAACGGAGCGCATGCGCGCGGAATTATACTTGCGGACCTTGGCGCGGCGCTGTCCCTGGCTCAACTTATCGCTGGGTCTGGGCGCCTTAACCACCCACGTGGGAATCGGCTCTCCGCGCGGCCACCGGGAATGGCACTACGCCGGCTGGCGTCCAGCGGTAAACGGGTAAACGGCTAAACGGCTGAGCGCTTACAGGGCCGCGAGCACTTCGGCGGCGTGTCCTTTGGCCTTGACCTTGCCGTAAATCTTTTCGATTTTGCCATCAGGCCCGATCACGAAGGTAGTGCGCTCCATGCCCATCACCTTTTTCCCGTACATGTTCTTCTCTTTCCAAACGCCGTAGGCTTGAGCCGCGGACTTCTCTTCGTCGGCCAGGAGCGTGAAGGGCAGATCGTACTTCGATTTGAACTTCGCCTGGGCACCGGGCTTATCCGGGGAGATTCCGATGATCACGGAATCCTTGCCGGTGAAGGCGGGCATGTCGTCGCGGAACTCGCAGGCTTCTACGGTGCAGCCGGGGGTGTCGGCCTTGGGATAGAAATAAAGGATGACGCGCTTGCCTTGCAGGCTTGAAAGTTGAAACGGCTCCCCCGTGTCGGTGCGCAGTTGGATGTCGGGCGCCTGGTCGCCTTCCTTCAGCATGTTTCCCCTCCACCCAGGATCTTCTTCAACAGCTCGGTGACCATTGCTACGTTGGCCTGTCCGCGGGTGGCGCGCATGGCCTGACCTACCAGGAAATTGATCACGGTGGTCTTGCCGCCCTTGTACTGCTCCACCTGTTTGGGATTGTTGGCAATCACTTCGACGATGATCTTCTCCAGGGCGCCCGCGTCACTGACCTGCTTGAGGCCCTCTCGCTCCATGATGACGATGGCGGGTTCGCGGGTGGCAAACATCTTGGGAAAGATCTCTTTGGCGAGCTTGCCTGACAGTTCGCCGGACGCGATGCGCTTCACGAGGTCGCCCAGATGTTCGGGGCTGACCGGCGAATCGGCGATGTCTTTCCCCTCGGCTTTCAGCAGGCCCATGAGGTCGCCCATCACCCAGTTGGCGGCGGTTTTGGGATCGCCTGAAACGGTGGCTACGGTCTCGTAGTATTCGCTGGCCGGGCGATTGGCGGTGAGCACTTCGGCATCGTATTCGCGAAGACCGAACTCCTCGATGAAGCGCTTTCGCTTGCGCGCCGGTAGTTCCGGCATGCCGCTCCGAATATCGGCCAGCCATTTCTCGCCGATTCGCAGGGGCACGAGATCGGGCTCGGGGAAATAACGGTAGTCGTGGGCGTCCTCCTTGCTGCGCATGGAGAAGGTCTCGCCGGCATCTGGATTGTACAGGCGGGTCTCCTGCACCACGCGGCCTCCGCTTTCGAGAAGCGCGACCTGACGGGCGATTTCGAAGTCCAGGGCCTGCTTGAGAAAGCGGAACGAGTTCAGATTCTTGACTTCGGCCTTGGTGCCGAACTTCTCCGCTCCTTTGAGCCGGACGGAAACGTTGGCGTCGCAGCGCAGGTGGCCCTTTTCCATGTCGCAGGTGGAGACCTCCACGAACTGCAGCACCTGCTTGACCTCGGTGAGGTAGGCGTAGGCTTCGTCGGAGCTGCGCAGGTCCGGTTCGCTGACGATTTCGATGAGCGGCGTGCCCGAACGGTTGAGATCCACGTAGGAGTAGCGGTCGGAATCCTTGAAGCCGTCGTGGATGCTCTTGCCGGCATCATCCTCCATGTGGACGCGGGTGACGCCGATGCGCCGCGCGGCGCCGTTCACTACGATTTCGACAGAGCCATGCTCGGCAAAGGGCTCGTCGTACTGCGAGATCTGATAGCCCTTGGGAAGGTCGGGATAGAAGTAGTTCTTGCGCGCGAATCGCGAGTGCGGCCGGATGCGGCAATCCAGAGCGAGCGCGCCCTTGATGGCGAGTTCGACTGCCGTCCGGCTCAACACGGGAAGCGCCCCCGGCATCCCGAGACAAACCGGGCAGACGTTGGTGTTCGGCGGCGCGCCGAAACTGGTGGGGCAGCCGCAGAAGATCTTCGTAGCGGTGGCGAGCTGGACGTGAACTTCGAGTCCGATCACAGGCTCGTAGCGCGCGATGGATTCGGGCGTCGCCATATCGATGGCGGATGAGGACATGGTGTCCTTCTATTATAGAGGGCTATTATAGAACCCGATTCATTGCGTCTTCGGAGGGGTGCCGAGGCGCTTTTCGATCTCGCGCACGAAATCCTGGAGCGCCTTGCGCTCGGCCTGCTGCCATTTGATTACCACGAAACACTGTCCCGGATTGAAGAACACGGTGTCCGCCGACGGGCCCCAGCGCTGCACCAAATCGAGACCCACAGCGGAGGACGTCAGGAGGTACGCCCGCGCTTCGAGTTTGCCCGGGCCCTCGTACACGGCGGTTCGCAGGCGCGTGACGCTCTGGCGCGGGACCGGATCGGGCGATTCGGAAACCGGGAGATCGAGAAGAGAAGTGCGGCGCCAGACGCCGGCGGCGATTTCCGGGAACGGGTCGAAGGGCGGCGCACTTTTTCGGCAGGCGGAGAGCGCGACGGCGCTCCACAGCCAGTGGCGGCGAGTCATCTGATTCGATTCTTGCACGCGGTGCTACCATCGCACTTATGGCCAAGTTCAAGCCGGTGCGGGGAAAGGCCAAGGCATCGCGAGCACCCCAGGGGGGACTACCATGCGTCATCATGGTGATTGCCGGCATGCTGCTGGTGATGCTGTTTCTGTACTTCGTAATGCGAAGCTCCGGATAGCCAGATCATATAAAACCCATGCGAAGCGATAATCGGAAGCCTCCCCAGATGCGGCCGGTCGAGATCGTCACCGACTATCTCCTGACTGCGGAAGGCTCCGCGTTGATCAAAGTCGGCAACACCCACGTGCTGTGCGCCGCGACCATCGAGGACACCGTGCCGCCGTTTCTGCGGAACTCGGGCAAGGGCTGGGTGACGGCGGAATATTCCATGCTGCCGCGCGCGACTGCGAAACGCACGCCGCGCGAAGTGACCAAGGGCCGGATGTCGGGGCGCACGCACGAGATTCAACGTCTCATCGGCCGCTCCCTGCGATCGGTCGTGGATACGTCGGTGCTGGGCGAGCGGACGGTGGTGGTCGACTGCGACGTGCTGCAGGCCGACGGAGGCACGCGCACGGCGTCGATCACGGGGGCTTATGTGGCTCTGGCCCTGGCGCTTCGGCAACTGGTGCGATACGGCGCTCTGAAAACCATGCCGTTGCGCGATTTCGTGGCGGCTACCAGCGTCGGGCTGGTGGCGGGGGTTCCCATGCTGGACCTGTGCTACGAAGAGGATTCGCGTGCCGACGTGGACATGAACGTGGTCATGACCGGTGCGGGCCGCTTTGTCGAGGTGCAGGCAACCGCCGAGCACGTTCCCTTCGACGACGCACAGATGGCGAGTCTCGTGGAGTTGGCGCGCACCGGCATCTCCGAACTCATCGAACTGCAAAAGAAGGTTACGCAGGTTTGACACACCTGTTCTGCGCGACCGGTAATGCGGGTAAGCTTCGGGAGTTCCGCATGGCGGCGGGGCATGCGCCCGTCACCATCGACCTGCTGCCGTCGTATCGGGAGATTCCGCCGTGCGTCGAAGATGGCGCGACTTTCGAGGAGAATGCGATCATCAAGGCCCGGCACTACGGACGCCACGCTTCGGGGCTGTTGTTCGCGGACGACTCCGGATTAGAGGTGGACGCCTTGGGCGGGGCCCCGGGGGTTTTCTCGGCACGGTTCTCGGGAGAGCATGCCAACGACGCTTCCAACAATCGCCTGCTGCTCGAACGTTTGCGCGGGGTGGAGAATCGTGCGGCGCGATTCGTCTGCGTGGTGGCGCTGGTGGAAGGCGAAACGGTGCGCGGGCTGTACCGAGGCGAGGTCGAGGGTGTGATTCTGGATGCTCCGCGCGGAACCGGCGGCTTCGGGTACGATCCGCTGTTTTACTACGCACCGTTCGGATGCACCTTCGGCGAGGCCGGCGAAGAACAGAAATTCTTAGTAAGCCATCGGGGCAAAGCTCTGCTGGCGATGCTGCAGGCACTGCCCCCGGCCTGACGCCTGAACGCTAACTTGTCAGCGCCGCCGGCCGGCGCGATCCGCGGCCACTCCCGCGCCCTGGCCGATAAACCCATTGCGCGGGGGATTGCCGTCGTCCATCAGTACATACTCGGCGGGCGCCTCCATACGCGAGGCCTTCACGGTGCGTAGGGCGTCGTTCCCCGCGACGGCCAGCACCATGTGGGCGCCGTCCAGCGGGTTCTTCGCCGCATATACCAGGGCTTCGCGTTCGGAGCCGTGGGTGGCGCCGTCGATTTTAAACGTGGCGCCCTCCGAGGCAAGACCGATTTTCTCCGACCAGGCGGCCAGAGCTGAATTGGCTTCGGGGCGGCCGACAAAGACTACGTCGCGATGCTGCAGGAGATCGTCGGAGACCTCGAAATCCTTGTAGACCGGCACCTGGCTTTCGAAGCGATCCAAAAAGCGGAGTTGCATCTGCTCGGCGGCGTAGCGGTTGGCGCCGGCTTCCCGGACGGTGCCGTATACGATAACGGCGGAAGCCAGGCGGCGGGTGATGTCGCTGGTCAGGTAGGCCGGTCCTTCGGCGGGCTCGGTGAATTCGAAGCGGACGCCGGCCTTATCGAGGAATGACTGCGCCGTGACCGTTTTGGTGCTGTTGCCCGCGAAGTAGTCGGTCATCAATTTGAGGAAGGCATCGTCGCCCATCTTGCGGCGCATGGAATCCAGAAACAGGACGCCCCTGGCCTCTTCCAACTGTACGCGCGTCATTCCGTTTTGCGGACCGAGCTTGAGGCCGCGGTAATTGGCTCGCACCGCGCTGAGGGCCTTTTCCACGTCGTCCCCTTGCAGGATGCGGTAGTAGCTCGCCGCGCCTCCGACGAACCAGGTGTCGGCGTCGGACGCGGGCAGCACCCAACCTTTCCACAGTCGATCCTTCAAGGATGCGGCGCGGGCGCCGGGACGGGCATCGGGCTTGGCAGTAGCTGTCAGGCGGGCCTTCTCGTTCTCCTGGATCGCGGTGCGCAGGCTATCCGTGGCATCGGTTCGAAGCAGCGTGTAGCCCGATGGGAACAGGCCGTCGTTCTTCGCATAGCCAAATCGCGGCGCCACCCACTCGCGCTGGTTGGGTTTGCCGAACTCCGCCCAGACCATCATGTGATTCGCCATGTCGGAAGTAATCACCTTGGCGTCCATCGTGCTGGCGCTGACCAGGGGAGCGGTGCGGAACGCCAGAAACGCGAACTGCTCGTCGATCTGGCCTTTGTGTTTGCCGTACAGGTCCACCCAGGCCAAGTCGCGCACGGTAGGGACGAAGGGAATGTAATCGGGCGCCGACTTGGGGTCCGGATAATCTTCCAGCCGGATGTTGAGGTCCTTGGCGTTGTTGTTGCCCCAGTAGAAGCCAGGAGTGCCGCCGAACCATTCGTTTTTCGAACTGCGCCACAACTTGGTCCGGTGGGTGCCGAGTTCGTACATCGCCACTTCGTTGTTCTTGGCGTCGCCGATCAGCCACTCGTTAGTGTACAGTCCGTTGTTGCTGGTGCCGAGATGCTTCACGATTTCGTCCACGTTGCCGCCGTACTGGATAGCCATGCGCGCGCGGAAGGCTACGGGAGTGCCCTTCACATCGAAGGGTGACTGGCGGATGGTGGTCTCCGTGAGCACCATCCCCGCATCGTTCTGATACCAGTCGGTGCCGCTCTCGATTCCGCCGGGATAGCTCTGAATCAACATGCGGTGGCCGGAAGCCGGTTTGATATCGAGCATCACGTTGGTCTGCTCAGAGAGGGTGAGCGGCCACCAGGTGACGTGGCCGATGACCATCTTGCCGTCGCGCGTGGCGGGTCCAGTGGCGGCAAAAGCGCTGCAATGGTCGAGCACCGAATCGGGCTTGGAGCCGGCGTACCCGGGTTTCTCAAAGCTGAGGCCCTCAAGGCCGGTCGGAGTGTTGACGACTGCAGATGTCAATTCGCCCAATTCGACGGTGGTGTTGGCCACCACGATGTCCATGAGGTCGATGCGACGGTTGAGCCACTTCGCGCCGGCGTCGGAGGCCCCTTCGGCGATGCCGCGCATCTCCTCCATGATTTCGCGATCGAAGCCGCGAAGGAAGAGGGCGTTGGCGGTGGTGCGGTATTGGTTCCACTGCTCCTTCGAGCCCAGGTCGGCGGCGCAGCGCTCCAGGTATTCGGGAATCTCCCGCGCCATGAGGTGCCCGTGCTGGTAGCCGCGCTCGTACGGGGCGCCTTCGATGTGCAGGTAGATCCAGCCGGCAGACGGGTAGCGATAGGCGGGGCCGAACGTCTGCACAGCTTCGCGCGCGGGCCATTCGCCGGCCGACGAGACTTCGTCGAGGCTGACACCCTCGAACCACGCCTTGCCGCGAAGGGAACCGCCGTTGCCGGCGGTGAGCACGATGGAATCCTGCGAGCGGCTGGCCACGAATTTCAGGGAGAGCCGCGTCCACGGCCGGGTGCCGCCGACGGAGGTGGAGTGCACATCCCACGGCATCGAATCCATGGTCAGGGCGGCGCCGACCGCGATCGGCGAGCGGTCCACGTCTTTTACGACCAGGTCTTCGGTGCGCACCCATCCACTGAGTTCGTAACGCTTGCCGATGGTGAGCGGGATCGGGGCGAAGCGGACCACCGGTCCGTCACCGGACTTGGAGGCTTCGAGGCGCAGGGACTTGTTATTCCCGTGCAAGACGGCCGGGTCCGCAGTGGCCACGCCGCGCAACGCGGTCCAGTCCTGGCCCGGTTTTTCGAAGGAGACCTGGTACAAGGGCGTCGCGGCCTGGGCGGCGAACGCGGTCAACAGACAGCACAGCAGACGGATCATCGGGGGCACTCCTGTGGAACCAGAATACACCACCGCATGAGGAGCTATCCCGGTTTGACATATAGACATTCTTTATATAGAATCCCTGCATATGGACATCCGGCAGGGGACCCTCGACATGCTGGTGCTGAGAACGCTTCTGGCGGGCCCGCTCCACGGCTACGGGATTGCGAAGAGCATTCGCAGCACCTCGAACGAGGCGCTGGACATCGAGTTCGGCTCGCTGTATCCCGCGTTGAAGCGGCTGGAGGCCAGCGGCTGGATCACATCCGCCTGGGAGACGTCCGAGCACCATCGCCGGGCCAAATATTACAAGCTCACCGCGACGGGGCGGAAGCACCTGGTACAGGAACATTCGAAATGGGCGGACTTCGTGTCCGCCGTGGGCAGGATCATGGGCCCCGCGCCGGAGGCGAAGGGATGACGATGTGGAATCGCCTGAAATACCTGTGGCCGGCGCGACGCCGGCAGGAAGAGCGCGAGATGCGGGAAGAGTTGGACGCGCTCACCGCGATCGCCGGCGGCAAGGAACTGGGCAACCTCACGCTGGCCATGGAGGAGGTGCGCGCGACCTGGGGCTGGACGTGGCTCGATAGCGTTGCGGCCGATATCGCGTATTCCTTGCGCACGCTGCGGCGGCAGCCGGCGTTTGTCGCGGTAACCGTGCTCTCGCTGGCCCTGGCCATCGGCGCCAACAGCGCGATCTTCAGTTTCGCCGACGCACTTCTGCTGCGTCCGCTGCCGGTGCCCGATCCGTCGGCTGTGTTCCATGTCACCAACACCACACCGGATAATCCCTTTGAGGGGATGTCATTTCCGGACTATCGCGATCTGCGCGACCGCACCCGGTCCTTCTCGGGCCTGCTGGCGTATCGGCTCACCACCCTGGCCGCGGCCGCCGATCCCGCGGCGCCGGCGCGGATACGGCTCGCCATGCTCGTGAGCGACAATTTCTTTCCGGTCACGGGAGTTCGGCCGGCAGCCGGCCGCGTCTTTGCCCCTGGCGAGGCCAATGCTCCGGGCCACGCGGTGGCCATGATCGGCTACGATTTCTGGCAGCAGCAATACGCTGGAGAAGCGTCCGCCATCGGCAGCAGCCTCAGACTCAACGGGATCCCCTTCACGATCATCGGCGTCACGCCGGAGTCGTTCACCGGGCTCGACCGCTTCGCCAAGCCGACCGTCTTCGTTCCTCTCGGAATGTCGCAGGCGCTCTTTGCCGCGCCGGCCGATCCGCTGGAGGATCGCGGACGTCATGACCTGGTGGTGAAAGGACGGCTGGCGGAGGGCGCATCGCGGGAGTCGGCGCAGGCGGAACTGGCCACTCTGGCGGCTGCATTGGAGCGCGAATATCCCAAGACGAATCACAACCGGCACGCGGCGGTTCGCACCGAGTTTCAACGGCGCGTCGAACAGACTCCGCAAATGCTGGCGCTCGTCAAGATGCTCATGGGGCTGGTGGCACTGATCCTGGTGATCGCGTGCTCGAACGTGGCCAACTTGCTCATGGCGCGGGGACGCGCGCGCGGCCGGGAAATCTCGATCCGCCTGTCCATCGGAGCCGGGCGGCCGAGACTCGTGCGCCAGTTGATGACCGAGAGCGCCATGGTGGCGCTGTTGGGCGCGGCAGTCGGCTTGGCCTTCGCATTCGGCGGCATCCTGGTCTTGCAAACACTCGACGTGCCGAGTGACCCGCCATCCTACCTGGGGGTGCAATTGGACTGGCGCGTGGTGCGGTTCAGCCTCCTCGCCGCCATGGCCAGTTGTATTTTCTTCGGGCTGGTTCCAGCCTGGAAGACGGCGCGAACGGATTTTGTGAGCGCCTTGAAAGGAGGAGCGTCGGGAGGCCGCACACGCGCCCGCGACGTCCTGGTGGCCGGTGAGATCGCGCTCGCCATGGTGGTGCTGATCACCGCCGGAATGTTCCTGGCGGGTTTTCGAAAGATGCTGGTAATGACTCCGGACTACCGCACCGACCACCTGATCAGCATGGACACTGCGCCCGCGCTGGTTCATTACTCGCCCGAACAAACCAGGCTCTTCTACCGGCACCTGGTGGAACGGGTCCGCACCATGCCGGATGTGCAGAGCGTGGCGATGACCGAGTCGCTGCCCCTTTCGCCCACGCAAACTTCCGTGGCGGTGGTTCCCGAAGGCTACCAGCTTCCCCAGGGGCGTGAAAAGATCGTCGTCTTCGGCGCGGCGGTGGATGCCGGCTACTTCCGCACCATGAATGTCGAAATCCAGCGGGGCCGCGCTTTCACCGAAGACGACCGCGACAGCTCGCGCCGGGTGGCCATCGTAAACCAGCAGTTCGCAAAGACCTACTGGCCGGGCCAGGATCCGCTCGGCAAACGCATCCGCCTCGACCGAGGCGACGGCACTTCGGCCGAAGTCGTGGGAGTGGCGAAGACCGGGCACTACCTGATCGTGAACGAGCCTCCGGCACCGTACGTCTACCTGCCGTACGAGCAGAACCCGCGATCGCGCATGACGCTGATCGTGCAGTCGGCCGGAGACCCCGGCGCCCTTGCGGCGCCGCTGCGCGATGCGGTTCGATCCATGGACGCGAATCTGCCGATATTCAACCTGCGAACCGTGGCCACCCTTTACGAGAGTCGCGCCACAGGAACGTGGCTGCAGTTTTCGGAGATGACCGGGACCATGGCATTCATCGGGCTGGCGCTGGCGATGACGGGACTCTACGGACTGGTGGCTTATACCGTGAGCCGCCGCGTAAAGGAGTTCGGCATCCGGGTGGCTCTCGGCGCGAGCCGCGGCGATGTGGTCTGGCTGGTCGAACGGCGTGGATTGATTCTCGCCGCGGTGGGCATCGCTACCGGGGCAGCGCTGACCGCAGTGGCCGTGCCCCTGCTGTCCGCCGGCTTCCTCGGACTCGGCGAGGCGTCGCCGATGGTCTATGTGAGTGTGCCCCTCGCCCTGCTGGCCGTGAGTGCGGCAGCCAGTTACCTGCCGGCGCGACGGGCCGCCGGACTGGATCCGCTGCAGGCTTTACGAAACGAATAAACCCGGCGTTACTCTCGAACTTCGATCCATCGGACGCGCCCTACAATTGGAGTGTTAGCAGAACATCGCGCGGAGGTGACGGTGCAACTGAATCAATTCAAGGACAAGCCACCTTGGGACTGGCCGTCGAACGCCAAAGAGATCCTGACCGAAGTTTTGCGAACCAGCGGCAGCAGCGCGTCCGACCGGCTTCTCGCGGCCGAACTCGCCGGCGATCTCCCCGTAAAAGACGAAGTGATCGCGGAGTTGCTGCTATCGATCGTCCGTAACGCCGCGGAACCAGAGCAGCTTCGTTCTCGAGCGGCGACCTCTCTCGGCCCCGTGCTGGAGGAGGCCGAAGCGGAGGGATACGATGACGACTTCGGGGAGCCGCCCATCACCGAGCAACTGTTCAACCGGATCCAGGAGACGTTTCACACCATTTACCAGGACCAGGACGCGCCGACCGAGTTGCGGAGGCGTGTCCTCGAGGCTTCCGTGCGGGGTTCGCAGGACTGGCACGAAGATGCCATTCGCACCGCCTATTCCAGCACGAACGACCTTTGGAAGCTGACCGCCGTCTTTGGGATGCAGTGGGTGCCAGGATTCGACGACGCAATCATGGAAGCGCTCAACTGCTCCAATCCGGATATCCAGTACGAGGCGGTTATCGCCGCCGGAAATTGGGAGCTGGATCGAGCCTGGCCGCACATCGAGGCACTGGTCGCATCCCAGGAAACCCCAAAGCCGCTGCTGCTGGCGGCAATGGAAGCCGCCGCCAGTATTCGCCCGAACGAGGCCAGGGAGCTCCTCACGGAACTCGCCGACTCCGACGACCGGGACATCGCGGAAGCCGCCAGCGAAGCGATGCTCATGGATTATTCAGATCTCGAGGACGACGAAGACGAGGACGAAGATGAAACCGAACACGAAGAGCCGCGGCATTGAGCGGCCGTCGGCGGCCGTCATCTTCGATTATTGAGCGCGGCTATCGTCCCTGACGCGGCGAGGAATCAGAACGCGCCTCGCTGCGCTTGATCTGCGCGCGGCGCCGGCCCTTTTCCAGGTTGGCGGCCGCCTTCTGCCGTGCCGCCTCGCTCGTCTGGACCCGGTTGTTGACGGCCACGGCACCGGCGGTTTTGGCCATGCGCGTGGCCACACCCTTGTGCTGAATGACGTCTGTGCGGCCCTCGATCGTGGCTACGCCGCCCTGCACGTGCACTTGAAAGTGGTCAGCGTCGATCTTGGATTTAGAGAATTTGGAGCGGATGGCCGCCTCCAATTGCGAATCGCTTAAGGCGGAAGTATTCCTCGGCGCAGCCGTTTTCGACGGCGATTTTGCAGTCTCGCGCTGGTGCGCCGGCGCCGATTTCGGGTCACCGCCGTGTACTGTCAAGGCGACCAGCATCGCCACGGTGAGATTACGGGCAATCCTAACAGCGCTCATCACTATACGGTTCCACCACTCGGCTGATGTTCTCAGGAATCTGTGTTAAAGTGAGGGATTCTCAAAGGCTTTTCTGCTTCCGATGCCTGAACAGATCCTGCTGCAAGGCAAAATCCTGGGCACAGAAGAGTTCCTGTTGGCCGGTTCCGCCCAGGGACGTTCTGCGCGTTCCGCCGGTGAAGATCTGCTGGCTGGACGGTCGCAGTGGTTTACTCTTTTGTGCGAAGTGCTTCCCCGCGCGCTGCTCGCCGAATTGGGACTGGCTCGCATTCTGCTTGGTTCGAGCGGTGGCGGCCAGTTTCTGGTAGTGCTGCCGGGAGAAGTCCTGCCCCGCGCCGAGGAGTTTTTGGCGGCAGCGGCGCGCCAGGTGGCCGAACTGAGCGCCCATCGGGCCAAGCTCATCTGGAGCGTCACCGACAATCTGGGCGATTGGGCGATCATCCGCAAGCGTCTGAACGACGGGCTCCAGCGGCAGCGCAACGCACCGCTGGGAAATATCGGGGCATCGGCATTTCAGCCGTTCGTCCGCTCCAATCATTCGGACGCGGATACGTATTTCGCCAGGGAGCTGGGCGCCAAGGTACGCGAAGCGTCCAAGATCGGCTGGTCGCCGGACAATCCCGCGAAGGTGACACCCGGTCAGGGCAAGCATACCTGGACGCTGACCTCCAACCTTTCGCCCGACGGCATCATGCTGGCGCGTCACGCGGCTCCGTCCGACGACGGCAAGGCGGCGGCGCCGGTGCAGACGCTGGCGCGGCGAGCCCAGGGGCGCTCCATTTGGGGTGTGTTGCGCGGCGACGTGGACAATTTCGGGCTGCGGCTGCGGCGGGTTCACAGCATTGAGGAGCACGTACCGCTTTCGGTGCTGTACAAGCAGTTCTTCGCCGGCGAGTTGGAAGTGCTCTGTTCGCTGCCGGAGTTCTGGCGCAAGGTGAGCATTCTCTATTCGGGCGGCGACGATTTCGCCGTGTACGGCTCCTGGGATGCGTTGATCGCGCTGGCCCGGGAGGTGCAGCGGCTGTTCCATCGATTCACCGAAGAGAACCTGAAGGAATATCCAGGGGCCGAAGGAAAGACCATTTCAATGGCCATCGCGCTTGCGCCGGAGACGTACTATCCCCTGGCGTCGGTGTACGAAGAGGCCGGGCGCAATCTGGACCTGGCCAAGGCGTCCGATAAGGATTGCATTTACGTGTTGGGCCGGATACTCGAGTGGCGGCACCTGGCGGATGCGGCGGAGCTGAAAGATACGGTCACGAGGCTGATTCACGATTTTCGGATGTCGCGGCAGTTTCTGTATCAGTTGCGTAGCTTTTACCGGCGGGAATCGTATGCCGATGCGGCCGGGGAAACGCAGCGCACGTGGCGTTTCCAGCGGCGTTTCAACCGTATCCTCAGCGGCACGCGCGACCGCGAGTTTCAGAAGCTGCGCACGCATCTGATCAGCGAACTGGTAGGGCGAAAGTCGGCCGAAGTGAAGCTGCGGCCCGCGGGCCTGGTGGCGCTCGAGTGGGCAAGATTAGTGACAGAGGTTTAGCACAATGGCAGAACAGCAGGAGCAACGGAAGGAAAACCGTCCCCCGCGCGAGGGCCGCGGCCCGCAGGGTGGGCCGCGCGGCGATCGCCCTGGCGGCGACCGGCCGGGCGGAGGGCCGCCCCATGGTCAGGGCGACCGTGGGGAGCGTGGCGACCGTGGAGATCGTCGCGGCTATGATCGCGGCCGCCCCGAAGGACCGCCCGAGATCGAACTGGAAAAGCTGATCAGCGACAGTCTCTACCTCGACAACCAGGCGCACTCGGTGGTGAGCCGCATGCGCGACATGGATTCCGGGACCAAGACCCAGTTGCGGCGTCTTTATAGTGCCGTGCGACGCGCCGTCCGGGCGCCTGAAAGCGAGCGGCAGCACGAGTTCGTCATGCTGCGTGCGCGTCTGGCCTATACCATTGCGCGGCATGGACTGCGCAGCCTGGATCAACTGGAGAAGCTGTTGCTCCAGGTGACCCGCAAGAACGATACCCGGGGTTACGAACGTTTCAAGGACCTGTTTGAAGCCATCGTTGCGTATAACGAGTAACGGGCGCACTACAAACTGACAGCTCAAGAAATCGAGTGAAGCATGAGCGCACACACCTCCCAAACCGAGTTGAAACTGATCGGAAAGCTGATTCTCGAAGGCGACATGACGTGCGAGACCGGCCTGCATGTTGGTGCGGGCAAGGGATCGCTGGAAATCGGCGGCTCCGATAATCCCGTCGTCAAGGACGCCTTCGCCCGGCCGTACGTACCGGGGAGTTCCCTCCGCGGCAAGATCCGCTCCCTGCTGGAGCAGACTTCGGGCATGGCCGTCCCCTCCGAACTGGTGTACCTGTCGCGGCGCAAAGGCCAGGAGGTTCGCATCCATCAAAGCGATCGGCCCGACGACGACATTTGCCTGCTGTTCGGGCGGAATCCGGGACGTATGGAGCGCGTGCAGGGCGAAACCCTGGAAACAACCCAAGCCACGCCTGCGCGGCTCGCGGTATTCGACGCGCCGCTCGACCCGGAGAGCATCACCGCCCAGATGCGCGAGAATCTCGACGACGAGCTGACCGAAGTCAAGAGCGAGAACGCCATTGACCGCATCACTTCGCAAGCCAACCCGCGGACGCTCGAGCGCGTTCCCGCCGGGGCGCGCTTCCGCGCACGGCTGGTGATGGATGTTCTGTGCGAGGAAGACGCTCCGTTGTTCCTGCGCGTCCTCGAGGGGCTGCGGCTCCTGGAAGACGATTCGCTCGGGGGCGGTGGTTCGCGCGGCAGCGGGCGAGTCAGCTTCTCCGGCCTGCGCCTGGTGTGGCGCGGACGGAACCACTACGCTTCCGGCGCTCCTGAGAAGGAAATCGGCGCGGGCGCCAAACTGGCCGCCATTCAGACCGCCGTGGCGGACTCCGCGTTCTCATTCCTGCGTGAGGAGTAATGAATCCGGGACTGGTAATTAAGCTTCGTCCCACCGGGCCATGGCGAATCGGGCCCGATTCGGGCGCCCGCAACCGCGTGGACGCGATCTATCACAGCGACTCCCTGTACTCGGCGGTCACCTCGGTGATCGCGCGGCTGGGCTCGCTCGAGGATTGGCTCGACGCAACGGCGCGCCAGGCTTCGCCGGCGGTCTGTTTCAGCTCGTGCTTTCCCTTTTTGGATGAGATCGGTTTCGTAGTTCCGCCGCGCACGGTGTGGCCTCCCACTTCGCCGGGCCTGATGTCGGCGCGGGTGCGCTGGAAGAGCGCGCGCTTCGTGCCGTTGGGCATTGTGCAGGCAATTCTGGCCGGACAGAGGCTCGACCCCAATCATTGGAGCGTGGACGGCGCCAGCGAATGCCTGGTGCCTTCCGGAAGGCCGGGTCCTTTCCGGACCGGGATCCGCTGGAACGCTGCGGTCGACCGTCTCACCGGGGCGACCGAACGTCACTCGACCGCTTGTGTCGAATTTCGGCAGGGCGCTGGCTTGTGGACCATCGTTTCGTTTGCCGATGACGCTGCGCGCGACCGTTGGATGGAGCCGGTGAAAGCCGCGTTCCGGCTGCTGGCAGACAGCGGCTTTGGCGGCGAGCGCTCCCGGGGATGGGGCCGCTCGGAGGCGCCGGAATTTATCGAGGGCACTCTGCCCGACATGATCGTGCCGCAAGGCGGGGCGCCGGTTTCGACGGAACCGCCGGAAACACCCGAAGCATCAGAGGTTGTACAACCTGCCGAACCCTCCGCTCCCGCCGAAACTCCACTGTCTGCGGAACCTATTGAATCGGCCGAATCAGCCGAACCTATTGAGGCAGCCGAACCGGTCGAAGCGACCGCCGAGGTGAAGGCTCCCTCCGATACCGCGCCCCTGGCTGCACCTCCAGCCGAGTTGCCCCCAGACCCGGAGCCAGAACCACCCGCCGAGTTTCCGACGTTGAGTAGTCCTCCCGAACCGAAGCATGGCGAACCCGTGCCGCCGACTCCGGCGCCCGAGGTTGCACCCTCTACGGGTGCGCCGGAAGTCGCCGCGGCTGAAGCCGAGCAGCCGGCCGCCGAACCCACCGCGTCAACCGGAACGCCGTCCGAACCTGAGGCGTCAATCGCCGAGCTCACCGCGTCAACCGGTGCGCCGGAAGTAGCAGCGTCTGAAAGCGTCCAACCGGACGTCGAGCCCACCCGTTCAACCGTGGCCCCCGAAGTAGCAGCGTCTGAACCCGAGCAGCCGGCCGCCGAACCCACCGCATCGACCGGAACGCCGTCCGAACCTGAGCCGTCGACCGCCGAGCCTACTCCGTCAACCGCGGCCCCGGAAGTTGCAGCGTCTGAACCCGAGCAACCGGGCGCCAAGCCGCAGACCGCTTCCACTGAACCACCGGTCGCCGAGGCACAGACGGGCGAACCCCCCGAACTCCCGGCCGCGGCATCTGAGCCGCCGCCATCACCAATCGCGGCAGAGGCTGAGCCGATTCCGGCGCCGCCGGGCCCCACATCGGCGTTTTGGGTCCTCTCCCTGTACACTCCCGCCGCGGACGATGCAGTCGATTGGCAGCGGGGCAACTACACCGTAGTCGAGCGCGGTGGCCGCGTGGATAGCTCCGGAGATCTCAAAAAAGAGCTGCAGATGGTGGCCGAGGGCTCCGTCCTGGCAGCCGTTTCCGAGCCTCGCGGCGCCGCTACCGACGTTGCGCCCGACGGTTTCGCCCACCCCGTGTTCCGCGCCGGATTTGCGGTGTGCATCCCACTCCCGGAGGTGCGTTGATGCGGTACCGCCTCACTTGTCTGACTCCGTTGCTGGTCGGCGATGGCCGCAGGCTGAGTCCCATCGACTACATGGTCTGGAAGGACCACGTCAACGTTCTCGACCAGTGGCGCATTTTTCGATTGCTGGCCAAGGGTCCGCGACTGGAAGGATATCTCAACCAGCTCAAGACCGCTGAGAAACTCGATTTCGCATCCTGGGGCGGCTTCGCCCAGAACTTCGCAGGCCGCCGCATTCCCTTCGAGAATGCCGCGTATCCCACATACTGGAACCGCGCCATGGGGGACAGCCTGCACATCCCTACTTTTGCGGCAGGCGCGTCCGGTCCTTATATCCCGGGCACGGCGATTAAGGGCGCACTGCGCACCGGCATGGTGTTTGCGAACTGGCGCGACGGCATGTTGCAGGACGTGCTGGGGCGAGTGCAGGGGGAGCGCGTGATGCGCCGTCCCGCGGAAATCGTGGAGGACCAGGCTTTGGGCTCCGCGGGAACCAACCGCATGCGCTTCGTGAGCGCGGGCGATTCCAACCCCATCGCCACGTCCCAGTTTAAGATCTACCTGCTGCGGACCTCGACGCTGGTGCCGCGCGGCGGGACCCTGGCGCTCGGCTGGAAGCAGAGCCCGCGCGGCGCTTCGGACGGCGCTCGTCCCGAGGACAGCACTCCGTCTTTCGCCGAGATGGCAGTTCCGGGTACGACGTTCGAGGGCGACTGGAACGAGAAGGAATTTTTCCTGCAGCCGGAAGTACGTCGTTCGGTCCGTTGGCCGGAATCGATGAACCGCGCCAGGGTTTTCGAGTCGGCCAATGTGTACGCCGCGGGCTTGCTCGCGCTGCAGCGGCAATACGCGTCGTGGGCAGGGTTGGGCCTGCTCGACAAGAACCTGGACGAACTGGAGCAGCGGCTCGCCGCGGCCCGCGAGAAGGGCACCTGCCTCTTCTCGCTCGGCTGGGGCGGAGGACTGACGGCGAAAAGCGCATGGCTGGACACCACCAACGCCGACTATCGCCAGATTCTCCAGCAGTACACGATCTACAATCGCGCCTTATCCTCGAATCTCCCGTTTCCCAAGACACGCCGCATCGTGTTCCTGAATAACCGGCCGGCCACCCTGCCGGGTTGGGTGGAACTCGAGATCGAGTAGTCCAGTTTTGTTCGAGTGGACAACTAATGGTCTTGCCGTCGTAGAATGGATACATTCGTCGGCGGCACTCCATGAGATGGCTATCGGTCTTCGGATGTATTTTTCCGCTCGCGGCGAGCGCGGCCTCCCTGGCGACTCTCGTCCATTCCACGGGGCCGGTCCGATCTGGATCCGTCGCCATCCCCAAGCTCAGCCCTTCGAGCCAATACAGCCTGCTGTACTCCCTCAGTCCGCTGCGGGACCTCGGCCCCAATGCCCGGGTGTCGCTCGAGTTGCGGCAGGGCGATGCGGTGCTCGCCTCGAAGACCCTGCACGCGGGGGACCCCGATTATTACGTCCAATTCCGCGTGCCTGCCGACGGAGTTGCGACTCTGTCGGTGCGCGCCATGGATGCGCCCGTGCAATACACGCTGCAAGTCAACCGCTGGCCTCTATCGGCGGTGGTGGCGAGCAAGCCGAATCACCGTTGGCAAGATGCGCTCTCGATTCCGCTGGGACAGACTGTCTTCGCCTCGGGGGACGACGCCGAGTACATTCCGCTGCCCGGCGTAACACGGCGTGCGATCGTCGAAGACCCGGCAGGCGTGGACTGGTACCGCTTCGAGTTCACTTCCGAGACCCCGAAGCTGGTCTTCTTCCAGATCGATCTGATGGAACGCGACCAGATCCCGTCGAACGTGGCAATCTACAGGCGGACCGGAGACAAGCTCGAGGAGTACTACGAGGGCGAGGATCCCGTGACGCTGCCGCATGAAGCCCAGGCGCTCCCCGGCAACAAATTCACCCCGCGCGTGCTGAAAGAAAAGGGCACATACTACGTGGCGGTGCGCGCCAGCCACCCGGAGTACAAGCTGCGCACCCGCGTTTACGACGTTCCTCCCTATGCCGATGCCCCCACCGCGGTCCGTACCGCGCTCGACTACATCCTCGCCGCGGGCGATTCGTGGCACGGCAATACGCCGCGCAAAGGTGGAGTAGTCGATCGTGTGTCGAGCGTTCACCAGGAAACGTCGCTGTGCGTGGGCTGCCACACGACCCACTTCCCGCTGCGCGCGCAGTTGTACGCCACGCGCAACGGATATCCAGTGGTCGAGCGCCAGCAACTGCAGTTTCTGACCGAACGCTTCTACAACAATCCCCGGCCGTTCTACGGCTATGAAGCGGAAGGCGCGGTGTGGGCAAGGGTGATCTCGGCTCCCGCGAACGTGTTGGGCCGCATGGCGCACCTGCTCGATATTTTTGAAGACCAGATTTCCGGCGAGCGCCGGCCCGCATACCACGACGGCATCACTCGGTATCTGAACCTCTATTATGCCGGCCGCGACAAACTGCCGCCCGACGAGACCAACGGTAACACCCCCCTGGTGAGCGCGCACGAGGTCGCCTGGTACGCGTGGACGGCCAATCACGATCCGCGCCTGGGCGAGTGGATTGCCAACGGGGAGGTCAAGAACACGATCGACCTTTGCTACCAGACGCTGGCACTGGCCGACATTGACCCCCAACGCTACCGCGAGCAGATCCGGAAAAACTCGGAGCGCCTCCTCTCGCTGCAGCGGCCGGATGGCCAATGGTCGGCGCGATTCGAAGCGGCCCAGCCCGAAGTGGAGTTCCAGACGGGCCATGCGCTCTGGGCGCTTCACGCCGCGGGAGTCCCGTTAACACATCCGCAGGTCGCCAAAGCCGTCGCGTACCTGTTGCGGAGGCAGCAGCAGTTTGGCGGCTGGATGGACCCGCTGCAATCGTTCGAGAATTTTCGCACGCCCTTTCGCGAGACGCAGATGGCGATCCTGGCCCTGAGCGCCTACTTTCCGCAAACTGGACGGGCGAAAGGGTGGAATTCTCCGCGGCTAGACCGCCTTTCGACCGATCCCGTCGAAATGCTGCAACAACTCGACGACGTTTGGGATGCCCCTTCGGCCGATGTCCGGAAACAGATCGCGGAGGCCGCGAAATCGCCGGATGCGCTGTTGCGTCAGGCCGCGGTGGAAGCGCTGGGGCGCCTCGGCCTGCCTCAAGACGTCTACGGTAAGCTGCTGGGCGACCCCAGCAAAATGGTGCAGCGCACAGCCGCATGGGCCATGCGTCAGGCTTATAGCCGTCACCCGGAGACGCCCGCCTCCGGCCTGACGGCAGCACTGAGTGCTGCCGACGATCGCACGCGCTGGGGCGCCACGCGGATTTTTGCCGCGCACTTCTCGACGCTGGCAAAACGGCCTGAAGTTGCCGCGGCACTCTCCCTGCTGGCCGCCGACCCTGTAGATGGTGTTCGCATGAACGCCGTCAAGGGACTGTGGCAGTTCTGGTTCTGGAGTCCCGATCCGCGGACCAGGGGACTGATCGAGGACACTCTGCTGAGCGCCATCGCCAAACCTCAATCCGAAGCTGTGGAGACCAATCTGCGCCACGGCATCTACAACCTGGCGGACGAAAATATCCGTTACCTGTACAACAACTGGATCCCGCTGATGGGACGCGAACAGGACCGGGAGCGCGCCGTTCGCGGGCGCCTTTCGCTGGAGGCGCGTCTGGCCGACAAGTTCGCGGACGTGCTGGAACACGGTCCCGATCTGCAAAAGAAGGAACTCCTGCGCGCCCTTACGGAATTGCCCCTGCGCCGCGGCGACATCTATGACTTGGACGCCGACCTGGAGAAGGAGACGCTGCCGGTGTATAACCGGATCGGGAACGACATCGAGCAGATCGCGTTCTTCGGCGAGAGTGCCGACCGTCTCGCCAAAGCGCTGCTGCCGCTGCTCGACTCTTCCGACAAGACGATGCGCCGTCTGGCGGCTGCGGCGACGTTGCTGGTGCGCGAGAACCGTTTCGCCGACGTCAACCGCCTGGCCGGTCCCATGGGCGTGCCGGTGAAGGCGCTCGCGGCCAGGCTGGAGAAAATGCCTGAAGCTGAGTTGGTTCGCCCCCCGCGTCCCGCAGTCTCAGCGCCTACGGCGGCTCGTGCCGGGGTTCCGCGGGTGCAGACGAAAGTGGACGAAGCGTTCTTCCGCGGGTATGTGGAGCCCATCCTCCAAAAACGAGGCAAGGACGGCTACGCGTGCGTTCACTGTCACGCCACCCACACGCTCTTCGACGGCACCTGGGGAACCGTGCGCAACGTGGTGGACACGGCCGACCCGGAAAACAGTCTCATGCTGCGCAAGCCCACCTCCACTTCGGAGACCGAAGGAATTGCCGGATCGACCACCCTGGCCCACGGAGGCGGTGTCCGTTTCACCAGGGACTCTCCGGAATACGCGACCATTCTGGAGTGGATCAAGGGCGCTAAGGAATAGAGCGGAACCACTCTCTCAGGGCCGCGGGCCTGCTCCCGGGAACACTTGCGCTTCGAAGGCGTACAGCCGTGCCTTGGGTTCCAGCCATGCCTTGGGCCCTGCCAGAGTCTTGCGGGCCAACGCTTCCAGAAACTTCTCGGCCGTCCAGCCGTGCTCTTCGGCAACCTGGGGCAATAACAAACCGGAGCGGCCGCCCAGCTTCAGCGACGCTCCATCGCGTCCCACGCGAAACTGCTGCGGGCCGCGAATCCGTCGAAAAGGCGTGAGCACCGAGATCTCGATATCGATGGGACCGGTCACGCCGGCTGCCGGCTGGAAGCGCGGGTCGTCCAGCGCGGCAGAAAGCGCCAATTCCCCGGCCAGGACCGCAAGCGAATCGCGGCCGCTGCAATTACCGATGCATCCCAGCAGTTCCCCGTCCCGGTGCAGGCTGACGAACATGGAGCGTCTCGCCTCCAGTGCCGGTGACCCGCCGCTGGCCGGAATCGCCTCGCGCACGCCGGACTCGCGCAAACGGCGCAGTGTCTCTTGCGCGGCGGTGAGCAGCGCGCCGCCGTCTTCGGCGCTCAACTCGAAGGCATCCCGCCGGTTGTAAGCCAGCGATGCGTAGCTCACCGAATGGAGATAGTCGCCTGTAATCTCGCCGGACGTCTGGTAGTCGAGGACGGATTGGTAGATGTTGCTGCCGCCGCCGATCATGCGGAGCGTGTCCAATAGCAGCGCGATCGGGTCGCGGCCGCAAACCGTCGCTTCGTGCTCCCGCAGCGTCTCCAAAAACAGCGACGAGTCCAGGCTGCCGGCCCCGTCGATGCAGTCGAAATCCAGTTCGCGGAGGCGGCGTCCGACGCTTCCATCAGGCGGAAAAGGTGTGTATCCGAAACTGCGGCCGTAATGCGTAAAATCGGAGGAGGCCAGGAAGACGACGCCGGGGCGCCACTCGGCCGCCAAAATCGCGGCGGCGCGCTGCCGCTCGGCGGCATCCATGTGCCCAACGTAAAGTGCCGACACGCGCGCGAACGGCGCTGCTCTTTGTAAGAACGGCAGTTGAATCTCGAAAGAGTGGTCGCACACCTGCGATTCCGCCACTCGCGGGAATTTGGCGGCGAATTCCTTGTCCAACGGCACCTCGCCGAGCGGCGTGGAAATCACGTCCACATCGGGGACGGCGATTCCGCCGAAACTTCCGCGATGCGGAAACGCCAGCACCACCACTCGCTCGGGACGCTGCTGCCGGATGGCGCGGTAGACCGCCGCGGCGACCGTGCCCGAGTATGCGGGTCCCGCGTGCGGAGCCACAAAAGCCAGCGCGTCCGGCGGTAGAAACCGACCCGTCCGCGAGTACGATTCCGTGAAACGCTCGTCCAGGAGCCGTTCCAGTTCACCGGCGTTCCGCGAATACCAGCCGCCGGCAAAGGGGGAAACATGAACTGCTTGCATGGGGTTTAACCGCAGCGGATATGAACCAGGTCGGTGGAGTCCGGGTGGTGCCCCCCGGGTTCTCTCCACACTCCGGGAATCGGCGTTTCACATTCGGGGCATTCTCCGCCGGAGCTGAGCCGGTTCCGTAGCACTCGAAAACCGCGCCGCTCGATGACGGTGGTGCCGCATGAGGGGCAGCGGGTGTTTTCCAGGCCTTCCGTCCGCCCCGGGAGATTCCCGGCATAAACGTAGCGCAGACCGGCAGCCCTTCCAATGGCGGCTGCACGGATCAAGGTTTCCGGAGGGGTATTGTCCGGTCCCAGCATTTTGTAATCCTGGTGGAAGGCGGTCACGTGCCAGGGAATATCGGAGGAAATACCGGCCAGGAATCCGGCAATCTGTTGCAGTTCCGCATCGGAATCGTTGAACCCAGGGATCACCAGCGTCACGATTTCCAACCAGAACCCGAGTTCATGGATTCGCCGGATGGAATCCAGAATCGGGGCGATGCGTCCGCCCAGTTCGTGATAGCGGCGGTCGTCGAAGCTCTTCAGGTCCACTTTGTACAAATCGACCCATGGCCGGATGTACTCCAGCACCTCCGGAGTGGCGTTGCCGTTGGACACGAAACCGGTCGTCAGTCCCGCGGCCTTGGCCTCCCGGAAGACCGCCACGGCCCACTCCGCGGTGATCAGCGGTTCGTTATAGGTGCTCACGACGCTGGACGCGCCTTGCCGCAAGGCCTCACTCACCAACTCTTTCGGACCGGCCGGAGTGGAGTCGAGCGTCGAGCGGAAATCGCGCAGCGCCTGCGAAGAGACCCAATTCTGGCAATAGCCGCAGTGGAGGTCGCAGCCTAGCATACCGAAGCTTAAAGCGCGCGTCCCGGGAAGAGCGTGGAAGAACGGCTTTTTCTCGATGGGATCGCTGTGGACGCCATTGACGTAGCCGTAGGGCGCGTACAGTTTGCCGTCCCGGTTGAAGCGAACCTTGCACACGCCCGAAAAACCCGGAGGAATCGGGCAGCGGTGACCGCACGCAAAGCACTCCACGCGATTGCGATCGAGAGTGCGATACAGTACAGCCTCGCGAGTCTGCCGGGCGAGCTGTTCCGCAAGAGTCGCCATGAACTTACGACACCGAGGTCTGAAACCATTATAGCGCCGCGGGAGACCAAGGCCGGTCCTGCGCGGGATTGTAGCACCTGGAGGAGACCGGATGCGAAAGTTCTGTCTGAACCTGGCAGTTTCCACCGTGGCGGTGTGTGCCACGGAAGGCTATCTCTACGGGTAAGCCCGGCAGCGGTGCCGGCCCGGACCCACAGTTACCGTTTCTCGGACGGCTTTCTGTACCAGTTCGCTTTCTGTACAGTTCAAGGTAGACGTCACGGCGAGGCCAAGGAGGACGTCGTCGTGCAGGTCACGTTCCGCGACATGGATGCGGGCCAACGCTTCCGCATCCGGGTAGGAAATTATCCGTCGGGCCGCCGGAGCGCAAGGCGCTGGAACCGTAAGGTCCCTACCGCACTCTCTTCATCACCTGGCGCACCGCGGATTCGACCACCGCGTCGGCCGGGGGAGTGGCGATGTCGTTGGAATAAGGTAAGACCATCATTCCCTGCGCCTGAAATCTGGCCGGTGACACGGCCCCGCCGAGCCCCAGGATCGTAACCTGCTTTCCCATCGCGATCACCTGCACGGGGTAGGAGAGCGGCGCCGCATTGCGCTGCAGCAATCCGTGCTCGGGCTGCACCATCTGGAACGCCGCGCGGATGGTTCCGCGCACCGGTTCCCCTGCGCCGCAGTGGTCGAATGCCAGCGCCGCGTCCCCTGCGAAACGAGCGATGCAGCTGCCGTCGCGCTCAGCCACCGATAGCGTCCCCAGCTGAAATCGGACCGCTGCCGGCTCCATCCGGCCGAGCGCGACTCCGATCGCGGTAACGATATCCTCCGGTTGCCCCGCCCCTTCCGGCCGGCCTCGAACCAGGACGCCCGCGCGGTCCACCTCGTATTTCTGCAGCAGGCGCGCCCCGACGAAATCGGAGACCGCTCGGGTCACCGCGAAATCGGCCTGAGCCAGCACGGCTTTGTGTCCACGGCGATCCTCGAGGACCAGAGCCTTCGCTCCGCCGAAGGCGGCGGTCCCAGCCTGATACTCCAGGTCGGCGCCGAACAGTCCGCAGGCCAGCAGCAGATCAATAACGATACAGCCAGCGAGCCTTCTCGATGACCTTGTCGGCATTGGGCAGAAAGGCGTCCTCCAGGGGCGGGCTATACGGAATGGGCGTATCTGGCGCCGTCACCCGCACGATGGGGCCGTCCAGGTACTCGAAGACGTTCTCGGTGATAGTCACGGCAAGTTCGCCGGCCATACCTCCCGTGCGTGTGTCTTCGTGCAGCAAAATCACCTTCGAGGTCTTTCTCACGCTATCGCAAACCGTCTCGCGATCGAGCGGCATCAGTGTGCGCAGATCCACCACCTCGATAGAAATGCCTTCCGGGGCAAGCTTGTCGGCGGCTTCCAAAGCGACCCACACCATCGCACCGTAGGTGATGATGCTCAGGTCGCGTCCCTCGCGAACCACCTTGGCTTTCCCGATGGGCACGGTGTACTCTTCGGCGGGCAGGTCCTCCTTGATCCGGCGATAGAGACCCTTGTGCTCGAAGTACAGCACGGGGTCGTTGTCGCGGATCGCGGATTTGATCAAGCCTTTAGCGTCGTACGCCGTGGCCGGGCAAACCACCTTTAGCCCCGGAGTCCGCACGAACCACATCTCGGGATTCTGTGAATGGAACGGCCCGCCGTGGATTCCGCCGCCCGAAGGTGACCGGATCACGATGGGGACGGGCGCATCCCAGCGATAGCGGCTCTTGGCCGCAAAATTGACAATCTGGTCGAAGCCGCAGGAGATGAAATCGGCAAACTGCATTTCGGCCACCGGCCGAAGGCCCATATACGAAGCGCCGATGGCTGCTCCGACAATGGCGGCTTCCGAGATCGGGGTATCCACCACCCGGCGTTCCCCGAACTCCTCGATGAAGCCCTCGGTCAGTTTGAAGGCGCCCCCATACACCCCGATGTCTTCGCCCAGCAGGAAGACGTTGGGATCGCGCTGCATCTCTTCCCGGAGACCTTCGCGGATGGCTTCCAAATACGTCGTGGGCATATTACTGGTCTTCGTAGACGTCATCCAGCAGCGTCGCCGGGTCGGGGTAGGGGCTCTTCTCAGCCCAGGCGACGGCCTCGTCCACTTCGGCCAAAATCTCCGCGTCGCTTTTGTCCAGTTCCGCCTGGCTGGCCCAGCCCTTTTCGAGCATCTTGGCCTGGAGCCGGGTGATGGGGTCGAGTTTGCCCCATTCTTCGAAAAGACTCTTGGGGACGTAAAACGCGCCATCGTGCGCGGAGTGCCCGGTCATCCGAAAAGTCTTGCATTCAAGCAGGTAGGGGCCGGCCCCCGACCGTGCATGAGCCAGTGCGCGCTGGGTAGCGGCGTGAACCGCCAGCACGTCGTTGCCGTCCACGATCTCAGCGGGCATGTTGTACGCCGCGCCCCGGTCGGCTACGTTGGCGCAGGCCATCTGCGCGCTGAGCGGCGTGGAGTAGGCGTATTGGTTGTTGTTGCAGATGAATACCACCGGGAGTTTCTGCACGGAAGCCAGGTTGACCCCCTCATGCCAATCGCCGCGGCTGGTGGCGCCGTCGCCGAAATAGCTGAAAGCCACGCCGTTCTTGCCCTGGTACCGCATGGCCAGCGCGGCGCCCGCGGCAACCGGAACCGTGGCCGCGAGCGCGCTGATGATGGACACCAGCTTGAGGCCGAGATCTCCCATGTGCATGTTGCCTTCGCGCCCGCGCGTGGGGCCATCCACGCGCCCCAGATACTGCGCGAAAATGCGGCGCGGTGGTATGCCGCGAATTAAAAAGGCCGCCATGTCCCGGTGCGAGGGAAACAGCATGTCATCCGGACCGGCCAGCAGGGCACTGCCCACCGGAATGGCTTCCTGGCCACGGCCGGTATAGACGCCCCCCAGAACCTTTCCCTGCCGGTACAGCTTGCGTTCAATGCGGTCCTCCATTGCACGCATCAGCGACATATAGTACAGACACCGGTGCGCCAATCCAGCCGGCGCGCCGGCGGCTTCGTCTTGGTGCGGAGTGATGGCGTGAACCGCGCTCATGAGCATCCCCTCGCCAGTCGTAAACGGACAGTGGTAGTATAACGCCTTTCGCCCCGCGGTCAGGAGAACAGCGCGTCCACCGCCAGGACCCCATCGCCGAACAGGCGCAAGGGGATTTCCTGGCCCGCACGATAGGTAATAGTGTGGCCGTCGGGAGTGGTCACCTTGACCTGGCGGCGATCGGCATCGGCCACCCAGAATTCCAGGCACCCGTGGTCCAGGCACAGCTGCTCTTTGTCGAACATTTCAGCCGCGGTGTTCGATGGCGAGAGAACCTCGATCACCAGTTCCGGAGCTCCGTGGAGGTTGTCCTCCGGATCAGACCCTTCCCAGCGCTCCTGTGAGACGAAGGCCACATCGGCAACACGGAGATCATGCTCCGGAGTCGCCCGGAATGGCAACTCGATCTCGACGATCCCTCTATCTTTGGCAGCCGCTTCCAGTAGCTTCCGCATCGTTCTTTGGACGCGTGTGTGTTTCAACTTGCGTCTGGTCACTTCTACCAATTCTCCGTGGCGCAACTCGTAGTAAACGGGCCCGCGTTCCGGCAATCGGCGAAACTCCTCCACAGTCATGAGGTGGGTTTGGGTGACGGCCATAGCAGCACGATCTCCAAACGATTATAGCGCCAGGCTTCCTGGTACAATCCGTTTTCCATGCCATGCCCTATGCCCTGACGATCGTCTGCAGCTCCCTGCTGCTCTTTCTGGTGCAGCCGATCATCGCCAAGTCGATCCTGCCCCGTTTCGGCGGGTCCGCCGGTGTGTGGGTCACCTGTATGCTCTTCTTTCAAGTGGTGCTGCTGGCCGGCTATGGCTATTCTTACTGGATCACGCGGCGGCTGGGGCGAAAGACGCAAGCGGCGGTTCACGTGGCCCTTCTACTCGCCAGCCTGACCCTTCTGCCGGTACGCCCCCGCGTCGATTGGAGCCCGGCCGGCAACCCGGTGCTGTCGATTCTCTCGCTGCTGGCGATCTCCGTAGGACTCCCTTACTTTCTGCTGACCACCACCAGTCCGCTGATGCAATCCTGGTATGCCGAAACCGACCGCGCGCACTTTCCGTATCGACTCTTCGCTGTTTCGAATGCCGGCTCTCTTGCGGCCCTGCTGGCCTATCCGGTCGCCTTCGAACCATTCCTCTCTCAGAAACAACAAATGGGTTGGTGGTCGGGCGGTTATCTGGTGTTCGCCATTCTCGCCTGCTGGTCGGCTATCCGCAAGCACGCGTCCAAGCCCGACACGGGCGAGTACGACGTCGCCCGACACCGCCCGCTGATCTGGATCGGACTGGCCGCCTGCGCCTCCACGTTGTGGCTGGCGGTTGCCAACCACCTGAGCCAGGAGGTGGCCGCCATTCCGTTCCTCTGGATCCTCCCGTTGAGTTTGTACCTACTCAGCTTCATCCTTTGTTTCGAAGGCAGCGGCTGGTACCGGCGGCCCTGGTTCCGGGTGCTGCTGCCCGCCGCCTGGATCGCCGTCTGCTACCGGCTCTCCCTGGGCGGTGCGTCCGGTGGGCTTCAGTGGGAAATCCCCATCCTGGCCGGCGCCTTGTTCGTGTGCTGCATGTTCTGTCACGGCGAACTGGCGGAAAGCAAGCCCGAGCCGCGCCACGGGCTCGCTTATTTCTACCTGATGGTAGCGCTGGGAGGCGCTCTGGGCGCGGTCTTCGTCGGCGTCGTGGCGCCCAATCTCTTCAGCACCTACCTGGAATTGCCCATCGGTATCACCGCCTGCGTCTTGCTGGCATTGCCGCTGCTCTTCGGATACACCTCGCCCAGGCGCCTGCTCCGCGTCGCCCTGATGGGCGCGCTGGCTTTTGTCGTGGCCACCCGTTTCAATTCGGGCGGGCAGGACCTGCTATTGCGCACCCGCAACTTCTACGGAGCCATCCAGGTGAGCGACAGCGGGGCCGGCGAAACTGCCGTCCGTTCGCTGTACAACGGCAGGACGTTGCACGGTGTCCAATTCCTCGATCCCGCGCGCAGCCGCCTGGCGACGGCCTTTTTCAGCGCGGAGTCCGGCGCCGGGCAGGTGCTGCAATCCCGCGTGGACTCCGGCCGCCGCGTAGGGATCATCGGACTGGGCGCCGGAACGCTGGCGTCCTACGGCCGGAGGGGAGATTCGTTCGTCTTTTTCGAAATCAACCCGGCCGTGATTCAGGTGGCATCCCGATATTTCCGTTTTCTCGCCGAATCGGAAGCGCACACGGCCGTCATGCTGAGCGACGGACGCCTGGCCATTGAGCGTGAACCCGCGCACACTTTCAACGTCATCGTGGTGGACGCCTTCTCCGACGATTCCATTCCCGTTCACCTCTTGACCCGCGAGGCATTCCAGGCCTATTTCGACCGTCTGCGTCCGGGCGGTCTGCTCGCGATCCACATCACCAACCGGTACCTGGACCTTTACCCGGTCGTGGACGCCGCCGCACACAGCCTTGGCAAGAAACTGCTGCTGATTCACAACGTTGCAGATCCAGTGCGCCAGGTCTACATGGCCGATTGGGTGGTGGTCGGGGACGATTCTCCGGCCTTCCGGCTGGCCACCGCCACGCCTCCCGAGGTTCGCCTGTGGACCGACGAGTACAGCAATCTCTTTCGTGCGCTGCGGTAATCGGTCGCGCACTCTCCGCCGGCCGCCGGCCGCGACCAGCCTTAGTCTCGCACCCCGATACCAATCACCGAGGTCGGCGGCCAGGGCAGTATGTGATCGATCTTCCGCCACAGGGGAACCATCGCGTCGAAAATCGAAAGCTGGAAACGGCTGAAACTTCGCTTTCGGAACAGACGGCCGTTAACGAACCATCCGGGATACGTGATGCGGTTGAATTCGAGGACCCGCTCCACTCGGAAACCGACTTTCTTCATTTTGGTCTCCAGTTCGTTTCGCGAGTAACGCTGGAAATGGCCCAGGACCTCGTCCAGCGTTCCATACACCCCCTGCCCTTGGGGGACCAGAACCACGGCCCTGCCGCCCGGACGCAGCGTCGAGTAGATGTTGCTCAATCCCACCAGGTCGTCCGGGATGTGCTCCACCACGTTGAGACACACTACCGAATCCATCTGCCCGCGAAAAGGGGCGAAATGTTCGGGCTCCATCAGGTCGCAAATCGCGGTCTCCAGATTCGGCCGGTGCTGAAGCCGGAATCGCAGCCGCGAAAGGTGCTCCTCATCGATATCCGTCGCAATGTAACGCCTTCGCCGCGGCGAAAGCAGGCGCGATAAATTGCCCATTCCCGCACCAAGTTCCAGCACGCTCTCACCCAGGTATGGCGAGACCACGTCGGCCATCCACCGGTTGAATCGGTTGGCGTTCGAGAGCACGTGCAGGATGGCCGGTCCCTCGTCCTTATAGATGTCGCTCGAGAGCCACGTGCGGAGCAGCACTCCCACCGCGGCGACGGCGTCGCCGAAGCCGATCTTTTTGCCTTCCTCGTACGTTCGGCCGTGGTAGGTGATGGGCACTTCGTAGATGCGCGCCTGCCGCTTGGCGAGCTTGACGGTAACTTCCGGTTCGATTCCAAAGCGGTTGCTGTGAATCGGGATACTTTGGATCAACGGAGTGCGAAAAACTTTATAGCAAGTCTCGATGTCCGTAAGATTGAGATCGGCAAAAATATTGCAAATGGTGGTGAGGAGATTGTTCGCCATGGCGTGCCAGAAGTAGAGCACGCGGCGCTCGCCCGCCACGACAAAGCGCGATCCGTAAACCACGTCGGCGTCACCCGCCAGCAGAGGCGCTAAAAGCTTGCGATATTCCCGCGGATCGTACTCCAGGTCGCCATCCTGGATGATTGTGAACTCGCCTCGCGCCTGTTCGAGGGCCGTGCGAACGGCGGCTCCCTTTCCCTGATTGCGGTCGTGGCGCAGCAGCCGAACGGGTGCGCCGGGATGCTCGCGAATGTAGGCTTGAATCGCCTCCGGCGTCCCATCGGTGGAGGCATCGTCCACCACGATCAGTTCGCGGTCCTCTGTGTGTTCCGTCGTCGGAAGCGGCGCGGCGAGAACGCGGTCGAGTACCGCGCTGATGAATTCCTCCTCGTTGAAAACCGGGATCAGGATCGAAAGCAGAGGCAAGTATCCAGGATACAGTAGCCTGGATCGTTTTTCCCCTCTGGATGGTGGGTTTCCCGGCAGAGCACGGTTAGTAATGCTGAACCTACGAAGTGGTCTACAGCCCCATAAACTCCCCGCCCGGTTCGGCTGCTTTTCGTGGAGTTCCGCAACGGACCTCTATGCTATTCTTCTCCATCATGGAAAGCATCTTTCGCCCTCATTTGCTCCAGAACAAAGTTGCGGTAGTCACAGGCGGAAGCAGCGGCATCGGGCTGCGCATGGCCGAGCGATTCGCCGAGCACGGCGCCGCGGTAGTGCTGGTTGGACGCAAGCAGGAGAAGTTGGACGCGGCGGCCGCCGGTATTCGCGCTGCCGGCGGAACGGTCGAGACGGCCAGCCTCGACGTCCGCGAATACGCTGAACTCGAGAAAGCTTTTCAGAAGACTCGCGACAGCCTCGGCGAGATCGATATCCTGCTGTGTGGGGCCGCCGGGAACTTTCCGGCGCCGGTTGCCGGCATGTCGGCGAACGGATTCAAGGCCGTCATCGATATCGACCTGCTCGGGACCTATAATACATGCCGTGCGGCTTACGCTTTCCTGCGTAAGCCGGGCGCGTCTATCATCAGCATCTCCGCCAACCACGCCACCATACCACTGGCCTGGCAGGCGCACGTGTGCGCTGCGAAGGCCGGGGTGGAACTGCTCACGAAAACGTTGGCACTCGAGTGGGGCAGAGAAGGAATCCGCGCGAACTGCATCACGCCCGGTCCGACCGACGATACCGAAGGTATGCGGCGGCTTGCTCCCACCGAGGAGGCGCGGCGCGCGGTCGAACGCAACATACCGCTGCGGCGGTATGGCACCAAGGACGAACTGGCCGACCTGGCCCTCTTCCTCTCTTCCGCCGCGGCGTCCTTTATTACAGGCGCCGTGTACCTCTGTGACGGCGGTCAGTCCCTGTGCCGCAGCGGCATTTCCGGTCCGGGCAGCCCGGCGTAAGACTCGCGCCGTCAAGCGCAATACCCGCCGAGGCGTACAGCACTATGGACGAACCGGCCGACCTGGCCCTGTTCCTCTCTCTCTTCCGGTGTGGCGTCCTTGAGGTGCGGCGTGCCCCTGCCACGGCGGTCCGTCGCCGAGCCGCACCAGCATTCCGGCAGGGTAGCCCGCGTAACATTCGCGCCTCTAAGCCGAACACCCCGGCGCCGTGTACCTCTGCGACCGCGGTCAGTCGCTGTGCCGCAGCGGCATTTCCGGCCTCGGAACCCCTGCGTAAGGCTGGCGCGGAATGGGAATATCGGTTTCCCAGACGATGGGCTTGTTGCGATTATTCCAATCGTCTACCAGCGCCTGGTAGCGGGCCTCGAGAACCGAACGTTTGATCTTCAGCGTCGGCGTCATGAGACCGTTCCCGATCGTCCAGGGACCGTCGGCAATGGCCAGGAACTTCACTCGCTCGTGAGGGTCGAGTTCCGCGTTGACATTCGCCATCTGGCTGCTCAACGACTCCTCTAGCGCAGCCTTCGCCTGGGGATCCGCGCAGCGCTTACGTGTATCGTCATTCAGCAGGATGACGGCGAAGGGGCTCGGCAGCCCCGCGCCCATCAGGCAGCCTGCCTCGACCGCCGGATGCGCCATCAGCATGCTCTCGATTGGAGCGGGCGCGACATACTTGCCCTTGCTGGTCTTGAACTGCTCCTTCACGCGGCCGATGATGCGGAGTTGGCCATCGGGCGCGATCTCCGCAAGGTCTCCTGTTCGGAAAAATCCGTCTTCGGTAAACGAATTCCTGGTGTTCTGCGGATCCTTGTAATAACCCAGCATGTTCATGGGGCTGCGAAGCAGTAGCTCGTTGTTCTCCCCAAGCCTCATTTCCACGCCCTCGATGGCACGGCCGACGTAACCCGCACGAACCGTTCCGGGTGCCGGCAGGTTCGTGATCGAGGTTTCGGTCATGCCGTACCCCTCGGAAAGGTTGAGCCCGAGATTTCGGTACCAGAGCAGAATCTCAGGCGGCAGGGGCGCCGCTCCGCACGCTGCATAGTGCACGCTTGTCAGCCCCAGCCCGCGCAGGACCTTTCGCTTGACGATTCTGTTGACCAGCGGGATGCGCAGCATCCGGTCCAGCTTGTGCTTGGGCATCTTGGCAAATACGCCCTGTTGGAACTTCAACAGCAGCCGCGGAACCGAGAGGAAAATCGTGGGCTGCGCCCGCTGCAGGTCCGTGAGAAAGGTCTCCAGCCCTTCGGTGAAGAAGATGTGCGCCCCCAGCCACACAAACAGGAACTCTGTGCCAATCCGCTCCACGATGTGCGCCAGCGGCAGGTACGACAGAATCCTCTGCTCCGGCTTCATGCCGAGCATTTCGGAAACTACTTTGACGTTGTAGGCGAACGCTGTGAAGTGATGCATCACGCCTTTGGGCGTGCCGGTGGTGCCCGAGGTGTAGATGATCGTCGCCAGGTCGTTGGCAGGCCGCACGGGTGAATCCGCTATAGGTTGGTGGCTCGCCACCAGCGCTTCCCAATCCACGTAGTCGCCGGTCGGCTCGTTGGGGAAACGGATCGTGAGCACGCCGCGCGGGATGCCGTTCGCCGCCGCCTCACTCTCGTCTGTGGACCCGATAAAGCAGGCTTGCGCCCCGCTGTGTTCCAGAATCTGCCGGATCGACCCTGCTTTCAGCGAGGGATAAATGGGGACCGAGACGTGTCCGGCCATCCAGATGGCCAAATCGGCCATGATCCACCAGGCGCAGTTCTTAGAAAGAATCGCAATTCGGGTACCGGGCTCCCAATTCTGCGCCTTCAGGTAAGTTGCCATGCGGCGAGCTTCGCCAACAGCCTGCGACCACGTCCAGTCGCGTACCTGACCGCCGCCAAACGGCTGCGTCAGGAAGATGGCATCGGCACGCTCCCGCTCCCATCGATAAACACACTGCAGCGGTAAGTCGTATTCACTCAAAGCGCGCATCATCGTATCTCCGACTTGCGCGGGCAAGAACCGCCCAGGGCTAGACGCCCTTGGCCTTCCGCACGGCTGCGGTCAGTGCGGGTACGATCTCAAACAAGTCGCCGACAATGCCGTAGTCGGCCACCTCAAAAATCGGGGCGTTCTCGTCCTTGTTGATTGCAATTACTGCCTTCGAACCCTTCATTCCGACCAGGTGCTGGATTGCGCCGGATATCCCCACGGCGATGTACAGCTTGGGCGACACCGTCTGGCCGGAACTTCCCACCTGCCGCTCCATAGGCAGCCATCCGTTGTCGCAGATGGGCCGCGAGGCCGCCAGTTCGGCGCCCAGCGCCTTGGCAAACTCCTCGACAATCGGCAGGTTGTCCTTCTCTTTGATACCTCGTCCCACGGATACAATCAGCGGGGCCGATCCCAGATCAACCGTGTTCTCCGACATCCGGAACGGTTCCTCCGGTTGGCTGCGGATCTGCGAACGGTCGAGTTGCGGTACGAAGTCCTCGACCTCGCAAGCTCCCGATGAAAGCTGGTCCGCGCGGAATGCTCCCGCCTGAATCGACACGAAGCACGGGCCATCGCCTATGTGGCGATAATCGGCGTTCAGCTTGCCTTGCAGCAGTTGCCTCACGAACACGGGCTTGCCGCCTGCAGCATTGTCGATTTTCACACCATCGTCGATTTTCACACCCTCGTCGATTTGTACATCAATGACGTCGGCAATCAGTGTCTGGCCGAAGCGGGCCGCCAGGCGCGGCGCAAAATCCCGCACCTGATAAGTGTGGGGAAAAACAACGTACGCGGGATCCAACTTAGTGATGACCTGCTGCAGCGCGGCCGTAAAGCCATCGCTGGTGTATCGCTGGAGTAGCTCGTGTCGCACGGCATATCCGCGCGCCAACCGCTGCCGCGCCAGGTCCGCTTTCAATTCGTCCAACCCTTCGCCGGCCACAGCCGCGAAAAGAGGCTCGCCGGTTTGGTTCGCGAGTCCCTGTCCGGCGGCCAAAGCTTCCCAGGACATCCGGCTCCACGAAGCCCGTCCTTCGCGCGGCCGCTGCTCCAGAATTACGAGTACGCCGTTCATAGGACCCTCAGGTCGAACTGCAGCACTTGCGCCATCTTGGCCGCCGCCTCATTAGGCGTGCCGGTGAGGATCTGCGTTTCCTTCTTTCGATTCGGCAGGTACACCCGCTCCAGCGAGACGGAGGCCCCGCCCGGGTGCGGAATCTCGCTTGCGGCCAGCCTCCGGATTTCCTTGGTCTTGGCCTTCTTGATTCCCATCAGCGTGGCGTACCGCAACTTGCTGATGCCCGACTGGATGGTGAGCAGTGCAGGCAGCGGAAGCCGGACCCATTGGAACCATCCATCCTCCAGCTCGCGCTTCACCCGAATCGAGCCGTCCTGCACTTCCACCTCCATGATGATAGTGGCGTGCGGGATGTCGAGCGTTTCAGCCATCACCACTCCGGTCTGCCCGAGACCTAGATCGTCGGACTGCAGACCGGTCAGGATGAGGTCCGCCTTCTCCGCTTTCACCGCCGACGCCAACATGCGCGCTACCGTGAGCGTGTCGAACGCCGCGAGATCGTCGCACTCGATATGGATTGCTCGATCGGCGCCTTTCGCCAGCGCCTCGCGGATGGTTTGGGCGGCGCGGGACGGGCCGGCACAAAGGACCACTACCTCGCCGCCGTGCTTTTCCTTGAGCAGCAGCGCCGCTTCCAGTGCGTAGGCGTCGGGCTCGTTGATTTCGAAGTTGAGATCCTGCTCGTCGATCCACCGGCTCGCCGTATCGATACGCACATTCGAATCGCGGGCCGGCACTTGCTTGATGGCTACTATGATCTTCATTGCGGTTGGCGCGGGCCTCAGGCCCGTGCGGGTGCGCCGGAATGGGCCTTGCGTTTTTTACTTACCCGTGGGTAAGATATCAGGTGCGCGCTCGCGTGTCAACCGCCAAGCCGCCCTCCGTCATGAAAGACGCCGCTTCGACATCGCACTGGAAAGCATTCGCCAGCCGTCGCCGCGATCCCGCTACCAAGCGCGAAGCAGTGTTGCAAACCGCCGCACAATTATTCCTCGAAAAAAGCTACGGCCGTACTTCATTGAACGATGTCGCGGAGCGTCTGAATATCACCAAGCCCGCTCTGTACCACTATTTTCGCAACAAGGAGGAGATTCTCCTCGAATGTTACCGCGAGGGCACGGGCCTGATTGCGGAAATACTCAACGACATCGCGACCCACTGTGGCACCGGCTTGGAAAAAGTCGAGGCATTTATCTACGCGTACGCCAACGTGATGACAATCAACTTCGGACGCTGCGTAATGCGGCTCGATGAGGGCGATCTGTCGAGCGACGCGCTGGCCGAAGTACGCTCCTACAAGAGGAAGATCGATCGCCGCCTGCGGTCGTTCATCACCGAAGGTATCGCCGACGGGTCGATCACACCGTGCGACCCCAAGATTGCTGCATTTTCCATCGCCGGTGCTGTGAACTGGATTTGCCAGTGGTATGAACCGGAGGGTGCGCTCTCCGCCGAAGAAATCGCCTCCCAGTTTGCCCGCACCTTGACCCAGGGATTGGTCGCACGAGGAGAACCGCGAACACCTCGAAACGGTGGCCGCGCACTTCCCCATCAGGAGAAATCGAAATGACCGCCGAAAGTGTTCTGAAGCCGGTTGATGCCGGTGCGTCCTCGCCCGCCAAGGGCTCGCTTCTCATTCGCAAAGCCGCCGTGCTGGGCGCCGGGACCATGGGCTCGCGCATCGCCGCGCACCTGGCCAATGCCGGAGTGCCCGTGGTGCTGTTGGATATTCCAGCACCCTCCGGACCGCGCAGCGCCATTGCGGTCCAAGCTCTCGAAGCCCTCAAGAAGAGCAAGCCCGCGGCCTTCTACGACCCCTCGAGCGCGGCCCACATCTCCACCGGCAACTTCGATGACGACCTGGCGTTGCTCCGCGACTGCGACTGGGTGCTGGAGGCGGTCACCGAAAACCTGGCCATCAAGCAGTCGCTGCTGGAGAAGATCGCCCCCCACCTGAAGCCCGGCGCCATCGTCACCACCAACACCAGCGGCATCCCCGTGGGATCGATTGCCGCCAAAATGCCTGAGGAAATCCGGCGGCGCTGTTTTGGCGTCCACTTCTTCAACCCCCCACGCTACATGCGGCTCGCCGAGATCATTCCCGGACCCGAGACCGATCCCGCGGCCATCGACGCCATTGCGCATTTCACCGACCTGCGTCTGGGCAAGGAGGTAGTCTTCGCCCGCGACACGCCGAACTTCATCGCCAACCGCATCGGCGTCTACATCATGCTCGAAGCGGTGCGTCTGATGCAGTCTGAAGACCTCTCGATCGAAGAGGTCGATGCGCTCACCGGTACCGCGATCGGCTGGCCGCGCACCGGCACCTTCCGCCTGGCGGACCTGGTGGGAATCGACGTGCTCGTGCACGTGGCCCGCAATTTCCCGCGCTCCCAAGCCGGCGCGAACGAGCAGATGGCCATCCCGGATTTCGTCCAGGCGATGATCGAGCGGCGCTGGCTCGGGGATAAAACCAAACAGGGCTTCTATAAGAAGGAGCGCGACAGCGCCGGTAAGGAACTCCGACTGGCGCTCGACTGGAAGACCCTGGAGTACAAACCGGCCGAGCGCGTAAAGCTGCCCACGCTCGAGATGGCGAAGAACGCCGAACGATTGTCCGAGCGCATCTCACAACTGCTCACGGGCGACGTGCGCAAGGACAAGGCCGCGCGTTTCCACTGGCTCCTGTTGAGCGGTCTGTGGAATTATGCGGCGGACTGCCTGCCCGAGATCGCCGACGAGCCGGCCAGCGTGGACCGTGCCATGCGCGCCGGATTCAATTGGGAGATGGGCCCGTTCGAACTATGGGATGCGGCAGGCGTGCCCCAGACCGTCGAGCGCATGAAGGCTGCCGGCGAACCGGTCAGAGCGTCTGTCGAAAAACTGCTGGCCGCGGGTGGCACGTCCTGGTACCGCGACCACGGCCGCGAATGCTTCAATGTGGTTACCGGGAGCTACGAACCCGTCCTGAAGGCGGAAGGCATCGCGCGCGTGTCCGACTTCAAGGCTTCTCACGGCGTGGTGCGCAAGAACCCCGGCGCCTCGCTGGTGGATCTCGGCGACGGCGTCGCGTGCCTGGAACTCCACTCCAAGAAGAACGCCATCGGCGAAGACATCGTCCGCATGGTGACCGAAACGCTGCGGCCCGATAGCGATGCCGTGCGCAACTTCTCGGCCTTCGTAATCACCGGCGACACCGACAACTTCTCGGTGGGCGCCAACCTGATGCAGTTGCTCCTGAGCATCCAGGAAGGCGAATGGGACGACGTGGATTTCGCGATTCGCGCCTTCCAGAAAATGACCGCATCCATCAAGTTCTGCCCGCGGCCAGTGGTGGCGGCGCCCTACGGCTTCTGCTTCGGCGGAGGCGCGGAAATAGCGCTGCATTGCGCCCGCCGCCAGGTGCATGCCGAACTGTACATGGGGCTGGTCGAGACCGGGGTCGGCCTGCTGCCCGGCGGCGGCGGCTGCAAAGAAATGACTCTCCACGCCATCGATGCCGCGGCGATGGTGCGCGAGGGCGGACGCAGCGAATCCGTCGAGTTGCTGGAAGCCCTGCGGCGTAACTTCGAAACCGTCGCCATGGCCAAGGTTTCCACTTCGGCAGCCGAGGCCCGCAAGCTGGGCTTCCTCTCGCCACCCGATTGCGTGACCATGAATCGCGAAAGGCTGTTGATCGACGCCAAGGACGTCGCCCGCGATATCGCCCTCGCCGGATACGCTCCGCCCATCCCCCGCACCGACATCCCGGCGCCCGGGCAGAATCTGCTGGCCACCCTGAAGCTCGGAGTCCACATGATGCGCGAAGGCGACTACATCAGCGATCACGACGTGAAGGTGGCGAACTGGGTCGCCTACGTTCTCTGCGGAGGCGACGTAACCCCAGGAACACCCGTGAGCGAACAGTATCTGCTGGACCTGGAACGAGAGGCCTTCCTGTCGCTCTGCGGAGAAAAGAAAACGCAAGAACGTATAGCCTTCACGCTGAAGAGCGGGAAGCCGTTACGAAACTAAATTCTCTTACCACCGATGAACACAGATGCACACAGATGAACGCGACAACAAACAGATTTTATCCGTGTTCATCGGTGTTCATCCGTGGTAAACGTTTTTTGGGTTTTTATTGAGGAGATTCCAGATGAGAGACGCAGTCATCGTGAGCGCGGTCCGAACCCCTGTAGGAAAAGCGCCTAAGGGCACTTTGCGCGCCACGCGCCCGGACGACTTGGGCGCCATCGCCATCCAGGGCGCGCTCGCCCGCGTGCCGGCGCTCGACAAGAGGGAAGTCGAAGACGTGATCATCGGGTGCGCCATGCCGGAGGCCGAGCAGGGAATGAACATGGCGCGCATCGCCTCCCTGCGCGCGGGTGTGCCCATCGAATCCGCGGCCATGACCGTCAACCGCTATTGCGCTTCCGGCCTGCAATCCATCGCGCTCGCCAGCGAGCGCATCCGCGGCGGCGGCGCCGATGTCATCGTGGCGGGCGGCGCCGAGTCCATGTCCTGTGTGCCCATGGGCGGCAACAAGATATCCATTAATCCGTGGCTCTTCGAGCACTACCCGGACTCCTACATGTCCATGGGCCTGACCGCCGAACGCGTCGCGAAGCACTACGGCATCAGCCGCGAGCAGGCCGACCAGTTCGCGCTCGAAAGCCACCAGAAGGCCCTGGCAGCCCAAGCCGCCGGCAAATTCGACCAGGAGATCGTACCCGTCCCCGTCACCTTCATTGCGCCGGACGCCAAGTCCAAACCCAGGAAAACGGAAATTCTTTTCCAGGCCGACGAGGGTCCCCGCGCCGACACTTCCCTCGAGGCGTTGGCCAAGCTCCGGTCCGTATTCCACGCCAAAGGCTGCGTAACCGCGGGCAACTCGTCGCAGACCTCCGATGGCGCGGCCGCAGCCGTGGTGATGTCGGACGAACGCGCGAAGGCGCTTGGGCTCAAGCCGCTGGTTCGGCTGGCCGCCTACGCCTACGCCGGTTGCCTGCCCGAGGAGATGGGGGTTGGGCCCGTCTACGCCATACCAAAGGCCCTCAAGCTGGCGGGATTGACCCTGGATCAAATCGATGTGATCGAACTCAACGAGGCATTCGCCGCACAGTCCCTTGCCGTCATCAAGGTGCTCGGACTCGACATGGCGAAGGTAAACGTCAACGGAGGCGCTATCGCCCTGGGCCATCCCTTGGGCTGCACTGGCGCCAAGCTCACCGCCAGCCTGGTGCAGGAGATGAAGCGGCGCGGCGCCAGATACGGACTGGTGACCATGTGCGTGGGCGGCGGCATGGGTGCTGCCGGAATTTTCGAGAATCTGAATTAGAGGGTGAACACAATGGCGACGACCAAAACACAAGCAACCGCGATGCGCGTAAAAGGCGGCAGCTTTCTGACCGAAGAACGCCGTCCGCAAGACATCTTTACCATGGAGGACTTCACCGACGAACACCGGCAAATCGCCAAGACCGCCGCTGAGTTCACCACCAACGAAGTCCTCCCCATGGCCGTGGAAATCGAGGCCAAGAACTTCGAAGTCACCAAGAACCTCCTGCGAAAAGCCGGCGAACTCGGCCTCATGTCGGTGGATATCCCCGAGGCTTACGGCGGACTCGAAATGGACAAGGTGACCTCCGCCATTGTCGCCGAGTCCATCAGTAAACTCGGCAGCTTCTCCGTGGCTTTCAGCGCCCACGTGGGCATCGGCACCCTGCCGATCGTCTGGTACGGCACCGAGGCGCAGAAGCAGAAGTACCTGCCTAAGTTGTCCACCGGCGAATGGATCGGCGCCTACGCCTTGTCCGAATCGTCATCCGCCTCCGATGCCATGAACTGCCGCACCCGCGCCGTGCTGTCCGGCGACGGTAAACATTGGGTCCTGAACGGCGAGAAAATGTGGATCTCGAACAGCGGCTTTGCCGACCTGTTCACCGTCTTCGCCAAAGTCAACGGCGAGAAATTTTCCGCCTTCCTCATCGAACGCAATACTCCGGGGTTCTCCGTCGGACCCGAAGAGCACAAACTCGGCATCCGCGGCTCTTCCACCTGCCCGCTCATTCTGGCCGACTGCCAGGTGCCCGTGGAGAATCTGCTCGGCGAAGTGGGCAAAGGCCACCACATCGCCTTCAACATCCTGAATATCGGCCGCTTCAAACTGGGCGCCGCGTGCGTCGGCGGAGCGCGCAACGGCTTGCAGGAAGCCATCCAGTACTCCAAGGAGCGCAAGGCATTTGGCAAAACGATTTCCGAGTTCGGCCTCATCCAGGAAAAGCTGGCCGAAAGCGCGGCCGGCATCTACGTCGGCGAATCGCTGGTCTACCGCACCATCGGCATGATCGACGCGGCTCTCGCGGATGTGGACACCAGCGCCCCGGGCGCCTCCCGCGAGATCCAGAAGCGCATCGAAGAATACGCCGTCGAATGCTCCATCCTCAAAGTCTGGGGATCGGAGATGCTCGACATGGTGGTCGACCACGTCGTTCAGGTCTTCGCCGGGTATGGCTACGTTGAGGAATACCCTGCCGAGCGCGCCTACCGCGATTCCCGCATCAACCGCATCTTTGAAGGCACCAACGAGATCAACCGCCTGATCATCACCGGGTGGTTGATGAAACGTGCGGTCGCCGGCCAGTTGCCGCTGCTCGCCGCCATCAAGCAACTTATGGACGAAGTCATGTCCGGACCCACCGCCGGCGAAGATTACGAAGGCCCGCTAGCCGCCGAACACAAGTTGCTCGCCAATTGCAAGAAACTCTCGCTGTTCGCCGCCGGCGCGGCATCGCAGAAATACATGCAGGGGCTCGCCGATCAGCAGGAAGTCATGGGCGCCCTGGCCGACTGCATCATCGAGGTCTTCGCCATGGAGTCCGCCATTCTGCGGGCCGAAAAACTGCTTGCCGCCCGCGGAGAGGCAGGCGCCAAACAGGCCATCGCCCTGACCCAGTACTACACGGCCAAGGCCGCGCAGACCGTAGAGGCCTCCGCGCGCAAGGTAATCGCCACCGTCGCCGAAGGCGACATGCTGCGAACCCAGATGGCCATTCTGCGGAGGCTGTCCAAGTATGAACCCGCCGATAGCATCGCTCTCGGCCGGCAGATTGCCCGCCACGTTCTGGCCGCCGGAAAGTACAGTTTGTAATCGCGGGTAGGTGCGGGATAGGGCGGCCTCTCGGGCTGCCCTACCCTGGCTGGTTCCTTTGAATCGTCCTGCGAAGTTCGTTTTTCCTTACCCACGCCGGCTTTCGAGTTTCGCCCGCCAGGGAAACCGCCCCGAGTAGCGCAAGGAAAGCCACGTATTTCATAGCCCTAGTATCCCAGGCCTTCTTGTCGCCGCAAACCGCACGGACTCCCACCTAAACCGCCCGCCACTCAACGAGGCAGCGGCGGCATATCCGACTTGCTGAACCGCGGCATCATCTGGTCGCGATTGGCCACGTGCCACACCGCCGCCGCCACAATCGTCGCTGCCTTCTGCACATCGTCGGGGATGATGCGCTCGTAAGTGTCCAGGTTGGTGTGGTGCGTCATGCTGTTGTATTCGATCGGATCCTGCGACATCCCCACACCTGGCAGCCCCGCATGGTTGAATGACGTGCTGTCCGTACCGCCCGTTTGGCGGCTGTTGGTATTGCTCACACCCGCCACGCCCCACTCGGCAAATTGCATCATCACCGGGCGAAGCACCGCGGCGGCTTCCGGCGGGCCGAAAACTCCCGCGCCGCGAATACGGCCCGTGCCGGTGTCCACGTTGAAATAACAATCCAGCTTGGCAAATTCTGGCTTGGGATCTTCGACCGTGCCGAAATGCTGCTTCACGTAGGCCAGCGAGCCCAGCAGTCCTTCCTCTTCGCCCGACCACAGCGCCACCCGGATCGTCCGGCGCGGCTTCAACCCCAATGCCTGGATCAGCCGCGCGGCTTCCATCATGATCGACGACCCGATGGCGTTGTCGGTGGCGCCCGTGGCCGAGTGCCACGAATCCAGGTGCCCTCCGAGCATCACGATCTCGTCGGCCTTGTCCGTGCCCGGAATCTCGGCCACCGCGTTATAGCTCGTCTTGCCCTCCGGGTAAACGTGGTTCACGATATTGAATTCCAGTTTGACGTCCTCGCCGTCACCCATCAACCGCTCGATGCGGCCGTAGTCGTCGTTGCGCAGGATCACCGTAGGCACGGTCTTCGACGGATCGTAGGCCCGATGCTGCTGCGCCACAATGATGCCTTCTCCGCGAGCGGCGTCGTTGACCCGCATCACCGCACCGCCGGCCAGCAGCATCGCGTCTAGCTTTTCACCCACCTGCGCCGCGGTCAGGCGATTCGGATCGGGTGTGCCCCGGCCGCCCGGCCCGCCACGCCCTCCGCGTCCGCCCCGGCCTCCGCCATTGCCCTCGTACTGTGCCCTCACCTGGTCGTCAGGCCGGCGCTTCGCGGGCGGGTTGAAATTGACCGGAATCACCGCCGCCTTACCAATCAGAACGATCTTTCCCCGCACTTTCGACTGGTTGGCCGCAACCCACTGCTCCATCTCGTCCTTCGTGGGACCCAGGCGTACCGGTGCGCCCCCGCGCCCGCCGAATCCTCCGCCGCCCGCAGCGGCGTCCGTAGTCGTCGCGGGCGGCAGCGGCCCCTGGGGCGGCTCCAGTTCGATGGCCGAGGCGGTCACCGTCCCGTTGGTGGACGGGGTCCACGCCAGCACTTCGAACTTCAGGTTTTCGTGTACCGGCGCCACGATGTAGCCGGCCGCGCGCTCGTTGAGCCAGCCCGAATGACCGAATTCCCACGGCTCCAAATGCCCGTTCTTGAAGCCCCACCTGGTCATCTCCGCCACCGCCCACTTGGCTGCTGCTTCGTGATTCGGCGTTCCCGTGACGCGAGGGCCGTACCGGTCGGTCAACATGTGCAGGGTGTGCATGATCTGCGAATGTTCCGACTCCTCACTGCGTATTCGGGCGGCAGTTGCTTCGTCCGTTTTCTCCTGCGCCAGAATGAGACACGTCACCGTCAGTGCCAACAGCAGCTTCTTCATAATGGATCAGAATAGCCTAAACGGCGGCGCCTTGCGGCCGCTTCACCTCGATACCCGCCATGCCCTCGATGAACGTGGCAATGGCCGAATGATCCAGGTCGCCCTTGCCCTCATTCATGAGCGCCATGATCATGCCCTGCACCGCGCTGGTCAGCGGCAGCGCCACCTTCATCGACTCGGCGGCGAGCAGCGCATTGCGCAGATCCTTCTGGTGGAGCCGAATGCGGAAGCCCGGCTTGAAATTGCGGCCGATCACCATCGGCGCTTTGGCATTCAGCACCGTGCTGCCGGCCAGTCCGCCCTTGACGGCGTTGAAGACCACCTCCGGGTCGAGCCCCGCCTTCGTCGCCAGCACCAAAGCCTCGCCCATGGCCGCGATGTTGCACGCCACCATGATCTGGTTGGCGAGTTTGGTGACATTGCCCGCGCCCACCGCGCCGGTGAGCGTGACGCTCGAACCCATCTTCTGGAAGATCGGAAGCAGCTTCTGGAATACCGCTTCGTCTCCGCCCACCATGATGGCCAGAGTGCCGTCGATCGCCTTGGGCTCGCCGCCGCTGACCGGGGCATCCAAGAATTCAATATTCTTCGCGGCGCAAGCCGCGCCAACCTTCTGCGCGACGAGCGGCGAAATCGAACTCATGTCGGCCACGCTGGTGCCCGGCCTGGCACCCTCCAACACCCCCGAGGGACCCAGGATCGCCTGCTCCACTTCTGGCCCGTCCGGCAGCATGGTGATGACGATCTCGGATCGGGCGGCTACGTCGCTGCACGAAGCGCCGCGCGCGGCGCCCGCGGCCACCACGCGGTCCAGTAGTTCGGGCACGATGTCGAAGACCACCAACGAGTGGCCCGCCTTCAGAAGATTCTTGGCCATCGCGTTGCCCATGATGCCCAAGCCGATGAATCCGATATTCGACAATTTAAAACTCCTTTCGCTCGCGTTTTTTCCGGAATTCGATTGAGTTCCCGGTAGCCATACAGTAGCTTGCGGCAGCCGGCAGAGGCAACCGGCCAGGTGGCTCCTAAATCCGCACCGTAATGCCCCACGGCATACCCCCGGTCCAAACCACGCGCTGAGGCGTTGGAATTCGGAGACCTGCACCTGGAAGTTCGGGCCGGATGATTTCGGGTGTACCGTCAGACCTTCGCCTGCAGCGACCCTGCCATCCATTTCTGTGTGGTTCCGGCACGTCAACGAACCCGGAACTGCGCCGGCCAACAGCTTCCTGCCTCAGGCCAACATCGCTGGAGACTCGGCTTAAGGCCTGCCGAGTTTCGTCACATCTTCCCGCTCCACCCCGCTCTCGCCCGAGTCTCGCGCCGCCAGCCCGGATTCGTCAACTCCCGCACGTTTGGCGTGCGCTTCCACTGGCACGGCGCTAGCGATTCAGCCCATCTTAGTTCAATATGCCGAGCTGTCTCAGCGCCGCACGCCGGCCCGCTACGCTTGCTGGGCCTTCCGTCCGCCCGCCCGCAAGAGGTCGTCGAATGCCGCCCGCAGTGCGCCCGCCGGATCCCCAGGCTCGCTCATCACGCGCCAGGCGACATGCCCGTCGGGCCTGACCAGCACCGCTCCGCCGGCTTGTGCGGCAGCCCCCCGGATCGTATCTTCCGCCTGCAGTTGATGCACCGTCAGCGGCAGGGAGCGGGCGATCTCCCTACCCGCATCCGCGATCCCTTTCGCCTCCGAGCCCGCTAGCAGCGTGAAGTGCGTGTCGAACAGATCCAGCGTGGAGATCCTGCCTTCGCCCGTGTCGAGCCACCCATGTGGATAACGGCTCCCGGGCCGGTCCGACGGATCGTAGTGACGCCCTCCCCATGGCACAGCCGGCGAACCGTCCGCCAGAAGCGCGCCCTGCTCGTACGAAAACCCGAGATCCTGGCCGTCCGGCTGAAGGTGATTCTGTTGGTCCGCCAGCGCGTTCTCCAACTGCTGCAGGTCTCCCGAAGCGACCGCCTCGGCGATGGTCCCGAAGCGCCGCGCATTCACCAGGCTCCAGGCGATATTCGCCTGGGCCACCGGGTACCGCTCGTGGTGATACGTCGCCAGCAGCGACTCCGAGGCTTCGCCCCTCAAAACCATCGCCAGCTTCCATGCCAGGTTGTGCACATCCTGGATTCCGCTGTTCATCCCGAACCCGCCCGTCGGTGGCAGCCGGTGAGCTGCATCGCCCGCCAGGAAAACTCGCCCCACGCGGAATTCGCGTGCCACCTTCGCGCCCATCCCCCAAATCATCGTGTCCAGAATCTCCACCGGCTGTTCGCGACGCCCGATGAGGCGCCGGACCATCTCCACCGACTGCTCCTCCGGCGGCAGTGACGGACGCGCCGCTTCTCCCCCATCCAGCCGATGGATCGTGATCCAGCGGTCCGTGCCATTCACAGAAAACAGTCCGCCGGTCGACTGGGCGCCTTCAAACGTAAAATACGCGGCCGCCGGACGATGCGCCACCAGGTCGCTGAGGTCCGCCCGATAGTAGATGCTCGCAAACCACCCCAGCAAACCCGGACCGTCCATCTCCACACCCAGCATGTGCCGGACCGTGCTGCCGGCGCCGTCGGCCGCGATCGCGAAACGGGCGCCGATCTCTTCCGTCTCGCCGCTCTCGGTGTGCCGCACCGTGGACGTCACCCCGTCATCCGCCTGCCGCAGATTCTCTACAAGGGCCGAAAACATCACGTTCACGCCCGAATATGCGCGCGCCGCCTCCAGCAGAAGCTCTTCCACCACGTCCTGCGAGACAATCACCCGCCCCGAAGGGCTGATCTGGTCATTCCAACCCGGATCCACGGTGCGTCCGATCTCCGGTCCCTCCAGCGTCGTGCAGTAGATGAAGCGCCCCGCTCCTTCCGGTAGTCCGCGCCGCCGCGCTTCTCCTTCGATGCCCCACTGCCGGAACAACTCCATCGTCCGGATATGCAGGCCGCGCGCTTTCGGATGGTCTGTCACCCAGGAGTCTCGCTCCACCACCACGCACGGAACTCCCATACGGCCCAGGCAAACCGCCGCGCTCAACCCCACTGGGCCGCCTCCCACAATCAAGACCGACGTCTCCCGCATCGTTGCGCCCTCCGTCCCCAGCATTGTCTCAGAGTGACAGATCGCTCAATCGTCGCTCATTCCGACGAGCAAATGAATGCACCGGCTTGCAACGCCACCGCGTCCAATTGATCAGGGGAGCGGGGCCAAAAACGAGAACCGGGGTGCCAGGCGCTATCAATCGACTCAAATTTCGCCTTTTCTTCGCTCCAATGAAAAGAGAACAACGCCATGGATCTGTCTGCCAAACTTCACATTCTGGCGGATGCGGCCAAATACGACGCTGCGTGCGCCAGCAGTGAATCGCGCAGGGCGCGGCTTCCGGGGGGACTGGGCAATGCGGCTCCCGGAGGCATTTGTCACAGCTTTACACCGGATGGCCGCTGCGTTTCTCTGCTCAAGATTCTGCTGACGAACTACTGCATCTACGATTGCGCATACTGTATCAATCGAATCTCGAGCGACGTGCCGCGCGCCCGGTTTGCGATCGAGGAAGTGGTGGACCTGACCCTCGAGTTCTACCGCCGAAATTATATCGAGGGACTGTTTCTAAGTTCGGGAATCATACAGAGCGTCGACTACACGATGGAGCAGCTAATTGAAGTGGCGCGACAGCTTCGGGTGGATCACAAATTTTGTGGCTACATCCATCTGAAAGGCGCGCCCGGAGCTTCCAGGGAATTGCTGGTCGAAGCGGGGAAGTACGCGGATCGTGTGAGCGTGAATATCGAAATGTCGTCGCAGGGGGACCTCGACCGGTTGGCGCCTGCCAAACAGCATCGGCAGATCGAAGAATCGATGTCGCACATCCGCAATGCCGCACTGGAATTCGGCGACCGGTCCACCCCGGGTCAGCCGAAGTTCGCTCCGGCGGGGCAAACCACCCAGATGGTGATCGGCGCAACGCCTGCTTCGGATACGGAAATATTGGCGAAAGCTTCGGACCTGTATCGGGACCAAAAACTCCGGAGAGTCTACTTCTCCGCTTTTTGTCCCATACCCGACTCAGATCCGGAACTGCCATCCAGGCCGGCGCCGTTGATTCGGGAACACCGGCTGTACCAGGCGGACTGGCTGATGCGGTTTTATGGCTTCGACGTGAAAGAATTGACCACGCCCGAGGAACAGGATTTGCCTCTGCACCGCGATCCCAAACTCACATGGGCGCTGCGCAATCGCGAGTTCTTCCCCATTGACGTGAACCAGGCCTCGCGGGAGGCGCTGCTGCGGATTCCGGGATTCGGAGTACGCGCGGTCGATCGCATTCTCCGGATCCGGAAGCATTACCGCCTGCGAGAGTCCGATCTCGCGAAGCTGCGTATTCCGCTCAACCGTGCGCGGCACTTCGTCGTGACCGCGGATTCACGCCCGCTGCTGCTGGATTCCCGAACCCTGGCCGCTCGAATTGCGCCACAGCCCGTGCAGTTAGGGCTATTCTCGGTTCCGCAGCAGGAGCTTACGGGCCAGTTTTGATGCTCAAAGCTCACCCCACTGTTTCGAATTTTGGCGAGTGGCGCGACGCAGCTCGCCGGCTTCTCCGGCAAGGTGTGCGGCCCGAAGAAGTGGTCTGGACTACTGCCTCCGACACGCAAACGCTGCTGTTCGAGCCGGAACCGGAGCCGGGCGACCGATTGCACTCCGAACGCGGGATGGTGACGATTCCACGCGCATTCTTCGCGATCGCGGAACCCGTCTCGCGCCACTCGTCGGAGCGCCGCTGGGACCTGCTGTATCGCGCGGCGTGGCGAATCACGAACGGTCGGCGCAATCTGCTGGAAGTGGAAACGGATGACACTGTCGCGCAGTTGAACGCCATGCGGCGATCGGTGGAAAAAGACATCTACCGCATGCGGCAGTTCATCCGGTTTAGAAAGGTGGAAAGCAGCGAAGGCACGCGCTTCGTTGCGTGGTACGAGCCGGTGCATCACACGCTGGATGCCAACGCCCAATTCTTCGTCGATCGCTTTGGATCCCTGCGGTGGGCAATTCTGACACCCGAGAGCAGCATGGTTTGGGATCTGGAAAAGCTGGAACATGGCCCTGGTGTGCCGCGCTCAGGCGCTCCTCAAGAAGACGAATTGGAGGACCTGTGGCGTCTGTATTACGCCACGATTTTCAACCCGGCCCGGCTGAAGCTGAACGCCATGCGCGCGCAGTTGCCGGTCGGGCGCTGGAACAACCTGCCGGAGGCGCGCATCATTCCGGAATTGGTCCGCATGTCGCGCGGCCGTGTCGATCGGATGGTCGACGCCCGGCCACCGTCCGCTTCCGATTTCATTCCCAAGGGAGCCCCGCTGAGCATTCTGCGCGAGGCTGTGAAGCAGTGCGGCGCCTGCGACCTTTGCCGCCGGGCGACGCAGCCGGTGTGGGGCGAAGGAAACCCCGAGGCGCGGATCGCGCTTGTCGGCGAGCAGCCCGGCGACGAGGAGGACCGGCGCGGAAGTCCTTTCGTCGGTCCCGCCGGAAAGGTCCTGGACAACGCCTTGGAAGCAGCCGGGTTGATACGCGGCGATCTCTATTTAACGAATGCGGTGAAGGCCTTCCGCTTCGAAGAGCGCGGAAAACGGCGCATTCACCAAACTCCGCGCAGCCGCGATATCGCGGTTTGCCGGCCCTGGCTACTGGCTGAAATGGACCTGGTGCATCCGCAAGTCATCGTTTGCCTCGGAGCCTCTGCTGCCCAGTCTCTGTTGGGTAAGAAGGTTTCGATCGCCGGCGCGCGTGGACAACTCATCTCGCGACCTGAGGCGCAGGTCGCGATCACTTATCACCCATCGGCAGTGTTGCGAGTGCCCGAAGAGGCGGCGCAGAGAGAGCTGTTTCAAGCTCTGGTCGAAGATCTCTCGTTCGTCAGGCAGGCGCTCTCGACCATGGCCGCCCAGTGATCACGGACGTGGGTCAGTGCATTTAAGCGGGGCGAGGACACGGGAGGAAACTCGCTTCCCGCACCCCGCCCTCTCGTTCATTTTTGTGCGACCGTTGTTTAGGCGACCTTGGTTTTCGGACGCATCTGTTCCATCATCTTACGCATCGCCGCGAGGTTCCCGGGCGATCGCTGCTCAATCCACGTTTCATACCGTTTGGCGGCTTTTTCCAGATGCGCGAGGAATAGCTTGCTCGAGAATAGCTTGCGGGCCTCTTCGATCGTGGGCTTGATACGTTCCCATACGCCGAAGAATTCGCCGCTCGTCTCGAAAAAGAGATCTTCGTGCAGCAGGCCGTAATTGAGTAGGGCGCAAGCCTGCTCCCAGTAACTCACCACCATCATGTAGTTCGTGCCGCCCTCCGTTCCCGGCGCGGCGATCCGCATGGCTTCATCGAAATTGTTTGCAGCGTAATTAGAGAAAAACCAATCGCGCGCCTGCCGCAGTTTTGGCTCCCGGCGCATTTCATAAACCTGCAGGTGGAGTTGCGCTTGTTCAAACGTGGGTTTCGATTCCATGGTCTTTGTTTTCCTTTGTAGTTGGATTTTTAGGGTCTTACTTTGAACCCTGTATTCGGCGTTTTCCCACCTGGACTAACCTCTACCATCGAAACACGGGAGCCTGGATTTGTCGGTGAAGTTTTACCCAGTGCTGTATTTCCTCACGCTTTAAACCATGAATTGTGCGGCGCGCCACGATACCGTTTGGGGCCGAATAGACAGTCGGAAATTCCGGGTCCTCTGTTATCGGTCTAACTCCGGTGCCGTTAGAGCCAAACCGGAATAGGCAGGTCCTGCTCAACCACGGCGTCGTGGCATCCAGCCCCATGAGCGTCCGAACCAGATCCATGCTGTGCGGCTCTGCAACTGGCGGTCGAGGCCGGTTTGCGCGGGGAGCTGTTTTCATTTGAACAACCAATCCGCGGCCCAATCTGGCCGCGTCCAAAAGAGTCTTACTTACGATAAATCGAACCGTCTTGCCGCTTCGCCGCACCAGTCCTTTGCGGGAGACGCAACGTGGCAAGAGGCCCGCCAATTTGCGTCTCCAGTCCAGCGCAAATCCGCAACCCTTACGGATCAAAGGTTCGACGAAGCCACTTCTGGCAACCAGGACACAGATACTCTTGCGTCATACAGGTCGTGCCGCACGTCAAACACCGCCCGCGTCTCGCCCAATGTCCAATGTGAGAAGATCTCCCTATGACTTGGATGCTGTTTCGCCGGACTCTCTCCGTCCTTGCCGTCCTCGCCGCGCCCGCGTTCTCCCAGACCCCGCCGCCTGCCCCGGCGCCCGAACTGAAGCCCAATTCCTGTTCCGACTCCGGCGGACCCGTCGAGCTGAAACGCTCCGACTGGAACGGCTGGGGTCGCGACCTCGATAACACCCACTATCAGCCGGATCCCGGGTTTCAGTTTGCCGACGTGCCCAAGCTCAAATTGAAATGGGCCTTCGCGTATTCCGGAGGCAGGGCCAACGGACAGCCCTCGGTGATCGGCAACCGGCTCTACGTCACCAGCGAGTCGGGCCATGTCTATGCGCTGAACGCGCGCAGCGGTTGCACTTACTGGACCTTCGAATCGGCCGCGCCGGCGCGCACCGCGGTGACTGTGGCGCCCCTGCCCGGTTCGTCGCCCGCGAAATACGTCGCCTGGTTCGGCGACGAGAAGGCCTCCGTCTACGCCCTCGACGCACTCACCGGCAAGCAGATTTGGAAGACTCAGTTGGACGAGCATCCGGTGGCGCGGATCACCGGCGCGCCCGTCTTTCACAACGACCGTCTCTACGTCCCGGTCGCGTCCATCGAGGAATTCTCCGCCGCTATGGCCAAGTACGAGTGCTGCACGTTCCGCGGCAGCCTCGTGGCCATGGACGCCGCAGCCGGCAAAGTCCTGTGGAAGACCTACGTCATTCCCAACGCCCCGCAACCCACGCGTAAGAGCACCGTCGGCACGCAGTTGTACGGTCCCGCGGGCGGCGGTATTTGGGCCGCGCCCACCATCGACACCGACCGCCACCTCATCTACGCGGGCACCGGCGACTCCTACACCGACTCCGAAACCAAGATGACTGATGCGATCGTCGCCTTCGACCTCGACAAGGGCGCCGTCAAGTGGTCCAACCAGGTGACCGCCAACGACAACTTCATCATCTGCCAGAAGCCCGGCGAAGGAAATTGCCCGCAAACCCTCGGTCCCGACCACGACTTCGGAAGTTCCCTCATCCTCCGCAAAATCGGCGGCGGCCGCTCCGTTCTCCTGGCGGGGCAAAAGTCCGGCGTGATCCTGGCGCTCGATCCGCAAAACGGCGGTAAGGTGCTGTGGCAGGCCAAAGTAGGAGAAGGCAGCACGTTGGGTGGCATCGAATGGGGTATCGCCGCGGACGACCAGAACGTCTACGTTCCTGTCTCCGACGTAAATGCCAAAACCGGCGCGAAGCCCGGCCTGACCGCGTTCCAGATCGCCACCGGCAAGCAGTTGTGGCACGTTGCCGCGCCTGAAGCGCCCTGCAGTTGGAATCCGCGCACCTGCAGCCACTCGCAGTCGGCGCCCATCTCCGCAGTGCCCGGAGTAGTCTTCTCGGGGGCTATGGATGGTCACCTGCGCGCCTACTCGGCCGAAGACGGCAAGGTCATCTGGGACTTCGACACTGCCGCGAAGGCTTGGGACACGGTCAACGGAATCGCCGCTCGCGGCGGCGTTCTGGACGCAAGCGGGCCGGTCGTGGCCAACGGCATGGTCTTTGTGAATTCGGGCTACGGGCGGCAACCGGGACAGCCGGGCAACGTGCTGCTGGCGTTCTCTGTGGACGGAAAATGAAAAAAATACTCTTGGGAGCTTTGCTTTGCTGCGGCCTGGTGGCGCAGAATCACACCCCTCCGGCTCACACCACCTGGAGCGATTACGGAGGCGGCGCGGACTCCGCGCAATATTCCGCGCTCGACCAGGTCAATCGCGCCAACGTCTCCAAGCTCGAGGTGGCGTGGACCTACTCCATTGGTGACGGGAAGAAGTATTCCTTCAACCCGATCGTCGTCGATGGCGTGATGTTTGTCCTTGGCAGGAACAACTCGATCGTCGCCTTGGAAGCCTCCACCGGCAAGGAGGTCTGGACCTATGCTCCCCAGCCCGCTCCTTCCATCATCACCAATCGTGGAATCAATTATTGGGAAAGCTCCGACCGCACCGATCGTCGTCTGCTGTTTGCCGCGAACCACGCGCTGCGCGCTATCGACGCGCGCACCGGCAAGCCGATCGAGTCCTTCGGAAATAACGGCAGCGTCAATCTGAAGGAGGGACTCGGGCGCGATCCCAAGGCCCTCGCTCTGGTTCAGTCCACTACTCCGGGACGGGTTTTCGAAAACCTGCTGATTCTCGGATCCGCCACCAATCAAGGTTACGGGTCCGCGCCCGGCGATCTGCGCGCTTTCGATGTGCGCACGGGCAAATTGGTCTGGACGTTCCACACCATCCCGCAGCCCGGAGAGTACGGGTACGACACCTGGCCGAAGGACGCGTGGAAAACCGTGGGCGGCGCCAACGTCTGGGGCGAGTTTTCGTTGGACGAAAAGCGCGGCATTGTGTACGCCCCCACCGCCAGCCCCAAGTACAACTTCTACGGCGTGGATCGCCGCGGCGCCAACCTCTTCGGCGACTGCCTGCTGGCGCTCGATGCCCGCACCGGCAAACGCATCTGGCACTTTCAGATGGTGCACCACGACATCTGGGATTACGACGACGCGACCGCCCCCAAACTCCTAACCGTGATGCACGATGGCAAGAAGGTCGACGCCGTGGCGCAGGTGAGCAAGCAGGGCTTCCTGTGGGTGTTCAACCGCGTCACCGGCGAGCCGTTGTGGCCCATTGAGGAGCGACCGGTCCCCAAAAGCGACATGGCCGGCGAGGAGACCTGGCCTACCCAGCCATTCCCTACCAAGCCTCCTCCGTTTTCACGTCAGAAATTCACGGCCGACGATCTGAATCCTTATATCACCGACCCCGCCGAGCGGGCCCGTTATCGCGACCAGATTCTCAGCGCGCGCAACGAAGGCCTGTTCACGCCCGCCGGTCAGCGCGGCACCGTCGAGATGCCCGGAAACAATGGCGGCGCTAACTGGGGCGGCGCCGCCGTCGATCCCGACCACGGCCGGTTGTATGTCGTATCCAAAGATCTCCCGGCGATTCTCAAACTGGAGCGCGACAACCGCGCGCCTGAGGGTGTGGAGCGTTATACCAGCGGCTTCGGCCTGATCGCGGCGAGCAACGGGCTGTCGCTCATCGGACCACCCTGGTCGTCGCTCACCGCTTATGACCTGAATGACGGCACCATCCGTTGGAAGATTCCCTTGGGTGACGTGCCCGAACTCGCGGCGAAGGGAATCAAGGACACCGGTTCCCACTATCCCAAGGTCGGCCCCGTAGTCACTGCCGGAGGCCTGATCTTCACCGGTACGCGCGACAAGAAGGTGCGCGCGCTCGACGCGGATACTGGCAAGGTCCTTTGGGAGAAAGAGGTCGACGCCGCCCTCGAAGGTATTCCGGCCGTCTATGAGATGGCCGGGCGCGAGTACATCGTGTTTTGTGCCGCCGCGCAGGTAGGTCTGACTCCCTCTACACAGGTCAGGATTCCTGGAGCGTATGTGGCATTCGCGCTGCCGAAGGCTCCGGCCGGGAAGTAACTCCGGTGCGGCTGCCGCTAGTTAGCGCTTCGATCTCTGGGCAGCTTGCGGCTCGTACGGCCCGGCCAGATTCTTAGGCGCTGTGTTGCGCCACGCAGTAAGAAGGGCGCGTTCCAGCGCGGGTTTTTTAGCCGATTTCAGGCGGACGTGAGTGCCGCCGCGAAGGCCCCAGGCGCCTTTCACGGGAACGAATGTCTTCGGGTCGGCCTGAACGTATTCGGCCTGTTGCTCGGGCGTGAGTTTCACCATTCCTACGGTGTCGTCGGGATAACCCAGGGTGGCGAAGATTTTGCCCCGCACCCGGAAATCGGGGTGGCTCATGTGGGAGCGCTCCTCGGCCTCCGGAAGGCTGAGCGCGATCTTGCGGAAGTCGTCTTGCGTCACTCGGTCCCGTCTGCGCGGCGCACCTCGGCGACTTTGCCGTTCCGCATGATCACATCCAGTGCGGCGTTCTTGCTCGTGTACGAGAACACTTCCTCACTCGTCCCGGTGGTCAACGTTAAGGCAGGCGGGCCGAACCTGCGCAGGACTTCATCGTAGTCCATGTCCTTTCGGATACCCGCCGGGTCTTCGTAGATGACCTCCGGCTTCGGTTTGGCTTCGGCCTTCACCGCGGGAGCGGCCTGTGGCCTGGCGGCTTTGCGTGCAGGCGCGCGGGTAGGTTTTTCGGCCGGCTTCGCATCCGGCGAGAGGGCCTTTTCGATCGTCCTCGTCATATTTCCTAAGGCGTCGGCGATCGACTTGCCGACCGGCGCGGTGGTGGTCGCGGCACGGGCCGCTCCCAGACCTGCCTCGGTCGAAGCCTGGGCGCTCGCGATTCCGGGCAGCGCGAGCAAGAGTATGGCTATGCGCGCTTTCATAGCCAAGCAGTATAACAGCGCGAGCCCCCGCGGGATTGCGGGGAACCCCTGATATCGGTTGCCGGTATTCGATCAGATGCTCCCCAGGTATGCCTTGGCGCCGGCCGTCATGAGGCCGATGTCGGTGGTGGCCTGAAAGAGCTGAAAACCCTGGTGCACGTACTCTCTAACCCTTTCCGGAGAGGGAGCCGGCCGGCCCAGAAATTTGCCGTGACGTTTTCCGGCGGCCACCACCTTTTCGATGGCGTCGTGCAGCCGCCGATCGTTCTGATCGCCGCGCAGGCCCAGCGAGAACGAGAGGTCGCTGGTGCCGATGAACAACACGTCCACACCCGGCGTGGCGGCAATCTCGTCGATTCGCTCAACGGCGCGCGCCTCTTCGATGATCACGATCACGGTGACGTTCTCGTCCGCCGAGTCGGCGTAGCGGTCCCGATCGGGCCATGCGAAACGCGCCAGGTTGGCTCCCGATCCGCGGCGTCCGTGCGGCGGGTAGCGGCATGCCGCCACGGCTTGCTGTGCCAGTTCGGGAGTGCTGGTGAAAGGGAAGATTACGCCGCTGACGCCCATGTCGAGCACGCGCTTGGCCGCCCAGGTCTCGTTGACCGGCACGCGTGCGAACGTCAGGGTGGGCAGGCCGCGCGTAGCCAGCACCATGTTGCGCAAGGTCTCCAGTGTGATGGGCGAGTGTTCCATCTCCACCCACAGGAAATCGAATCCGAGGTTGGCCAGGTGTGCGGCCACATCGATGCTGTTCACCGAGACGGTGGCAGCGATCACCGGCTCGCCGGCGCGCAGCCGTTGTTTTACGGGACTTTCCCAGTTCTGTGTGCTCATTTTCGAATCAACCAGACTTCAGCCACCTGGCAGCCGCGCCCGTTTCCGCCCAGCCCCGGCTCGCGGTACCAGCTCAAGCGAAGCTCTCCTTTGGAGGTCGCCTGTCTGGGGATGTCGAATTCCACTGGTTTCACGGGTGCGGGTTTGTCGATCAGGGGATGAATCTCCAGCGTGTCGTTGGCCACCAGCCGGATCTTGCCGCGCGGGCTGTCTCCGGCGTACACCACCCGGATCTTGTACTGCGCGTCGCGGTCGAGATTGTCGTAGCGCATCTGGAGGGGCGCGTCCACCAGCGACTCGGCGTGGGTCCACCAGGACTTGCGGATCGTCGAGCGCCCGGCGAATCCGACCAGCGACGACTGCAGAAAGGCGGGATCCTTTTCAAAACCGGCGCCGCGCACCAGGTGAGGCTGCTCGGTAAGGTTGCCGAGATCGTCGTAGAAACCTCCCGGACCCGGGTCGGTCCAGTTGACGATGGCGTCGAGTTCCTTGAGCCGTGCGGGTTCGTCGGCCACGGCGCGCAGTTCGGTGAAGCGTTGTTTTAGCCAGCCGCGATTGTTGAGAGGTGCGTCGACCGTGTCGAGGTTGGCGCCGCGGTCCACCGAGATCGCCTTATAGCGCGAGACGCTCAGTTGCATGCGGATGCTCTGGAACAGGGCCTCCGCGAGTTCGAAGATGCGGGCGCGCCAGGCGGGGGACGGGTGATCGGTCGTGGCGCGGTCGAGGATGCTCTCCGCGCGGCTCATCGCCGCGAGTGCGCCGCTCGAATGCGCGCCGCGCAGTTCCTGCATGGCCTGATCCTCGAGGCCCGACTCGTAAAGCAGCCGGCTGCGCGTGTAAGCGTCGTAATAGGCGCGGTAGAGCGCCTGCTGAAAGCGCCAGTTGGCGAGCGTCTGCGGTGGTGCGGTACGTTCCATCTCCTGGAACTGCTGGAGCGTGGAATACACGCCGGCATTGGTGGCGAGCGGGCCGCGCCAGTTTCGCTCCAGCGCCAGCAGGCCCTGCGCGAAACTGTCGGTGTAGCGCTCGCCGATAAAGTAGCGGGCGTAGTCGTGCAGGATGTCCAGCACCTGGGCGTCGGGGTTCCAGCCGAGTGCGCTCCAAATGGTCTTGTTGACGTCGTCGTTGCAACCCTCGGAATAGGTAAGGAAACCGACAGTGTGCGGCTGTAACAGGCGGAAGATGTTGGCCTCGTCCATCGGGCGCGGATTGATGACCTCGCGTGCCTCGGTGACCGCATAGGCGACGTCCCAATCGGGCACCGGATATTGAGACTGTCGGCTGTGGGTGATATCGGGGTAATGGCGGATGGGATACCGCTGCGGTACTGCGGCGCGCAACTCCGGCAAGCTCGGGCGAACCTGCGGACCGAAGACGATGCCGCTCAGCCATGCCGGCTGGGTCTTGAGGATGCCGAGGAACTCGTTCATCCATTCGGCGCTGAAGCTTTGCGGCGAGACCCACATCTGCGCCTTGGGATGGTATCGGTGCAGTACGGCGGTCTCCTTTTCGAGCAGTGTCATCAGGTGTTTTGGCTGAGTATGGCCCGGGTCGCCGCCGGGTACGAAAATGGCGTCGATGCGCGGCAGTTGCTTGAAAACCTCGCCCCACTCCTGAAGGGCGAATTCGACGGTCTTCGGGTCCGAGTAATCGCGGTCCATCGCGGGGTACCAGATCCACACCTCGAGTCCGTAGGCGTCCGCAAGTCGCGACATCTCGACCATCATCTGCATGGGCGGCAGGGGGAAGTGCGGGCTGTCGGCATCGTCGTCCGAGCGTGGAGGGATCAATTCGATTGCGTTGGCGCCGAAGACCACAAGATCGCGGATGTACTGCTCCCACATGGCTGCCGTCCAGGCGTCGTACGAGTTCGTCTTGGGGCGATAGCCCAGTTGGTGGCCGCGCAGCGCGTATTTGGGGGCCGTCGAAATGCTGAGGTTGTCGGGCGCGTCGAGACGGTCGCGCTCCATTCGCAGATTGCGGAGCAGTGCGCCTGCGCCGAAAAGCGTGCCGCGAGCGTCGTTCCCCGCGACCAGGATCACGCTGTCGACGGCGTGTACGCGGTAACCGTCCGCGCCCGGTGTGGCGGCGGGCAAACGGCTGGCGAATTGTGCGGGCGGCCGGCCTAACAGAATCGCGGGGCCGGAGCCGGACCATGCCGCCTGAATTGGGAGCCGGATGCGCGTGCGCTTCTCGATCTCGTCTACCAGGAGGGCCGCGGCCTTCTTTTCCGGGCCGGCAAGAGTGGCCGGGGCGACGACCACGGCAGACTTCAGGTCGATGGCAAGTGCCGGAGCCGCAAGCAGCAGCGCGGCGCACAACCGGGCGGGAAGCATCCCATCATTATATGGGTGGGCCCCATCCGTGATAACTTCTCTACATGAAACGCCGACACGTGATTCAGGCGCTCCTGGGAACCCCGGTGCTCACCGCTTTGCCCGCGCCTCCGCAGGCGCAGAGCGAAACGCCCAAGCTGACCACCGCGACCAGCGACGTGGTGGCCGAGCCGGTGCGGAAGTTCTTCACCGCGACACAGTTCGCCGCGCTGCGCAGGCTCGGCGACCTGCTGGTGCCGCCCGGCGAGGGCCGGCCCGGCGCCGTGCAGGCGAAGGCCGCGGAGTTTCTCGATTTCCTGCTCGCCCAATCGCCCCACTCGCGGCAAGTGTTGTACAGCAACGGCCTCGACCGGCTCCAACTGGAAGCCGGCAAGCGCTTCAACCATCGCTTCGAAGACCTGGCAGCGGAGCAGGCCGATACGATCGTCGCTCCGCTGCACGAGCCGTGGACGTATCGCATTCCGCTCGATTCCCTCAAGGGCTTTCTACGGGGCGCTAAAGAGGATCTGCTGGCGGCGACACTCAACTCGCGCGAATACGCCGAGGCACAGACGGCGGCGGGGCGGCGCCCTTCGGGAATCGGCACCTACTGGTACCCGGTCGAGTGAATATGAAGCCAGACTACGACGTCCTGATCATCGGTTCCGGCGCTTCGGGCGGCATGGCGGCTTACACGCTTACGCAAAAGGGGGTGCGCTGCCTCATGCTGGATGCGGGTCCGCCCCTGGATTTGGAGCATGGCCACACCCTGAAGGCAGTCTACGACCTGCCGTATCGCGGGTTTGGACGGCCCGGCCGTTTCCCGCACGTGACGCAGGCGTCGGAGTTCGACGCGAGTTTGTGGGCCGACGAAAAGGAGAACCCGTACACCTATCCGGCCAACGATCCCTATTATTGGGTGCGCATCCGCCTGATCGGCGGGAAGACTTTGCGTTGGGGGCGGGCCTCCTGGCGCATGAGCGACCTGGAGTTCAAGTGCAAGGATCACGACGGATTCGGCGAGAACTGGCCGATCTCCTACGCCGACCTCGCGCCCTACTACGACCGCGTGGAGCCGATCTTCCGCGTGTCCGGACGCCGCGAAGGCTTCGCGCAGATTCCCGACGGAGTCTTCCTGGAAGACAATTCCGCCGACAGCCTGAGTATCCAGCGTTTCATCGCCTCGGCGCGGAAACTTGGTGTCCCGACGACCAAGCCGCGGCGCGCTACCGGGACATTGGCCAGTTCGGCGAACCTATTGTTGCCGCAGGCGCTCGCGACTGGCAAGTTGACCATCGTGCCCAACGCGATCGCGCGCGAGATCACCACTGACCCCAATACGGGGCTCGTTAACGGCGTCTCGTTCGTCGACCGGCACTCGAAGCGGGAGTACCACGCCGCTGCGCGCGTGCTGGTGCTGGGCGCGTCCACGCTGGAGAGTACGCGGCTGATGCTGAATTCGACGTCGAAGCTGTTCCCCGACGGGCTAGCCAATTCCAGCGGCGTCCTCGGTCGCTTCCTGTTCGACCAGTTCTACGTGAAGAACTGCGTGCAGTGCATCGTGCCCGAGGGGCGCGGAGGGAAAGGGCCGCGCAACCTGATGGGGGGAGCCGGATACATCCCGCGGTTCCGTAACCTGAAGCCTGGCGAGAAGAAGTTTCTCCGCGGGTACGCCTTCGATTTCTCGAGTGGCGGCACGCCCGCCGCGCGATACTTCCCGCTATACGGCGATGCGCTGTTTCGGGAACTGGCCGGTGTGACCAACACCGGCTTTAACCTGACCACGATGGGAACGGTGCTGCCGCGCCTCGAAAGCCGGGTCCGCATCAACGCGGACGTTAAGGACGCCTGGGGGATTCCGGCGCTGCACATCGCGCAAAAGTACACCGAAAACGAGCACGAGATGGCCAAAGATGCCACGGAACTGGCGGAAGAAGTGTGCCGCGGCGCTGGCTTCGAAGTGCTGGCGCGCCACGCTGAGATGGTGCCACCGGGGGAGAGCATCCACGAACTGGGCACTTGCCGCATGGGAAAGGACCCGAGGACGTCGGTGTTGAACGGGTTCAACCAGGCCCACGAGGTCAAAAACCTGTTTGTAGTGGACGGGAGCGCCTTCACCTCGGGAGGTTCGCAGAACCCCACGCTGACGATCCTGGCGCTGGCGATGCGGGCCTCGGAGCATATCGCGGACAAGATGCGCGCGGGCGAGCTATGAAGGACCGCTGAATGCTACAATAGTTCTCGATCGGGCCGTGGCGCAGCCTGGCTAGCGCGCTTGCTTGGGGTGCAAGAGGTCCCGAGTTCAAATCTCGGCGGCCCGACCAAATTCCTGAAAGACTTACAGACAGCAGACCATCCTGAGGGCTCTACGCCATTAATGGGGGCAGACCCCCGCCGCCAACCGAATTCCAACCACCAAATCCGGGCATGACACGTGAAGTTTGAAGCTTACATCATGCCATCCAAGACCAAACCGGCGGCGAAGCCGCCGGCCAAAACCATAACACAAGCGACTGACGCCCGTCAGGGCGGAAGGAGCCACCATGCTTTCCAGTTTTTCCAGCTTTCAGGTTTCCACCCCCCGGAATCGGCTACGCCGCCTAATCAGCAGCACATCACTCTGACCCGCATGCGGTAGTTTTGAAAATTGCGAAAACCATAGGCCTGTCGTTGCAGCACTTCCATCTTGGTGTGAAAGCCCTCCGTGATCCCGTTATTGCGGCTGAAGCGCCACATGGTGGCAATCTCCACCGCCCAGGAGGCCAGTGTTTGTCCGAGTGTCACCAGTTGCGCCAGGCCGCAGTGGAGCAGTTGGTGGAGGCCCTTGAGAAAGCGCTGGACCAGCGGAACGCACGCCTTGCGGGTGCGATGTTTCTTCAGCAGCAGATAACTGAGCCGCTGTTTGAAACGGTATATCTCACCAAGCACCGGGAATTTCTCGAAGTAGGCCTTTAGCCGGACATGCTGTTCGGGTTTGAGATTATGGCGATGCCGGCGCATCAGCGACAGCAGTCCCCGATGCTTGGCGCCCACCGGATCGATTTCCCGCCAGCAGGCCAGAAAGTGCAGGTTGACCAGCCGAATGACGTGGAAGCGATCGGCCACGATCCTGGCCTTGGGAAAGTGCTTGTGCACCAGCGCGCGATAGGCGCTGGAGAGGTCCATACACACCACCCGAACCCGCTCTTTGCCCGGCAACTTCGCCAGATAGTCTTCCAGGGCGGCCTCGCTGCGTCCTAACACCACGTCGAAAACGGTGTGCCTCCGGAGATCGCACAAAGTGGTGGCGTAACCATCTTTGCGGGAAAAGAAATGTTCATCGATGCCCAGCACCCGGGGACAGGGGGCGCCGCGCCGCTCCGCCAATTCCCGCCCCAGAAAATCGTGAAACCAGCGTTCCACGGTGGCCCCCCCGATGCCTTCCCGCCGCCCTAGCCGGCTGCGGTTGATGCCGTCGTAATGCGCCACAAACACGCTGCGCCGAAACGGCTCGGTGGCCCGTTTGCACGGCAGGATGCCGGGAAAGCGTTGCCAAAAGCTGCGGCCGCAATCCCGACACCGGAATTTGCACGATTCCAATTCCAAAATGCAGTGCCGCAATCCCCAACTCTCGTGCCGCGGTTGCCGCCACCGTTTGTCCTTCTTGCGCAGACGTTGGCTCCCGCAATCCGGGCACGCTGTCGCCCCAGCATGCCGGGCCCTGATCCGCACCATCCCCGCGCTTTGCTCTATCCCTGTAATCTGGTATCCAGGCAGACCCAATATCGCTTCTGAACTGATCAAAACATCTCTCCCAAGAATGTTTTACCAGTTGGCGGCGGGGGTCTGCCCCCATTAATGATCTAGAGCCATCCTGAGGCGGTCTTTTGGCGTCCAAGTGGAGTCCAAAACTGGACGCCAGGGTGCCAACGGTCCCCTCCGTCCCTCTCTTGCCTGCTTGCTACGACCCGACACAAGTCGGATAAGTGAAGTCTAAGCTATTGATTCAAAGGGCCAAGCTCTTGTCGAGTGAGCCCGGAAACCCGACATTCTTCCGTCGACGGCATGTGGCTACTCAGAATCCTCACAATACTCAGAATTCGGCCTTCGCCTTGTTGATGTGGATAAGGCTAAAAGGTACTGCACGTTTGTGACTGCCGTTTCGTCTCACGGTCAATTCTTCGAATACCAAAGGTTAATCGGCACTGTGTCGGGAGAATAGTGGAGACCAGAATGAGAACTTTAGGGCTCGTGACTGTTTGCCTGTGCATGGCCAGCGACGTTTTCGGCCAAGCGGCAGCGACGCAATCGACGTTCGAAGTAGCTTCGGTCAAGCCGAGTCCACCAGACGCATCCGGGATGTTCATCCGCCCGCTCCCCGGCGGTGGTCTTCAGGTCACCGGAGCAAGTCTAAAGAACCTCATATCCATTGCCTACGACGTGCGCCCGTTTCAAATCTGTCCGGCGTCAACTACTTTTCCCGGTCAGCGACAATTATTCTTCCCTATCGGCGACAATTACTCTCTTTCCATAAGGGTTCGGGCCTTCTACACTGGTGCTGACCGGGGCAGAGGATAAGGCTCTGCAGGGATGCAACCTGAGCGCTGACTCCGGGGCCAGACCAGGGCGGTGGCGGCGAAAGCCGCCCCGCCGGTTTTGATTTGACAGCCTGGGATGGCAGGATCGCGGAAAATAGTAAGCGTCCGATGAACCCCTCTTGCCAACCGTTGTAGCGCGCGGCATAGTAGGCTATGCCCGATAGCACGGTCGAAGAAAACCCCTCCATCAGCCTGCGCGACCAGTGGCGCGAGCGCATCGCCGAACAGGCGCGCAGCGGACTTTCGATTAAGCAGTTCTGCAAGGACCGCGGCATCCCCGAGCATGCGTTCTACGGTTGGCGTAAGCGACTGCGGGAAGCCGGGCCGGTACGCTTCGCCCTGGTGGATCGCATGGGAGCTGCACAAGGGCCGGAGTGGAAATTGGAGTTGACGCTCCTCAGCGGCGAGCTCCTACGCATCGGTGCCGGGGTGGACGCCGTGACGCTGCGCACGGTACTGGAAGCGCTGCGCCCGTGATTCACTTGCCGGCCAGCGTGCGCGTGTACCTTTGCCTGACGGCGTGTGACATGCGCAAGAGTTTCGACAGCCTGCACGCCATGGTGCGCGACCACCTGGAACTGGATGCCTATGCTGGGCACCTGTTCGTGTTCGCTAGCCGGCGACGTGATCGCATGAAGATCTTGTACTGGGACCGCGACGGATTCGCCATCTGGAGCAAGCGCCTGGAAGAGGGGACATATACGGCGCCGTTTGCGGGAGAGGCGGGGGAAAAACGGCGGGAGATTACGGCACAGGAGCTGGGAGCTTTGCTGAGCGGGATCGATCTGGACCGGGCGGAGAGACGAAAGCGATACCAGAGACCATCATAAGCTTAAATAACCTCATTTTCAATATTGTTTTAGCGCGAGTAAGTGAGTAGCATATGACTTACTCGTGGCAATCGATCCCAAATATCTTCCGGAAGATCCCAAGGCCTTGCAGCAAATGGTGCTCGACCTGATGGCGCAACTGGATCGCGAATCCGCCGAGAGAACGAAGATCGAGACATTGTTGCGCGAGTTGCTGGACGCCAAGCGTAGCCGCAAGAGTGAACAGCTATCCGCCGATCAGTTGGCCCTGTTTGCGGAACTATTGCGGGCACGGGAGGCCCAACCCGAATCACCCCGGAAGGGAGACGACTCGGATGACGATGCCGACGGCGGCGCAACGGGCGATGCCGCCCCGAAGAAGAAAACCGGCGGCCGACAGGCCCTGCCGAAGAATCTCCAGCGCGAGCGGATCGTGCACGACCTGGCGGAAGAGGAGAAGCATTGCGCCACTTGTGAGAAGGATTTGCGGCCCATCGGGGAAGAGACCAGCGAGCGCTACGAATACATTCCGGCGCAACTGAAAGTCATCGAGGATGTATGCAAGAAGTACGCTTGTGACTGTACCGTAAAGACCGCTACCAAACCGCCACAGCCGATTGAGAAGAGCACCGCAGGAGCCAGCCTGCTGGCGCAGGTAATTGTGGCCAAGACCGCCGACCACCTGCCCCTGAACCGGCAGGAGAAGATCTTCCACCGGCACGGCGCTGACATCTCCCGCAAGACCATGTGCGGCTGGCTGCACAGTGTGCTGATTTGTTGATGCCGCTGTACGGCAAGGCCAAAGAGGTCCTGTTCGAATCGAAGGTGATCGGAACGGACGATACCGGTGTGAAGGTCTTGGATGAGAAACTCCCTTTCGCCCGCACGGGTCGCATCTGGCCTTACTACGGAGATCAGGATCATCCGGTGATCCTGTATGACTATACGAAGACACGAGCGCGTGCCGGACCCGAGGAATTCCTGAAAGGATATCGCGGTCGCCTACAGGTGGATGCCTATGGAGGCTATGATGCGTTTTTCAAGGACCCGGGGCGCGGCTTGATTGAGGTCGCGTGCTGGAGTCATGCCCGGAGGTATTACTTCAAGGCATTGGAATCGGACCAGGCGCGCATGGGACCGGCGCTGTCGCTGATCGCACAGTTATACCGGTTGGAGGAGCAGGCGCGCGCGTGGAGTGCGGAGGAGCGACTGGCGTTACGCCAACGCCAGTCACGACCGGTTCTGGACAAGTTGCATGGCTATCTGCTGGAGATTCAGACAGAGGTGTTGCCGAAGAGCCCGGAAGGACGGGCCATCAGGTACACGCTGAACAACTGGACCGCACTTAACCGCTACTGCGAGGATGGCGATCTGGAGATCGACAATAACCGCACCGAGCGGAGCATCCGCGGCGTGGCGGTCGGCCGCAACAACTGGATGTTCTTTGGCAGCGATCAAGGCGGCCATACCGCGGCGGTGCTGCGGAGTTTCGTCGCCTCCAGCCAGCGCGCGGGAATCGATCCCTACGTCTGGTTCCAGGATGTGCTGAGGCGCATCGCCACCCATCCCATCACCCGGCTGGCCGATTTGCTGCCGCACAACTGGAAGCCTGCGCAAGCGTGATCCCGAACTTTGAATTCGAATGGGTCAGGCCTGCATCCCTGTATTGTTGTCCGCCACGGTGATTCTCGGACGCTTACGAAAATCCCGGGGGTCTGGGGCAGAGCCCCCAGTTTGAGAAAAGACCTTTTCCTTATTGCTTTCATTCGTCCTCCGCCTTCCTCTGTTTGGCGTGTTCCATGCGGTAGCTGGGGATGTTGAGTTCGAGGATCACGCTGTGGTGAACGAGCCGATCGATGGCCGAGGCCGTTGTCATCGGATCTTTGAAGATCGCCTCCCATTTCGAGAACGGCAGGTTAGAGGTGAGCAGCACACTGCCACGTTCGTAGCGTTCAGCCAGGAGCGTGAACAGGACTTCCATTTCCTCGCGGCTCTGCTGCACATAGCCGATGTCATCGATCACCAACGCCTCGTAATAAGCGAGCTTTTTAATGGCGCGGCTCAACCGCAGTTCGTTCTTGGCGCGCAGCAGATCCTGGACAAGGCGCACGCACGTAGTGAAGCCGACGCGGCGGCCGTGGCGAATCAGATCCTGTCCGAGTGCCGACAGCAGGTGCGTCTTGCCGCTGCCCGGATTGCCGAAAGCCAGGACGTTCTCCCGGCGATCGAGAAAGCCGCCGTCCAACAAGGCCTTGACCTGGCGCGCCGCCTTCGCCGGCAGACGCTTCATCTCGAAGTTCTCCATCGTCTTTTCCAACGGAAGCCGCGAAGCGCGGAGCAGCTTAGTGATGCGGTGTTCCCGGCGCTCCTGACATTCACGTTCTACCAACTCGAGCAGGTATTGCTCATAGCCCAAGGTCTCGCGTTCGGCTTGGCGCGCTTTCTCTTCGAAGCAGCGCCGGACCGTCGGCAGATGGAGTTCCTTCAGATACCGGTTGAGATCTTCCTTTCGACTCTGCGCCTGGCTCACTGAGTCACCCCCGCAGGATTGCCGCCGAGCAGTTCGTCGAAGCTTGCCAGGGCGACCTCAGCAATGGCGACATCGGCCACCGGCAGCGACGCTTCCGGCAGAAGGCGCCGGATCGCCGTTACGTTCAGCTTGCCCGGACCGATCTCGCCATCCTCCAGCGCACGGCGCAAGGCGCCGTCCACAACCGCTTCTCCTTCCAGCGCCGCCAGTTGCAGAATCTCCAGGTACCGCTTATTGGCATGCAGCGAATCGAGTTCCCGCAGCGCGTCCCAGGTCATGCGGAAGCGGCTGGTAGGAAACAGTTCCTCGCGGTAGCGGTAGTTGGAGAACGCACCGGGCTTGCGCACCAGCCAGTCGATGATGTGCCGGTAGTCCACGCGATGCTTGCCCCGACCTCGCAAGCGCGGCAGTTGCTCCACCTTCTGCCCGGCGTACCAGACCTCCACCGTCTCCGCCGTCAGCCGCGCTTCCACCTGCTCGCCGATCAACCGGCTGTGGACGGAGTAGACGTTGCGGTCCACGTAAATGACGCTGCCGGAATCCACTCGGACCTTCACCCGCTTGTTGCTCTCCAGCCGCGCATCGGGGAGCGCCTTGAGGTACTGCATTTCGGTTTTCACGCGCTCCCGGCGACCGGCATTCAACTGCCCCAGCAACAGCCGCAGAAACTCCTTATATTCCGGCAGCGATCCGAAGTCGCGGCTGCCGCGCAGCATCAGCGCCTGGTCGATCGCGCGCTTCAGCCGGTAATGCCTCTGTTCCACATCGCCGTTCTCGTTGGCCTTGCCGGCCTGGATCTTCTGCCCGTCCATCCGGTAATGCCGCAGCAACGCCTCGTAGCGAGCGGTGAACTCTTTGCCGTCGGTCATGTTGTTCACCGCAGTCGAGAGCCGATCCGTACGGTGCTCCAGCGGTGCCCCGCCCAACACCCACAGGGCGTTCTGCAATCCTTCGCTCAGACTCTCAAAGCTCTCCGAATAGCAGACGGTGGCGTCCTCCCAGTTCGAGTACGCCAGCACGAAGTGGTACAGCAGGTGTGGAAAACTCTGCGCGGCAATCGTGACCCCCAGCTCCGTCATGTGGGTGAAGTCGGACTGGCCCAGCCGTCCCGGCACATGCCGTTGGGCAAAGAAGACCTCGCGTCCGGGACCTTCGGTCGCGCGCCACCGCTTGATGTGCCGTTGCAGGGTCCGCAACTGGCCGTTGGCGAACTCGCCCGGATATTTCCGCTGCAGGGCTTCGAAGATCGTTTTCGCCTCCAGGCCGGGGTTCCCCTCCATCTGCTCCTGAATCTCTTTCCACATCCGCTCGAATGGATCCTTGCGCGTGCGCCATGCCCGTTCGGGCTTGCTCTGGCTCGGCAACTTCCCATTGTTCAGGTACTTTCGTGCCGTCTTGATATCCATGCCGGCCTTGGCGGCCGCCAACTCTTGTGTTTCTTCTGTTTTCGACAACCTCTTCAACCTCCTGACTTGTGCGTCGGTGACCATCTCCGCTGCGCCCGCGGACGCGAACTTCGATGGTCGTTGATGGTTGTCGTCGATAGGGAATTTTAATTGTCGTCGGCAGGGAGTTCTAATTGTCGCCGATCACAAATCTCCGGCGAGAGCCAATGGATCGATACGGAACGGTTCGATATCGACGCACGAACGACCTCGGATGCCAAGACTCCAACCGATCCGGCCAGTGATCGGCGCAAAATAATCGAAGGCCTCAAGAGCCTTTTGGCAGACCGCTTCGGGTTGGTGCTCCACTCCGAGAGCAGGGAGCAGTCGGTGTATGCACTGGTGGTGAACAAGGGAGGAGCAAAACTCCAGGAGTCCACAGAACCCAGAGGTCTGATACGAAAGATTGGCCGCGGAACGATCAAGGGCCAAGCCGTGGCGATAGGAATGCTCGCGCTCAACCTCTCCAACGAATTGGGCCGGAGTGTGATCGACAGGACCGGGTTGGTCGGCAAATACGATTTCGAGCTGAAATGGGGAGCCAGCCAGGATTCAGCGGCACAACTCAGGGCCGCCGCAACCGCAGAAGTTGCTCTGCCGGCGGATACCGACGGACCGTCTATTTTCACCGCACTGCAAGAGCAACTAGGCCTGCGTCTGGAATCAGCGAAAGGCCCGGTCGAAGTCCTCGTAATAGACCGCGCAGGGAGACCCTCGAAGAATTAAGCCGCGAGGCCAGCGTGGAGCGAGATGGCTACTCAGAATCCTCACAATACGCAGAATGCGAAAAGTGCTGGACTACAAGACGTACGGGTGATACTAGGACGACGTCTTCTGCGTAGTGCGACATGATTTCGGCCAGGGAGTTCGACGCTTGGACCCAGTGAGCGGCTAACTTTCGAGCTTTATCTTCAGTGATCATCCCTTTGATTCATTATTCTGTATTACGTGATCGATTTCGCAGCCGAAGCTGGCTGGAGTTTTCTGTTGACGATTGAAATTCCTTCCTGTCACTCTTAGGCCGTAGTTCTGCATCTCGCGAGAGATGTCGGATGTCAAAGGGGAGCATGTTGAAACTGGTCGAGACAAACGGGCGTGGGCAGTCGAGTCGGAAGTGTTGCAAACGGGAAGCGAGCGTGTTTGCTACCCTGCGATGATGCGAGG
>JADMIO011101903.1_pt1 | contig 69906 bp, 97 predicted proteins | sample 8958161 | NCBI WGS metagenome assembly JADMIO01 (sample SAMN16585339, study PRJNA669376) | soil metagenome | isolation source: Crop rotation soil | place: USA: Cullars Rotation, Alabama | collected 2011 | reverse complement strand
CGCGACAACTTGTCCACGTGGAATTCTAAGCTTAGGATCCCAATGTGCTGGAAAGTATGGACCCCACGGTCCGCGGAAACGAAAACCCGGAAGTACCCCCTCGTCCAGGCGCCTGGCGCCCAGCGGCTTGCAAAGTCCATAGCAGACCTTAGGCGCATTTATTGAGTTTTGTTATCATTTCTGGCGTAAGTGTCTGTCAATCTGGCATTACGAAAGCGTGTCTGGCATGTCGATCCGAGGCTCTATTGAGACTAAACCAAGGCTAACAGTGTTAACCAGGCCGAAAAAGATTAGTCTCACCTAATATTCTTAGGTGGCGTTCTAACGTTTCCACATAGTATTGCCCCGTACTGATATACTAAACTATCAGCTCAAGAATCCCGCCATTATTTACAAACCCGCGTTTCCTTCGTCTGCAAAATCCGTAAGGTATGAACCCAGCGACACGCTCACCGCTCACCCGTTTGCAAGCCGGTCAACGGCTCTCCATTGGCACGACTGTCCAAGTCAACGGGATGCGGGGCGAGGTTATCGGCCATGTTGAGCCGACATCCTTCAACGAAGTTTTGGCGCATCGCATCCGGTTTACTGAACGGTCCCGCCCGTCGTTCGATAATCGGCGAGTTTGGCAGACGTTGGCCAAGCCGGTGATCCGCGAGTGCAACTATTCATTCATAAGCTACTGAACCCCTTTTCCCGGGCAATCCCGCCCGCGACAACCCAGCGACAAATGAAACTCCTCTCCAAAGCCGAAGCCAACCGGCAGCTCACAGAGATTCGCCACGAACGCGATTGCCTCTTTCTCGCCATGTCATCCACGCAAGCAGGCGATGTGACTTGGACCTTTAAAGGTTCGCAGAAACTCGGCATTTGCCGGGAATGCGCGCCGTGCGGTGGCATCGTGCTCGTTTGCCAACGCGACAACGCAGACCGCAAATGGGCGTTCATCGGCGCGTATTATTGGGAGGCTTGGCATGCTTCCATCCGCTCCCTGCCGATACGGCATGACGACAAGGAAGCGCAAGACCTGCGCACCTGCGCCGAGCAAGTTGCTTCGCAAATTTCCAGCAAGCAGTCCGCTTTCTACGCGCCGAAAGTGGCCGCCGCCGTTCTTTCCGCCTGAACCCCCAACCCAGCGACACGATGAAAACACTAATTGAACCACGCGCCGTTACCGCCAATGCGGAGCAACGGCTTTTTGTCATCCCCTGCGGCGATTCCGGCTATTCATGCCTTGGCTTCGATGTCTGCTTTGAGCGGCATTCGCGGCTGGCTGCCGAACTCGGCTTGCCGCTCCCGACTTCGCGCGGATCACTGGCCGATTACCGCTTGTATGAACTGGCGGTCGAAGCCGCACGAGAGAAGCACGCGCGCACGGGCTGGTGCTCGCAGTCCGAGCTTGTTCCGCAGTTCATTGGCCGCGAAGGCGCGCGCGTTGAAATCGTGACCGAATGGGGCGAAACCCGGCGTTTCACAATCGGCAAAAGCACCGGGTTTATTCCCTGCCACTTGGCTGTGTCGCGCAAGGGTCAGCGCTTTTGCGATGCGATTTACGGGCCCTTCAAATCCATTCGCTTTCTCTAACCTTTCCGTCGCTGGAAAAACTCCCGCTCGCTGGTGGGGCGGGAGACAGCGAAAACAACCGATGAAAACCTACCTTCCCCCTTCCAAGGTTCGCGAGATGACCAGCCTTGCCGAGTTGCGCGGGCTCGGCATTGAGTGGGATGACTACGAGAACGAAACAAGGTTTTGGCTTGCTGAATGGCCGGATCGGTCCGGCTGGTACACCGAGGAAATTGACCCAGCGTTGCCGGAGTTGCGCTACTGCGCGACTGTCGGCAATGACGGCATTGCCTCGGCTGACGCTGGCGAGGTTCAGCGCTACCTCTGGGCCAATGTGGAGGTGACGTCATGACCTTCCGCCCCCTCAACGTCCTAGTGGCCTGCGAATTCTCCGGCGTGGTGCGGCGGGCGTTTCGCGAGCTGGGGCATAATGCTTACAGCTGCGACCTCAAGCCCGCGACCGACGGCGCGCAATCGGGCGTGACTCATTTCCAGCAAGACGCCTTCTCAGCAATTCACGCGGGACCGCCGGACGGCGAGCGCTGGAATCTTGTTATTGCCCACCCCGTCTGCACCTACCTTTGCAACTCCGGCGCGCTCCGGCTCTACATCGGCGGCAAGAAGGCGAACGGACCGGACGCGGATCGCTGGGAGAAGATGCGGAACGGCGCCAGGTTTTTCCGCCGGTTCTTCGATGAGTTCGACGGCCCGCTGTGCGCGGAGAACCCGGTTATGCACGGGCACGCACTGGCAGAGATTGGCCAGCTTCCAGGAATTTCCAGGCAGACGGTCCAGCCGTACCAATTCGGAGACGATGCCTCAAAGGCAACTGTCCTTTGGCTGCGCGGGCTGCCGGCTTTGGAAATCGACCCGCGCGAGCGCTGCAATCCCCGTATGTTTTGCCCGGAGTGCGGAACTTCCTCTGAAACTGCCGTCGCGTTCGGCCATGGCTGCAAGGGATGCGGCGCGGAAGCCGGTTTGCTTCGTCCCCGCTGGTCGAACCAGACAGACAGCGGCCAGAACAAGCTCGCGCCGTCACCTACACGGGGAGCACAGCGCGCGGTTACATACACGGGGATAGCAAAGGCCATGGCTGCCCAGTGGTCGAAACACCTTCTCAACCTCAACCCCTCCTGACATGAACACCCAACCGAAACAGACCGCGCATACTCCGACGCCGTGGAGCGTTGGCGGCATTCGCAGAGCGCGCCCAAACCTGATGGGTGTCGCATTCGTTAACGGCGGGAAAACGTGCGTAGCGAAATGCGACAGCCTTTATGGCTCCGAGGACGGCCAAGCCGAAGCCAACGCCGCGTTCATCGTCCGCGCCTGCAACAGCCACGCCTCGTTTGTCGCGGCGCTGGAAAAGGCCGAAGCGAAACTTTCAGGAATCGCACGGCTTGCCGCAACAAGGACGTTTTCATCTACCAACTTTCAATTGAATTCCATCACGGAAGAGGCGCAATCCGGTTACGAAGCGGCCCGCGCCGCTCTCGCCGCTGCAAAGGAGGGCGCATGAAAACGCAGCCGCCCAAATCGCGCCGCAAGGTGCAAAAGCTGGTGCAGGTGTTCGGCAATTTTAACCGGACATCGGGTTACGGCACGCTCTGGCGCAAGCTGCTCGCCCGGTATCGCCGCCACCAGCGCTGGCTTGCTAACTATGCCCTGGCAAATCCGCGCGCCGTGATGCGCCGAGAAATCACCGAGTTTCGCAAGATGGCCAACCGGATCTCGCTCACCTAAACCTTTCCTCTGTCAGGAAGGAAGCCCTACCCGCGCCGGACCCTTACGGGCCAGCCGGTGCGGAGTAGGGGCCACCTGGCGGAACAAACCAAAACTCAGTTACATCCTCAGCAAATGAAAACTGTATTCACATCAGCAGAAATCGCCCACATCTGGGTGAACCGCGGAGCTTCTTATGGACGTTGCGCCGCGAACATGTCCTTTGATTCGGACACGTTCAGCAGTTACAACACCGTCATCGCGCGCCGCATCAGGCATCGCGGCAAGGAAGCATACGTCTGCGACCAAGCCGGATTCAGCAACACGACGCGCCGCCACCAAGGGGCGATTATCAGCGCCGTTCGCGCGGCCGATCGCGTGTTCAACGTTCACATTGGTTCATATGGCCAGCGGCTGACATTCACGGCGGCTCAGCTGCGAGATTATTACCTTCGCGAATGGCGCGAGATGGGGAAAGCGTCGCCGTCACGATATGAGCACGCGCGCGCCGAGGCATACCTGCACCGGCATTCCCGTCTATGCCAGGCGCTCGCGGTCTGCGAATACTTCGGGCTGCCAGCGGCGAAGATCGCAAAGCAAATCCGTGGCGAGCGCAAGGAAGAGGCCAGAAACCAGGCCATCGTTGACGCTTGGAACGCGAAACTCGCGGAGCGGCGCGCCAGGGCTGATAAACGCGCGCGGGTTGCCCGCGAGGCCAGGGAAGCGCGGCAGGCCATTGAAGATCGCGATAACATCGCGCTTTGGCTTGCTGGTGCCAGCATCAGCCCGCGCTACAGCTGGCCAACGCTGTTGCGCGCCGAGGGTGATGAAATGGTGACGACCAAGGGGGCGCGTGTGCCGCTCTCCGACGCGAAACGCACTTACGGCTTTGCCGTTCGCGTCAAGGGTCACGGCTGGCACCGCAACGGCGAGACACACGGAATCGGCGTCTATCAGCTGGATGCAGTCAACGAGCAAGGCGTCGTGGCAGGCTGTCACCGCGTCACTTGGGAAGAGATCGAACGCTTCGCCGCCACCCAGAACTGGAAATAACATTCTCATTGCTGAGGCGCGAAAGGCTCCTTCGGGGGCTGAGTAGCGCCGGCACTTTCAAATCATGAGCAAGACCACTATTGAAACCGAACGCGCAGACGGCTGCGTGATTGCCGACGACCGCACCGAGGAACAGAAAAAGACGCACATCCTGGCAGTCGTCGCCAAGGATCGCTGCCTGTCCGGTTGGGGGCCTGCACGTAGCGGCGCCTCGCGCTGCTGCTGGGCGTTCGATCCGGCCAAGGTCAACAGCGACCGCGTTTTTAACTGGGTCAAACACCGCAGAGAAATGCGCTATGTGAACCTGGTTGACCTCCGCACCTATCGCGCACCGCGAGGGACCGCGCACTTTCACATTTACGTGTGCAACGAGGACCACGTCGCCGCGACCTACTGACCTTCCGGCGCCATCACCGCCGGCTGCAACATGAACACCGAATAACACAGCGCCCGCGCCTCCGTGCTGGATTCGACTTACACGCAGGGGCGCGGGACAATTTCAAAATGAAAATCAGACCAGGAACAAAACTCGACGAGCGCCGGGTGCAAGATTGCATCAACACACTGAGGGGCGCGCTCGTTATCGCGAAATCGGCCAACTGCCCCAAGCTCTCGGCCAAGATCCGACGGGCAATCAAGTCAGCGGGCGGCGCCATGCGTCACGTCCGTCACCGGATTTGGCGCGCGGAGGATGCCGGATGAGCGCGATCCTCACCGCCCCCGAACTCGCCCGCGCCTCCCTCGACTTCTGGACGCGCCAGGCCGAACGCTTGGCTGAACTGCGCCAGGCGTTTCTCGCTTCCGGTCACGCCGACTGGAGCCTCAAGGTGGCGCCGATGCACGCCCTGGCGATCTGGCGTTGTCAGCTGGCCCGCGAGGACTGGTTCAAGGTGTGCGACCAACTGCGCCAGCGCGGGCCGGACACACTGGATCCGCACCCGGATTTTTGGGACAACTACGAACGCGAGGAGTAATTTCCATGAAACTGTCCGGCACCATGCTCGACGCCTACGACCACGCAAAAGCGCACGGCGGCAAGCTCGTCCGCCACGCTGGAGGTTTCTGGTCGGACGAGGGGTGGCGCCAAGGCCAGACCTACTTCGGCACTCGCACGGTTCGCGCCCTAGTATTTCGCAACGCCGCACACTGGTCGAATTACGCGCGAAGCTCCGCCGGGGAATTCCCGGTTCAGATCACAATTAACCCACTGCCTGAAACGCCATGAACTCCCTATTCCCCTCCCGCGATTTCATCATCAGTGAAGAACTGCAACGCCACCGCGCGGAGAAGGTCCGCGCCCTGCGCTACGAATTTCAGGAAGTCGTCGCCCCACTGCGCCAGGAGATGGTGAGGATCGTTCACCTCTACACGGCGCTCCCGGCGGTGATCCGCACCGGCCCTGCGCTCACCGATTTCAAGGTCGAGGCGCCCCCGCAAATCCGGTTCACCGACAAGGTGGCCGAGGAAGTTTACTACAAGCTCCAGGACGCGGCCACGAAACTGGCCGAATTCTACGACGCAAAAATCGCCGAGGCGATGAGGTTTCCACTGCCATGAGCCACCCACTCCACCCACTCCCGCAGCGCCTCGCACGCCTGCTGATCCAGTCGAAGGACAAGCAACTCGCCGCGAAGGTCGACGGCTACCTGGCCAGGAACACGCCGTACAAGCGCGTCCACGAGTGGCTGGACGCCGAGGACAACGTGCCACTGCGCCAAGCGGTGGGTCAGCACGTCTGTGCCGTGATCGAGAGCGAGAACACGGCGGCCCTCGAAGAATAGCCTTTATGCTAACGAGAAAACCAACAGTTCCCAAGTTTGTGGCCGCCGCCATCGGTGCAGGCATCGGCATTGCCGCAGCAAAAGCGCAGCGCAAGGCAATGGAGGATGCAAACGAAGCACAGCGTAACGTCGCCGAGCGGGCGAAGAAACGGAGCGAGCCATGAATCTCTGCAAAGACTGCCGCCACGCGCGGACAAACATCTTCGCCAACTCCATCGACGCGATGTACTGGTGCGGGCGGACCATCGATCCGGTTCACGGCGGCTCCGCCAAGAAGTGCCGCGACGAACGAGCCAGCGGACAGTGCGGGCCGGCAGGCATCTACTTTGAGCAAAGACCGCCGGCCGCAGCGACTCCGCCCCAGCCCAAGCGCAACGAGTTCTGGGTTCTGGATGCGATCATGTGGCTCTTCATCGTCGGCGTGATCGCGGCAGTGGTCATCATCATTCACACCGTCAAAACGCCATGAGCACCAAACTGGTCCGCTTCGACGACTTGCCGCTCGGCACGCGCTTCCGGTACGCCGGAAAGCCCGAGGTCTTCGTGATCTTAGAAAAACGCCGCGAGCATTCCGACACCGAGCCAATGTGCGGCACGATTGCCGACTGGCGTCCCGACCTCATCGGACAACCGGGCCCACATTCACTTTGTCAGGGCCTGTACCATTTCAATCCCACTGAAGCGCCCGACGGCGTCGAACCCATCGACTGACATGACCCCCGAACTCACCACCAAGGAACCGACGAAGCCTTTCGCGGCCGACGTTCCGCTGTACCGTCACCGCGACACGAAGGAATACTGCATTCGCCTGAAGCGGCCCGGAAAGAAAGACGCCTGGGTCTCGCTCGGCACGACCGATCGCACCGAGGCACTGCGGCGCCTGCGCGACACCGGAGTCGAGAAGATTCTCCAGGTGGCCGGCGACGAGAAGTTCACGGAGGCCATCGTCGAATCGCTCACCGCCGGCGATCGCGTTCCGCTCGAGGACGTGGTCGACCAGTACCTGAAGGACTTGGCGCTCAAGATTCACCGCGGTTCGATGGGCCACCACCGCACGATCCTCACGCAGCTGATGCGGATGTTTAAACCTGGCGTCGACGTCCGGGAAATCCCGGCCGAGAAGGTCGCAGCCTTCATCAACACGGCGCCAAGTCTGCCGCGTCGCCGGCGCAGGCTGTCCGTCACCGAACAGTTCTTCACCTACGCTTTCGAGCAGGGAAAACGGAAGGACATCCCGACAAAGCGCGTCGCCCTCAAGCTAGACGACCTGACCTTCGAGCAGATGGAGCGCACGATCAAGGAGCGGTGGACGCAAGCGGAGTACGACCAGCTGCTCGCCTGTGAGAAAATCCAAGGCTTCTGGCGCTACGCGATTCAACTGGGCTGGTGGCTGGGCCTGCGCCTGTCCGACGTCTGCTGCCTGCAGTGGGGATCATTCTGTGCCGAGCCCGGCAAGCTCGTCGTCTGGCAGAGGAAGACCAGGGTGCGGGTGAGCTTGGACCTGAACGATCCCGTGCTCGGTGGTGGGGTGCTGATCAAGGTCTTCGCCGAGATGAAAGAGAATGTCACGGACGCGACCTACTGTTTCCCGGCCTGGCGCGAACTCTACGAGTCATCGAACTCTCCCGCCGTGGGCTATGCGTTCAAGGACGTGTGCCGCGCGGCCGGATTCGACGCCCGCAAAACATTCCACTGCCTGCGCAAGTCGGCCGCTCTCCGCTGGCAGGAAGCCGGCCGAGATCTCAAGGAGATCGGGGCGCTCCTCGGGCATGAGGGTCTATCCTCGACCACAACCTACCTCGAAACAAAGCGATGACAAAACGACTTCTCACTGCGATCCGATCGCTCCCCGAAGACTACGTCGCCGACGACACTGAGTTGTGCGAGTACAATGGATGGGTCGTTGCGGTGAATGGCAAAGTCCCTCTTCCGCCGATTAAGTATCAAGCGGCCAGCGGTTGGTCGAAGGTAACATTCGCAGACACGCTTGGAAATCTCCTCGACAGCCGCCCCAAACAGGGGCAGACTGCCCCACACTCACCTTAACCACTTGCCCTGCGGCGCTGCCGTCCTGGAGACGGGATGGAACCGAGCGATCGCATCAAACCTAGACAAGAACCGCCGCAGGGCATCCACAGCAATGCAGGATCTGATCGCCAGGAACCAACATCTCGCCGCCGCCCTCGCGCTGGAGCTGCGGGCGCATCTGGCCGGAAAGGATTTATGAGCACGACCGCTGACAACAAAACAACAGAGGCGAAGACGGTTAGCGACGTGTTTTCGTCCGGCAAGGTTATCCGCGCGCGCTCCGAAAAGTTCGGGGCGCATATCATTCTATGTATTCGGTGTCCCGGAAGCAGCCGAGACGAGAAGTTGAGAGCGCTAACCATAGACAACTTCCCCGCGCTTGGTGAGGCGCTTTATTACAGCTCGTTTTCGCAAGATGTGGTCGAGCGAGAATGGCCCGACCTAATGCACTACATAAAAGACAAATCCTAACCCGCCCTAGGAGCGATTTGATATGAGCACGACACACGAAAACCCACCGGCGTTCCCCTGTCCCGAGATGGGCAAGGAACACTTCGACCAAGCGGGCTCTTACCCCGGCATGACGCTGCGCGACTACTTCGCGGCGAAGGCGACCGAAGAAGATATTGCGGAATTTCTCCCCAAGACATCGGGAGATTGTGCACGTCTCGCCTATGATTTGGGTTTCGCCCCGCACGAACACCAGCCCCAAGACTCCGGTCGCTACAACATTCGTCACGGCGTTATGAGGAAACTTCGCTATTGGGCAAAATTCCAGCACGCCGACGCGATGCTGGCCGAACGCAGCAGAAAGGCCACGCCATGAGCGCCACCCCCACAGGAGCGCAGGCGACGGACAAGCGAAAAACCCCCTTCTGCGACCAGCACGCCGTTTGGCCGGCTTGTAATGACGACTCCGACAGTAAATCACGAGACGGTTCACATCTTCCGATAGAAGATGCGCACGAGTTAGAGCGCAGATATACTGAGGCATGCTCCGTGGCAGACCGATTAGTAGAATCGAACGCCGCGCTGCGCGCGCGAGCCGACCTCGCGGACCAGTTCAAAGCCGAGTGCCTTAAGAATGGCATCAGCGACGAAGAGCAAGCCGAGTTACCGAAGCTGTTTCGCTGGCAAAGGGAATCGCTCGAAGCGTTCCGTGACAAGTTTGGCGTTCCTGCCAACTGCAACGCGCTGGACGCTATCGACAAACTGAAAGAGCGAGCCGACCTTTGCGCCCGGATGGCGGCGGCTTTGGAGATTGCCGACGACGAAATCATGTCTGCGCGCACTCTCATCAGCGAAGGACAGCCAGCAGACGCACACAGCGCGCTAACTCAAGCGGTCAACAAGGTGCGTGAGGCGGTTCAGTCTTACCGCGCCGCGCTTGGCGGCAAGGAAGGAGCGGGGACGTGAAACCATGAAATTAACACTTTCAAATCATGAACTCACACCATTCCAACAAGGCCAAGAATCCTTCCGGCGCGGGGAGCCGTCGCCATTTCCGAACACTTCAGAAACGCCGTGGGAGAAAAGGCTTTTCCGGCGAGGCTGGTGGTCGGCGCAAGAAGCGAGCCTTGTATCTTCGGCTCAGCAAGCAGCCCCTTCGCAAACTTCGCGCCCGCCTGAGTCGGGACAAGGAGTGGCGGGAAGTCGCCGAGCGGGTAATTGATTTCCGCGAACGCAAACAAGCACACCGAACCTACGGACGCCAATGAACCCCACCCCGACACCCCCGCCCGAGTCGAGCGGCACGCCGACGCCACGGACTGACGCAGAGATTGAGCGTCTCAAACTGGAACTTGAGGTAGACGAGACGACAGCAGCGATTCTTAACGAATCACGTGCATGGTGCTTCGCCCGCACGCTGGAGCGGGAACTTGCCCGCGTTCGTGAAACACTACATCCAAAATTGCTGCACGCGCAGCGCGAGAACACCGCGCTAGCCGCCCGCGTGGCAGAGCTGGAGAAGGACAACGCCAACTTGCGCGAACGGTTGGGCGAGGCGTGCCTTGTGATTTCTGAAATGCGGTCAGAGAACCGCCTGCATGGACACATCACCGACTCATCAGCAAAGTGGCTTAATCACTACTGGCCGCGATGCCACGCCGCCCTCACCACCCCGCCGAAAAACGAGGGACGCGCATCATGAGCACGAAATACTATTTTCTCTCCTGTGAATGCGAGAAGGGCGTTGGCTGGTTTGCGGTCAATGTCGTGCTCGACGAGCATCCGCTTGACTGGATTGCAGGTGCACCGAAAGAGGAACGCTATCGTCTCATCACATGGAATGAAATCACCAAGGAAGTTTATGAACGACACCACGACAAATTCTCCTGACCCCACGCCCGACACGCCGCCCGACCGCTCGCCGGAGGAGCTGCTTGCCGTCATCAACGACGCCATCAACTGCACGAACAACCCTCCGTATTTCGACAAGCTCCCGAAGTGGAGCGAGGCCAGAAACGAGCTAGTGAACCGGCTCATGACCGGAGTGTTCCCGCTGCTGGAGCGCGTGCGCAAGGAGCGCGATGAGGCGCGGGAAGTCGCTCGCCGCCAATACTGGGCTTTGAGAGAGGGCGACAATATTGTTCGCCACATCCGCACGACCATTTTCCCCGGTTGGACAAACGCCTCAGACCACGACGTAAACGAGTGCCTTCGCGCATACGAAAAAGAGCACGGAATCACAGCGAACTACGCCGCCCGCAGCGCACCGGAGACGCGAACGACATGAAAGCCGCCGACAAACTCACGCCACTCCAACAGGAATGCCTTAGCCTAATCGGTAGGGAGTGGCAGATAGCGCCACTGGCCACCAAGTCGGCCACGCTTTTGTCTCTGATGGAACGCGGGCTAATCGAAGCAAGAATTAACCCCGGAGTCAGTTCGTGGTCCGCAATGCAAATGCAGTGGCATTCCGCGGCGTATCAATGGCGCAGGATGCCGATCATTGATGCGCCAACGGCCCGCTAGCCTCTGGCTCCGCTCGCGATGACTTTACCATGAAAACTAAAATTGAACAAAACTCCGTCTGCCATCCGCAGACCGTTGAAATCCCGCAGCCGCTTGAGGTTCATCCGAGCGTGAGCGAATTAGCGGCGCGCTTGCTCGCAACGGTTATCGAAAGATTGATGGCCAAACCCGACTCGTTTAACCAGAATAGCGCATCCATTTCTTGTGAGTCTCCGTGCTGCATCCTTGGTCACTGCGCGATTCTGATTGGTGCCAGCAATGTGGACGAATCAAGGCCCGAGTTTCTGGGATTAAACCGCGTGCAATTCCAGAAAATATTCTGGCCCGATCAGTGGCCGAAACAATTCAGACCAGCAAACGATAACGAGTGGAAGGGCATTCCTGCCGCAACCGGCATCGCCCGCATCGAACACTTCCTGCGCACCGGAGAATAATACCATGAACTCGCTCGCCACTGTCCTGCATTCCAAATTCGTGAAGCTATGCTATAGCCTCGCTTTCGTTCCGCCGTTCCGGTCCGCCCTCTATTCCCGAGCAATCGCACCCCGCTGGCCGTTCCAGTCCTCGCTGCATCAGCAGCAGACGCTCGCCAGGCTGCTGCTGATGCAGCGCAACGTGCCGGGCTGCTACCTGGAAATCGGAGTCGCCGAAGGGTGGACCACGATTTTCAACAACCAGGCGCTCAAGGAGGACGGCCAGCATCGCACGATGTTCGCAGTCGACACGTTCGCGGGCTTTACCCCCGACGACAAGGCGGCGGAAGAGGTTCGCGGCAAGGCGCATGGTTCGTATGACGGCCTGTTCGTCGTGAACTCGAAACGCTGGTACGACGAGAGCATGAGGCGGGCAGGCGTGAAAATCGAATCGTTTCAGGCGGACGCCGCGACCTTCGACTATTCCAGGTTCAAGCCAATCGCCTTCTGCTTTCTGGACGTGGACCTGTACCACCCCATCGCCTCCGCGCTGCCGCGGATTCTCCCATTCATGGCGAAGGACGGCATCATCGTCATCGACGACTGCCAGGACCACGAGCAGTGGGACGGCGCGAAAGCCGCCTACGTCGAGTGGTGCCAGCGCAACGGCGAGCCAATCGAAGTGGTCGCGGGAAAATTCGGCCTCATCCGCACCTAACCTCAACCAAAGATGAAACATATGCTCCCGCTCGGCTCAATTCTGGCGATGCTCGCCGCGCTCTGTTTTCTGCTCGCCTATCTGGAACGAAAGACGCCGATTCCTCCACCGAAGAAAACCCCTTCTTTAACGCAGGTCACGGTGGACGACCGTTCCAATCCAGACATCGGGCAAAACATGCGGACCGAACTTATTTCTCACGACGGGAATTTGGTCACTCTCAGCGTGACTGTGGCTTTCATGGAGACGGCCACGCCGGAGCGCGTCGAGGCCATGCGTCGATACTACAACTTCAGACCAACAAAAGACGCGAACTACTATCTGCTCTATTCGGAGCGCACGGAGAATATGTACGTGACCGGCTCCGCACAAGTTCCCGGGGCTTTTGATGCGCCGACTTACCGCATGGGTTTCGGTGAAGCACCGCCCGGCGCAGTGATGGTCGAACCCGGCAAAACCTACCGCCGCACGGCTACCGGCTGGGAGTCCAACGACGGCAGCGGATGGAAGCCGGTGGAGGGGAAGAAGCCATGAGCACGCCGACACTGCGCGAGCTTTGCGCTAATGCCACGCCGGGACCGTGGACGGCCGAACATGGCAGAAATGCCAGCGGAGAGTGGTGGACCCTTTACACCGCAAAGGGATTGCCAGAACAGAAGGTGTTTGGAGGTTACCGTCCCATCGCCTGCAAATTAAGAATGCAGCCGGAGGACGAAGCCAACGTTCTACTCATCGCCCGTTGCGAACCGCCGACCATGCTCAAGGTTTACGAGGCGCTGGAGAGTCTACTCAAAGAGGCGCACGCAATGTCGTTGGGGTTGGCTGCTCGTGGCGTGGATGACGACAGCGAAGGAATTATATCCGCCGTCGCCGCCATGGACAACGCACGCGAAGCCCTCGCGATCCTAGACGGGAAAGCGCCATGAAAAAACTCCTGCTCATCCTCAGCATCGCCTGTCTCGTCGCACTCGGTGCGACCTGGCACTGGCTAGCCACCTCTTCCGAGAAGGGATTCTACCTCAAGCTCCCGCGGTTCGCCAACCCGGTCTGGTCCTACGCATTCTGGGGAGAGTCCAAGCCCGACTTCGGATCGCTGCCGGATCAGCCGAACATTTATTTCCTTCGCGATTACGCCATACACATTCACAAATCCCAGATCGCTCCTTATGGGACGCTCTGGTGCGACACCTTCTACGCGAGGCAGGAGAACGGCAAGGTGCAGTTCGCCGGACTGACCGGATCGCCCAAGGCGTTCATCGGCCCGCGCCGGCGCTGATCACTTGTTGAAACCACGCAGTGTCATCGCGAGCCGCGCGCGCTTGGCCAACCGACTGTCGCCCTTGGCCGCTGCCTTGAGCTTGGACTCCGGAATTTTTTCCGACTGCGGAATCCCAAGCTGGCGGTGAAGGGCGCCTTTGTTCTTCGAAATGCCCGTGTCTTGAATCCAGTTACTGTTCGATTTGCGGCGGTCGGTGGAGTTCATGGTGATTTACCTGGTTGAAAATAGGAGTGAGCCACTGCTCATGCGCCGTTGCATCGCCGACGGATCGTACTGCGCGCGCTGTGCGGACTGCTGGCGCTGGAAGTATTTCTCGACGGGCGTCGGTTCGATCATGGCCGAGTAGGAATTGAAGCGCGCCATCGCGTCGCGAACGGCGACCTGCCCCTCGGGCTCCATGATCGACAGCATCTGCCGCACTTGGGACTCACTGGGCTTCGCGGCGAGTACCGAGAACGGATTGCGCGATCGCCAGCTGGCCAGCACCCGGTTGCGCGCCTCGCGTTCGCGATCACCGCCGGGCACGTCCGAATCCGCCACGTTCTCTCGAGCAATGTTGAGTGCCTTCCGGTAGGCTTCGAGGAATTCGGCCCGGTCGTTGGCGAGTGCCGCCAAGTACATCTGTCGCGACTGCGTCGACAGCGGGGTCGGCGTTCCGGCGCCGGCGCCCTTCTTCACTTCGATGTCCAGTTCCTGCGCAGCCGACCGGATCCAGTTGGACGAGGACGCGCGCTGCACCAGCCGCGACTGGGCGTTGTCCAAACCCAGCAGGTTGTTCGCGATGTCGACCGAGTGGAGGACGCCGTTGCCGCCGACGGCCATGACGACCGGGCGACCGACACCGCCCCAGGTGGCTTCGCCACCCTGCACCCAGTTGTTCAGGGCCTGCGTCAGGTTCAAAAACTGGGACATCGCCAGCACGCGCTGATCGAGCGAGAACGCGCGCTGGCCGGTTGCCGGGTCCAGACTCGCAAAGGTTTGGGCGGCGACGTCCGCGCCGAGGCCATAGATGTTACCCGCGCGGGCACTCCGCACGAGCATGGCTTCCAGAAGTGACAGCGGGTCTTTGCTCCGGAGTAGTGACACCGGGAGCCCGACCAAGGGGATCGCCGCCGTCTTGTCGATTGACGGCAGGTTGGATTTCCGCCCGGCAAAGCGTTTGTCGTATTCGTCCATCAGGATAGAGAACGCCAAGCCGATCGGGAGATTCCACAGCGCCAAGGTGCCGATCGCCCGCAGCATCGGCTTCACTGCGTTCTCGTCCGGCCGCGGCTTCCCGGCCTCGTGCACGGCGGACATCATCCAGAGGGGCCAGCGCAGAAGCGGCATCGTCATCCGGAAGAAGGGACTCGTCATCAGCCAGGACGGCGTCGTTGCGATCGAGGAGTTTCCCGAGAACTCCGTCTGATTCATGAGCGACAGCTGGAGAGCCTGCTCGTCGGTCAGCAACCGGCTGCGCGGGTCATCGGTGGAGCGCTTCGCCGCGTCACGCACGATGTCCTCCAAGTTGCCCATGTTGTACTCGACCGTCTTCTCGCGCCACCAGTCTAGGAGCGGCTGGTCCAGCTTGAACTTGTAGAGGTCGGAAGGCTTGAACCGGAATGACGGATTGTTCGCGGCGTCCGGATGGGCGGCCATGTAGTCGATGCCTTCCTTCACCAGCTGCTCGAACTCCTGCGCCATGCGGGCACCCCCGGCCTGCACTTCGATCTGGGAGATGGAGTTCATGACGCCGAGCCCGGGGATTGGCGCCATCCTCGGGAACTCCGTGGCTTCGCCGCCGCCCAGTTGGACGCCCTTGCGCTGCAGGCTCCGCATGATCTTGAGCGGTTTGACCATCCACTTTTCAGCGCCGGATTGGTTGTCGCCGGAGTTACCGATGTCGGACATGATGACACCGTAGGGGAGATTCGAGAACGCCCGGCCTTCCGCATTGCCGATCGTCGAGGCGTACTTGCCACCCTTGAACAGGTGCAGCCCGAAGGTCTGGAACAGCGACCCGAGGCCAGTCTGCAGGATGTCGGCGTAGGTCTTCGCCGTGTTCGCGATGGCGCGCGGCCCCAGGCTGCGCTGCGCAAACGGCCTCATGGCCGGCGACAGCAAGTTGTAGGCTGCCGTCTTCGGATTGTCGACGATCTGGCCGGTGACGAAGTTCATCACCGCCATCGCCTTCGTCATGTCGCCAAGCGGCCCGGAGTTGCCCGATACGCCTAGCACCCCTTCGAGCTGGGACTGGAAATCCTGCGCCTCGCGGTAACGGCGCGCTGCGTTTTCCAGTTCGTTGTAGTTCCAGCCGCGCGCCACCGCTTCCGCCACGCGGCCCGACTTCGAAGTGTGCAGGGACGCCAGCGTGTTGAACTGCGCCTGCTGGCCGCGGAGGTGGTTCATCATCTCCCGGAACGCTGCCTGAATGTCCTTCGCATTGCGGCCGAACGAGCCGTGATAGGCAATGCGGGCGAGCAGCCGGTGCATCGTCTCCGGTTCGTAGGTCGAGAAGTCGACATGCTCTGGCGGCAGCAGGTCCGAGACGCGCGCGTCCATCAGCGCGTGCGGCTTGGCGCCGTGGGGGTCCAGCAGTCCCGGCACCTGGCTCGCGTCGTAGGCAAGCCGCGCCTCGTGGCCGAACAGCTGGTCCAGATTGCGCAGCATCGAAAGCCGGAAGAGAGCCACGGGATCGTTGCCTTCCTTGTCGGTCTTCGTGCCCACCTTCTGGCCCAAGAGATCGATCCACCGCAGCACGTTGCCGGCTGCTTGGTCCCACGCTTGTCCCACCAAGTCCTGCGGGATCACTTCGCCGGCGTGGGAGAACGGTTCCTGACCCGGCTTCCGAATGAAGGGCTCGAGCCACTGGCCGATGATCTCCGGGGTGAACAGCTTTTGCAGCAGGGCATCCAGCGCCTCCGTGTTGGCCAAGTTCTCGAACCGTGCCTCGCGCTGATCTGGGTCGGCGGCTAGCGCCGGGTCCAGCGCCTCGAATGTCGCCGGGTGGATGTTCTTTTTGACGACCTTGCCGTCCTCGACCACCTCATCGAAGGCGAGCTTCCAGCCGGCCTTCTGCATGTCCTTGGTGACGACGTCGACGACACCTCCGTTCAGGTTCCTCATGCCGGTGAGCCAACCCTTCGGCACCGCGCGGCGCAGCTCGGGCCCGAGCCTCTTGTCCTGAACGAACACACCGTACTGCTCGGCGACCTTGAGAAGTTCTGTCTCGGCCGTCTTCGTGCGGCGGAGAAAGGCCGCCATGCGTTCGTTGAAATCTTCGGACGGATTGGCGAGCCCGCGGCGCACCAGCTGCACCGCCTGCCTGATCGCCGGACCTTCTTCGAGGCCCGGATTCACCGACAGGAAATACATCGCAGGCTTGAACACCTGATTGATGAAGTCGCCGTTGTCCTTCAGGCCGGAGGCGTTCCTCGTCTGGACGAACTCGGCCTGCCATTGCGCGGCCGGCGTCTCCAAGGTGCGCGCATAGTTCTTCAGAATGAATGCGTAGCGGTTGATCATCTGTATGATCCGCTGCATCGAAGGACCGCCGAGCGTGCGCGCGGTGGCGATCGGCGTCCGGACGAACCGATCGATTGAGTTCAGAATGCCGCTGTTCCACGTCCGCTGCTGGAGGCCCTTCAGATCGAGCATCTTCAGGGCGTAAGTCTGTGCCGCGATCCGGTTGTACGCGGGCTTGCCTTCGTCCGCGGCGCGCGCGCGGAGCCACGCCAGATTCGACTGGATGTCCTGGCGCAGCTGCTCGCCGTCGACGGCCGAACCGTCCGGGTTGAACCGCAGCACCCGGTTCGAGCGCTTCCAGTTGCCCTCTTCGTCCTGGCGCATGGCCGTCCAGACGGCACCTTCCTCCGGGCGCCACTCGTACTGCGCGCCGCCGGCCGCCTGCGCAGCCTCAGCCGTGCGCTCGTCGATGATGGGTGCGGCCTTGTCCAGTACGGCAATCCGTTCCTCATTGGCGGCGATCCGCTGCGAGGCCGCCTCTTGCCGCCGGCGCTTGGCCAGGTACGACTGCTGCAGGCGAGCGAGCAGCCCGGTCGCTTTCCGGTTCTCGTTGAATTGTTTGGAGATCGCGCGCAGTTCGCTGGAAGTCGCGGTCTTGATTGCCTTCAGCTTGTCGTTGATCTCCCGGAAACGCGACGTATCGCGCAGCCAGCCCAGCTGGATCTGGTCGACTTGGTCGGCATTCTTGCGGGCGAGCGTGGCCAAGGCCACCATGAGCGGCCGGTTCGAAGTCAGGTTGGCGAGTGCCGGGTAGATTTCGGCGCCGCCGCGGATGGCGTCCACGACTTCCTTCGTGGTCATCTCGGAGAGCGGCAGGTCCAGATTGGCGATCGCGCGGATGTACTCGAAGACCGGGGTCGTGCCGTCGAGAAGGTTGGAAAGCACGTTGCGGTAGGCGTCCGGAATCGGGTCGCTCTCGAGCAAGCCCTCGACCTGACGAATGGACTCGGCCAAGGCACCCTGAACCTGCGCCGTGCTGCGGCCGCGCGCGATTGATCTGGCGAGTTCCCGCACCATTTCGCGCGCCTTGTCGCGCAGCCGATCCTCATGGAGTGCCGCGTTCTTAACGTCGGCTTCCATGCGGTTGATGTCGTTGGCGTTCTCGGTGATTTGCTTCGTGGCCTCAGCCACCGACTGCTGGGACTGGGCGGACTTACGCCGCACGGCGAGGCCGAGCTTACGCAGCCTCCCCCAGAGTTCGACGGAAGCCTCGCGGTTCATCGGCTCGGTCATCCGCTCGCCGCCGATGCGCGCGGCGCCGGCGCCGGGAACTTTCTGTTCCAAGTCGGCCAGGATGAGCCTCGGATCTTCCTCGGCGCTGCGCTTGATCTGTTCGAAGAATTGCTCCCAAGTCGCGGCCGGCGCGATGTCGGCCTTGAGCTTCGTGTAGAATTCCAGCAAGCCGTTGATGACCGACCCCTTGATCCGCGCGCGCGCTTCGACGTCAGGGATTTCCAATTCCGCGCCGGGGTTCCCGGGCAGCTGGTATTCGAGGTTCCAGTTCAGGGCGTCGCGGTTGAGCGTGTCGACCTGCGGCTGGCGGACCGTCCCGCTCACCGGATCCCAGAAGTCGGCGATGCCGTCAGGCGTGGACGTGCGGCCGTCGAAACGGCGCACCTTTTCCTGCGCGCCGCTCGGAAGGAACTGGCCGAAGAGATTGCCGAAGGCGTAGTTGTAGTCGCCCAAGACTTCGCGACGCAGCTGGTTCTCATACCACGCCAGTGCCGTGTCCGGATTGGGTTCGCCACCGAACGCGGCTTGGAGCGCCATGGCCGTCCGGTAGTAGACGTCCTTGACCCACCGCAGGATGGCCTGTGCCAGTGAAGGATCGTCGACACCGGCCGCCGCCATCTCTTGGGCCAGCGTTTCCGCCATCAGGTCGTGCGCGCTGGACTCCCTGGCCAGAGGAACACCGGATTCAGTCGACGCTTCCGCCGCGCGCGCGCGGACGGTGTCGATCGTGCGGTCAATCGCGGTACGCACAGCACCCCGCTGCGCCGTTGGCAGGCGCATGGACAGGGATTCGGCCGCCTCGTGGAGCAGCGTGACCAGATTGTTCGATGAGGCGTTGGCGACGTCCTGCATGGCCAGCGCCACATGCCAGGGGCTGTACGTCACGCCAGCCGCCTCGTTCACTGCGGCCGCGCGCTCCTGCAAAACCGCGATTCGGCGGTCCAGTTCGGCCTTCGCTACCGGGTCAACAGTTTGTTGACTCTGCTGCTGAAGGGCGGCGATGCGCTGGTCGATGATCTGTTGTGAACTCTGCGCCAGCATCTCGCGGCTGAAGAGATCGACGCGCATTCCAAGCTGCTGAAGGTTAGCTACAACCCTCTGAAATTCGGCGTTCCTTCCGCTGTCAATAACCTGCGAGGAACTGAGCTGGCTGCGGAATTCCGGGGGCGACATGTCACCCGTCATGCTCTGGTTCTGCCGGGTGATCGCGTCCTTCTTGGCGTAGAGCGCTTCGATCTGATCCTTGATCGCGGCCCTTGTTTCAGCATCGCCACGTAACCATGCGTTGCCGAGTTCTTCGATCTGCTGGTCCAGCTGCGCTTCGGCGTGCGCCGTCGAAATGACAGCGCCGGGCACCGCCGGCGGCTGGATGTTGCGCCCCTGGGTCTTTTCCGTCGCACCCCACGCCTTGTCGAAAGCCTGCTCGTCGGCAAAGATTTGGTGGATTTTGCCGGGTTCGCCGCTGAAATGGAGGACAGCGATGGGCTGGAACCCGGCAATCACCGCCTCGCGCAGGAGCGCCGGCTTGTTGCCGGACGATTGCACGACGCGGTTGCCTTCCTGATCGATGCCCATGCGCTGGAGCGTCACCTCCTTCAAAGCTGTGCCGCCGGCAGAGTCCAGGGTCCGCGCCGGGATCGTGGCGCCGGTGACGATGATGCGGCCGTCCGGCGCGCGCATAGCCACCGCGATCTTCGAATCCGATTTGCTCGATGTGCGATTGCCGCGCTCACCCTGCAACATGTTATGACGGACTGCCTCCGCCCACTGGACGTGATTGAGACTCTGGAAGGCCGGCGTGTTGCGAAAGTCGAGCGACGGCTCGCCTTCGATGACGGCGCCGTGTTCGAACGCAACCGGTGCGGCCGGTGCCGTAGGTTGCGGCACGATTGCCTCAGCCGGGGTGGCGTTCGTTTGAACGGGTGCTGGCGCTGGCGCCGCGGCACGCACCTGTTCGACCGTGTAGCGTCCCTGTTTCAGGTCCGCCGGTACATCCGGAAGATCGACGCCCAGCGCGCGCAATGCTTCCAAGCTGCTGGAAGCCAGCGATTCACTCTTGTCTGGCGAGATGACATCGATCTGAAGTGCCTCGGGTATGCCTTCGCCCGGCCGGAATAAAGTGTACTGGTACGTCACGCCCGGCGTGTTCACCGCGGCGCGCAGTTCCTGGGCCTTCAACTCCTCGGGTGTGGGCGTAGTCGCGGGAACCGGCGAAAAATTTTCTGGGGAAACTGGTGCCGATGCACTGATCTCTCTGCCGCGCGGCGCCGCCGGCAGGAGCGCCCCAAGTTCGGCGGGGACTTCCGTGGCGTTGGGGACCAACGGAATCTGTTCTTCCGGAATGGTCCCCGCCATCTGTCTGGCGATGTCGTTTGGCTGGCTGGCCGGTTGAACCGTCGCCGGCGCGCCGCCGGGAATGGTCGGCTGGCCGCCGGTTCCGGGGATTTCGCCAGCCATCTGCCGGGCCAAAGCCATACCGGATGCTTGGTCGGCAGCGATCTCCGCTGCGGCGTCTGTACGCGCTTGGCCAACCGCGGCGAGTTCTGACGGCACGACCTGCGGTGCGGGCGCCGGCTGGGCGACGGGCGCGACCGGCGCGGGGATCGCGGCGCGCGCGGGTTGTCCCGGGGGGACCCGCGTCTGCTTCGGTTCGATGAACTCGGTGGGTGCCGCGAGTGCACCGCCAAAGGCTCCGGCGATGCCAGCCTCGCGGAAGCGGCGACGGTCGGCATCGGTGAAGGTGAGAGGATCCTTGCCCTCCTTCAGGTTGCGCGCCACGACGTTTACGCCTTCCTGGAAATACTCCGTGGCACCTTCGCCACCCACGATCCCGACGCCCTTCAGTACCTTCATCGCGCGGTCCGCGATGTAGCTCTTGGCTAGTTCCTTGGCCTCCTGTTTCGCGACGCCAGGGAAGAGTCGCCCGAGGACGTAGGTCGGCAGCACGGAATCCGGAACCGCGGAAATCAGCCCGAGCGCAATGGTCGTCGGCCGGTCCGCACCTTCGCTGTAGACGTCGCCCGCGTTCAGGAGGAAGCTGTTCGCCAAGTTGGTCGCGGCCAGACCGCGTTTGGCGCCGATCGCCATGGCTTCTCGGCCGACCAAATCAGTGACCTTCGGAACCGACTGGCGGACTGCCTGCTCGAGCGCGGCTTCGGACGCCTCGGTGATCAAGCCGCGTTCGGCCAGCGCTTCGGCTGCTCCCTTCTTGAGCAGCGACTTGATGGCGCTCTTCACTAAACCACGGGCGAGGACGCCTTCCGCCGCACCAGCGACGGTGCCCGGGCCAGGCGCTGCGGCGGAACCCAATGCCGCGCCGGCCGCGCCAGTCACCACCGCCTCGCCGATCGACGGGGCGACGGAACCCAGCTTTGAAACCGCGTACCGCGCGGCGTCCTTCGAGAAAAGAGAACCGAGCCCGCGGCGACCTGGCGCAATGTCTTCCAACGACGGAATGGTCGGCGCGTTCGCCGCGGCATCCTGTTCGAACGACTCGGCCTTGTCTCGCAAGTAGTCCGAACCGGTGAGAAGCGACAGGCCACCGAGCGCCGTGGACGCCAGTCCTTGCGAACCGCTCTTCAGCGCGCGGCCAAATTCGCCGGCGACGCTCGGGGCGTTCGCTTCCCGGATGGCGCCGTACTCTTGGCCGAAGGACGGGAACCGATCGAAGAGCGCCGGGTTCGAGCGTGATGCCCACTCGCCCAGCTGCTGCGTCAGCGTGTAGTCGTCGGTGTCGTCCTGCTGGCCGGTGTCAGCCAGGTATTTCCTGTAGAGCGAGACGACTTCGTTGGGCACGGATCACGCGATAACAGAAAACGGTGTGCTTACAAGCCCGCGGGATTCAGCATCAGGACGCTGTTCGGATCCGAGATGGCACCACCGGGCGACGGCGGAGTCACCGGCATCGAATACGACGGCGTGTTGATCGTCGAGAGCAGCGAAGTCTTGCCTTGGCCGCGCAGGCGCGCGGCTTCCTGCTGCTGACGGAGCAACATGGCCTGCTGCTGCAGGAGTCGGGTGAGCACTTCGCCCTGCACCTGTGCGGTGCCGGGGAATGCCCCTTGGTCGACTCCCTGCCACGGGCTGCGGCCCGATTGGACCAGCTGCATCTGCTGCTGCACATCGGCCAGCTGGCGGTTGATGTTGTTGAGAGGCGCGTCGAGCTTGGCGTATTCGTCGGCCAAAAGATTCGTGCGCGATTGACGCAGGAGAGGCGCACTCGCGGCCGGCGCCATCGTCAAGGCACTCGTCACGTCGCGCAGCGTCGGCGTATCGCCGGAAGACACCGACGGCGAAGGAGTGAGCCCGCGCTGATCCAAGGCGCCGTTCAGCACGTTGATGAATCCGGCGATCGGGCTGCCGCCCGGCGACGGGGAGGAAGTCGAGGATGCGGCCGGCGCGACCGGAACCAACGGACTCGGTGAAGCGCCCGGCGCCACTTTGAACGTGCGGACCAGATCGCCCTGCTGCTGACGAATCGTGTTCAGCTGGTTGGAAAGGATGGCGAATTGCACGCGGGCGTCCTCCTTATCCGTGTACCACTGCTGCAACGCGCGCTCTTGCGCCTGGCGCTGGGCATCCGGCAGCGCCGCGGCGATCTGCTCGCGGCTCGGCGTCTTGCCACCGTTCATCTGCGTAGCGATCTGCATGGCCGCGGCATTCACCATCGCGGGATCGATTGTGGGCTGCGCGGAAAGACGTGCCTCGACCGATGCCATCTTTTGCGTGATGGCCTGCTCCTGCTGCGTCAGTTCGGCGAGCCGCGCCTGTGCCGCACCCGGCTGGCTTTCAGCGAACTGGGATTCCTTCGCCAGCTGCTGCGAGAGTACCTGAATCGCGGCATCTTCCGCGGCTTGGTCCTTGCCGATTTTCGATGCGTCGATGATACCACGCTTCAGCGCTTCCTGAAGCATGTTGAAACGGGTCTGCAACGCCTCACGGCTGCCGGCATCGGTGAGCGATTCCTGGCGGCGGCGCTGTTCGTCGGCCAGCTGGAGGGCCCGGATCTTGTCGTACTGACCCGTCTCGTACTGCCGCTGCGACGCGATGTCCTGCAGGCGCTGCGACCGTTCGCGCGCCTCATCGGTCAGCCGATTCTGGCGGTTGGCATAGTCATCCGCGGTCGAGAGCAGCACGCGCCCGAGTTGGGAAAGACCAGTTTGTGGGACTGCGCCAGCCATGGTCAGAAAGTCCAGTCGCTACTGGACGAAGGCGCAGTGGTCGTCGCTGGAGCGGTGGTTTTCGGTGCGGGCGTCGTTGGCGTTCGCCACCAATCGCTCCCTTGCGCGTACTTCAGGCCAGCGCCGAGCAGTCCGGCACCGAGGCCGGCGATGTCGTTGCCGGAGGTGTCCGCGGTGAGCGGGGTGTAGCCGGCTGTCGGGGCGGCTCCTTGATTCGTGTTCCACCAGTTGAGTGCGCTGAGCGCGCGGTTCATTCCGCTCTGGCCGTAATTGTCCAAGGCACCGAGGCTGCCGGTCAGGCTGGTGGTGAGCCCGGGGATAGTCAGCAACTGGCCAATTCCCCGGGTATAAGCGTTGTCGAAATATCCTTGGCGCGCCAGCGTCGTGGAGTCCCGCGCGCCCTGCTGCTGCGTCGCAAGATTGGTGGCGATGCCTTGGCCGCCGGTGGCAAGAAGATCGGCGAGTGTGCGGCCCTCGGTTGCTTCACGGCCGCTCGTGTTCAGAAGATTGGCCGCCAGCTCGTCAGCGATCGTGCGCCCCTCGGTCGCCCCGTGCGCCCCGATCGCGCGCACATCGCCGGCGTTGAGTTCCCGGGCGGATCCAAGGGCCTGCGCCGCCTGCTGGCGGGCGCCAATCGTCGCGCGCGCCAGTGCGTTGTTGTCGAAAGTCGAGGTGCCGATATACCCCTGCTTGGCGCGTTCCGCCGTAAGCCGGTCGGTCGTATCCTCGAGGCCCAAGTTGATGCCGCTCGCCAGCGCGTTCGCGGTGTCGAGACGTGCCTTGGAAAGGGGTGCCTGCGCCGCAGTCAGCTGGTCGAGTTCGGTCTGCAGCGCCGCCCGGCGCGCCGCGGACTGCGTGTCAAACGCGCCACGGAGGGCAGCGATTTCAGCCGCCAGCGCGTTGCGGCGCGCGGCCATGGCATCCTCGAGCGCCTTTTGTTGATCGGCCGCCGACGTTGCGGCCGAAGATGAAATCTCAGCGCCAGTCTTGCCGGCCTGATCCAGTTCCGCCGCGAGCCGCGCGGCGTTCGCCTCCGGGCTCAATGCGTTCACGGTCGTCGTGAAATTACCCGTCAGCTGCTTGGTCAGCTGATCGACCAGCTGACGACGCTGCTCATCATTGCCGGCATCCGCCAGCAGGCCAGGAAGGAACTGACCCAAGAGAGCCTGTTCCAGCGGCTGACCTCCGGTGGCGTCGACGTTCGTGCCGAGGGACGTGTTTACCTGCGCCTGGAACTTGGTGAGATCGGCCGGGCTGTTCTGCAGGTGATCGTACATCCACTCGATCGGCGAACGCTGGTCGCCACCGGCCTTGACGCGCTCATACTCCGCGGCAAACGCAGGGTTGGAACTGAAGTATGCTTGGAGCTGGCCCTCCAATGTGCTGTCGCCGCCGCCGGCAGCCGGAGCGCTCGTGGTATTCGCGGCCGGTGTCGGGTTGGTCGTGAAGAAATTGTCCGGGATTTCATCCCAGTTGCCCGTGCCGGTGCGCTGGATGACCCAGTTGTTGAAGTCATCACCGCCCGGACCACCCGGGCGCTCACGCTGGTACTGCTGAAGTAGCGCCTGATAGGTCATCCGAAGATCCCCAGCGGATTGGTCAGCAGTTTGTCAGGACGGAAAGGAGATTTCTTCGGGTCGAGGAGCCGCTTGACGGTGTCGGCTTTGCTGGCCGTTGGTGACGCGGTCGCTGCATCCATCGCGGCGGATGAACCGAGACCCAGACCGGCCCAAGTACGGTCGCCGGTGCCACCGGTGAGGCGCGACGACGGGCTCGTGGTGAGTGCCAGCTTGCCTCCGGGAGTCGTTGACACGTTGGCCCAGAGCGGAAGACGGGTGTTGACGGCGCGGCCGTTCGTCGGAAGAACGCCTGGGGCCGAACCGTCCGGAGCGATGCCGCGGGTCATCACCCACGCATCCCACGCCGATTGGTTCTGCTTGTCCTGAAGCGCAGCATTTGCCGCCTGCGCCTGCTGGTTCGCCTTCTTCTGCTGACTGGCACCGTAGACCGCCGTGCCAGCACCGATTGCCGCGGTGGCGAGCGCCACCCACGTATGATGCCGCATCAGTCGTTGCTCCGATTCGTCAAACGACTTGCGGCGCCCCGACAATTTGAAGTCAAGCGTCAGCATTTTTGATGGATTCGGCGGCGAGTCGGAGCTTCTCGGCGTCTTCCTTTAGCCGATGGTCCATAAAGGCATCGGACTTAATAATCAAGAGTTCTTCTAGCTTGGCCAAATCGGTCTCTTCGGTGGCGTGTGTTGTCACCCACCACGTATCTTCAAGGACAAGGAGCACCTTCCGGACGCCGGCCTCGGACTCGAATACATCGGGACCGACAACGAGCTTAATCTTGCCGTCCATCATGACCAGTACCTTCCCCGCCATCACAAAATTCAGGTGCTTGGTCTTGTGCTGGTGACCGATTACGATCGTGCCTCCTTCCACCGCAGGGAGGTAGCACTCGCGGGCGTAGATTCCCGGCGTGAACCGGTGATTCAGCGGACAATCGATCTGCGGCAAGCCTAGTAATTTTTTCTCCACCTGTTCAAGGCGCTCAGTCTCAGCGATGCGCAACAGCGATGCGCAAATCTCAGGACTGCCGTTAGGGTTCATCACGCCTCCAGAATCGGAGAGAGCGCCGCGAGCACGGATGGCGGAATTCGGTTCTGGGCCTTCCGACTGTCGCCACCGACGTTCAGTTTTTCCCGACTCAGCATCTCGAGCCCGTCGACCGGGACCTTCTTGTCCTCCAAGCCTTCGATGGCGCCGACGAACGCGGCCACACGGGAAGCATTGTCTGCGGTGACCTTCATCTCCCCTTCTGGAATTTGGTTGGCGACCATGAGTTGTTTCCGCGCACGCTCATAAATTCCCACCATGTCAGTGAGGAGCGAAAGGTTGTGCGCGATTTTCCAGCTCGTCTCCGGGTTGAATTGGAACGGTTCGAACTGAGTCGGCGAAAGCCTGATTCCGTCGAGGGCGCCGAGCGCATTGGTAAGACGGACAAGCTGCAGGTTGGTGAGTTCTAACTTCGGGGCGGTCATAAAATCACACGGCAAGGAGGTCCCTGTCGGTGCCCCCAATGTTCACGCGCACGGTGCCTCCTTGGGCAGCTGCTCCGGCAGTGTATGCTCCCAGTTTCCACGCTGCAGCCGCACCGGTCGTTGGCGCGCTCGTGGTCACCGATCCAACGATCGTCAGGCCGGTCGCACCCAATGTCGCGCGGGTGGTCGAATGGTCCGCCGCGCGGAACGTAATCGTGTCGCCGTCAAGAAATGCCTGTCCTGGCAACGTTGCGTGGGTCGACCCGAAAAGAAGAAGACGCGCAGAAGCAGTCGCTGCAACACCTCCCAAAAAGTCCAGGAAGGTGTTGTTGGCCGGCATCACAATGCTGCCACCCGTCAGAGTAACAACCCCGGTAACGCCAAGCGTCGTGAACGCGGCGATCTTGCACTCGAAGATTGGATTGCTGGCACTCGAAGTAAGAGACACCGATTCGGTCGTACTCCCAATCGCCAAGGTCATCACCGGCTGCCCGGTGGCCGCCTTAAGCGTGAGGCCGTTTCGTCCGTAGGTTCCGGTGGTTCCCGCGTTGTTCGTGAACGTGATGTCAGCGGTCCCAAGCGTCACGCTCACGCCCGTTGCGGTGAGCGTGATACCCGTGGTCGACATCGTCGTCGTGATCGACGGGCCGGCGATCTGAAAATACGGGGTGGCGCCATTGACGATGGAAATGCCAGTGGCCGTCAGTGAATCAGTGCCGATCGTGAAGCCGCCGATCACGCCTGAATCCGCGTTGATGGTTCCGGTGATTGTCAGCGTCGCGGTGTCCGGGTCCCACGATAGATTCGCGCCGAGGCTGAAGCGTCCAAAGATGTCGACATAGAACGGGGTGTTGTCGTTTTGATATTGCCCAACGCCAATGTGCACCGTCTTTCGCGCGGTGCTGACCACCAGCACGCTTCCGAGCCGGATGCCTGTTCCGTCCACGGCGAACATCGTCTGCGCATTCTTGTCGGGTCCGTAGATTCGGAATGCGTCCGGGGCGTAGACGGTCGTGCTGTTCACTTGGGAGGCAACCTGTACCTGCGCCTCCTGTAGGGCCTGATTCGTGCGGTGCCAGAATGCCGACAGTCTCTTCTGCCAGTCGGCGGCCGACGGGAACCGGTCCATCACCTCCTGTGGGATTTCAGGAAATTCCGCAGGTAGTTCGATTTTAGCCTGAACCGGCTTCTGTTGCTGGGTTCTGTCGCGCAGTGTCGGCATATCAGTTGATGGATCTCGTCACGCCGCCAAACCCTCCGACCAGATCGGCCTCGTAAATGATTCCGGTCAGGCGGCAGTCGCGGTCATTGGTGTCCGTGATCGTGATGCGAGGCTCGAAGTAGATGGCTTGGAAACAGCAGGTGACGTAGTTGCGCCCGGACGGCGTTGGCAGCGATTCGGCGGGCACGAGTTTCTGGGTGACCGTCGCGTTGGGATTGTGCGTGACGCCGAGTTCCACCTTGATCGCTGCGTTCGGCGAAAGGCTCGAGAATATCGGCGTGAGTTCACGCAGCAGCTTTTCGTGGCCCTGATCGCCGGCGCTCCACATGCCGTAGAGCATGGTTGACTCCACTGCGACGCCGTCGCGCAGCCACGTCTGGATTGGCGTCAGTCCGTAGGCCAGGCCATAGGTCTTGATGAATCGACCGATTGCCATGATGAACCAGAAGTCGGTGGTGCCGGGTTTGTGAACCATGGCGGCAGCATCGAACGCTTGGTTGATCAGGGAAAGCGTCCCGCCTGGCGTATCGTAATCAAAGGCCAGCGTCTTGTCCGGATAGCAAAAGAAAATCTCCTTCGTGATCACGTTGTCGGCGACGAATATCTCGTCGTCCTGGTCGTAACCGTTGAAGAACAGGCTGGCCGAAAGATCGGTGACGTCGTGCACCACGGGCCACGTTGTGCCGTTGTAGGCGTACAGTCGGCCGCCACGAGCCGGATAGAGGAGGTAGTCGCCGTTGACGTTCGCAATCGCGTCCGGCCAGAACGGAACATTCGATCCGGCGTAAGCCGGCGTGAAAACAAACGGGGCGTTCGGGTCTCCGGTGTAGCGACCGTTGTAGATACCGGTCGTGCGCGTGACCACGAGCCATTCGCGCAGAGTCGCCAACGAAGTGATTTCGGAGTTGTCGCCTTGCAGGTCGTATTTGCCGACCAGCGAACTGACGTCAGTCCACCGCAGGATGCTGCCGAATCGGTAGTAGCTGAGGTCTGGATCGGTCGGCACCTCAAGAGTCAGCGTCTTTCCTGAAACACCGGTGACGAGTACGCCGTTTGGCGTATGCTCCTGGCCGCCGAGGGTGCCCCCCAAGGGGCCTCCGTTGATCACCGCAACCCGGGTTACCCCTGCGACGAAAATGGACGATGGGAACGGCAGCGTAATCGTCGTCGAGGATGACGGCATCTGGATTTCGAAGTTCGGGGCCCATTTCTCCGGGCGTCCATACTCGCTGTTCGCCACCTGCCACGGGATGCGCTGGGTGAGGTTTGCGGGCGGAGTCCCATAGGGGTCGTATGCGGGCACCACGCCGAGCGGGAACACAACGGCCACTACCGCCGCCCGAATCACGTCCCAGTAGATCAACGCCATATCGCCGGCAGTCGTAAGATCTATCGTGAATCCCATGGTCGAAGGCGGGGTCACCACCAAGTGCCCTCCGGTGTCCACCTTTTTGAGCCATAGGTAGGCGGCAGAGTTGCCATAGACGACGCCAATGTCCGCGGTCACCGTCGCGGCGCCGGTCGTCACGTCGAAGCGAACCCCCCGGTCTGCGGGATCATTGTAGATGAAGTTCGCCGCTTTGGCAGACGTTCCGGTCACCGGCCATGTCGCCGTGTAACCGTTCATCCAGGGGGAAAGCTCGTAGTCGATGAACTCGGTGACATCCGCGATGATGAGGAAACCGTTGTTCTCGCAAATCCGGCCGACGCGAACGACGCCGACCTCGCGCAGTTCCTTCATCGGTGTCACGGCCGCATCTCCTATATTCCAGTAGATCGGAAGATCGACTCCGTTGTTGGCGACGAGCGTGGAATTTATCGTCACCACCTGCCAGCGCTTGCCGGAAGCGGAATAGCCGGAACCGATCGTCGACCATGTGCCGAGCGTGTTGCTGAACAGTTTGACGGTTGAACGACTGAAGCCGAGCAACGCTTTCGTGCCGTCGCCGCGGGTAAGTTCGACGAGGCGGTAGCACGCGAGCGTGGCGTCAAACGTCCCTTGGTTAGCTATCGCAGGCAGCGGCGAAAACGGAAGATAACCTTCGCGGCGGACTTCCGCATCACGATCACGGCGCAAGTTCGTCTTCTGCGAATAATCTGCTTGGCCGACGTTGGCCTTCGACAGGCTCGTGATCAGTCGGCCACCACTGACAACAGGAATTTGAAACTGGCGTGCCAATTGGTTTATTTCGGGGCTGGTGGAGTGGAGTGTTGGCTGCCGCACTCAGTAGGGGCACCGTGACCCGGAGGCAATAAAGAACGCGGTGCCAGCATTGCTGCCGACACCGCGTCTTTGGTCACCTTGTGGATTTCCGCCGCACCCCTTGCGCGGGCGAAAAATAAGAGCGCCAGCTAGAGTCCATCTAGCATCCGACTGTGTTATCTCGGGGGAGTGTTCCCGATTACCTTTCACGTTGGCGCTAAATCCCTGCGGGCTGAGAGTTCGTCACCGTCAGATCCTTGGATGCCGTCGCATTGCCAGCTATAGACCTGCCGCGTTCCTATTCCGATGACTCAGCTTGAGGAACGATCACTACCCATTACGGGCCGCAGAAAAATCAAAGAACAAAAATTGGCCCGGTGAACTTTCGCCCACCGGGTTTAGGAGTGTGCCAGATGCTAGCGCCAAAACACCGCGCTCTCTTATTGCCCGTCCGGCTGGGCAACTGACCTAATGCAGATTCAGTCAGCGTGTCTCATTCGCTCCGAGCGTCAGGTTGATTCCCTTAGTGCACTTGGGAATCTCGCGAACGCTCATCAACACGACCTGCAAGACGAAGATGTACTGGTAAAGATCAGAGCGAAACCGCTTGGTAGAATTCGTGCTCGGTGTTCGTGTCGTTGCGACCGACTGCGACACCGCCAGCGAGCTTGTAACCCTTCGCGACGTGGTTGTTCACCATGGTCTCGAGCCAGCCGAGACGGGACGCGCTGAGGATCTTGTAGTAGACGGGATCGGGAATCGTCGCGGCTGGCGCGGCCACCGCGGGCGGCTCGTGGATAATATCGGGAGGAGGCATGATCGACCCCTACATGGGGCACGTTGCCCCGTCAACCACCAAATCACCCGCGCCAGGATTCCTTGGATTCTTGGAATTCTATTTCGATCCGGTATTGGGTGATCCCGACGCTACCGGCGCTATCTTTCTCTGCGACAGCCATCAGTTCGCCGGTTAGCGGGAAGTCGTCATTCACCTCGATCTCTTCGGATTCGATGATGTGACGGGCGAGAATGTTGAGCACTTGACCGACAGAAAAGACCCGTGTGATCGTCCTCTTCATCGCCCCAAAATGAATCGAACCGGCGCCCAGAGGCGATGCCAAATACTTGGGAAGCGGTACGCCGGCCAGCCTCCTGGCTCACCAATCGACCGAATCCAGCAGCCTTCGTCGTATGGGGCCGCAGTCATCGCGCTGAAGACCGTACTGCAGCCGCAGCCCGTGCGAAAGGGCCCGCGGCAGGCGTGAATCGAACGATCCTGAATCGGGCAGCCGTGGCAGGCCCGCATCCTGGCTCGCCATACGGAACGCGGTACGGGCCCGGTCAAGATTGCGCGCGCCATGTGCGACCACGGCAACGGTCCGGATCGCCGTTCGTTCCGCAGTATCTGGCGGAACTCAGTCAGTCGCCGGCGCAGGTTCAGCATCGACGGACTCGGGCTTCTTGGACGGCATGATACCGCCGTTTTCGATCGCAGCCTTGATGCCCTCGACGGTGAGCGGCGGATCGATGACGACCGGCTTTTCTTTCTCGGGCGGAGCTGTCACGACTGCAATGAGCTGGTTCTCGGTGATCCGCACGATCTCGCAATCCTCCGCCGGGAGCGACGGCCAATTGTGGCGATTGTAGAGGATCCGGTCACCGACTCTTACCGTCTTGCAGTCGGGGCCAACGGAGTGGACGATAAGTTCGGCGATGGCGGTGTCGAGCCGTTCCTTTTTGTAGTTCGGCGGAAGGATGATGCCACCGACCACCTTTTCATCGGCGGTGGGAAGCGGGATCAAACAGATGACGTGGTCGGCGGTGGCCTGGTAGTGGTTCATAGATTGTTGTGGTACTTCAGATATTCCTCCTCGGTGATTTCCATGGCCCAGAGGAGCTTTGTCGAGCAAGGGCTATCGGGTTTGGACTGCGCAAGGAATTCCAGCGGGCTGATGGCGATGACCTTGTTCTCGTAGAGCCACGTCGATGACCCGACATACTGGCCGGCGAATGCGATGAGGTAGTATTTTTTCACAGGGACTCCAGTGGCGTGCCGTCGCGCCAGTCGAATTGCGGACGCTGCGGGATCTGAACGAGGGCTTCACGTTTCCACTGGTCGCGGAGACGCGCAAGATAGTTTCGGTCGAGCGGAAGGATTCGGTTTTCCCGGGCGACGCTCTGCAACATGACGTGGTCGCTCATCAGTCCTTCCGGGTAGTGAGGACGGATGTCAGATGGGATTCGATCTTGGTTCACGAACTTCGCTTCCCGTGGCAGTGACGGTTCCTCGGCGTGCCCTTCCTCGGACTCCAAGGTCAGCATATTGCGGTTGTAGAAAAACTTCCCCCCGGCGCGCTCGAGACGGATTCCAAAATCGTAGTCCTCTGCGCCAGAACCGTCGGCGCGCGGATCGTTCCCATCGACCTTGACGACAAGATCGGTCGGCACACCGAAGGAGCAACCGTACATGGCGCTGCCGTACCACGGCACAATGCCGGTGTCGGATCCGTATCCCCAGCGCGTGTCGACGCCTTTGGGATTCTCGGTGAAGCTGACGAGTTCGCCGTCGACGACCTGCATCTGGAGCAGCTTTTTGTAGGCGCCGCACACCACGTAGCCGGACTCTGCGGCGTGCCGGACTTGAGCCATCCAGATTGGGCCAAGGATGGAGAGATCATCGACGCACACGATGTACGGCTTCTCGGCCACGATGAACGCTGTGTTCCTGGCATTCGACGCGCAGAACCAGTCCTTTTTTGTAATACGGAAAGGCCCCTGCCACGCGGACGGCAGCGGTGGAATGTGCAGGTACTTGAAACGGCCACGGACCACTTCCTCGAGTTCTCGGCGCCGCGCCCAGTTGTGATGCGCTGCATCGGCCAGAGGGAATCTCCCGTCTCGGCGGAAGTACAGGTCGGCCGCCTCGTGCGTCAGGCCCCACAGGTGCGAGTCGACGAAGACAATCTGCATCGCGGCCAGGTCTTCGGCGGATGCTTGGCGACAAAGAGAATCCACGAACCACTGCCATCGGCAGTTCCGGCGCGCGGTAAAGTAAGCAAATGTCGCGTTCATTCGCCGGGAGGTAGCGCGCTGGCCTTGTCCAGCATCGACATTGAGTTGTCCATGAAGCGGCCCTGCAAATCCGAGACGTTGGGATATTGGACACAGAGCCGCGGATCAGCCACGAGACAAAGATTGTCGCGGTGGAAGCCACCGTACAGCGAATCGATCGGTCCGATGCCGTTGATGTGTTCACGCATCTTCACGGCCATGGCGAATGTTATGCCATAGCTGCTTGTCGTCAGGAACCGACCGCAGCGAATCAAATGCTTCGAATTTCGAGCGATCGGCTGCTCGCCGTAGTGACCGCCAAGATAGAACATGTCCCAGTTATCCGGAAGCTCCTCGGATATGACACGGAACTTGTCCATGAAGTCCTCGTGGAGCAAATCGAAGTCGTCTTCGAAGATCAGCGCGTTCGGCAGACAGCCCTCGACGATCGCGTCGAGCAGCGCGCGGTGGGATGCGGTGCAGCCCGCGTTGTTGTTGACCTGTCCGTCGACGACGATGCCGGTCTTCGCCTCGAAGCGGTGCAGGTGAATGCCGAACTTCGTGCAGAGCGCCTGGACGTGTTGCCAGCGATCCTCGCGCGCGGCGACGTTTATGCAGAAGATCCGGTCTCCGAAGATGCGTTCGAGGGCGTTCACCGCACACACTCCTTCCAGTCGCGGCCGGAGTTCTTTCTCGGCAGCCAGATGGCCTCATCGACTTCCAGCGGGTCGACCCACCAGTCTTCGAACGGGAGCCCTTGGTCGCACACGTCGGCGCACATCAGTTCGTAGCCGTGTGAACGCAGGATCGCTCGCATCGCGTCGCGCATCCCGGGGCCACGCGAATACATGTCGTGTTCGGCGGTGATGAAGCGGAAGCGAACTTTGTCCAGCGGGAGTTTCTGTAATACGGAAAGTGAGGCACCGTCGACGTCGAGGCTAAGGTAGTCTATGATCATGCGGTCGAAGCCCATATCTTCGAACTTGCACTGCTCTTGCGTGCCATCGCGGCGCGTTCGGACCCACCGGTTATCGAACAACAGTTTGTTCCAGTCGTGGGCCGCGACGTCGCCACTCACCACGGGATTCCGGCGCATCTTCCGGCAGAGTTCAACGGCGCCCGGATCGTTGTCGAACAGGATGCCATGCCAGTCGAAATCAACCTCCAAGCAATAGCTGTTACTCTTCTCAATCGGATGGCACGCGCCGATGTCCAGGAACGTGCCGCGACAGTGATCGGGCCCGTCAATGAGGATTTGGACCGCCGCTTGATCCTGGCCTGCCTGAGAGCGAAACTTCATTTGAAAGTCAGGGTGATCTCCGGACGTTGGCCGCCATTTTCCAGGCGAACCCAGCGTACCGTCACCGATACGATTTGGTCCTTGGCCTTTTCGCAGGCCGCGCAGATGCCTTCGATCGACTCCTGGACGACCATTTTGTCGTGCGGGCTCATTTCTTAAGCTCCAATCGCGCCACACACGAGCTGATGATCAAACCCCAGCCGGTGACGTGCAGGATGATCGCGCTGTTGTCGTTGCCGAACAGAGCCTGACGGACGATTCCGCTGATGAGGATAAGGAGTCCGATGACGCCGATGACCGCGAGGATGGTGTTCTTCATCGCTTCAGTTCGTAGCTCTCCCAGAAGAGCGGGTTCTCGCCCCAGACGTGGGTGTGCGTCCGGAGTATCTTGTCGCGCAGCATCCCATATTCGCGCTGGAAGTTTTCGATTCCATGCCACTGAACTTGCAGCCGATCGATCCGCGGCATCAGCCCCGACTCGACGATGTCGGCGAGCACCGGGAACTCGGCGCCCTCGATGTTGAGCTTCAAAAGGCTGACCTGGCCGTAGACGTGGTGCTGGAGAAGTGTGGCGAACCGGATGCCCTCGACGTCGATGTTGGCGCCGGTGCTGTTGATGCCCGACGAGTTGTTGCTCAGTCCCATCTTCATCGGGCCGTCGTGATTGAAGAGCGCGTAGTTCAGCATCCGGATGTTCGGACGAAGGCTGAAACGGTGGACGCAGTTCTGAAAAAACTGCGGCACCGGTTCGAGCGCGATGATCTGGCAGCCGTAGCGCGCGTCCATCCCGGCGGCGAAATCACCCTCGTAGCAACCGGCGTCGATCACCAGGTCGGTGGGCTGCAGCGGATATTCGTAGCGCTGCTCTTCGGATTTCCAAGGCTGGATCATGGGGCGACGTGCATGTCTTGCGTGAAGTCGAGGTTCGCCAGCCGCGGATGATTGCCAACGACAAACTGGCAGTCGTGCTCTTTGCCGCCTTCCTTGCCGTCGATCACGGGCGAGAGGACGATGCCGTTGCTGAGAAGGCCAGCGACAAAGCTGAAGGTGGAGTTGCCGCGGAGGAGAACTCGAGACCAGCAAAGACGAAGGAAGTCGGGAAGGAACGGTGCCCACTGTTGGAATCGGGTATCATGCCACGCAGTTTCCTCCGTCACCCACTGCGCCGCACCGATATTGATCTGAAAGAGCATACAGGTGCGAGCGTAGGAAGATTCAGAAACCACCGGGTATCCGTAACCGATGTAATCGCCGACGCGCCTGTGAAGCACCACCGGGGTTTCGTAGTCGGAACGCGCATCTTCCACGTTGCTTTGAAAACGAAGCCACTCCCGCGCCTGACGCACCGTGTACGGCATGTGGAAATTATGCTTCACCGGCATCTGCCCGTAGCTCATGAATCCGACGTCCCAGCCTTGGCGCAGCCGATGTTCGATCGTCAGTTCGTTCAGGTTGTCCATCGACTCCTGAATCGTCGCGTCACGCTGAACGGGCGGCAGCCGGAATATCTTTTCACCGATCCACTCCGCGCAGACGAGATCGTAGTTGTAGTATTCGGCGACGGCGCGCGCCCAAAGGTACTGGCACACTTGATTGCCGAAGCGGCCTTGGAGTTTGAGTTTCAGCGCCGGCATCAGCTTACCCTCTGATAGAACGCTCCGGTGTCACGGGTGTGCGAACGAATGAATCCTTGTAGCAGCAGAGCCTGCTCGGCCTGTTCGACTGCGCCACCGGTCCAGTGCAGGTCGTCCAGATAGACGATTCCACCAATTGGGACAAGCGGTGCGAATCGGTTGACGTCGACGACGGCTTGCGGCCCATGGTTCCCGTCGACCCCGAGGAACTTCAACGCCTCCGTGATCTGCACATCGTCCGATTTCTGGCGACGGATGTCGACCCAGTCGGAAAGCCCGTGCTGATTCACCAAGTCAAGGAAGCGCTGATAGACGAGTTCGTGCTTCTGTTGGTCGCCCCACCAGTCGACGTTCGCCTGATCCTGGCCTACGACGGACGCCTCAGCCTGCCAAGGGTCGACGGCGATGACCTTGCCGTAGCCGATCGCGCGGTGAGCCATGGCGAGGGGGATCGTGTCCTTCCCACCCCACACGCCGATAATACAGCTGCGAAATGGACGCAGGGCGATGACCATGGCGGCCAGTTCCTGCGCGCGCTGGAGCGAGCACCAGCCCGTGATCGAAGGAAAGACTTCCTCGATCTGCCTGAATAGTTCGCTGCTCATTTCAGGTGATTCCAGTTTTCACGCGCGCAGATGACCTGCACGGCCTGTTTTGAAATCCCGAACATTGGAGCGATGTCTTTTTGCATTATACCTTCCGAATATAGATGTCGAATTCGAATGACCTGTTTTTCGTTGAGCTTCGCGGCAGGGTTACGAACTCCAACCATATGAGTGCCGTGCCGATGGCGATCCTTCAGGTTTCCGCTGTGGGTATCCCAGCGCAGATTGCGAAGGTTGTTGTTGGACGGATTTCCGTCCCAGTGACACACTTCGGTGCCCTCGGGACGAGGACCAATGAACGCCGTCGCAACCAATACATGAATACCGCGCGTGATTGGATTCTTCCTACCAGGAATCCTCAGCGCCGCGGAAAGTCTATCATTCCCGGAGCGCCAAGGCGCCATTGCAGTCCAAGGCCTGAATCTGCCGCCTTTCGTTCGACACGAATACACGACGCCTTTTGCATCCACGCAATAAAACTCGCATTCCTTAATGAGGCGTGCGCCTCGCGGCAGCTTATCCATTGGAAAATTCAGGCCGTCTTCGGCGCCTCCGGCTGCACGACTCCCTTTTCGGTGAGCCAGCCGGCGGCAGCAGCACTGGCGCCTTTCTTCATCGTCGCGATGACCTTAAGCATTTCGATAGCGGATTCACCGACGGCCGCCTTCTCGCGCAGTTCCTTGATCTCGAGGAGCGCGGATTCGTAGTCCTTGCGCACTTTGACGGTTTCGGCCTCCGCGGTCCGGACGAGCGACATCGTGCCGGCGGCGTCACTGATGGCGGCGTCGAGCTGGTCCGCTGCCATCAGCATGAGGTTACCGCCAGGGTGCTGCTGGTGGGCTCGCAATGTCGGGATTAACCTTTTTGCGTCGGTGATGTTGAAGGCCATTGGGGCGGCTCCTTGTTGGTGGTGAAAATCAGTTCTGCCCGGTCGGCGCCTGCTCGGCCTTAACGAGGGCCGCGTCGCGCCAGCGGTCACCAGACCAGATGGCTAGTGGTGACAAATGGAAGAGCAGGTAGCTTTCAGGGTAGACGTCCAAGCCGAGTTCCTTTTGCACGTCGCGGATAGAATCGCTTGTGCCAAGAAGCCTCGTCGCCAGTGCCGTCTTCTGTTCATCGGAAATATCCGGCGCGACTACAGCCGATAGAATGAGTTTGTTGTCATTTCCCCTCTCGCTTGTGATACCCCAGAGAACGGGAACAGACGATTCGTCGATGATCAGCTTGCCGCCGGCCTGGTGCGCGGCAGCCCAAAGCACACGCCTGATTTGGGCGACTTCGGCAGCTGCGCGCGAGACAGCGTTGGACAGCGCCTCAATGATCTGATCCTGCGTTGGCTTGAACGGTTGGCTCATAAACGGTTTCGTTTTTTAAATGGCGTGGCTATTGCGCGCGAGACTGGCCATCCGTATTGGAGTCGCTTGAAAAGGATGTAGTCGGGGATGCCGAATTTTCTGGAAGCATTGGTCACGGTCATCGTCTCGTCGCCCACGGTTATCATATGATTTGCCCGGGTGTTATTTTGCTGTTGATAACGGTCTTCCCATCGGCAGTTTCCTGGCTCGTAATTCTTGTTGTTTTCGATTCTCCCGAGCGTCATCCCGCGCGGTCTTTCCCCCATGTCAGCGACAAAATCCACGAAGGAATGAAACCAACGCGGGCAAACTGAGATACCACGCGCACCGTAATCTTTGTAGTCCGGAGAGTTTTTGTTGTGGCACCTGTTTTTCATGGCGCTCCAAGAATACCACGTTCCACTAAGCCATAATCCGTGTGACTTATTGCCTGACGGACGGCCACGAGCTAATTCGATTTTAAGGCAACCGCACGATTTAGTCTTCCCGTTCTCCACCGGGTATCGTGGTAGAGTCCTGACTGTTCCACACTCACACTTGAATTCGTAATATAATTTGGGCCCCTTCGCAAGGGGTTGAGATACCACCGTCCATCTGTTGAACTTACTCCCCGGCTTCAGGTACGGAAGTCGGTTGGGTGGGATTCTGGTCGACGGAGGGAGCATTTTCTTCGGCGCGTTTAGCGGCTTTACGATTAGGAAGCTCGTCTAGCGGGAAAGGACGCGGGAGTAACAGTTTCTTGCGGTAGTTGCGGGATCGCTTTTTGGGTTCAAATCCAAGCAGAACCTCGCGGCCGTCAGACAATTTCTTGATGATCGGCTTTAGCTTTCCTGCTTTGAACTCGGGGGAGTCAAGGACTTCCTTGATGGAGATTAGTTGGGACATTACCGCTTGTTACCCGGTCGCGGGTTGCGCTCGGAGGCAAGTTGTTTCTCGGCCGCCTGGAAGTCCGGCGACGAGCGGACCAGTTTGTCGACCGCCTCGTAGAAGTTGCGACCATCGTAGGCCGGAAAGAGTCCGCCGGGCTGGACCATTGCGGTAATGACCGTGGCAGCGTGGTCGTAAAGGCGGACGTGGATCCTTTTTCGTTCTGGCGTGCGGGGCATACGGGACACGATAGGGGCTATTTGCCCCGGCTGGTCAAGCATATTTACTGCGTCTCCGCTTGCCGCAGTTGCCGCCACTCGGCGGACGTGTCGCAGGGCTGGCGGTCGTTCCAGAGAGTGAGGGCGTGCTGTCTCGCGCTGGTCCAAGGACCGTGCGCGCCGCAGCAGTAACACTCGGCGCTGAATGTCATATCGCCGGCGCCATCGGGGCCTTCCTCGCGGATGAGTGGCGCTCTGACGTCGCCGCAGAACGGGCAGCATTTTGGTTGGCTCATGGTGCGAGCGCACTGGAATTATGTTAGTAAGTCAACTCACTTTTGTTGTTGACGACAGCTCTTCCGTCTGAATTGTGCTCCACCCATGAAGCGACCGATTATCTCTTGCCCCTGCTGCAAAGGCCAAGGAGTTTGCCAGATGGGCGACACGATGTTCGAAACTCTTAAGGTCGTTACTCGCGCCTTCCAGCCGACCGGGACGATCCATAGAAAGCTCGCCTACTCCAAGTGGAGCCAGCGCACCGCCACCAATCACCGCCTGAAAGAACTGGAAGCCGCCGGTCACATCGAATCCGAGCGCCGCGGCAAGACCAAGTTCTGGCGCCGCAAAACACTTTCCGACGACCGTTCTTTAAACAACGGAACCTAAGCGCCGGAAACGCGCCGCTGTATCACGCCAGAAACAATCGTGAGGCGGTGCGATACTTTCATCCGATGAGAAACCCACAAAGATTCAAAGAGATACCCGGATACGAGGGGTATTATCGAATCTCCCGATCCGGGAAGATTTGGAGCGTCCCGAGAATGATTGTGAATTGCAACGGCGTTTCTCGTTTCGTTGGTGGCTTGTTCATGAAAAGGCGGACCAACCATGACGGATATTTCACCGTGAATCTGAGCAAGGGTGGAAGATACCGCACCCTCCGCGTTCATCGCTTAGTCGCAAAAACGTTTATCGCGAATCCGCTCAGGAAGCCGTTCATCAATCATAAAGACGGCCGGAAGAAGAACTGTTGCGTGACAAACTTGGAATGGGCCACTCGCGCAGAAAACGAAAAACACGCCCTAAAAAACGGCCTTAAGGCGACGGGCGATGCGTTGTCTACTTCGAGATCGGGCGAACTAAACCCACTAGCTGCATTGACTAGGCTAAAGGTCGCAGTAATTCGCAAACTGAGACCGACGCGCACCCTAGAGTCGTTAGCCAAACAGTTTCGCGTCTCTGTAACCACAGTTTGGCGTGTCTGCAAGAACATGAGCTATAAAATCCAATAACATGACCGCCCCCACCCACCTCAACCTCGCGCCTGGCATCTACTTTGATGTCAGCGAAGAGACGTATCATGCCGATCTTCTGTGTGAGCGGCCGACGCTGAGCCGATCGGAGGCCGTGGTCCTTGTCGACCAGTCACCGCGCCACTGCTGGGCCGCTCATCCTAGGCTGAACGGGTCCAAAGAAAAGGACGTTACGAAGGAAATGGATTTCGGAGCGGCAGCTCATGCGCTGTGCCTCGGTCGCGGCGCCGACATCGTGACGATCAACGCTAAAGACTGGCGGACCGATGCGGCGAAAGAAGCGCGAGATGAGGCGCGCGCGAAGAAAATGATCCCGCTCCTCAAGAAGGATGTCGACCGGGCGGCGACGATCTCCGGAATCACGCAGTCGAGGCTGAAAGATTTCGGTCTACTGGAGATGTTCGACGATGCAAAAAGCGAAGTCGTCCTGGTCTGGGAGGAATCCGATCACTGCTGGTGCCGTGCCATGGCCGACAAGCTACTGATCGACGAAGAGCGGAAGCTGGCGTGGTTCTTCGACCTCAAGTTCACCGAATCCGCCCAGCCGAAGTGGCTACCGAAGCATTTCGGTGACCAAAACTACCATGTTCAAGAATCGTGGTATCGCCGCGGGCTTTCAAAGATCCGTCCAGATTTGAGCGGTCGAATCAAATTCGTCTACTTCATGCAGGAGACGGAATTCCCGCACGCTGCCGTTCCCGTGGAACTCAATGGTGAGTTTCAGCAAATCGGTTTATTCAAGGCAGAGCGTGCCATTGCCCTCTGGGAACAGTGCATTCGAACGAACAACTGGCCAGGATACACCGACAAAGCCGTGACACTGCAGCCGACATCGTGGCTTCTCGCTGAAGAGATGAAGGCGCAAGCACTGCAATCCCTATGATCTTTGCCTCCCATCGCGGGTCTTGTGTTGACGAGCCCAAAGCTGCAGCGGCGAGTCTTCGAGAAAGCCGGGTGGGGGGCTTTATTTAACCAATGGATGAACCGCGCACATTCGACAACAAGCCACCAACGAAGGGGAAACACTGGCGCCCGTCGAAGCTACCGCCGCGTCCATGTGAGGTTTGTGGTACGGAGTTCGTTCCGTCGCGGAAGCGGAAAGAGGCAAAATACTGTTCCAAGAAATGCATCTGGGTTGCCGTTAAAGGGCCAGAATATAACGCCGCGCTGGCACGGGAACATAATCCACCTAGGAATCGCGCGTCTCGCGGGACTGGCACGAAGGGCTACGTGAAGGTGGACGGCCGCCACGAGCACCGCGTTGTCATGGAGAAAATAGTCGGTCGAAAACTGGAATTTGAAGATGTCGTGCATCACAAGGATGGCGACAAACACAACAACTCACCTGAAAATCTAGAAATCGTCACTAGGGCAGAGCATATCAGGATTCATCGTCCTGGTGATTATCGTTAATTTTATGAGCACTCGTGAATTCACAGACACAGAAGCAAAACGCGAACAAGTCCCGCTGATCATTGGTCTGGTCGGCCCGACTGGTTCTGGGAAAACCGGCAGTGCGCTGGAAATTGCGCATGGCCTTCAAGACGTCATGGGCGGCGAAATCGGCATGATCGATTCCGAAGCGCGCCGTTCACTCGCCTACGCCGACGCACCGATGTTCAGCGAACCGAATCGGAAATTCAAATTCCGTTTCCTCGACTTCAAGCCGCCGTTCGGCCCAACCGACTATCAGGCGGCCTGCGAGCACTTCATCTCCAAGGGCGTGAAGCACATCATCCTCGACAGCACTTCCCACATGTGGGAAGGAACCGGCGGCATCCTGCAGATGCATCAGGCCGAAGTTGAGCGATTGACCCGCGCGTGGAGCTGCAGCGCCGACAAAGCGAATTTTCCGGCATGGAACGCCGCGAAGACCGAGCAGACGGCCTTCATCAACTTCATGAAGCAGCAGCCTGTTAACTTCATTTTCTGTTTCCGCGGAAAAGAAAAACTGAAAATGGTCAACGGCAAGCCGGTCGAAGCCGGTTGGCAGGCGATCGGCGGCGAAGAACTGCTCTACGAGATGAGCCTCGCGTGCCTACTTCTTCCTGGCTGCGACGGCCAGCCGATCTGGAACAAGGCCGAGGAGAAGGGTGTTAAGGCACTCGCCGCACACTTCCGCCCTATTTTCAAAGATAACCCGCGCCTGTCCGCTGCGGTCGGACAACGATTGGCCGAATGGGCAAAGGGTGCGCCCAAGAAGGAATCCAACCCCAACGCCGCGATCCTCGACACGATCAAGAAGGCACTGGCGTCCGTCTGCAAAGAGCTTCCCAAGGAAGAGCAGAAGGCGAAAATGGCCGAACTCTCGACCAAGTATTTCAAGGTCGGTACGTGGGCCGAAGTCGAAAAGCTTTCGGCAGCCGACCTCGAGAACGGCCTCCTCACCCTCAAAGCTGCCGAAGGCATCCTTTAACCCATGAAATCAATCATCGCCCTCTTCATGCTCGTCGCACTTTCGGCCTGCGCCACTGAGCCGACGTCACCGGAGCCGACAAAACCTCCGGAGGATCATGCTGCTGTCGTCAAAGAGCGCGACGCGCTGAAACTGGAACTTGAAGCCACAAAGCTGACGCTCGCCAACACGAAGAAGGAGACCCAAGCGTACATCCAGTCGTTTCAGGAACAGGTGCAGAACCTGTCAAACCAGCTGGCCACGAGCCAGGCGAACCTGAAGCTGACCATCCTCGCGCTACAGGAGGCGCAAAAGCCGAAGCCATGAGCGGCTACTACAAGGCTTCGGAGGTACTGTATCGCGGACATTTCCAGTTTCTGCGCCACGCGCCAGGACAGCTCGACATCGCCAACAACCTTCTGCGTGAGGCAGAGATTGCCGAGAAAGCGGAGCGCGCGGCGATGCCGCCGCCGCAACCGACCGTCTGGGCCGATGCTCACGAGGCGATCGCCAAGATGAGCAACGCCGCACCGGCGAGCAATAACGCCCCCACCACGTAGCGCCACGGCGGCTGCAAGTAAATCAGCGGGTTTCTCATGATAGCTTCACGCGGAGCGCGCGCGCCATTCTTCCGAACTGGATGTAGCGACCCATCTCGTCTCGCATATCAATCGCGCGTTCGACGTGCAGCAGGATGTCGCCATTTTTGAACGGTTTCAGGATGCAAGAGTCCGCTCCTCTCCGGATAAGTTCAAAGACATCCCACTCGCTGATGGCTCCGGTAACGACGACGATCGGCGTATCGCTGAATAACGGCCGGAGTTCCATTAGGGCCTGGAAACCCCGGGAGTCTGTCAGATTAAGGTCGAGCGTGATAGCAGCGAACGGCAGACCTGAGAGATTCTTGGCCTCGGCGAGCGATTCGACTATCGTCGTATTGTAGCCTCCGTCCGCTAAAATTGCCCGAATCAGTTCTTGGTAGATCCGGTGATCTTCGACAACGAGGACGGTATTCTCAATGGGCTCCATTTCCGCTCCAGAAAGATAGCACCTGGATGGCTATCTGGACAGCGGTGATGATACCCCCACCGATGTAGAGGATTGTCTTCACCGATCCTTTGAGTTGCTGCTGGCTGGCCGCGAACCCACGGATGATGTCATCGTGTTCCTTCACCTGCTGGACAAGCCCTTGCAGGCCGAATTGCTTGTCGCCGGCGAGGACCGCCGTGATCCGGTCAATGAGGTTGTTCTGAATTCGTTGGGTCTCTTGGGACGCCTTGACGAATTCAGAGAAATCGCGAGCCAGTTTGTCCATTTCGCGATCCTCGTGGGTTCCCGGAGCGGTGCTCATCGGAGGTCAGGGCTTGGCCGGCGGCGGCGCGATGCCAAGTTTCGCGTAAATGTCGGAGGACGATTGGGACGAAAGCCGCACCAATTCAGCGATGTCCTCGGGAGTGACTTCCTTGTTGCCGCGTCCGGCCTGTACGTCACCGACCAGCTTGGCGATGAGCGGGACAACTGTAGGTCCGTATTGCAGGACCGCGGTGAGTATCATTGCGACGGTGGGCATGTCAGTGCGGGGTTGGGATGTAGCTGTTCACGAGGGCTGATAACTGTGCGGCCAGGTCCACGAGTTCCGGGGAGGCCACAGAGTCGAGATTCATCTGAACGGCGTTGACGGCCACGCGGAACGCAGGTTGGAACTTCACGTCGTACAGCGTGTTCACCGCGCGCGCTTGGTCGGCGGTGATTCGGTGGTCACGGTACAACTGTGCCGACAGCGCCACGGCGGATTCGGCAGTGTGGCCGACCGCCTTGAGTGTCTGCACTTGGACGACGCGGCCAGACGGCGCCGCGCAGCCGGATTCGATCATTGGCATGGCCACGGCGAACAGTGCCAGTAAGACCGGCACGAGGAATTTCGGGAAGGGTTTCATGGCTTGGAAGCGCTGGCAAGTGCGACGACCGTTCCGTCCTTCCGGATTTCGATCGAGGCGGTGGTGATGATCATGGAAGCGTTCGTCGGTGCTCCAGGCAGCAGGCTGCCCGTAAACTCGTTGCTCGGAAAACTGGTGAGGGTACTCGTGCGCGCCTTGACCCGATAGGTGTAAACACCGGGGGCGTCACTGAGCGTGAACGAAATCGGGGAAGCCGGGCCCTTCGCCACTTCCTTCCACGTGGCGTCGGCCTGTTTCTGCTCGACGTAGAATTCGACGGTGTTCGGCGGGTTGTTCGGGGTGAACGTGACGGTGCCGGTGGCGGCGTGAAGGACCGAAGCCGCGAACGCGGCGGCGAACAAGAACAGGGCGAGTAGTGGTTTCATTGGGTCTGGATTGGAGGATTGGTATTACCAGAGCGTCTTGCCTTGTCCTCGTCAACACGTTGCAGCGATCGATCGAGGAAGGCGGATAGGACCGAGAGGCCGGAAAGGACGGGTGCGCTGAACTTGATGATCCAATCCCACCAAGCGAACCGCGCGGCCTGCTCGACGGTGATCGGCTGGAAGACTTCCTTGAAGGTAGTGCCGGCCGCCAGCGCAATGAGGCAGAAGCATTTCACGTAGGCGGAGGTGTATGACTTGGCGTGCTCTTCGGAACTGTTCACCAAGGTACGAAAGAGACCACGGAATACCCAGAAGAAGGCGATGAGTCCAAGGAGGACTGCTGAAGCGAAGGATATGAGTTGTTCGGTCATCGGATTGTTACGCTGCCGCGAACGGTTACGCTGCCGGTGATTACGGAAGAAGTGGACGAGCCGGAGAGCGTCGTCGCATTTGTTGAGGATGAATCCGGACTCGTCGTGAAAGTTGATCCGAGGTACGCCGCCACCTTGTAGAAGTAGGTCGTGTTCGGCGTAAGTCCCGTGTCCGTGTAGCTGGTCGAGTTCGCTGCGACGGTGGTTCGCTCCGAGTAGTTGGATCCGCCGTCGGTCGAGCGATAAATGACGTAGCCGGTCTCACCCGTCGCGTTGTCGGTCCAGGTGAGTGGGATCGTCGTCTGTGTTGCGCTCCCGTGCGACATGCTGCCCGGAGTATAGTTCGGATACGCGGCGTTGCTGTTGTTGATCGCGTAATAGATCGGGATGTTGTTCGCGTCCGACTGGGTCGGGTAGTTCGGGTCGTAGAGCGGCCACCATTTTGTGGCCCAGCTCGGCCGCGTGCTTCCGTAGAGGAGGGACTTAGTGGCATCTGGCGCATCGAGGCCGCCGGCATTCAGATCGGTCTTGCCGTTGCTGATGAAATCGTAGGTGCCGTTCAGGACCGTGGTGGTTGCAACCGCGGCGTCCGTCAGATTCGTGCTTCCGGTATCCAGGAATCCCCAGCGATAGCTACTCCGCGTGCTCGTATTGTCGCCGTTCGTCGAGAATTTCTTTCCGGTCTGCCCGGCCTGCCCCACGATGCAGGCAATGAGCGCGTTGGAGTGACTGTTCTCTTCGATGACTGAGGCCGCCAGTCCGTTGGTGTACGTGGTGGTCGTTCCCTGTCCGGTCGTAACGTAGCGGAACCACGTATTGTTCGACGCGGTGCCCAGCGTATTGTCGTGGCACTGCTTTCCGGTCCATCCCTGCTCGTAGAGGTTGACGTAGTTGTGGGCGCCGTGGGTATCGGTCGAACCGAACAGGAAGTCCGGCGTGTCCGTGCTGGTCATGTTCGCGTCGTAGTTCGCTACCCAGATCGTGCCAGGTGACGGGCCCTCGGTGATGAAGCTATGCCGTTCGTTGTCGGCGTAGTTGTTGAAGACGAAGTGGTCCGAGTTCGCGCCGAAGAATGTGATCGCGTAGCCGTGGCCAGAAACTGTCTGGCGCGCGTTGTGGATGTAGCAGTCCCGGACCGTGATTCCGTAGCTCCACACCGCGTAAACGCCAGCACCGGCGTTCTTGTTCATGTAGCAGTTCTTCACCCAACCGTAATAGACGGAGTCGAACTTGATGAAGTTGGTCTCCTGCGCATTTGAGCCATCGCCGGTGCGCTCGAACGACAGGTCCTCGAACCCGGATCCGAGGCCCATGGCCAATTCCTGAATCTGTGGGGTGTTGCCGGATTGGAAGGTGTAGTAGCAATTTCTCCCCAATGTAAGCGTAGCGCCACTCTTTCCGGTCACTTGAACGATCTGGCACATCGCGCGGTCGCCGTTCGTTCCGGACGGACCGACCCAAGTCGCCGTGTGGTTCGGCGCTCCCCCAGCGCCGACGTTGGTGACCGGGATAGTCGCGTCGTTAAGCTGCGACAAGAATATCCAGTCGTTCACCGCGATCGATGAAATCGCCCCTGAACTGGCGAACGTCAGCGTCGTGCTCCCCTGCGTGTAGCCGGACGAAATGTTGATGTTCGTCACCGCCATCGATCCGGTGAAGTTGCGGAACGTACTGTTGTCGCCGGTCGTGTTGTGCCAAATCTTGGTGTTCTTCGTGAGCCCCGACTGGCCGTTGCCCTTGAACAAAATCCGGCGCGTGGTGGGAATGTTTATCTGCCCGGTCCAGCGATAGCCGCCGGTGCCGAACTGAAGAACCGTGGTCGAATTATTCGACAGTCCATTGATCCAATTCTGCAGGGCAGTCTGGTTGTCGGTGCCATCCGTTCCATTCGTGCAATCGCCGGTGAGACCTGCCGTGGCTGCCGTCACCACGGTCCAGCCGCTCGTGTCCGGGATCCCCGTCGCATAGGCGCCGGTGCTCGTCCAGTCAGCCTGATTCGCCGTCGGATAAACCGCCGCGTTGCTCGCAACGAGACCCGCCAGCGAAAGAACGATTGCGAGTAGCAGTCTCACGGGTTGTCTCCGATGGCCGTGTTGTTGTAGATGAAGTGATCGAAGAGACCGACGCCCGCGCCGCTACTCGTGCCACGAATGCGGATTGTATTAACATTCGTGGTCGTTGTCGCTACGGTTCGCACAGAGTAAGTAACCGGCTTGGTTGGCGTTGGGGAAATATACAGACGTGCCTCGGATGAGGCGCCGTTGTTGTTCTCATACTCCAACCAGAAATAAGCTGTGGTGTTTACGAGCACCAAGCCCGTCGCCGTGTCCTGATTATTCGCGCCGCAATGCAGGCGAACCGCTCCCGATGGCCGCGTTTCGCAATGAACGATGGACGTCGCTCCAGAATCCAAAAACTCCAGATAGGAACTCTGGAAATCTGTGAGCACGCTGAAATTTCCATACCAAAAACAATAAAATCCGGTGGTTGTCCCGCTCACCGTCCGACTGATGAACATATTTTGCTGCGGAACATTGCACGAGAACGAGCCCTGCAGCGGCGCGGGAGACGTGTTGTAATGCGGCGTGATGGTAACATCGTTGCTGCTCCAGCCGGTGTTATCGTAGCCGACGTTGCCCTGGCTGTCCGTGTTCGACCCCTCGAAATTTTCGGTGAACAGGAACCCCGCCGTGGTTGTCAATCCCTGCACAGTCTGGACCGATGCAATCGCGGTCCCGTCCGCCGTTTTTACCGAAGCCAGCGCCAGCCCGGCAGCCGTCTTCAAGGTCTGCGCACCGGCCAAGGCCGGCAGAATGGCCAGCAGTATAAGCAGGAACTTTTTCACGATCAGGTGTGGGTGATCCACATGAAGTCCGGATTGAAGAAAATCTCATCCGCCGTCAGGGCCGCGCCGATGATCCGGATCACGACATCGGTCGTGGTCGGCTGGGTCTGCGTGATCGCTCCGGCCGTCTCCGAGACGTAGATCGGATTGTTGATCGTGAACGTAGCGAACTTGGCGTCCGCCCGGATGATGCCGTGAAGAAGGATCGTGCAGGCCGTTCCGTCCGTACCAGCCGAAACCACCATGCCGATGATGCCTCGCGAATCCCCGTCGGCACCAGCAGCCGAGTTTGCGTCGCACGCCTCCCAGCGACTGTCGGTGGGATCGAGATAGACAAGATCGCCGAACGCTTGGGTGTAGCCGGCGGTTCCCGTGACCGTGATGCCGGTGTATTTTCCGTCGGCGCTGCCGGCCGGATCCAAGGCGATCGAGCTGTTTTCGGCCAGTGTGGCGGTTCCGGCCAGCGTGGTGGCCCCGATCTTGGTGACGGTCAGCGTGTCCGTGGCGAACGTCATGTCGCTGTCATCGGTCAGGATGCCGGCCGACGACGCAAAGGGAACCCGCGTGGCGGTGAGTGAACCGGTCAGAAGGTTTCGACTCACGCCGGCCTGGTCGACAATCGTCAACGTCGTTCCGCCGGAGGTCTGGGCGGCGCCACTGATAACGATCGCCTGCGCCATGGCATTTACGCCAGTGAGCGCGATCGATCCGGACGTCGACCCGTTCACCGTTACGGCGCCCGTCGACGCGCCGCTCGAGGTGAAGCCGCCGGCCGCGGTCAGGATGTCCGTCGTCTTGTTGTAGGTGAGCCCAGAGTCACCACCATAAGCCGATCCGTCGTTGAAAATGACATACGTATCCGACCCCGGGACCGCAGTGAGCCCGGTGCCACCCTTCGAAAGCGGCAGTGCAGAGGTGAGCGCCGATGCGAGATTCGCGCCGGACGGCGTTCCCAGAAACGTCAAGATTCCGGTTGCCGTCGTGGTCGTGGACGGTGTCGTTCCTGCGCCGCCGCCGATAACGAGCGCGTTCGCTGCGAGTACACCAGATGACGCCCAAGTCGAACTGCTGCTGAAATACGGGATTCCGCCGGAAGTTCCTGCCACCGTGAGCGCCAAGGTCCCGCTCGTTGTCACCGGGGAGCCACCAACCGAAATCAGGCCGCCCGTGAATGATCCGCCGACGCTAGTGACGGTTCCCGAGCCGCTGCCGCCGGTTGCGCTGATAGTCACCGTGCCGGTTCCGCTCGACGGGGAGATGGTGACGTTCGTGCCGGCGATGATCCGGCTGACGCCTTGGGCTGGCGTCGGCTGTGCGCTGACGCAAATCGCCGCCAGGGCCGCCGTAAGTAGTGCGAGTAGCTTTTTCATCGGTCAGGTGAGGGTCTTGGCGAGAACAGTGAGGTCCAGTTCGAGTTGCGAGGTTGGAGCGGAGAACGTGTCCGCAGTGAACCAGATATGGAGCCAGTCTCCCCCCATGTAATTGATGGGAAGACTGTAGCTGCGGCGCGTTCCGGCGCCGCCAGTGTCCAAGGCGCAGTCTTGGTATGCCGCGCCGGTGGCGAGTTCGGTCGGCGAACGATTCTCGTACATTGAGAATGCGTAGTACACTCGCAGATTCTTGCTCGACCCCGGTGCCGCCGTCTTGGTGATCGTCTCCAAGATGATGCCGACAAGGTCACCACGATTCAGGACGTCGCGGAGATTGATGGCCTGATGCTTGGCGGAGGTGTCGCCGCTGCTGATCAGAATTTGAACTCCTTGGGCGATGTTGTTCCAGAACGATGAAATCATGGTGATGGTGGGTTAGAAATTGTTTGCCGGTGCCGCCGGCGCGTCCGCCGCGGTGAATTCCGCATCCGGCTTTTCGGCGTCCTGCTTTTCCTGCTGGTCGCGGTAGAGGGCCAGGCGTTTCATGGACCAGACACCGTACTCGACCTGGGCGAGTGCCGGGTTCTTGTCGACCTCGAGCAAGATGCGCCATTTGACGTAGGCGGCCACCGCCTCCGCCGCTTCCTCCGGAAACGGCACGACGTCAGCGTCCACGAAGGCGCTCTTGATGCCGTTCCAGATGAGGAGGAGTTCCGTCTCGTCGTTGAGCGCCGGGTGGATGGCGAACATCTTCCCGAACGGATCCAAGGCGTAGGCGTACAAGCCCCGATCGCAGCTGCTGCAGAACAGGTGCTTGCGCGCCACCCAAGCCCAGAAGTCGAGCCGGTTGCGCCGGCACTGGGGATGCGGTTCGCCGTCGCGACCGTCCGCCGTGTCGATGATCCAGAAGGCGGTCGGAACGGCGCCGGCCGGCAGGTTGCCGAGCATTCCGTGTTCTTCGAGTTGGAGATCGGCCTCCTGGTAGGTGGTCGAGTGGCCGACCCGGTAGGACACGATGTAGCGCTGCAGGTCGACCAGCGCGTTCTTGATCATCCGAGCGCGGAAGTCTTCCAGGCCGCGGCGTTCCGATTCGATCGGCAGGTTCTCCTCGACGATGGCGACGAATTGGGCGTAGGTCATCGCGTGCGTACCGGCCTCGGCCGGCGGGTGTTCTGCTGCTCAAGCAGGGGTTCGTGCGGCGGTGTCACCGGCGCGGACAAAAGACTGATGGCGCTGATGCCCGAGGTGGAATTCGGGTTGCGCGACAGGTCATTTACGTCGGCCGCCCCACGGGCGGAACTTTGTCCCACAACTCCGGCAACCCCCTCCACCTGCGCTCTGGGCTTTTCGAGCAGCGTGGGCGAGCTTGTCGGCTGACCCATCAGCTTTTTTTTTTCGTTCTCGTACCGCGCCTCGCTGATCTCAGCGACCTGCGGGAAACCGCCGGAAAGAAGGTTGTTGGCCGCAGACTCCTCGTCCACGGCCAACACTCCAAGCCAAGAGCCGCCCCGAAGCGCTATTGGCTCAAAGGGAAAATCAATGCCTCCCACATTGTAGTTGAGGGAGGCGTTGGTCGTGATGAAATACCGAGGCATAGGCGGGGCGCCACCGGGAGGTGGCTATGCGGCGGGATTACGACTGCGGAACCGCGCAGTTCGGGATGGTCACGCGCGGGCAGCCGCTGCGGAAGTTCTGGTAGAGGAGGTGACGTTCCGGCCGGTCGACCATGATGGTCCACAGTTCGCTGCGGAGATCGTAGGTCGACGGGTTCGGCGTGATGACGCACTTCCACTCCGCCAGGGTGGCCTTGTCGAGATCCGGGTACTTGCGCGTCACCTGCTTCGTGCCGGCGACACCCTTCGCGATGTCGGACCAGTCGAGGAACCACAGGCTGTTGGCGCGCGTCGAGAAGTCCCAGCCAACGATGCGCTGGCTGTAGGCGTCGACCATGTCGTTGAAGTAGTCGTCCGTGAAGACGGCCCACTGGCAACCGGCCTCTTTGACATCGTAGATGTCGTAGGTGAACATCACCCAGTTGTCGTGGGTGATCTTCTCGTTGGCCGTGTAGTACTTGGTCGACGTGACGCCGTACTTCGCGGCGTAGTACTTCGTCATCGTCTCGAAGATGTAGGACGCCGTGTAGCGGTCCGTCATCGAGTCGATGACCGGGACGCGGTCACCGGACGCCTCGCGGAAGCGGCGGAGCAGGTAGATGCGGGCGAAAATGTCGTCCAGGTCGAGCGTGCGACCCTGCATGTCGATGACGCGATTGCACGCTTGGAGCAGCGTGAAGATGCCGAGCGCCGACGCCTTGTAGGCGAGCGGGCACGTCTCGTTCACGATGTCGTACACGACCGGAAGGTTGCGCCAGTTCGTGGTCGTCTGGTTGTCGACGTCGATCGCCTGGCCGAAGAAGGCCGAATTCATGGCCTCCATTTCGAAGCGCGCGCGCTGCTGCTTCTGCTGATCGGCGATGGAGGTGAACTTGAACCCCTTGAGGTAGTCGTTCACCTTGCCCGCCATGATCTGGTCGAGCACTTCGGTGTACGACTGCTCGCGGCAGTAGCTTTGGCGGCTGGACTGCAGCCAGTTCACGATGATGCGCTTCGAGAGATCGGAAGCCTGGTTCGCGCAGAACGCCTCATAGTCGGAGACGTTGTTGGCGCCGTTCTCGGCCATGCCGAAAGTCGGGTGGTAGCTGTTCTTCTCCGCGAGCGTCAGGAGCACCCACTCGGCGTTGCTGACGTTCGGGTAGACCGTGACGATCGCCTTCTTCACCGCACCGGCATCGGCGTTGACCGCCGAGATAATGGTGAACTGCAGGTCGACCGCGGTCTTGCTCGAGATGTTGTCCCAAGTGCGGACGAAAAGGGTGTCGCCGGCCACGAAGTAGCGCTGGATCGCGTCGAGGTCGGTCTGGAACTGGCCGTTGCCCAAGCCCAGCGTCAGGCGCCAGGACGAAATCGGCTCGTCACCCACGCCGGCGGTCGGCGACGGCGAGCCAGCGAGGACGGTCCAGTAGTTGGCGTTGATGAACGAACGCTGGCCGCGCTGGATGAACGGCATGATGATCGACTGCTCCGTGACGTCGTCGATCTTCAGCTTGTCCTTGATGTTCTTGATCGAGGAGTTCAGCAGCGTCATCAGCGAGCGCTGCGGGACGCCGAGAATCGCGGCTTCACGGGCGTCCAGGATCGCCTTCGTGAGGTAGATTTCCTTGTAGGCGAGGTCTTCGATGTCGGCCGGGGTGAGGCCGGTGATGGTGGCGCGGGTGAGCGTGCAACCGCACGAGGAATCGACTTTGACGATGCGACCTACACAGGGAGGATTCAGTGCCATAGATGGGTTGGGTTACAACCGCATCGTAGCAGGCAGCCCGGGTGTTTTTCGGGAATTCCACCCACGCAATCTCTTTTCAACTATCGCCAGTAAAAGTGCATCGGTCGTGTCGTTCAGGCGACAATCATTGTCGAATTACTCTTCAGACCGTGTTCGGCCTGCCGGTACTCGGTCTCGGTGATTTCCTCGGCTCCGTCGTGCTCCAAAGCCTCGGATGCGTCGCGCGCGTTCGTGGCGATGAGATAGCCGACGCCGGCCATGCCGTTCCGTCCTGGGCGGAACACGCGCCACTGCAGGAATTGCAGCCGCTGAGACTGGTCCATGTACTTCACGGGGATCGTGCCGTTCGGAACTTTGAAGTACCGTGGCTGGAAGCTGCTGCCGTCGGCGGCGCCGAGCCTCAGTTGCTCGAGCGAGAATCGCGCCACGGCGCACTGCCAGTCGTTGATACCCAACGATACCAAAAACTTCCCGTCCGGCTCCTGCACCAGGCCGCACGGGAAGACGACGTAGGGTTTCCATCCGTCGACGTAGCGCGGGTCGACTTGGTGGCCGTCCTCTTCGCTGCCGCTCATGATCGGGCATTCGCTGACCTGCAAAATCTTGAACGGCGGTTCGGCTTCGAAGGTGTAGGCGCCGGCGTAATACCGAACGAAGTGCGGGGCTACCTCTGTGGGCATACTGGAATGGAAAATAGCAAGCCACCGGTCTCCGATCCAGACGGGCGGAGTTCCGCCCCGGATCGCACCCCAGTGCCAGACTGGGCCCGGCGTCACGTATGTCTCTTTGTCTACCTTGTTGCCGCGCACATGGATGATCTGGTGCTCCGGCTGAGTGGAGTAGACGCAGAAGAGTCCCCCCTTGTGCTCAAAGAACACCCAGTTCTTTTCCTTGGCGAAGCCTGAATTCCATCCGAACTGGGGGTGAAACTCTTCCTCGACCGACCAGCGGCCCTTGCTGTCCAGTGACAGCCGGGCGTACTTCACGATGCAGGTGTAGTCGATGCCAGGACGATAGCCGCGCATTTCCGTGTAGGACATGTGCGGCTTGCCGTCGAACATGAAGAGCCGGCAGTCCTCATGGTGCTCGGTGCCGGTGGGCCCCACGAGCTTCAGGAACTGGCTCGTCTCGGTCGGCTGAAAATCGGGCCCGAGGGCACAGATCGCGATACCGCAGCGCTGCTTCGCCTCCCGGCGATGAAACCGGTAGGCGAGCCACAGCTTGCCCTCGTACTCGAGAAGACCAGGATTCCAGTGACGCGGGCTTGTGCGCAACTTTGGGGCCGAGACGTGGTACGCCTCGACCTGCTTGAATAGCGACGGCTTCACGGGTTCACCCGTTGGTCAGGGCTGCAGCAATGCGAGATCCCGGCGTCACTGGCGCCGGCTGGGCGGCCGTGGCCGGAGGAACCGGAGAGGCGCCGGGCCCCGGGGCCGACGAAAGCGGTGTCGCCGGGACTGCCGGCGGGACTGCCGGACCCGGCGTGAACTTCCGGCGCTCCCACCCGCGGCTCTTCATCTCCTCACGGTGCGCTTCGATGCCGCGCTGGATCGCCGCGGGGACGCCGCGCAACGAACGCTCGGCAATCTCCTTGTTCGTGAAGGTCCAATATTGGCCCGGGAACTTGCTGTAGCCGTTGTTCCACTCCTCCCGGGTGACGAACCATTTGCCGTCGCGGACGAGGTCGGTCTTGGTCGCCGTCTCCTTGAATTCATCGCACACGCCGGGGATGATCTTCCCGAGCAGTTCGTGGATTTCCGCGCGCGCCGGATCCTTTGCGGGATCGACCTCGAGGGAAGCGAGCGCCTTGCCGTTCTTCGGGTTGATCGTGCCCAAGCGGATGAGTTCCTGATAGCAGGCTGACGCCATGTTCACGACGCGGTTGTGGATCTTCAGTTCATCCGCGAACTCCTGCCGCGCGACATCGACACCGTGCTTCTGGGCGAACTCCACAATTTCCGCCGGCATCGCGTTGGTGTTGAGTTCGGACCGGACCTGTTCGCCGCGCTGGACGATCTTCGGTTCCTCGTCGCGGACAAAGAGTTCGTGCTCCAGCTGCTGGGTTTTCTGTTCCAGCGGCTGCGCGACGCGCGCGGCGATGCGCTTTTCGGAAACTTCGCGCTGCTCCGACTCGGTGAGTGACGGCCGCGCTTTCTTCAGCCAGCGCTCGTATTTCGTTTCCGCTTCCTGGGTGGCCGGATCCTCCTTGTCGCCGTCCAGTTCGGGGTGATCCGCCAGGTATTTCTGGTGTTCCTTGACGAACTTTTTGACCTGTTCCTTCAGACCTTTGCGGCCAGGAAGGTGGCTTTCTGCCTCGGCGGCGTCGTCCAGCAGTTGCTTCTCCTCGGGAATCAGCGAGGATTCCCATTCGTCATCGTTCGCTGGCGCGGCCGCGGGGGCTGTGACAGCGGCGGGAGCCGCCGGTGCGGCCGCGGTCGGGGGCTCGGGACGCTTGTCGATCGGGCGCTTCTTCGGCGCCTTGATCGTCTTGTCGTCCGGCGCCGGTGCCGTGGGATCGGTCGGCGCGGCAGCCGCTGCTGGCGCCGCGGGAGCCGCGGGAGCCGGATCTGCCGGCTTCGGGGTCTCCGGCTTCTTGCCTGGCGGCTCGGCTGAGTCGTCCTGCAGGAGTTTCCAGATTCGGGTGCCGCGATCTTTGGCCTTTTCGTCGCCCGCAGGCGCCGCCGGTGGGGTGGCCGGCGGCGGTGGTGTGCTGGGTGTCGGCGTCGCAGGAGCCGCGGGGGCCGCGGGGGCCGGAGTCGGGGAAGGCGTGGACGGTGCAACAGCAGCCGGAGCTGCGGAGGTCGGGGCGGGCGTTGGCATGTTTTAGGCGGCGATGGCCGGTTGTTGAGGTTGCGGAGAAAGTCCGGGAGGCTGCGGATTGGCGCCTTGCAGCATCCGCATGATCTCGCCCAAGACGGCTTCCGTCCGCGCGACGCGCGCGGCAAGCTGGGGATCCGCACCAGCTGGTGCCGACGGAGCCTGTGGCGGCGCGGCTGGCGCTCCTGCTTCCTGCTCGCCGAAGCCGCTCTGGTCGACGCCGACGGGGAGTTCGACTTGGAAATTCGTCGGGGCGCCGGACATCCGGATGATCAGATTGGTCAGGTCGGCGAAGGCTTCCGGGCCCAGCGCCTTGGCAAGCGGCGATTGCAGCAGGCTCTGCTGCAGCTGCATGAGCACCTGTGCGCTCTGCGTGTTGACCACGCGCTCGCTGCCGTCGCGGCTGTCGAAGTAGTATTCGTAGTCGAGATTCTTCAGGCTGCCGAGAATCGGGGACTTCGTGGGCACCACCTGCACGTCGTCCTTGTTTTTGAAATCCTCGCCGGGATCGAACCCGGCGGCACGGATGACCTTGAGCGTGTAGCGTCCTTCGATCGGCACGCGGATGCGCTCGGTGCCGCAACAGATGAGGGATTCGAAAACGAGTTTCTTCATCGCGGCCGTCTGTTCGCGGGGCCCCTGGTTGATGAAGGAGTAGACCGACTGTACCGACGTGGAAATTTCCTGCACCTCGCGCGCCGATACTTCGCGCTGGTTCGGCTGGCCCAGTTCATTCGGCGAAAGGACGAGGAGCCGGTCGGCCAGCTGGATCAGTTGCCCCAGTGCACTCAGGCCGTTCTGGAACACATTCGTCATGTTCGTCTGGATGATCTGGAAGGCATCCTTCGGATTCTGGATGCCGAGATCGCGCAGCTTCGTCGCCGAGTAGACGAGCAGTTGGGGATCGACAAACCACTCGTTGCCCGCCGCGTTGTTCAGCAGCCGGTTTCGAATCGGTTCTTCGATCGAGTCCTTGTCGATCAGCATCAGCATCACGAGCGAAATCTTCAGCTGCTTCAGCATCGCCGTCATGATGTTCGATGCCTGGTCCTGATAACCGAGGAGCGCCATGCCCATCGACTGGTTGGCGAGCCGCATGTCGTTCCAGTTGATCTGTCCGACGGCAGCCGGAATCGACGGCATGAACTCGGCGCCGATCACAGTGTAGTCGCCGGCCACGACGAGACGAACCCAGACGTCCGCGTCGTAGTCGCCGATGCCCTCGGTCTTCGGATTGATCTTCTCGTAATACTGCGTGATGAGGACGCCGCGGTCCTTCCAGATGGCGGTGTAGAGACCGACGTGCGCCGAGCGATCGTTGCTCAAGCCGGGGCTGAAAGAAGTCGGGTCTGGCCAAAGGAGGACGCAGGGATCGAAATAGTAGGCTAGGAAGTCGGCGTACTGATTGGCCAGGGCGAACCACGCGCTCGAGATGAAAATGTGGTCGAGGTTGTAGTAGGCGTGCTCGTCGTCCTTCAGATTGCCGTAGCGGGTGACGTCCCAGTAGCCGACCCAGCGCGGTCCCGTGTCGGTGTTGAGATTGGCGAGCGGCGCCGAAAGGTCCGAAAAAATCCGGCTCGGATGGGGATTGATGAAGTTGACGCCTTCCCGCGACACTTCTGATTCGACTTCGTCGCCGGGTGCCCCGGTGTTCGTCGGCTTAAACTTCCAGCGAATCTGACGATCCCATGCCGTGCGGGCGAAGGCGACGGAGCGACCGTACAGGAGCATGTCGCGACGGCATTGGCTTCCGAAGTGGCGGTAGTTGTAGGAATCCGAAATGATGTCGACCCGCTGTGTGAGGACGTCGGCGCGCAGCAACGCCGAGGAATCCGCGCCGCGCGCGTCGTACTTCCAGAGCGGCCAGAGGTTCGACCAGAGACCGTCCATCGCGGCGAGGCGTCGGGTGATGTACGACCGCATCAGGTCGATGTTCATTTCCGTGAACTGCGGGATGTTCAGCCCGATTTTGTTCGAAACCGGATCCTTCTTGAAAAACTTTGCCGCGGTGTCGGCGCCGCAGTCGCGCGTGAGGCATTCGAGGAGGCCGCCAACCTGTATCTTCCCCATCGCGTACATCATCAGCGGCAACGTCTCCTTCTGAATCGGCGGGGAATCCCAAGCGAGATCGACCGCTTGATAGGGTCGCGACGATTGAAAGTTGTTCTGAATGCCGTCGAGGAGCCGCGAGCGGATGCGGGCCTCGAAGATGGCGCGGATTTCTCCGTCGGTCTTTTTCTTCGGCTTCTCGTCCGGCATACCGGGTGCGTCGGTGACGTCAGCCGGTGCCGCGCCAGCGCCGACGGATTGGGCCGTGAAAATCTGTCTCAGGCGTTCCGGAGTACAGTTAAACTTCGCGAGTACCTTCGGGTCAACCATGGGATTACCGTAGGGGAAGCGGGCGTTGAAGTTTCAGCCACGCAATGTTCGCCTTCGTCTTCTCGCGCAGAAAATCGATGCGCTCTTCAGGCGTCATCTGATGAAAATACCGCTGGACGTGTTGATCCCAAGTGATCGATCGAAGCTTAAATTCTTTCGTTACCGGCGTGATGACGCACCGATACGGGACTTCCGCTGGCGGAGTTTGCTTTCCGACCTCAATGTCCGACCAGTCGATATGCCATTGCATCCGAGACCGGCTCGCCTGCGCACAGACTCCCACCGCCGCAGCCACGCCGGCCGGGATTGCTATGAGCGATGCGAGGAAGGAGCGCCTATTCATGCGATTTCAAAATCTCGTTCAAGTTCGGCATCGGTTCGGTGACCACGTCGGCGACGATGGTCTTCATCACCTGTGCTTCCAAAAGGGTGAGCAGCATGGCAACAGCACGACCCCCGCCGGTAACTGAACACGGGATTCGGTTGTGCTCTTTGAACCGCGGTAGCCATTCATGTGGGCAAAGTACCAGCGACGCCAGTTCCGCCTCCGTGACCTTGAGGAAGCTGCAGAGCCGCTGGAACCTTGGCCAATCCCAGCGCTCCGCAATCCGAAGATTAGAGTAGTGGAGATCAATGAGAACCGTAGTAGCGGTGCGGTGTTCGGAGTTCGAGTTCGGCAGCGGGGGAAGGTAGCCTGCTCCCTTTTTCCGCCAGGAAACCTCTCCAGTGATGCGTTTCAAATCTGGGCGGTGAGGGCGGCGGCCATTTTGTCCTGTTGCTGCGAGCCACCCGGGGTGTTCGGCGAACCGCCGGGCGCCGGCATCTTCGAGTGACGTTTCTGCTCGGTGCCCTCGACTTCGGCCTGGTCTTCGTTGTCGGCTTCGTCGCCCGACTCGTACTTCGCCTCTTCCTCCGGCGAGCATTCGTCGGCGTGATCGAGCGTGAATTCAGCGAGTTCGCCGTTCGATGATTTCAGCGAGGTGATGAACTTCACCTTATCGCCCATGCTCATGGACGAGATGAGATCCGCTACATCCGGATTCCGTTTGAGATCGATAGAGATTACCATGGGAGTGACTGGTTGGCTCGGGGAACGAATTTCGTCTGGGGCAAAACCCTACGTTTTGCAAGTTCGTACTATCAGGCCACCTTGAACAGCTGTTGCGTGTTGGTCGCCTGCGGCACAAGCGCCGTCGGGTTCAAGCTGGCATAGAGAATCGGGTAAGCGATGGCCTTCCAGACGTGAAGGTGATCGCTGCGCCGCGGCGTGAGCGCCGCCGTCGGGTCGAACGGCTCGCCATCTTTCTGCTTCGTTGAGTCCAGCTGCAGGAACATCCGGTGCACCTTCGGACATCCGCTGCTGACGAGGATTTCCTCGTTCGCCAGGAGGCGCTGGCCGAGCTGCGTCTGGGCCAAGTCCGAGCCGTTGAACTTCGGGCACGCGCGAATCTTGCCCAAGGGCTCCATGCCGAGAGCCTGCCGGTTCTCCTCATAGATCCTTTCGAAGTCTAAAACGTCGTAGGACCCGGCCGCCGCGCGGAATTGATTGAAGGCAGAATTGTCCGAGATCCAAATCTGCGGGCAGGCGATGTGGTCGGCGCCGATCTGTTCGCGCCACCACTTGATGCGCCGCATCACGACGGGGATGAGTGCCCGGTAGTCGACCTTTTTCCGAATCGTTACGATCTCATCAAAGATGACCCACTTCAATTTTCCACCGATGAACAGGCGCTGCTTCAGGATGAAGGCGTTGTTTGCACCGCCGGGGTCGATGCCGACGATGAACGGATAACCGGTGACTGGCAAAAGCCGCTGCCGCACATCCGGCTTCCCTTCCTCGGTCAGCGGGAACATGTGGACACTCGGATTGAACATGTCGCCGAAGAGGGCGTCCCCAGACGGCCGCGCCGCCCACTCGCCGGACACCATGCGCAGCGCTTCGATGGGATCGCCGCGATAGATTTTCTTCAGGCTCTCGTGATAGCCGGCGACGATGTTGTCCTTGTTCTCCGAGAACGGAAAATAGATCGTGCGGAAATCCGGGTCCCACTCACCCGTTTCCTCGTTGAACGGCTCGACGAAGAACTTTTTATATACCCAGTGCTCGGGATCGTCGGGGTTCGTCGCGCCCACGAATTGCTGCGGGCCTTCGATGTAGAGGCGTCGACCGAGCTGCGCCGCGATGGACGTGAAATAAACCGGGCTGTCGCACGACGTCAGTTCGTCCATGAAGACGAACGACGGCTCGTAGCCGCGGATGCGCAGCCGCAGCTGGTTAGCGTGCGGCGCGGAAATCATCACGACGCACGACCAGGTGTCGTACTGGTTCTGGATCCAGATGAGTTCGTTGTGCTGGGAGTCGAACTTTACGTCGGTGAAGTGCAGCCCCATGCCCTCATCGAGCAGGTTGCCGTCGCGATCCCGGTTGCCGTCGCGCCAGGTCGGCAGGATCATCTCCTGCAACTTGGACCACGCGCCGCCCTTGTTCGCCATCGATCGCACCGTCACGCCGATGATCGCCAGCGCATTCTCGTTCAGGTAGCAGTGCTTCACGAGCTTCGTGAGGCAGCCGTAGGTTTTGCCGGGCCCTTTCTCGGAATGGCACAATATGTACTTCTCTTCGGCGTCGTAGAGTTCTTCCTGCGCTGGCGTGAGTTTCGGAAACCATTCCTTGTCCTTGACGGGCTCCGGCGGTGGCGGCGGCGGTCCGATTAACTTTCGCAGCGACGCGAATGTATCTGGATCAATTTTTGCCATTTGGCGGCGCCCCCGGCGGCGTCACGTTGCGCTGTGACCTCCCGGTGAATCCGAGTTTCGCTTTCTTCGGCTTCGCGGCGTCTTCGTCATTTCCGCCACCGACGATCTTCAAAATCACCGCGGCGCCCTGGATGAAGAGATCGTAGGCTCGGCCGAATTCCTTCACGGCGTCGATGTAGTTGCGATAATAGAACGGCAACAGGTCTTTTCCTACGATAGCTTTTTCTCCCTGAGGATCCAGATACCGTTCCTTGATCTGGTCAGCCACGGTCTTCAGGTCGACGACGGCCAAATAGTACAGCCGGTGCGTTTTCTCGAGGCCGATGGCGATGAAAGACGCGGTCGAGGACGCCATGCCGTCGAGTTCTCGGAGTTTCGTGAGGGTCGCCTCGTTCACTCCGAGGGCCTTCAGACTTTTCAGGTGCAGTTCCTTTTCCGCCTGATCGACCATCTGGATGATCTCGACGCCGCCATTCGCCGCGTCTTTCGCGTCCGCCGGCATGTCGTCTTCCTCGCGGTCGAGGATTTCGGTCTGCGATGGAGCCACGGGAACGCCGGCCGGGCGCCGTTTGCCGGTCGTCCCGTAGGCCGCACTCAGTTCCGGGTCGCGATCGACAACGTCGCGGACATTGCTCTCCGGCACATTCATCGCGACGGCTGCGATTTTGATCCGCCGGCGTAAACTCAGATTGGGGTCGGTGGCCTTGAGCGCGATCCGGACATCACTCGGCGTAATATGGGTTCGCGAGTCACCTGTTCCTGGAACTTGTCGCCGAGCTTCCGGCGCACCCTGGCCACCGCCTGCATGTCCTTCCGGAACTGCGCCTCCTTCACCTTCTCGCACATCCGGACGAACTCCATCAGGAACTCTTGGTGCTGGATTTCCCAGTTCCGGCTCTGCTCCATTGCCTTCTCCGCCTGACCCATGGCCGCCTGCAGCTGGCGCGCCGTCTGTTCGAACTTCCGGCGCCAGAACCTGACCTTCAGCCACGCGGCCCACTCCGCCGACTTGATCGCCCGCGGCTTCCCCTCGGACTTGTTGATCATCGCCGCGAACTGGCGGATCTCCTCGTCCTGCTCCAGGATCGCCATGAACTCGTCCTGGGTCAGGAGCCCCGGGCTGATGTTCTTGATCAGGCGACATGCTGGGCCGGGGAGCGGACGCCGTTTAGCTGGCGAATGAGCGGCAGGAACTCCGTCTGGTAGGCCGGGCTCCGGGTCAGCCACTGGAAGGGCTTCGTTTTTCTCTTCAGGCATTTGTTGGAATAATCGTTCACCCTGTTGCGGTCACGGGTGATGAGGGGATCGAACCGGCAGGCGCCGCAAAACCGCCGGTACTCGTCGAAAGTGAGGGAGTCCCAGTCTTCGAGACGGGAGATTTCCTCGACGCGCTCAAGGGTGAAGCCGCCGGCGATGGCAATTTCGGCGTTGGTGATCGCTCGGTGATACCGTCCGCCGGCCACTTGTGCGAGCAAACGCACCTTGATCGGCGGGTACGCGGCCAGATACGGCCATGGACTTCTGACGGGGCGAGCCATTGTCTGTCTCATAGGGCGGCGGACAATGGGGTCAACACCGCAGATTTAGCTTGCACTTCGGCCCCGTTCTGGGGCAGCGTGCCCCATCCCCGAATGAACATCAAGAACTACACGTCGAATGTTCCCGCCGGAACGACGATCAATCGCATCCAGAATCTGTTGATCGCGGCAAAGGTGAACGGAATCACGATGGAGTACGGTCCGCAGGGAGAAATCCAAGCGCTGCTGTTTCACGTCGATCTCGACCGGCGTTATTCGATTCGGCTGACCGCGAACGTCGACGCCGTCCACGAAACTTTCTGGCGCGAATACGTGGGCAATGATCGCCCATACAAACTGCAGGGCGGCGACGAGACGTGCTCGAATGGTCGAAAGCGCCTGAAGAAATCCAGCTTTCGCCAGCAGGCCGAACGCACGGCTTGGAAGCTGCAGGAAGACTGGGTCCGCGTCCAGATGTCACTCCTTCTTCTTCAGAAAGTCGACTTCCTGCAGGTCTTCATGGCCTACCTCTGGGACGGGAAGCAGACCTTCTACACGCGCCTCAAGGAAGGCGGACTACTGGCGCTTCCGGAAGGTGCCCCATGACCGCCCTCTTCATCGTCGCCCTTCTCTGCATCTGGCGCGCTTACCGCGTCGAGCGCCGGCTCATCGTGGAGTCGCGCGACTCGCTCGAGGCCCAGCTGAAGACCGTCCGCTTCGACAACTACATCGCGCAACAGGAACGCAGCGAGTGGCAGAAGAAGGCGCGGGAGTGCCGTGAAATCCGGATGCGCCTGGTCACCGAGCTGGCCGAGGCGCGCAGACACCTGGCGGGACAATGAGTGCTTCCGAATTACCATCTCGTTCGCAAGCTAAGTTCAAGTGGCTCGTTGAATACGAGATTCCTCCACTCCGGGCCATCTACCTCGCTGAATGTGACGCCAAGACCGAAGCGGACGTTCGCGTCGAGATAGCCCGCGATTATCCCGAGTGGAGGATTCGTAAGATAACCCCGAACGCGCCGCCCCCTGAGCGCGGAAGCTGACTCGCTATGAAAATCCTTCGGCATATTCTCCGCCTTCTGTACCTTTGGCGCTATGGCGTTCGGGGCGCAATCAAGCCCCCGATCAACTGGAATCGCGTCAGCTCGCCTTTGTATCGGTGGCGTTATCGTATGTGGCGAATTGAGGCTGCGCTTTATCGCTTCACGGGATTGCCTGATGAGTGGTGGCGCAACGTGGCGCGCAAATGACCGCCCGCCCGTCCTAGCTGATAACGGCATGAAATTCAGTTACGTAAACGAGCATCAGGTTTATATCTATGCTCTCGTGGATTCCAAGGAGCGTTGCTTCTATGTCGGCCAAACCGTAGCTCCTAGGACGCGTCTTTTTACCCACCGCAATTTCGAGCGTTTCAACAAGCACGCGCCTTTTCGCATGGCTATCTTGGACACGGCAGAAACCTTCGACGAAGCGGCCAGCAAAGAATCGCAGTGGATTGAAACGATGCGCGGCATGGGGCACCCGCTGGTGAACTCGCGAGAGCCGATCATCCAAGCAAGAAGGCCAACCCGAATCGAAGAGACGGGATTGCAGGCCAGAAACTTCCCATGACCGCCCGTCAATCCGCCCTGCTCGTCGCAAGCGCGGCGTGAGTCCTATGAACACTGCTGGCCCAACTTCCATTTCATTTCCCGCGCACCGCGAAACCCATTGCGGCAGGTGCGAGCATCACAAGTGCATCGGTTCGTTCCATGTCCGCTGCGGCGAAGGCGGCTGGCGGGAATACGTTTGCGGACACCCGCAAGCATATGAACCGCTCTCCAAAGACGTAACTCCCGAGCAGGCGTTGGCCATTGGGAGGCTCCGTGCGCTCACCGAACGCGACGGGCGCTACATTGGAAAAACCGAGAAAACGCCTAACTGGTGCCCGTTCTTGCGCCCAAAGGAAACATGAGCGACCCACTCGTTGAATGTAAGCTTGCTGGCCATGAAGCGAGGAACAAAGTCGGCGGTCCTTTCGACCCGATCATTGTGGGCAAGCTGGTCCATGTAATCGACCACAAGGCGACGGGCGAAAAGGCGCGGCTCTACCGCAAGGCCAAACGGTTCTCGCTTCGACAAGTAGCCAAGGAGATGAAGCTTTCCCCGCCGTTCCTTTCAGACCTTGAGCGAGGGAACCGTAACTGGACCCACGACAATGCGCGCCTTTATCTGACGGCTATTTGCAATCTGGAGATTCAGCGCCTTCAAGAGGCCGTAGCGAGTTCACGCAGTTCGCCCGCGCTCCACATAGGATGACCAAGGAAACGCAAAACGCGCTGCTGGTCGCCCTCGCGTCCTGCGCGCGCATCCCCGCGAGCGAGATTGGCGCGACGGTGGCGAAACGTTAAATCTCCACCGTCAGTTCGATCCGCGCGCCGCGGCCGTCGTCCCAGAATTTGGCAATTTCTCCGCTGGCGACACCCGCATCGTTTTCCCAGAGGGCGTCGAGAATTGCCTTGTCGATGTTGTCGCGGTCGGGCTTCAGGCGGTGTGGCCGGCCCTGCAGCAGCGCCTTCTTCTTTTTGCTCCAGGATTCCGACATCGGGAGAAATGCTTTCCAAGAAACCCGCGACGGATTCGACATGACTCCGAAGCAGGCGGCGCGCAGGCGATCGGCGAACTCGCGATACCGCACGACGACGTCGCGCTTGCGCCACTTGTCGCGCTGCGTCATGCGCGGCTTCCCCATCGGTTCGATCATCACGATGAAGGTCTGCTGCGTGTGCCGCATCAGATCCGTCAGCGGCCTCTCTGACATTCCGGCCCGTTGTGCCGCCATCGCCGGATAAATCTGCGGCGCGACCTGGTCCTGATATTTTTTCGGCAGCGAGTGCAGCGGGGTGGCCACGCGCAGAATCTCCGGACGCCGCGCGCAGAAAGTCAAGGTAGGTGTGCACTCCATGGTTGACTCCGGGATTTTTCTGATGCCAGATGCGCGTGCGACACTTCACTTACGATGAATTACTTTTCTCCTTTGGCATCCCCGCGTCCGCGCATAGCGCGGAGGTCGTCCGTAAGGCTGACAAGTGTCGCAACTGCGCGGGGGTGCCATTCTTTTTTTGCGCCATGATCTCACTGCGCGAAACCGAATTCGAATTCCGCCCGGCCACACACAAGCTGGTGCAGGTTTTTTTCGCGCTCGGTGGCTCGTGGTATGAGAACATGCTCGGCTGCCGGCTCGAGGTCGCCGTCGAGCGCAACGGACTCTACATGGTTCGCCGCCCGGGATCGTCGTGGATTCTCGGCGAAATTCCGGCCTCACACTGCATCGACGCCCTATGATCACGCTCCGATCGTATCAAACGCCGCACTGCGAAAAGCTACTCACCGTTTTACGTGAGCGGCGCGTGGCGCAGGACGGGAGCGATATGGGGGTTGGCAAAAGTTATGTGGCGGCAAAAATCGCCGCGGAGTTCAACGTCGCGACCACCGTCATCTGCCCCCTCTCGGTGGCGCCGACTTGGGAAACGATTCTCACCGACGCCGGCGTCCGCAACTTCACCGTCTGGAACTACGAAAAAGCGCGGACTAAGCTGTTCGACAAGATCCCGTGGGGCAAAGGATCGTACCTGAAGCCGAAACAGCGGATGCCGTTCATCATTTTCGATGAAGACCACCGCTGTCAGTCACGCACGACCCTGCAGGGAAAGATGCTGATTGCCGCGCGGCGCGCCCAGGCGCTCGGTGAGGACCGGATTCTCGGACTGTCCGCCACGGTCGCCGACTCGCCGCTAAAGCTCGGGCCCCTCGGCTTCGCGCTCGGTCTACACGCGCTGAACGATTTCGATTCCTGGCTGGACCGTCACGGCTGCCCGGAAATCACGATGGGACCGAAGGACCGTCCCGAAGATCAATGGAAGGAACGCATCTTCCTGAAGCGCGAGCAGGACCGGGTGACGGCGCTCCTGAATCACGAGATCTACGAACTGCGCGGGAGCCGCCTGCGCATCGCCGACATCCCGGACTTCCCGAAAACTCAGATCGATGTGCGGCTACTCGACGGCCACGAGAAGGAAGTGCAGCGGTTGTCGGCCGAACTGAAGGCGTTTCACGACAATCGCAAGCAGCGGTCCGAAATGTCGGACGACGACCGCGCGAAACTGGTCTTCCTGCGCCAGGCGATGGAGGTGGCGAAGGTGCCGGCCCTCTGCGACATGATCCTCGACGCCTTGGAGACGTCTAAAGTCGCCGTTTTCTGCAACTACAGCACCACGCTCGACGCGCTGGCGGCTTGGTGTTCCACGAAGAACATAAAATCCGGGTTCATCCGCGGAGATCAGCGGCCGGAGGAGCGCGCGGACACCATCGCCCGCTTTCAGTCGAACCGCCTCGACGTCACGCTCGCCAACATTCAGGCCGGCGGCGTCGGCGTATCCCTACACGATCCGGTCACGAAAGTACCGCGGACATCCCTCATCTGCCCGACGTTCAGCGCCGTGGACCTGCGACAGGCGACCGGCCGCGTCCACCGCGACGGCGGCGGGACTTCAATTCAGCATCTCGTCTACTTCCGCGGCACAGTCGAGGAGCGGGTCGCGAAGTCGGTGCAGGCGAAACTCGACCGGCTGGACCTGCTCAACGACGGGGAACTCGAGACCGGGCAGTCGGAGATGCAACTGGCATGACTGAACCCCTCACATTTTCCGGGATGAGCGAACTGATCCATCGGATCTTCCGGCAACGTCACCGCGCGCCGGAGACGATCGATTGCATGGCGGACTCCAGGACGGTCACGGATATTCGCGAAATGATCCTCGACTACCACTGGAACCTCCATTTCAAGGCAATTTGGTGGAAGGTGCTTACGCCGGCGCAATTCGCGCGTGAAAAACGGTATGAGGACGCGCGGTACTCGCTTAACCGTCAGTTGCAGACGGAGCCGCTGCCATTGCCCGGTTACTCGCAGGAGTGGCGCAAGACCGACCGCAGCTGCTACTACCACTTCTCCGGCGACCCGATGGGCGAACTCATCCGCTGGCCGCGGCGGTTGAAGAAGCGCAGGCACGGGAGGGGAACGTCATGAGCGAGGACGCCCACAGGATCCGCCCGGTGCTCACCACCCCCACCGTCTGCCGCTGGCACACCCTCGACAACGTCGTCTGGTGGCAGGTCATGACGAACCTGGGCTGGCGCAAGGCGGGATTCCTGGGCGACAGCATTGAGACCGGAGACAAGCCGGAGAGACAGGAGCGGTACGCGCGGCTGCAGGCCGCGATCGCGCAGGACTGGGAGGGCACATGAACGACGGCGAACGCACCTTACCTCAGAATCAGGAGGCCGAAACGCACGTCCTTTCGGCCTGCCTGCGCGATGCCGGTCGGACCCTCGAGCGCGCGGTCGAGGCCGGGCTCACCCCGGACGCCTTCTTCTCGCCGCCCAACCGCCTCATCTTCTCGCTCCTGCTCGGAGAACGCGAGGCCAAGCGGCCGATCGGGTACGACGGGCTCCTCCTCCGGATTGAGGAAACGGGACAATTGGAAGACGCCGGCGGGGTTGCAAACCTGATGAAGTTGCAGGACGCGGCGCCGACGACGGCTTTCGCGCGCCAGATGATCGATGTCGTCCGCGAGAAGGCACTGCGCCGTCAGATGATCGCCGAGGGATCTCTCCTGGTCGAAAAGTGCTACAACGGAGTCGAGATCGATGACCTGGCGGAGGCGGCTGAAAAACTACTCCGCCCGGTGGTCGCGCGCGCTGGCGCCCCGAAGAAGGCCGAACTCCTGCGCAAGCTGGACGAGCGGCGGGTCTCCATTGCCGCTCCGGTGCCGGAACCTGTCACCCGTCTATTTCTGGCCGGGAAGCCCATCTCGACCCCGGGAAACATCACGACCCTCATCTCGCGCGCCAAAACCGGCAAGACCGCCGCGATCGGCGGTGCCATCGCAGCAATCGTGGCTGCCGCCTCCGGACCGCACGATTACGATACGCTCAAGTTTACCGCCTCGAACCCCGAGGGTAAGGCCCTGATCCTCATCGATACCGAGCAATCTCCGTTCGACGCAAACAAATGCTATGAGCGTGCGTTAAAACGTGTTACACGAGATGACTGCTCACCCTTGGACCACCCTTGGGTCTACCCTTATGCCCTCGTGGGCTTGGGCCCAAAAGAACTACAGCAATCGCTCGAACTGGCCTGCGAGGAAGCCGCTAAGAAGCACAAGGGTATATTCGCCATCCTCTTGGACGGTGTGGCCGACTTCGTCGCCTCCGTCAACGATGAGGCCGAAAGCAACGGCGTCGTTAACTGGATTCGAGCAATCTCTGTAAAATACGATTGTCCTGCAATATGCGTCATTCACTCCAACGAAGGCGTGCAGTCCGGAGACGACGGCCGAGGACACATCGGCAAGCAGCTGATCAGAAAAGCCGAATCCAACCTGCTCCTAAAGAAGACAGGTGACGTGACATCAATCACTTCCGACAAGCAGCGCAAGGCCCCGATCACGGTCGCCGACGGTGTCGCTTTCAAGTGGTCCGAACAGGAGCAAAGGCACGTCAGTTGTGGCGCAATACTACCCTCGGCCACCATCGAAAAAATCGAGCGCCTGGGCGAGGGTGCTAAGGAGGTTTTTGAGGCACTCGGCAAGTCAGGGGTAAAATACTCCGAATTTATCAAGAAATTGCAGGAAATTCAGCGCATCAGCGAATCTCGGGCAGGTATTAAGTTCACGGAAATGAAGCACTTCGGAATCATCGAGAAGGACATAGTGAATTTGTGGTGCCTGAAAAAGGACTGACCTACCCTCGGGTACCCTCGGGGTACCCTTGTACTACCCTCGGGGTTGGGCGAAATTTACACTACCCTTGGGACCCTCGCCCCCCCTATATAGGGGGCAGGGGCCCCGAGGGTGTTGTAAAAGCGAAAGGTAAAGGGTTCTGAAAAATGATCGAAAATCAGTGTTCGATCCGGTTCGAATTGGTGCAGCCTGGACACGCGGGCATGGTCAGGCGTGGCTCAAACTTGGTGGTGCGTGTCCTGATACCCCCAAACCCGCCTGGACAAAAGAAACGGGGTTTCTGCGCGTTTTTACAAAGTGGGGGTGCGATGCGCGAGAAAAGCGGGCAAAAATAGGCTTTTCAGTTAAAAGCCTAAAATCCAGTTGCTCGCTCAATTCGATCGCGGCTTAAACGTGTGCGCGCGAAAAGTAGATACGCACCCCGTATGGACCCCACGGTCCGCGGAAACGAAAACCCGGAAGTACCCCCTCGTCCAGGCGCCTGGCGCCCAGCGGCTTGCAAAGTCCATAGCAGACCTTAGGCGCATTTATTGAGTTTTGTTATCATTTCTGGCGTAAGTGTCTGTCAATCTGGCATTACGAAAGCGTGTCTGGCATGTCGATCCGAGGCTCTATTGAGACTAAACCAAGGCTAACAGTGTTAACCAGGCCGAAAAAGATTAGTCTCACCTAATATTCTTAGGTGGCGTTCTAACGCTTTCCAGCACAGTGGGATCCGAAGCTTGGAATTCACGTGACTTGAAGTCGC
>JADMIO011398596.1_pt1 | contig 69915 bp, 64 predicted proteins | sample 8958161 | NCBI WGS metagenome assembly JADMIO01 (sample SAMN16585339, study PRJNA669376) | soil metagenome | isolation source: Crop rotation soil | place: USA: Cullars Rotation, Alabama | collected 2011 | reverse complement strand
GCCGCGACTTCAAGTCACGTGAATTCCAAGCTTCGGATCCCACTGTGCTGGAAAGTCCGCGCCGGTGGAAAAACTGGAGCCGGTCAATTCTTCGAGCAATCCCGCCGCCTCCACCCCCGCCACCGACGGCGAGCGCGTCTATGTCTACTTCGGCTCCTGCGGCTTGCTCTGTTACGACCGCGAGGGAAAGCAGCTCTGGGCCGTCCCGGTGCGCACGCCGGTGAACATGTTTGGGACGGGGACGTCTCCGGTGGTGGTCGGGAACAACGTGATCCTGGTGCGCGACAGTGATGCGGGCGATTCGTCGCTGATCGCGGTGGATTGCAAGACGGGCAAGGAGGCGTGGAAGACGCCGCGCCCGGCGTTCAAGGGGAGCTGGTCTACGCCCGTGCTGTGGGCGCACGACGGCGGCGAAGACCTGGTGGTCACCGGCACGGGCCGGGTCATCGGCTACGACCCCGCCGGCGGCGGCGACCGCTGGACCGTCGGCGGATTCCCGCAGATGCCCATCACCACGCCGGTCGTCGGCGACGGCCTGCTCTTCGTCGAAAAGGGCGGTCAGGGCGAGCCGGGCCAGAGCCTGCTCAACGCCCTGCCGACGTGGGCCGACCTGATCGAGAAGTACGACGCGAATCACGACGGCAAGATTGCGAGGGACGAGGTGCCGGCCGACTACGGCTTCGAGCTGCGCAAGGACGTTCCCAAGGGGACCGACGGCAATTTCCTCCGCATGCGCGGCCTGATCGGCATGATCGACGGCAACAAGGACGGCGCCGCCAGCCGGTTCGAGTGGGGCATGGCCAGCGCGTTCGTCAATGCCAACGAGGACGTGATGCTGGCGATCAAGCCGGGCGGCGAAGGCGACATCACCGACACGCACGTCGCCTGGCGCCAAAGGCGCGGCCTGCCGGAGCTTCCGTCTCCGCTCTATTACGACGGGCGTCTGTACCTCGTGAAGAACGGCGGCATCGTGAGCTGCCTCGACCCGAAGACGGGCAAGTCGATTTACCGCGAGCGGCTGGGCGCGACGGGTCCGTATTACGCCTCGCCCATCGCGGCGAACGGGAACGTCTACGCGGCGTCGGAGGGCGGAGTGGTGAGTGTGTTCAAGACCGGCGACACGTTTACGGCGGTGGCGGAGTGTGACCTGAAGGAGCGCCTGACCGCGACGCCGGCCATCGTCGGCGACACGCTGTTCGTGCGGACCGAGAAACACTTGTATGCGTTCCGCGACAGTGGTCGGTGAGGCGAACGTGGCACGGGCGAGACGCCCGTATCGCAAATGGGGCGCTACACCGACTTGGGAAACGTTCCTAGAACAACCTGCGCCAGTGCCAGAGCGCAAACGACACGGTCGCGACGATCGCGAGCACGGCGACGACGAGGAGCGTCCGGCGCCGCGGCCGCCGCGGCCTGCCGCCCCCCGGCGGTTCGACGCCCAGCGCCCACGCCATCGTCATCGGGTCGATGCGGCGTCCCTCTCCGCCCGTGACCGGGTTCAGGTCGATCGTGAAGTCGGCAAACCGCGAGCGCGGCCAGAAGCGCGACAGGTTCAGCCCGAGGTTCGCGCGCAGCCGGCCCACCGTCACCAGCACCCGGCGGTTTCGGTCGTAGACGGCCCGGCGGGCGGGGTCGAGCAGGATGAACTCTGCGTCGTCGCGCGGCTCCCCCGCCGCCGTGCCGACGGCCACGCGGATGTCCGACTCGCCCGCGGACTCATCGACGCCGAGTTGCTTGTACAGGTCCTTCATGCGGCGTTGAGTACCTCGTACGCGCGGTGCACGAGCTGGAACGCCGCGGCCGCGGTCGCCTGGGCGGCGGGGCCGAGCCGCGCGAACCGGTCGGGGTGGCGCGCCTTGGCCATGCGGCGGTAGGCGGCGTGGATTTCGTCGCGCGTCGCGCCGTCACTCAGCGCCAGGATCCGCAGCGCCTGCTCCCGCGTCACTGGCCCGTTGCCGGACGGTTCGGGAGGTTCCGTGCGCGAGGGACCATGCGCGGACGACGCGCCGGCAGGTTCACCGTCGGCACGGGCCGGCCCGGCGTTCGGTGGCGTCGCACCTGCGGCGCCGGTCATCCGGCCGCGGCCCCAGTTGTCCGACGGCGGCGCCGCCTCCCCGCCGGCCTCGCGGCGGCGCCACCACTCCACTGAGCTCACGTCGCCCACCTCCGGGAACGGCCGGTGCGCCACCCGCTCGAACAGCTTGGCGAACTTGCGCGCCGGGAGGACGAGCAAGTCCGCCAGGAAGCGCAGCACGTGGTTCTCGGCGACGGTGAGGTGGCCGTCCTGGATCGCCATGGTGACGAACAGCTGCGCGAGGAGCGGGCGCTGGTTACGGGGGAAGTGGTTACGGAGGTAGCGGCAGGCCAGCTCGAGGTCTTCGGCCGTGCCCTGCCGCGCGATTTCAATCACCGCCGGCAGGACCTCCCCGCCCCCGCTCACGCCCGCGGCGACCGCGCGGAGCAGTTGCAGTTCGGCCTCGGCGATCGTCCCGTCGCACGAGGCGATCCACGTCAACAGTGCCAGCACGCACAGGCTCTGCCGGTGCGCGGCGGAGCGGAAAAGCGCTTGCATCGTGAGAGGTTCGTCCGTCGTGGCGGTCGTCATGGGTGCGGGCGGAATATACCGCGGCCGTTCGAGTAGCGGGAACCACGGTAAGTGCGAAAGCGGTTCTCCCTCTCCCGGTACCCCGGGGGAGGACAGGGGTGGGGGACTCTTTGGATTTGTGATTTACGATTGAACCGCTAAGCCCCCACCCCAACCCTCCCCCGGAGTACCGGGAGAGGGAGAAGCTTGGTACAGGGTGGTTAGTTCCTGCGACGGATCGGCTCGTGCGTTAGAATGCGCGGCATGACGCACTTCCCGCCGCGCCGCGCGCCTCTTGTCCTGGCGATTTGCTCCCTGCTCGCTTTCCTCCTTTCCGCGGGCCTCGCCCGAGGCGCGGCCGACGCGCCGGCGGCCAAGCCGCGCCGCCTGCTCTACGTCGCCTCGCCCGGCATCCGCGACTACCTCGAATACGGCGGGCATGGCGTGCTGGTCTACGACATCGACCACGGCCATTCGTTCGTCCGGCGGATCCCCACGCGCGGCGTCGGCAAGGACGGCAAGCCGCTGAACGTGAAGGGCGTCTGCGCCAGCGCCGTCACGGGCAAGCTGTACGTCAGCACGATCGCGTCGCTGATGTGCCTCGACCTGGCCACTGACCAGTTGCTCTGGGAGAAGCAGCCCGAGGGCGGATGCGACCGGATGGCGATCACGCCGGACGGGAAACTGATCTTCACGCCCTCGCTGGAGGGGCCGCACTGGAACGTGATCGACGCCGATAACGGCGACGTGGTGCAGAAGGTGGTGGTGAATTCGGGCGCGCACAACACGGTCTGCGGGCTCGACGGGAAGTTCGCCTACTTCGCGGGGCTGAAGTCGCCGGTGCTGCGCGTGTTTGACGTGGAAAAGCGGCAGGTCGTGCGGGAGGTGGGGCCGTTCGGGAACGTGATCCGGCCGTTCACGGTCAACGGCGCCGGCACGCTGTGCTTCGTGAACGTCAACGAGCTGCTCGGATTCGAGGTGGGCGACCTGGCGAGCGGCAAAGTGCTGCACCGCGTCGCGGTCGAAGGCTTCAAAACCGGCGAGACCAAGCGGCACGGCTGCCCGAGTCACGGCGTGGCGCTGACGCCGGACGAAAAGGAGTTGTGGCTAACCGACGCCGCCAACAGCCGGCTGCACGTGTTCGACGCGACGGTGATGCCGCCGAAGCAGGTGCAGAGTATCGAATTGACCGACCAGCCGGGGTGGGTGACGTTCGGCATCGACGGGAAGTATGCCTACCCTTCGACGGGGGACGTGATCGATTCGAAGACGAAAAGAATCGTGGCCGTGCTTCGCGACGAACACCAGATGCGGGTGCAGAGCGAGAAGATGCTGGAGATTGATTTCGGCGCCGACGGCAAGCCGGTGAAGGCGGGCGACCAGTTTGGCATCGGGCGCGTGGCTGGGGCGGATCCGGCCAGACCGTGACATGCGGCAACGCGCGACCAGTAGGCCGCGATCGCCGCTTTCTGGTCCCCTTTGCCCTTGGAGAGAGGGTTAGGGTGAGGGGGAATCGTCGGAGTTTAATGGCGTAACTTCGCAACGCGACCCTTACGTTTACCCCTCACCCCTGTCCTCTCCCGCAAGGGGAGAGGGAGGATGCCGTTCGGTGCACCGGCGCTGCGATTGGAACACGCGGCGTTTCCAACGGGGGGTGTTGCCCGGGTTTTAGTCCACGAACAGAAACTCGTTGCTCTCCAGCAGCACCTGGGCGAGTTGCTCCCATGGGTTGAGCGGCGCCGGCGGCGGCGGGGTGTTGCCGCCGAAGTCTTTTTGCGCGTCCCACGTTTCCGACTTGCCCGCCTCGGACTTGTCCAGGGCCTCGACCGTCGGGGCCCAGTAGAAGTCGTCGTTGTTGAGGTTTGCGCGGAAGTCGACGACGAAGTCGATCGTATCCCCCTTCTTCACCGTGACCGGCTCCAGGATCGCCGCGCCGGACTGGTTGTGCAGCGTGAAGCTGGCGAGCAGGCCGCCCGAGCTGCTGACGATGGACGCGGTAATGCCGTCGCCCTCGGGGTGCACGTGCTTGATGCCGCCGCGGATCGCGACGGTTGCGTCGCGCGGGGCGGTCCAGCGTCGGACGGCGGCGTGGGCGAGGTCGTTGCCGGCGTGGCCGCCCTCGGCGGTCAGTTGCACCCAACCGAGCTTCGTGTCCGGCCACTCGATGCCGCCCTGCCACGCCTTGCCGGTGAAGTGGGAGAGGCGCTGGAACGATTTCAGCTTCTTCGCCGCGGGGTCGAGCTCGCCGTAGCCGTACTGCCAGGCGGTGACGACCGGCTTCGGCGGCGGGGCTTTGGGCGCCGCGGTGCCGGACGTTTCGACGAAAGCCAGCGCCGTCCTCACCTGCTCCGGCGTCGGGTCGTGTTGGTACGCGAGGCGGTAAAGCCGGCGCACGCCTTCGGCGGGCGTAGGCGCCGCGGCGACTTCCTTGCGCGCGGCCAGCGCCTTGGCGCGGTCGGTGACGAAGGGGCTGTTCATGAAGAACAGCGCCTGTTGGGGGACGGTGGTGACGGCGCGCGTCGGGATGTGCAGGTCGGGGTTGGCGAAGTCGAACACGCGGAACACGCCGGGCAGGAACTGGCGGTCCACCTTGCCGTAGACGCTGCGGCGGGTCGATTTGAACATCTCCACGGGCCGTCCGCCCGTGGCGGCGACGTCGAGCTCGCCGCTGACGAACAGCAGCGAATCGCGCATCGCCTCAAAATCCAACCGCTGACGATTGAAGTGCCACAGGAGCTTGTTGGCAGGGTCGGCCGACGCGGCGGCCGGGTTTTCGGCGCCGGACGCCTGGCGGTAAACCGCCGAGGTCATGATCAGCTTGTTGAGCTTGCGGATTGACCAGCCGCCCTCGACGAACCGCCGGGCCAGCCAGTCGAGCAGCTCCGGGTGGCTGGGGGCCTCGCAGCGCGTGCCGAAGTCGCTGGGGGTATTGACCAAGCCGGTGCCGAAGTGCCACGCCCAGATGCGGTTGACCATCACCCTCGCGGTGAGCGGGTTGGAAGGCGACGCGATCGCCCTGGCCATCTCGAGCCGGCCGCTGCCGTGGGTGAACGGCTGGCGCTTGTCGCCGGCGACGACGGAGAGGTACTGGATCGGCACCTCCTCGCCCTTGGTGGCGGGGTTGCCGCGCTTGAACACGCGCGGCTTCACGACGCCGGTCTCGCGATCAACCAGGAAGACGGCGTGGTCGGGCGCGCCGGGGTGCGTGATGTTGAGGAGATCGATCTCCTTCTGGAGCTTGCCCAGCTCGACGCGCGTCGCCTCGGGGAAGAACCACTCGACGTCGACGATGGCGCCGTTGGGGATCGTGGCCGGCGAGTCGGGGCCGTAAACGACCTGGCGGATCTGCTCCTGGTCGGCGTCGCTCAGGCCCGTGAGCGTCGGGTTCTCGTGCACCACGCGCCACGCCTTGTCAGCCTCGGCCAGCAGCTTGCCGTAGATCACCGCGACGTCTTTCATCGACGCCGGGGCAGCGCCCGCGAACGCCTTGGCGACGAGTGGGTTGAGCTTCTTCTTCTCGTCGGCCAGCAGCGCCTTGATGACGTCGGGGGCTTTCGCCCTGAACTCGTTAGCCGGAAGGGCGGCGAGCGCGTGCCAGACGGCGAAGACCGGGTCGAATCCCGAGCGGCCGCGGTGGAAGAGGTATTGCTGCCACTGGCGGATGACGATGCGGTTCAGGTCGTCCGGGTCGACGTTTTCGTAGAACAGCTCGTTGGGCATCTTGTCCGCGTCGAGCACCGCGACGAGGTAGTCGGGGGCGCGGCGGCGCAGCCGGTCGACCATGCCGTCGCGCTTGGCGTTGAACGTCGACTCGAGCTTGTCGGTCCGCTTCTTCAGCTCCGCGAGGTATTCGGCGTATTCCTTCGTCTGTGCCGGCTGTGAGACGATGGGCGCGACGCGCTCGGAGCTGTTGGCGAAGACGCCGTAGAGGCTGTAGTAGTCGGCGGTGGGGATGGGGTCGAACTTGTGGTCGTGGCAGCGGGCGCAGGCGACGGTGAGGCCCTGCGTGGTGCGGGTGACGACGTCGATGCGGTCATCGATGATGTCGTGCGGGATGCCGAGGAAGCGCCGGCCGACGGTGAGGAAGCCCATGGCTGCGAGATCGGCGCGATCCGCGACTGTTGGAGAAGTTCCGGCGCCGGCGGCTGCGCCTCGAGGTTCGAGCTGATCCGCGGCGAGTTGCTTCAGCAGGAACTCGTCGTAGGGCAGGTCGTCGTTGAAGGCCTTGATGACCCAGTCGCGGTAGGCGTGGGCGTGGACGAACTGGGCTTCTTCACGGTCGCCGTAGACGTAGCCCTTGGTGTCGGAATAGCGGGCGAGGTCGAGCCAGTAGCGGCCCCACCGCTCGCCGTAGCGCGGGCTGGCGAGGAGCCGGTCGATCAGCTTCTCATAGGCGTCCGAAGAGGAATCGGCGACGAACGCGTCGACTTCTTCGGGCGTGGGCGGCAAGCCGGTGAGGTCATAGGTCGCCCGGCGGATCAGCGTGCGCTTGTCGGCCTCGCGCGCCGGAGCCAAACCCTTCGCTTCGAGCTTCGCGAGGACGAACGCATCAATTGGCGTTTTCGTCCACGCGGGATTCTTCACTTCGGGAACGGATTGATCCTTTACGGCTTGGAAGGCCCAATGGCCCTTCGCGTCCGCCTTCGGCTTGCCCGCCTCGATCGTCGCAACCCGCGGGTCGGGCGCGCCCAGGTTCACCCACGTCACGAAATCGGCGATCTGCCGGTCCCCCAGCTTTTTCTTCGGGGGCATCGCCAGGTCGGGATCAGTGTGGCGCAGCGCCCGGATCAGCAGGCTGCCCTCGGCGTTGCCCGGCACGACCGACGGCTTGCCCGACTCACCGCCCTTCAGCAGCGCCTCCCGCGAGTCCAGCCGCAGGCCGCCTTTCAGCTTGCCCGCCTCCGCGGCCTCGGGGCCGTGGCACTTGTAGCAAGCCTCCACGAGGACGGGGCGGATCTTTTGCTCGAAGAACTCCAGCCCCTCGGGCGTGGCCGCGGCGGGAGTCGGAGCGTCGGCGGCTGCCGTCGTCCGCGCGAACGCGCACAGAGTGCCCGCGAAGAGGCAAGCGGCGATCGCGACGGTCCGGCGGTCAGTCATTGGACGTGTTCCCTCGCTTCCAATACTCCGGGGCCGGGGTGAGTGTTTGACCTGAACTGACTGGCCGAGTTACTCGCCCGGGATGTAGCTGATCACGCCCTCGAACGGGCTGCTCGCCGTCGCGTAGCGCTTCTTTGGAATCCGCCCCGCCTGATAGGACAGTCGGCCCGCCTCCAGCGCGTGGCGCATCGCCTGGGCCATTTTCACCGGGTCCTTGGCGTGGGCGATGCCCGTATTCAGCAGGACGCCGTCGGCGCCCAGTTCCATGGCGATGGCGACGTCGCTGGCGGTGCCCACGCCGGCGTCCACGATCACCGGGTAGCGCGGGTCGTTCTCCTTCAGCGTTTCAAGGCACAGGGAGATGTTGAGCGGGTTGAGGATGCCCTGCCCGGAGCCGATCGGGCTGCCCGCGGGCATGACGCTGGCGGCGCCGGCTTCCTTCAGTCGTCGTGCGGCGATGGGGTCGTCGCTGGTGTAGCACAGGACAGCAAAACCTTCCTTCACCAGCTCGCGCGTCGCCTCCAGCGTGCCCACGGGGTCGGGCAGAAGCGTCTTCTTATCGCCCAGCACTTCGAGCTTCACCCAGCCGGCGCCCCGGTTGCCGTTCTTCTCCAGCAGGTCGCGGCCGAGCAGCGAGACGCGGATCGCATCTTCGGCGCTGAAGCACCCGGCGGTGTTGGGGAGGATGACGTACTTGTCGAGGTCGAGGAAATCGAGGAGGCTGCGGCCCTGCTTGTCCACCAGCCGCTCGCGCCGCACCGCGACGGTGACGACCTGGCAGCCGCTGGCGTCCAGCGCCTGCTGCATCAGCTCGTATGTCGCGTACTTACCCGTGCCGACGAACAGGCGGTTGCGGATCTCGAAGTCCTTGATGCGGAAGACGTCCATGGGGGTATTGTACGCGATTTTCCGGTGCTTCTTCAGCCCCGCGACGTTCACCCCCCGCCGACGAACGTAACAATCTCCACCTCGTCCCCGTCCTTCAAAGGCGTGTCGTATTTCTCCGAGCGTACCAGCCGGCGGTTCAGCTCGATGGCGACCTTTTCGGGGGTGAGTTGGTAGCGGGCGACGAGGGCGCGCAGGGTTTCTCCGTCGGGCAGGTCGCGGGGGTCGCCGTTTACCTTCACGGTCATGGCGTCATTGTATCCGCCGGATCTAGCGGGGGCCGTGGAAGTAGACCCAGACGTAAATGACGGCCGCCCCCGCGAACGCCAGGGCGATGCCCACCCACGCCTGGACGCGCTGGGCGACCATCGCGGCGGGGAGCGGGCGCGGCTCCTTGCGCATCTGCCACAGCACCACGATGCCCAGGAACATCGCCACGGTAACGCCGTAGATCGGCAGCGGCAGGAAGCGGTCAGCGACCGAATAGACGCGGGCGTGCTCCAGCTCGGCGCGGGGGTTGACGCTGCCGGGGAGGAAGATGAACACCACCGACGCCGCCAGCATCAGCAGCCCCGCCCACGCGGCGACGAGCGCGACCCAAGCCGGCGCGGGCGTGGGGCGCTTCGCAGGGCCGGCCGGTTCGAGTGGCGGCAGCGGGGAGCGGAGCGGGTCTTTGTCGTTGGGCGTCACGTCGATCCGCCAGCGTAGGAGCATCCGGGGCGGTCAACAACAGCAGCGGGCGACAGGGTGGGCGACAGGGGGTGGGTGACAGGCGCCTACAGCGTTGGCTCGCGTTTCAGCGCCTCGCGGTAGATGCCCTTCAGCGTCGACGACGTGATGTTCAACCCGCCGGCGGAGTCGAGCGTGACGGTATAGAGCTTGTCGGGAAAAAACGGCACCCACACGCCCTCGCCCTGCGCGACGCGTACGCCGCGCGACTTACGGTAAGACTCGTCGTCGGCCAGCTTCCAGAAGTTGGCCCACAGCTCGCGCTCGAACTCGCTGACGGCGGGGTCGGGGCTGCGGTAGACGTCGGGGATTTCACCGGGCGTATCGATGCGAAATCCCTTTTCCGGCGGCTGGTTCTCCCCGTACAGCCGGGTGAACAGCGCCAGGCTGTGGCCGCGCAAGGGGTCGTTGTCCTGGACGAAGTCGCGGTCGAACTTGACGACGACGGCGTCGATGTGTGCGACGTTGCCGTCGATGGTGAACCGCCGGGCCGGCAGGGTAGATCCGTCGCGGGCGTACTCGACGAACAGCAGCGTGGTTTTCTGCACGCCGCCCTCGGTCTTCTGCCCCGTGACGATCACGTCGGCGACGCGCCGCTCCGCCTCCAGGCGCTGCACCACCTGCTTCAACTGCTCGTTCTTCTGTTTGGCGTCGTTGAGCTGCGCTGCGGTCGTGTCGCGCCGCTGAAACATGAGCCCCGCCACCCCGGCGACGACCAGGAGGGCGAGAAACAGGAGCTTGGCGGTGGTGCGCAGCATGGGCGGCAACGTTACTGGTCGTGCAATCCTCTGGTTGGAATTCATCGGCTCGGCGGGCGTCGCCGGGCGAGGGAATCGCCAAGGCCTAATACGCTCATCGCGCCGGCGCCGGGCGATTGCGCTCGCGGGGTTGACGAGTTCCTGTTGCGCCGGCCGCCGCTTTGCCCTTCGCCGCAGGACCAGTCCCGACTACATCAGCGGGTGCACTTGGCGCCGCGTTCGTTGCCGGGCTCGGCGCCGCATTCGCCGCCGCCTCCGCCGGCTCCTTCGCGTCGGCGGGGCGCGAAAAATTCGCGTCCTTCCAGATCTTCAGCAGCGCCTCCTCGCTGCTGGGCAGCATGACGATGCCGCTGTCGTGGTTCTCGCTGCCCAGGTACTTGCCGTTGGACGAGACGTAGTGCGTCGTCACCGACCCCTCCAGCCCCAGCCGGTCCTTGATCGGGATGGCGCGCATGGATTCGCCGGCGATCGTCACGCGCTGCTCCGCCCCCACGTCCACGTACCGCAGCATCACCGCCCGCGCCTCCTCCACGTAAGTCGCGAACATGAACCGCTTGGGCTCGCGCACCGGCAGCACGCGCGGCAGCAGGTGCCCGATCGCCTGCGGCAGGTAGATCCGCGGCAGCCCCTGCGCGATCGGCTGGGCGTTCTCGGTCTTGCTCACGCGCGTCACGCTGAGCTGGTAGTCGTCGTGGATCACGACCGGCGGCTGCTCGGGATCGTCCACGTCGCCCTTGTCGCCGCGCATGGCCGCGTTGCGGTCCAGCGTCCGGGTGGACTTTCGGCTGCTGGCGCCGAAGGTCATCGCGTGGTCCTCGGTCTTGTTCTTGTGGTCCTGCACCACCGTCAGGGTCGACCACTGCTCGCTCCGCCGGTCCGGCGTGCAGAACATCCACGACTCCGAATCCACCTGGAGATTCTCGGCCGGGAGCATGCGCGAGCGCGTCCCAATCAAAACGCCCGTCTCGGGCGCCGCCAGCCCCGCCGCGCCGGCCTTGCCCCGCGCGCGGGCGGCGGCGTTGGCGGCGCGCTTGTGGCCGGGGATTCCCTCTGCGATTTCCTCGACCGTGTAGACGTAGCCGACGTCCTTGCCGTTGCGCAGCACGCGGAACCACTGCTTGGGGACCAGGGTGTTCTCCAACTTCCCCGCCCCGCCGAGCCCGACGTAAAACGCCAGCGTCGCGTACAGCCGGTCGTCCTGGTCGCGGCGGATCGGGCGCTGGTCGAGCAACTCGACGGTGTCGAGCACTGCCTGGAACGTCTCGACCGCCTGCCGCTCGCCGGGGTCTTCGGCATGATCCGCTTCGGCGCCGCCGGCGCCGCCGACTGCGTTGGGCGGCGTCTTACTTCCGGGGGACGTGAGGGAGATGATGAAATACAGCCGGTCGCTGCCGCGCACCAGCGCCTGCTGCGAGAGGCGGGTTTCCAGCCCCTCGACGTGCCGCATGACGATTACCGCCGCGTCGGCGGAACCCAGGCCGATCACGTCGCTGCGCAGGACGGCCGCGCCGGGCATCGCCGCCTTGAGCTGGTCGAGCCTCACTTCCAGCAGGCCCGCGCGGGGCAGGTTGCTCTTGGGGTCCTTCGAAGGCTCCAGCCCCATCGGCTCGTTGAGCTGCATGCGCGTGAGCTTGAGCGTCCACTTGCGCTGTTCGTCGGTGAAGCTCACTTCCTCGCCGCCAAGTCTGCGCTCCGTCCTGAACCCGGCCGGGGGGCGGAGCGAGATGCCGACCGCCGTGCTGCTGAACGGCGCGGCCAGCGGAAGCGCGGCCGCGCTCTCGCCCGGTGCGCCCGCTGGTTTGGCGGGCGCGTCCGGCCGGTCCTTCAGCACGGGCAATGCGTCGGGCACGGACGCCCCGGGCTGTGCCTGTCCGTACGAAGACGCGGTCAACGCAAACAGGCACGCCAATGGCACAATCAGCGGCAAGGGCCTCATGCTCGTCCTCGGTGTCAAGGTGTCGTGCTTCGCTGTCGCTTGGGTGAGGCGGGAACGAATGACGTCAATAGCCGGCGCTACCGGGCTCAGTGCCGCTCATCATATCGACAACCACCGCGTGTGTGGGCCAATCGCCCGAAAAAACCCGCTGCCGGCGTGCGCGCGGCTGTCTGCCACGATGCCCCCTACCGCTCGCCGATCGTGGATGCTTGCGTCGCAGGGCCGTCTGACAGCTTCAGATTGTCTGCCACCAGTCGGATCAGTCGCTGGTTGCTGGGGCCATACGCGCCGGGGCCGCGCACCTGGACGCTGACGGTCAGGCCATCCGGGAGGACGGCGCAGGCGTAGAGGCCGGGGTCGGGAAACTTCTCGGCCAGTTCCTCATCGAGGTCGACTAGGAAGCTGTGCGGTACGCCGCGCCAGGTGATCACCTTTCCGCCACTGCCCAAAAACGAGAACGGCTCGGCGCGGGAGTCGGGGAGGTTGTAGGCCGTCTCCAGGTAATACGTCGGGCCCTTCTTTGAGCCGGTTTGCCGCTCCTGCGTGATCCAGATTTCGCGGCGCTGCCGCCCTTCCTCGTCCCGTTCCTTGACTACCAGGGTTTGGCGCCCGGCGTCTGGCCGGGCCTTTGGCTGCGCGCCGGGCTGCGTTTCCGGCTTCGGATCCGCCGGGTCTTCCCGCTCCCACCCCTGCGGCAACCGCACCTTTAGACCGCCGAAGGTGATCGGTTCTGCGAGCGTCACCCCCAGCGGCGACGTCCGCCGGTGGCTGACGAACCCGGCCAACGCGAGCGTGCCCCCAAAGATAAGCCACAGCACGACCTGCAACGCGGTCCGCCGCCACCGGCCGTACTGGGAGTTCTTGGGCATACGCGGTGGGATTGTATCCGACGCCGAGGGTGGCGCGAATCGGACGCCAGCGAAGCTATCGATATGGCGTCAGATCCCCTACCCCTGTAGTCAGGGGACAGGGCTAGGGTGTGGGGCCGCTTTGAGATTTGAAATTTGAGATTTCAGATTTGAAACGGCCCCTCCCCCCGGCCCTCTCCCCTGAGTACAGGGGAGAGGGGGCAAGGCGATCGTGGCTCTCGCGGGGTCCGTCGCCCCGCAATTCTTGCCCCCCCGCCAGCCGTTCCCTACGATCTGCCGCTTTACTCTCAACCCCGAAAGAACGAGCGGACAATGCGCATACTGGTGGCCGACAAGCTGGCGGACGAAGGACTCGAGTTTCTAAAGCAGTCTGGGGTCGGCTACGACGCCAAGATCGGCCTGAAAGAGGAAGAACTGGCCGCGGCGGTCGGGAGTTACGACGCGATGGTCGTCCGCTCGGGCGCCAAGGTGACCGCCCGCGTCCTGGAAAACCCGGGGCAGCTCAAGGCCATCGCCCGGGCCGGCGTGGGCGTCGACAATATCGACCTCGAAGCCGCCACCGCCAAGGGCATCCTGGTGCTCAACACGGCAGAGGCCTCCACGCTCTCGACCGCGGAGCACGCGCTGGCGCTGATGCTGAGCCTGGCGCGCAAGATCCCCCACGCCCACGCGGGGCTGAAGTCGGGGCAACTGGAATGGAAGAAGCGCAGCGTTTTTCAGGGGACTCAGCTCGCCGGCAAGACGCTGGGCGTGGTGGGCCTGGGGCGCATCGGGCGGACGGTCGCGTCGCGCGCCCTCGCCATGGACATGACCGTCCTCGGGTTTGACCCCTATTTTAGCGCGCCGACCGCTCTGGACGGCAAAGTAAAGATGGTCCGCGACTTCGAGGAGTTTCTCTCCCAGATCGACGTGATCACGTTTCACGTCCCCGGCGGCGAAGGCACGCGCCACCTGCTCAGCCGCGAGCGGCTGATGGGCGGCAAGTGCAAGCCGAACCTACTGGTCGTGAACGACGCGCGCGGCGAAGTGGTGGACGAGTTCGCCTTGGCCGACGCGATCCGGGAGAAGAAGATCGCCGGGGCGGCGATCGACGTCTTCGAAAAAGAGCCGCCGGGGAAGGACCACCCGCTGCTGGCGCTGGACAGTGCGAACGTCGTTATCACGCCCCACCTGGGCGCCAGCACCGACGAGGCGCAGACGGCCGTCAGCGTGGACGCGTGCAAGGCGATCGTGGCGTACCTCAAGAGCGGGGAGATCCGCGGCGCGGTGAACGCCGGGGGGATCCGGCTCGACCTGCCGCCCGACGAGGCGCCCTTCGCCAAGCTGGCGGCGCGCGTCGGGGCGCTGCTCGCCGGCTACTGCGAGTGCGGCTACAAGTCGATCACGCTCCGCGCCAGCGGCACCCGCGCGCCCAAGCTGATGAACACACTCCTGCGGCTGGCGACGGTCGAGCTGCTCAAGCCGCACCTGGGGCCGGGGTCGGTAAACGTGATCAACGTGGAGCACTTGGCGCGGCAGCGGGGCATCGAGCTGTCGCAGGTGCATGAGCCGGCGCCTCCCGCCGGGCTGGTGGGCGACGTGGTCGGACTGCGCGTCGAGGGGAGCGACGGGACCAGTCACCGGATCCTGGGCACGGTCTACGCCGACGGGCTGCCACGCGTGCTGCGGATCGACGGGTACAACATGGACATGGTCCCCGAGGGGAACATGGTGCTCATCGTCAACAAGGACCAGCCGGGCGTCATCGGCGTGGTGGGCAGCAGCTTCGGCGACGCCGGGGTGAACATCGCCGACATGGTCATCAGCCGCGAGTTCGGCAAGGACGGGCAGGCGACGGCGATCATGGTGATCAAGACCGACAGCCACCCGCCCGAGGCGCTGCTCAATCGCCTGCGCGCGCGGCCGAACATCCTGCGGACCAAGGCGCTGGTGCTGCCGCCGCGGGACGCGTAGCGGGAGGGGGCGGGACGGGCATGGGAAAGAGGATCCAGACGGTCCGCCAGAACCGCGCCGCGACGGTCATGCGCGAGGCGGGCGTGGACGTGCTGCTGCTGTGCCCCGGTGCCGACCTGCTGTACTTCACCGGCTTCGAGCACGGCCACGCGGGCGAGCGCCTGCTGGCGCTGGTGCTGCGGCGGGACGGGTCGTCCCACTGGATCGTCCCGGCGATGAACGTGCCACAGGTCGAGCGCGTGCTCCTGCCGGGCCAGAGGATCCGCGGCTGGGACGACGCGGAGTGGTACGTTCCCGCACTGCGCGAGGCGATCGCGGGGGCGGAGACGATTGCCTTTGACGACGACGCGCGGGCCGGGTTCGCGGTGGATCTGCTGGGCCTGGCGCCGCAGGCGAGGCTGGTGCGGGCGAGCAGCGTCACGCGCGGCATACGCATCCGTAAAGACAAGTGGGAGCTCGACCGGCTCAGGGGCGCCGGCCGCACCGTGGACGAGACGATTCCCGAGGCGATTGGCTTCTGCCGCCCCGGCGTGCGCGAGTCCGACGTGGACCGGGAACTGCGTGCGGCCCTGCTGCGCCGCTCGCCGGAAAGCAGCGTCGCATTCACGATCATCGCATCCGGCCCCAACAGCGCCCTGCCCCACCACGAGACCGCCGGCCGTGTGCTGGAAGAAGGCGACGTGGTCGTGGTGGACTACGGCACGCGCCGGCAGGACTACCTCAGCGACATCACCGTCACCTGCAGCGTCGGCGCGCCTCGGGACGCCGAGGCCGAGTACGTGTACTCGGTCGTCCGCGAGGCGCAGCAGAGCGCGATCGAGGCCGTGCGCCCGGGCATCCCGTGTGGCGAAGTCGACCGCGCCGCGCGCCAGGTGATCGAGCGCGCCGGCTACGGCCCCCAGTTCATGCACCGTACGGGCCACGGCCTAGGCGTGCAGGGCCACGAGCCGCCGTTCATCGTGCCGGGCGGGACGGAACTGCTCGAGGAGGGAATGGTGTTCAGCATCGAGCCCGGCATTTATCTGACCGGGCGCTTCGGCGTGCGGCTGGAGATCATCGTCGCGGTGACCAGGGGCGGCGTCGACGTCGTCAACGCGCCGAGCGCCGATCGGATGCCGCGAAGCACGTAACTGCGCATTCGCTGCGCGTAGCGGTCGGACCGAAGGTCCACCTGTTTCCTTGCGCCGTTGGACAGGTGGACCTTCGGTTCGACCGCTACGCGCTGATGCATTCCCGGATTCCCATCGGTACATTGCATCGATGCCCCCCGTCCTCGCGTACCACCTCATCATCACGGCGTACGGGTTCTGGTTGCCCAACGACCCGCGCGGGTCGTGGTCCGACTTCGTGCGCGCTTGGGAACTTTTCCTCTTCGGAGGTCCCGCGACGCGCACGCGCGAGCGCCGCTCCCTGGCGCGTGACCCACACGACGTCGCAAAACGATTGGAAGCGAAGCGACACCTGGCGCGACCGCCCGTCGAATTTACCGGCACTCAGGCGCGGGCGATCGCCCGCGGCTTCGCGTCGTACGTCGAGCGGTCCGGGGTCCTGATCCACGCATGCTCGATCCTCCCGAAGCACGTTCATCTTGTCGTTGCAAGACACACCTATTCGATTGAGCAGATCACGCGGCTACTGAAGGGCGCCGCGACGACGGAACTGCTACGGGAAGACCTACACCCGTTTGCACATACCCCGTACGACGATGGATCGATCCCCGCGCCGTGGGCGTGTAAGCAGTGGTCGGTAGTCCTCGGTAGCAAAGATGACATTCTTCGCGCGATTCGCTACGTCGAATACAACCCCCTCGAGGACCGCAAACCCGCCCAGCACTGGTCCTTCATCACCCCCTTCATCGCACTCCGTTGACCATGACCCCCGCGCAGCAAGTTTCAATGCTCATTCCCGCCGCCTACCTCGTCGGCTCGATCCCGTTCGGGCTGATGGTGGGCAGGCTCAAGGGGATCGACCCGCGCACCGCCGGCAGCGGGAACATCGGGGCCAGCAACGTCGGGCGGTTGCTCGGCCGCAAGTTCTTCGTGATGGTGTTTCTGCTCGACCTGCTCAAGGGGCTGCTGCCGATGCTGCTGGCGGGCCACGTGCTGCGGGGCGCGGCGCCGGCGGCGCGGACCTACTTCGTCTGGCTCCTCGTCGGGTTCGCCGCGATCTTCGGGCACATGTTCAGCGTCTTCCTCGGCTTCAGGGGCGGCAAGGGCGTGGCGACCAGCAGCGGGGTCATCCTGGGGCTGTTCCCCTACTTCACGATCCCCGGCGTGATTGCGCTGGCGGTGTGGACCGTGGTTCTGAGGGGCGCGGGCTACATCAGTGTCGCGTCGATGGTCGCGGCCGTACTGTTCCCGGTGAGTTACGTGTTGCTCGCGCTGGTCTGCGGGTGGCCGCTGCTGCGGGAGCAACTGCCGCTGCTGGCCTTTTCCGTGCTGGTGGCGGCGATGATCGTTTACAAGCACCGGTCTAACGTCGCGCGCCTGCGCGCCGGGACCGAGCCGCGCTACGACGCGCCGCGCGCCGGCGCGGCCGGCGAAACCGGGGCTCGCGAAGCCGGCGATGCGCCTCGGCCGGCCAGCGCCGCGTAATGCTCCGCCCACCGCCGGGCCACCTGGACCGCGTCGTAATTGTCGCGAACAAACGCCCGGGCGCGCGTCGCGGCGCCGCGCCGCAGCGACTCCGTCGTAAGCCACTCGCGCAGCAGCGACGTCATCTCCGGCACGCGCACCGGCGCCACCGCCCCCACCCCCGCCGCCGTGATCTTGCGGTGGATGTTCACCTGGTCACTGATCAGCACCGGCGTCCCGCACGCCAGCGCCTCGACCACCGCGAGTCCGAAATTCTCCTGGTGACTGAACAGCGCGAACACGTCCGCCTCGGCCAGCGCGGCGACGCGGTCGGCGCCGCGGAGCATGCCGGTAAAGACGGTGCGGTCGGAGATCCGTCGCGCGGCGACCTCCGCCTCCAGCTGCGCGCGATACCCGTCGGAGTCCGGCCCGGCCAGCACAAGGACCGTGTCGTTCGCCCCGGCGCGGGCGAAGGCGTCGATCAGGAGGTCCGGCGCCTTCTTCGGGTGCAGCCGGCCCATGAACAGCACCATCGGGCGCTGTCCGATGACGGGATATTTAGAGCGGAAGGTCCCGCGCGGCGGGACGTCGGCGAACTCCGAGAGGTCGATCCCGATCGGCTGCACGAGCGCCGGCGCGCCGCCGGTCTGCGGCGCCGCCAGGTCGCGCTCCACCTCGTCCGTGAAGTGCACCGCGGCCGCGCGCCGCAGCGTGCGGCGCAGGCGCAGGCGCAGGTAGACCTGTTTTTTGAGCCACTTCTGCGAGAGGCTCCACGGGTCGAGCATGCCGTGGGGGGAGACGACGTACGGCACGCCCCGCCGCCGCGCCAGCGTTGCGGCGCGGTGTTGGATTTCTTCCCAGACGCCGTGGACGTGGACGACGTCGGCGCGGGAGATGAGTTCGTCGAGCGTCTTTGCAAGGTCCGGGTGCCGCAGGAGTGGCCCGCGCGCGGGGCCGATGAAATGCACCGCCGCCCCCGCCTCGCGCAGGCGTTGCTCGGTGTCGCGCGGGGGCTGCTCGCCGGTCCACGTCGCCACCACGCTCACGTCCAGCCCCGCGCGCGCCTGGAACACGGCCATCGACATCAGCGCCGTGACGGTGCCGCCCTGGGCGGCGTCGAGGCCGGGGATGGCGTGGAGGATTCGGGTCATCGGACCTCCGGCGGCTCGGGCTCGTTGGACACTGCGCCGCGCGGCGCGTTACTGTTCTATCGGCATGAATCAGGCAATGAAACCGGTCTGGCTGATCTTCGCCGTCCTGGTGGCGGTGGCCGGCGTGTCGCTGCTCGTGAGGGCCTCCCGGCCGGACGAGATCGTCCCGTGGCGCGCGGGCTATTCCGCGGCGCTGGAGGAGGCACGCGCGGGCAACAAACCTCCGCTGGTCTACTTCACCGCGAGCTGGTGCGGGCCGTGCCAGTCCCTGAAGCATACGACCTGGGCGGACAAGGGCGTGGAGGCGGCGCTGCGCAACTACGTCCCGGTGAAGGTGGACATCGACGAGCAACCGGACCTGGCGCGGTCGTTCACGATTGACGGAGTGCCGACGTTCGTGGTGCTCGACCGGGAAGGTCACTCGACCAAGCGGATGACCGGGGCGCTGCCCCCGCGTGAGTTCCTGGAGTGGTTGAAGTCGTGAGCGGAATCCTCCGCTTCGGGAAGACCGAAGAATCCTGCGGCTCCGCTGCGCTACGCCGCGGCGTAGCGCAGCGGAGCCGCAGGATCGCTTCTGCTTTCGGCACTACCGCGTGTTGCTCCCCATCGGGGTCACTACGTTCCTCCGCCCCCGGTTGATGGTGATCGGCACGGTGCCCGTTGACCCCATCGACCTGCCCGCATCAACCGTGTCGTCCGTGGGCTCGGGCACGTCCGGGCAGCGCGCCGCGAATTCGTCGTAATACTTGTTGATGAACGTCCGCGTCGCCCAGCTCGTGCCGTCGGCCAATCCGCAGATCGTGGTGCCCGGCATGATGCCCATGGTCTTTTCCAATTCCATGAGCATGTCCAGGTCCCTGGCGCGGCCGAAGCCGTCCATGATCCGGTTGAGGATCTTCAGCATCCACGCGCTGCCCTCGCGGCACGGCGTGCACTGCCCGCAGCTCTCGTGCGCGTAAAACCGCACGCAGTTGCGCAGGGCGGCCACCATGTCCGTGTGCTCGTTCATCACGATCATGCCGGCCGTGCCCAGGCCCAGGCACCCGCCGCGGAAGCGGACGTCGTCGAAGTCGAGCTTGATGTCGATCTGGTCGCGGCCGAGCACGCCCATCGAGATGCCGCCGCAGATGCAGCCCTTGTACGCGCCGCCCTTCATGCCGCCGGCGAGCTTGTTGATCGCGTAGTCGAGGGTGATGCCCAGCTCGTCCTCGTAGACGCCGGGCTTGTTCACGTGCCCGCTCATGCCGAAGAGCTTCGGCCCGGGCGAGCTCTTGGTCCCCATCGACTTGAACCACTCGGGCCCGTTGTCGCGCCCGATGATGTGCGGGACGCAGCAGAGCGTCTCGACGTTGTTGATGACCGTGGGCTTCGCGAACGCACCGGCGATCGCCGGGAACGGCGGCTTGTTGCGCGGCCAGCCGCGCTTGCCCTCCAGCGCCTCCAGCAGCCCCGTCTCCTCACCGCAGATGTACGCGCCGGCGCCGCGGTGGACGTAGCACTCGAGCTTGTACTTGCTGCCGAAGATCCCCTGCTGGCCGAACACCTTGTTCGCGTAGGCTTCCTTCAGCGCCTGCTCCAGCACCTTCGCCTGCCGGTGGTATTCGCCGCGGATGAAGATGTAGGCGACGTCGCACTGCGTGGCGACCGAGGCGATCGCGATGCCCTCGAGCATCTGGTGCGGGTCGTAGTCGATCAGGTAGCGGTCCTTAAAGGTACCCGGCTCCGACTCGTCGGCGTTCACCGCCATGTAGTGCGGGCCCTTCTTCTCCTTGGGGATGAAGGACCACTTCTGCCCGGCGGAAAAGCCCGCCCCGCCGCGCCCGCGCAGGCCGGAGTCGGTGACGGTCTTGATGATCGCGTCGGGCGTCATCTCCAGCGCCTTGCGCAGCGCCGCGTAGCCGCCGGTGGCGACGTAGTCGTCGTACCAGTAGAGCTTGCGCCGGGACGGGTCGTTGGGGATGCGCTTGAGGAGGACGGGTTCGGTGAAGGGCATAAAAGTTGGAGAATTCTAGCGGGTTGCGCGGGCGGGACAACCTTCGGTCATCTTTGGCTCGGCATCGTCAGGGGGGTGCGGTATACTCATAGAAGGAGTCCTGACCCGATGAGCCGTGTCTCCCTGCCCACGACCCGCTTTACGGTAGACGAGCTATTCCGCCTCGTGGAAGCGGACGCGCTCGGTACTTCGCGCGTCGAATTGATCAACGGAAGGATCTACCGCATGGCGCCGCAGGCCGTGCCGCACATGACTGGCGTATCGAACTGCCAGGACGCGCTGAAGCGCGTCGCCGGGCCTAACGACTGGGTGGTAGGCCAGGGAACCTTAATCCTTGATCGGTTCACGGCGGTGGATCCCGACGTCATGTGGCTTCCATGCCCGAAAGGCACGCCCGCGCACCTCTGGCCTGACCCGATCCTCGTGATCGAAGTGAGCGATGCGACCTACCGGAAGGACAGCGGCACGAAGCTGCGCAAGTACGCGTTCCATGGTCTACCCGAATATTGGATTGCGAATCTTCCGGCTGCTCGGATCGAAGTGTACCGCGATCCGCGGAACCCGACGGGCCGCTCGGCCGACTGCCATTACGCCTCAGTGGAGCATTTTTCCCGAGGGCAGACGATTAGCGTCGCGGCGCGCCCGGGCGTGACGCTTGCCGTCGACGAGCTGCTTCCCTGACGGCGCGTTCGGATCCTTCTCGACGATGGCCTCGCCGATCACCATTGCCGCGCCTTCATTGTCGAATCTGCTATCCGCGCACCACGAACGCTTCCTCTGCCGGCGGCTCGTCCGGATGTTCCGACGGGTCAACCCACGGGAAGTGCGCCCAGCCCGGCAGCCACGCGTCGGCCGCTTTGAACGCGGCGTCGAGTACGGCTTCGCACTGGTGCAGCAGCGACGGGTCCACTTTCCGCCGGTCGCTGCGGAAGAGGAATTCGTGATCGTCCCGCTTGATGCGGTGGTCCCACGGCTTGCCCCCGTCGGTGGGCATGAGCGCGGGCGGCGCGTCTTCGCCCAGTTCTTCGGCCGCGTCGGCGAACTCGCCGGAGTAGTCCATCCCCCACGTGTACCTTTCCACGTTCTCGCCGGAGTCGAACAGCCGGTACTCGGTCCACCCGCCGGTGTCTTCGTGGAGGAGGGCGATGGCCTCGGTCTGGAGGGCGGCCGAGAGCTTGCGGGCGATGTCGCTGTCGCTGGTTCCGGGCAGCGCCACCGACCACGGGTGCCCCGCCGGCCGGAACACGACGTCGTTGTACGCGGGATGGGCCTCGGGCGGGCGGCGCGGGTCGATCGGTTCGACGGCCCCACCGACCAGCGCCGCCAACTCCTCGGCCGTTTCGCGCGCCGATGCCCGCACGAGGACGAGGGTGATCGTCTCGCCGAAATCGTCCCAGTCGCATCCGCGACGCTGGCGCAACGGCCGGCTTTTCATTGGCGCTCCTGCCGGGGCGGCGTCCCCCCCTGGTCGGCTGGTTCCCGCACGATCACCTCGTCGATCACCGTACGCCGCAGCTTCACCCCGGGCTGCGTCGGGTGGTCCGCTTCTTCGACGCGCCCCTCGCGATAAAGCACCTGCGCCCCGCTTTGCGCCGCAGAGGGATTCGGGGCAGGGCCGGGCGGTACCGGCTTGGGCGCAGGCTTCGGCAGCGCCTTGGGGTCCGCCTGCACCGCCTTCTTCACGTGCCCGACCTGCCGGCCGAGCCAGCCGAAGAGTCCTTTGCCGGGCGGAGTGCTTGCCATGGTGGTCGGGTCGGCCGCGATGCCACACGGGAGGTTCACTCATTCGACGGCATCAGGTTCTCCGGCACCGCCCCCGTCGCCGGGTCGTAGCCGTCGATGAAGCGGATCACGTCGTTGGCGGTGCGGTCGCTGTGGCCGAAGCGGAGGATCGATTCCTTGGCCCGGTCCTTGTCGTATCCGAGCTGCTTCATCTGGTACGCCGCCGCCATGAATCCGGTGCGGCGGACGCCTTGGGCGCAGTGGACCAGCACCGGCTGGGCCTGGGGGTCGTTGACAATCTCGAAGAACCGGTCCACATCCTTCCTCGTCGGCCAGCCGCCCAGCTTGACCGGGATTCGCTCCAGCCGGATGCCCTTCTTCTCGAGGTAATCCTTCTCGCTCTGGAACTGCGGTTTGTTCTCGTCGGCCTCTTCGTTCTCGTCGATCAGGCTGACGACTGTCTTGGGCTGCACCTTCCGCACGGCCGTCTCGAACTGACAGGGCGACTGGACGCCGTCGCGGTACAACACCCCGGCGTCTACGGTGGCCAAATGGTAGGTGCTGATATGGCAGCGCCAGACGTACAGCCCCCCCATCACCAGCGCGATGAGCAGCACCACCGCCAGGCGCGGCCCGAGCCGGCGACGGGGCGGCGGAGACGTTGTTGGCCAGCCGGCAGTCATGGGTGTCGAATCAAGCGGATGTCGGCCATTCCTCGTGTCAGACGACGCGTCGGTCAGTGTCCGCCGAGATCCGTCGCGTGTCCGACCGGGCGGTGCGCGTGTCCGTCGTCCACCCATTTGACCGACGGGTCCTTGAAGTCGTGGGCGTCGGCGGGGAGCCGGGCGATCAACTGGTCGATCGACTCGGTGGTCACGTTTTCATAAAGAACGTCGTTCACCAGCACGGCCGGCGCGGTGCCGCACGAGCCGAGGCATTCCAGCTCGATGAGCGTGAACTTCCCGTCGGCGGTGGTCTCGCCCGGTTCTACGTTCAGCTCGGCGCGCAGCCGGTCAGTGATCTCGCGCGAGCCGCAGATCTCGCACGAGAGCGAGCGGCACACCTGCACGAGGTACTGCCCCTTGGGCCGCAGCCAGTACTCCTCGTAGAACGTGGCCGTGTCCATCACCTCGGCCGGGGAGATTTCCAAAAAGGCCGCGATCTCCTCCATCGCCTGCACGGGGATCCAGTTGTAGGCGTGCTGGACGTGGTGCAGCGCCGGCAGCAGCACCGCGCGCTTGGTCGGGTAGCGCGGGAAGTACTTGCGGGCCAGGTCGATCTTCATGTCGTCGGTGAGGTAGGGCTCGGGACGACGATCGATGGTTGCGGTGCGACGATTTTCGGTAAGCCAGGCCATTTCAATCCAGGTTAACCACGAAGGCACGAAGACACGAAGACACGAAGCGGTTGTCTGACGTTCTAAAGGACCACTCGCTTCAGTCCGTCTTTAATGAGTCTTGTATTGAAGTTGATCAGGAAGCCGAGCCGAGTCCCCGTGAGCTTGAGGTAGGTGAGGACCTGTGCCTCGAAGACCGGCAGCATTTTTTCGACCGCCTTCACCTCGATCAGCACGCACCGGTTCACGAGGATGTCACTGCGAAAGCCGGCGTCGAGTCTCACTTCCTCGTAGACGAGCGGGACCGGGACCTGAGTCTCGATATGAAGTCCGCGCTTCGCGAGTTCGTAAGCGAGGCACGCCTCGTAAGCCGACTCCAGTAGCCCCGGACCGAAGAACGTGTGCAGCTTAAAGGCCGCATCGACAACATGCTGAGCCACCCGCTCGATCTCTTCGGAAGTATTCTCCCCAAAGCCCATCTGCCCACCGTCGTTTCGCGTGAGAACATCAGAATCAAGAGCGGTGCTTCGTGTCTTCGTGCCTTCGTGGTTAAAACTTCTTCCTACCGATCCAGCTCCGCCGCGATGACGTTGATGCTGCCCAGTATCGCCACCACGTCGCTGATCGTGTGGCCCTCGATCATCTTGGGGAAGGTCTGATAATTGATGTAGCACGGCGGCCTTGTCCGGACGCGCCAGGGGACGTTTTCGCCGGCGCTGACGACGTAATAACCCAGCTCGCCGTTGGCGCTTTCGATGCAGCCGTAGACTTCGCCCTTTGGCGCTTCGAACCCGCGGTTGGTCATGATCAGCTCGAAGTGCTGGATGAGGCCTTCGATGCTGCTGTAGACCTGGTCCTTGGGCGGGAGCACTTCCTTGCCCTCGGGGCTGACGTTCACCGGCCCCGGCGGGATGTTGTCGATCAGTTGGCGGATGATGTGCAGGCTCTGCTTCATCTCCTCCAGGCGCACGAGGTAGCGCGCGTAGACGTCGCCGGTGGTCATGATCGGGACTTTGAAATCCACCGCGGGCGCGCCCCGGTCGTCCCAGTTGTCTTCGAAGCACAGGTACGGCTCGTCCTTGCGGATATCGCGCGGGACGCCGCTGGCGCGGGCCATCGGGCCGGTCAGGCTCCAGGCGGTCGCCTCCTCGCGGCTGAGGGCCCCCACCCCCTGCGTGCGGTCGACGAAGATGCGGTTCTTGTTCAGCAGCGCCTCGACGTCGTCGACCGCGCGCGGCATGGCGTCGTCGACGAATGACTTCACCATGCGCTTGAAGACGCCCTCGTCGGGCAGGTCCATGTTCAACCCGCCGACGCGCGTCCAGCTCGTGTGGAAGCGCTGGCCGCTCATGAATTCAACGATGTCGTAAATCTTTTCGCGCTCGTTGAAGCCGTAGAGGAACGCGGTGAACGCGCCCAGGTCCAGGCCGGCGGCGCCGACGCAGAGCAGGTGCGACTGGATCCGGCCCAATTCGCCCGCGATCGTGCGCAGCACTTTGCAGCGCGGCGTGATCTCGATGCCCATCAGCTTCTCGGTGGTCCCGTGCCAGGCGAGCTCGTTGTAGATGGGGGCCGAGTAGTCCATCCGGTCGACGATGGTGACGTACTGGTTGTAATTCAGGTGCTCGCCGAGCTTTTCGAACCCGCTGTGGAGGTAGCCGATGTGCGGCACGCACCCGACGACGCGCTCGCCGTCGAGCTCGAGGACGAGGCGCAGCGTGGTGTGGGTGGCGGGGTGCTGGGGTCCGAAGTTGAGGGTCCAGCGGTTTTCGCTGTCGCCGTCGGTCCCGCCGGGGCCGCCGAGTTCGGGGGGGAGCAGTTCGCTGGACGCTTGCGATAGGGTGTAGGGCATAAGGGCCGGCGGATTATATCGGGGGCGCGCGGGACGTCCATCGGACGGGAGGCGCGAGGGGTTCCCGGCTTCCCGGCGCGGCATTGGCGAGAACCCACCATCACGCCTTTCGTAATGAAAAGAGATGATATATTTCGACGATGCTGATCAAAGGATCTCAACTTCGGATCAAATTGCATCCCGCGCCGGTGGCGATTAGGATCGGTTGTGCCGCGCGGCACATTCGCGTTTCTGATCCCCCGGCGCGGGAAAAGGAGTTCCCTCATGTCCGAACCGGTTCGCCCGCCTCGTGCCAAATCAAGATTGGGACGGGGGTTAAGCAGCTTGATCAGCTTGACCGATCCGCCGGCCGAGGCCGAAACGACGCAGGCGGCAGCGCCGGTGATGCGGGACCTCCCCGCCCCTCCGGGCGCCGGCGAATCGGAGGCGGCGGAGCCAAAGGCCCGTGTACTTGATCTGCCGCTGGCTTCGATCGTCCCCAACCCTCATCAGCCCCGCCGTGAATTCAACGATGCATCCCTCGCCGAGCTTGCGGCGAGTCTGAAATCCACTGGCATGATTCAGCCGGTGATCGTTCGGCCGGACGGACAGGGCAGCGGCACCTACCAGTTAATCGCCGGCGAACGCCGGTGGCGCGCGGCCAAGCTTGCGGAGCTGCCCACCCTCCCCGCCATCGTCCGCGACGTGGACGGGCCGACCCAAGCCCAGATGGCCCTGATCGAAAACATCCAGCGCGAGGACCTGAACCCGCTGGACCGTGCGCGGGCCTACCAATCCCTACTGAATCATCTGGGCCTGACCCAGGCAGAGCTGGCCGGCCGACTGGGCGAAGACCGCAGCACGGTCACGCACTTTCTAAGAATCCTCGATCTCGCGGAGCCGGTACAGCGCCTTATCGGCGACGGGCGGCTTACGCTCGCCCATGCTAAGCTGTTGGGGAGCGTGGCAGACCCGGCCGAGCAGCAACGACTCGCAGAGCTGGCTGTGGCGCAGAGCCTCTCCGTGCGCAACCTCGAACGGCTTATTCAAGGCACGACCCCCGCGTCGCCTCCTCAAGCCCCCGCCGGGGTGGTTTCCGCGCACTTGAAAGAGCTGGAGCGGTCGATCAGCCGGCAACTGAGCCTGCGCGTGCAGTTGCGCAGTTCGCGCAGGAAGGGGCATGGTCGCCTTGTGCTGCACTACACGTCACTGGACCAATTTGACGAGCTGATGGGCCGACTCGGGGTGAAGACCGAGCTAGAGTAGTTTGCCGCGCCAGCTTCGAATGTGCCGCGCGCCACGTTCCCCGCGGGGCACTACGCGCCTACGTGCCGCGCGGCACATTTACTTCCCAAATCCAAAGCCTACTAGAAAACTGCTCAGGAGCACTAGGCTCAAGCGTTATCGGACTCAAGCAGGCATCCACGTCCTGCCGAAAAGCGAATTGCAGACGCGCTGGCGGACGGTATAACTGCCAGCATTCTCCGACGGCATGGACGCCGGACGGGTGACTTAGCGGCAGACAGCAACAGCTGCCGCACGGTCAGCAACAGTAAAGGATTACGACCATGGCCGACACCTGGCTGACGATTGAACAGGCAGCCGTCGCGCTGGGCCTCAGCGTTCGCACGGTCAACCGCCACATCGTGGCGGGCAAGATCCAGTCCCGACTCAATGACGGACGCCGGGAAGTCCTGGTGGACATGCCGGACGAGCCGACTGCCGGCATGTCGGACGACCCGTCCGACGAGATCGGCGCCGCGATCAATGCCGCCTCCGGTGTGTCCGCCACTTCGCCCTTTGCAGGGCAGCGCTTGACCATCGACAATCACGCCGACGTTGCCACCGCGGACTATGCCCGGCAAGCGTCGGACTTTGCCCGCCAGGCGTCAGACCAAGTCCGACGCGCGTCCGAAGAGACGACCCAGTCATCTGTCTTCGACCCTAACACGGTCTTGGCCCTGGCGGACAACGCCGCGGAAAAGGCGGAACTTGCAATCTCAGCCTATCAGGCCTTGGCACGCGCGACGGACACGCAGTTCCGGCACGTCCGCCGCAGCGCGCGCTTGGCTTGGGCCAGCGTGGCAGTCATGGCGGCGGGGGTGGCGGTGGCGGTTGGTTGGACGAGCCATTTCCTGACCAAGGCGCAGATGCAGACACAGTACCTCCGGGAGCAGGTCAGTCAGACGTCCGCCGCGGCTCAATTGACGTCCGCCGAGAAGAACGAACTGCAGGCTGAATTGTCGGCCGCGCGGCAGCAGGCCGCCCGGGCGGAGGGTCAGGTGACGGCCCTGTCGGACGCACAGGCCAAGCTCGAAGCGCGCATGGACGCCAGGCAAGCCTCGTCAGTCAGCCCGTCCGCCACCCAGCCGACGACCCGTCCGTCCACTTTCGTCGATCGTCTGACGTTCCTGTTGAGCGACAAGTCAGACTAGCCACGAAGGCACGAAGATACGAAGCAGGCCTCGACCTCTCCCGCGACGTCAGTCACTACGGTTGGAAGCTGACCGATTTGAGATTGTCATTCGCCCAGAAGTGTCGGACATAGGACTACCGCTTCGTGTCTTCGTGACTTCGTGGTTCAAATTTCCCCGCCCCAGGTTTCCATGACCCACACCGAACTCGCCGCCCGGATCGACCATACCATTCTCAAGCCCGAGGCGACGTCGGCGGAGGTGCATCGGGTTGCCACGGAGTCGATGCAGCTTGGGTTGGCGTCGGTGTGCGTGGCGCCGGTGTGGGTGGGGCGGGTGGCGATGATGCTCCGCGATTTTCAGCCCGCCACGCCCGTCTGCACGGTCGTCGGCTTCCCCCACGGCACGGCCAAGCCGACGGTTAAGGCGATCGAGGCCACCAGCACGATCAAGGACGGGGCCGACGAGATAGACGTGGTCGTCCACCTGCCGCCGCTGCTCCGGGCCGACGCGGAAACGGTCAAGGCCGAGCTGCTGGAGATCGTGCGGGCGGCGCGGGCGACGAACCGGGACGTGGTGATCAAGGTCATCCTCGAAACCGCCCTGCTGCTCAAAGCCCTCGGCCCCGCCGATGGCGAGGCCGCTTTAGCGGCCGGGTGCAAAGCGGCGCGGGAGTCGGGCTGCGACTTCGTGAAAACCAGCACTGGCTTTCACCCCGCCGGTGGGGCGACGGTCGAAGCGGTGCGCCTGCTGAAAAAACACGCCGGCGAGCTGAAAGTCAAAGCCGCCGGCGGGATCCGCGACTTGGCCACCGCCCTGGCGATGCTGGAGGCCGGGGCCGACCGGCTGGGCATGAGCAATTCGGTGGCGGTGCTGGATGAACTTGGGGCGGGTATTGGATAATAAAGTTGAGGAGAGGATGGCCGTGAAAAAGAGGATGGAGGAAAGAGGATGGAGGAAAGCGACGGCCGGAGCTCCCGCGCGCTCGCGCGCTCTCCTCTATCTTCTAGCCTTAATTCTCTTCGCGGCCCTCACCACGTCCGCCAGCGCAGGGCCGGCAAAACCATCCGACGACTACCTCATCCACTTCCCCGGCATCTCCGGCTTCCACGGCATGGACCGGCAACTGCTCGAGGGGTTGCGCGACGCCGGGTTCGCCGGCGAGGTGGAGGTGGTCGACTGGTCGGGCGACGCCCCGGGGCTGGCCGCGCTGTTCGCGAGGAAGCGAAACCTCCAGCAGTCGCAAGCCGTCGCCGACGCGATCGTCGCGCGGCTCCGCGAACGACCGTCCGAGCGCATCGTCCTCACCGCGCACAGCGGCGGGGCGGGCATCGTCGCCTGGGCCCTGGAGAAACTTCCGGAGGGCACGAAAGTCGACACCGTGGTCCTGCTGGCGCCGGCGCTGTCGCCCGAGTATGACCTGAGCAAAGCGCTCGCGCACGTCCGCGGGAAAATGTACGCGTTCACCAGCACTTACGACATCGTCCTCGGCCCCGGCACCAACACCTTCGGCACGATGGACGGCGTGAAGTGCGACGCCGCCGGGAAGTGCGGCTTCGTGGTCCCGCCGGACGCCGACAAGGAAATCTACAACCGGCTCGTGCAGATGCCCTACGACAACAAGTGGCTCCGCGAGGGCAACGTCGGCGACCACATCGGGGCGATGGGGCGGCAGTTCTCCAGGAACGTGGTCGCCCCGCTGCTGAGGGGGAAATCCCACGACTCTGTGGCGCCCGCGAACGACGTAGCTTCCGCGAAGAGGCAAGCTCGCCCGACCGCCGCGCGGCGACCGACGGAGCTTGCCCCTTCGCGGCAGGAGACTTTGCGTTCCCCAAATGATAGTGCCGCCTCTTCACTTGCCCCCACGCGTGGCACGACGCCTCCGTGAGCACTCTCGCGTGCCCGCCGAAGCGATCGCGCGACCGCCTTGGGTGCTATGGAAGAACGTCATCGCTTCTCACGTGCGGCTCGACCTTGCGCCCGCGGCCGAGCAGCAGGGCGATCGCGCCGATCACCCCGTGAAGTAACACCGCCGGGGCGACGCCCCGCGGCAGCTCGTACGCCACGTCCTGGTTGAGGACCGTGAGGAAGTTGTACATGAAGTAGCGTTCGCTCCACGGGGGGCCCGAGGCGCGCAAGACCGCGTCGAGGGAGAGCAGGGGGTGGGGGGCCGCGAGCAGCCCGACGAGGCGCTCGCGGCCCGCGAGCCAGGGGCTCAGCCAGACCGGCCAGGCCAACCAGGCGAGGGCCACGGCCATTGTCATTGCTTGTGCTATGGTAGCGCTAAATGTCAAATTGCCTGGCGTCATCGAAATCAGGCGGCGGAGCAACGACGCGACACCCCATAGCGCGAAGCCGTAGCCCACGAGGACGACGTCGGCCCGCAGCCAATGAGACAGGGTGATCGACGGTTCCCCCGGCGCGAGCAACCAGACGACCGCAACGCCACCGACGATCGATCCGGCGCAGAGCAGTTGGCCGAGGCGCGTGTCCTCGGCGAGCACCAGCGGAGGAGTCAGCAGCGTGGCGACGACCACGCCGGCGAAGAAAAACCCGGCGGTCGGACCCGTCGCGGCGTACGCGCCGAAGGTCATGACTCCCGCGAGCAGCAGGGGGGGCAGGACGGTTCGCAGCAGTTCCCGAGGCGCCACGTTCCGGCTCACCGGTCCGCCGGGATTTGGGCCGGCGCCTGGTCCGGCGACGGGTCCGGCGCCGCGCCGGGAGATGCGTCGCCCGGTCCCGGGCGCGGCGTGGTGAAGTCCTGGTATTCCTTTTCTAGCGCGTCGATCGCCCGCTGAATCCGGTCGGCTTCGTCGATCAGGCGCTGCTGCTCGCGGCGCATCGCGTCGATGACTTCGTAATGCGCCTGAGCCGCCTCGCGCAGCGCCGCCGCGTGGGGGCGGACGACGCGCGCCCAGCGATCGCGCAGCGCGTTCATCCGCCGCTCATCGATTGTCACGTCGCTGATGCCGTCTCTCGCGCCGTCCCGCGCGCCCTCCTGTGCTACGGCCGCCGTCGCCTGGAGTGAGACGCCGTGCAGTTCCGCCTTTTCTTTCGCGGGGGGCTTTTCCTTCTGACCGCCCACGTCCCCGGCGTCCCCCGCGGGTTCAATGACCATCGTCACCTTCGTCCCCAGCGGCGGCGCGACGTCGGGGTTGCGCTCCCACTCGAGCGTCTCGTTGCTGTTGCTCGCCACGTCCGGGATGTCGATCAGCGTGAGGTCGAAGTTCACCACACTGATGACGTACCCGGTCGCATCGGCGGCGAAGGTGCCGTCCTCCATGACGCGCGAGCCGGCGTAGATCCAGTTCATCGGCTTCATTTCCTTCTTCGTGTTCTGGTCGCGCATGAGCCGGTAGGCGGGCAGCGAAACTGGCTTGCCGTCCTTGCCCGCGAACTCGACGGTGACGTGCAGCGGCGGGCCCTTGGCCGGCAGCCATTTCTTGAGCGCCTCGGAAAACTGCACCGGCCGGCCGGGCTTGAGCCCGATCGCCAGAAGGGCGGTATGGATGTGGGAGGGCTTAGCTGGCGTGCGTAGGACCGACTCGTGCTCGCTGCCGCCGTTCACGACGCAGAAGAATTCCAGCGGCGCATCGACGGCCAATGATTCGCACTCGACGCGAACCTGCTTCTTCTTCACGTCGAACGTCACGCTGGGAAAGCGGCCGACTTTGTCCGCCATTGGCGCGTCGCCGGCCTTGGGTGCGTCCTCGGCGCGCGCCATGACAGACAGGAGTAGGAGCGCAACAAAAAAGACTCGGTGCGGTATCGGCATGACTGCCTCCCGCACCGAGTCTAACCGTTCGAGGCTTACGCCGTCACCCCGTCACCCAGTCACTGGCGTCACTTCCAATTCAGCTCGCCTTCCGCGGCGGCGGCACGAGGTGCGGCTGTTCGCGGTTGAAGTAGACCGAGCCTTCGTACCATCCCGGCGCGGCCTCGCGGCAGCGCAGCAGGGTGCAGGGGATGCTGACGATTTTCCCGCCCGGCGTCGGCAGCTCGACCACGCCGCCGTGGCCCAGGGGCAGGCGGTTGGGGGTGATGAAGCCCAGGCCGCGGGGGTGGACGTCGCGGGTGTAGATGACGCGGCCCTGTTCGCCGGGGGCGTCGCTGAAGAGACGCAGGTGGCCACGGACGCGATAGCTGGCGCGCTTGGACTGCCGGCGCTCTGTGGCGCCAGCGGCCTGTGGGGCAGACGGGCCGGCATACCGGCCGGCCTCGATGGCAGACAAGATCAGCTCCACCTGTGGCGGCCAGTCCTCGTGCGACATCGGCCCCGCAACCGGGGGCTTGGGCGGAGTCGCCTTGGGGGCGGACTTCGCCGGCGGAGACTTGGGCGGCGGAGACTTGGTCGGCGAATTGGCGGACTTTCCCGCCGGCGCCTGGGTGACTGCCATGATCCTGAATACCTCCGAGGGGCATCGAGACGGTCCACGTGCGGCGTTGTCACGCATGACAGACGCGCCCGGAGCCACGCACGACGCTCCGCACCAGACTTACAATTCGCACCCCGTAACGGGCAAACCGAACGTAGCGGAATGGTAAACTGGGACGATTCTGCCGGCATCCATCCTCGAGCCGTCCCGCTTGCCTCGCCGGGCCGGCACTGATACAGTTCCGCCCCCGTTTCGTACGTGTCAATGGGCCTTGGCGGACACCTCGCCTACCAAACTCAGCGAACCGGGGGACGTATCTTTATATAGAACCGACGGCTGACGTCGCACCCATCGCGGGAAGTGTTTCCCGTCGCGCGACGCACGACCGCCGCAAGGAGTGATTCCCGTGAAGGCAAAGATCCACCCCCGTTATCAAACCTGTACGGTGCACTGCGCCTGTGGCAACCAGTTCACCACCCGCAGCACGCTGGCTAAGATCAACGTCGATATTTGCAGCCAGTGCCACCCGTTCTTCACCGGCAAGCAGAAGTTCGTCGACACTGCCGGCCGCGTGGAGCGGTTCAGCAAGAAGTTCGGCGGGACCTACAGCTTCCAGAAGACGTCCGGCGCCCCGGCACCCGCGGCAGCCGCCACGGCCAAGTAAGGCAAATCGAATAAAGGCCCCGGCCGAGTGACGGCCGGCCCTAGTATCCCGACGCCGCTGTTCCGACGAGCCCCCGTCAAAACTCCCGGACACGGCGTCGGTTTTTTATGCGCTGTTCGTTTCCGACGTGTCGGTCTGCCGTCTGTCTCGTCGCCGCGCTAGTTTCCGCGCTGGCAGGTGGTTGTGCGTCACACGGCACGGCATCGCGCGATGCGGGCAATCTGAACGGCGCCCGGCTCGCTTCGGCGTCAGACGCTGTCGGACGCGGCCCGTCCGACGCGTCTGACGCGTACGCCTCGCTGGAAGCCCCCGTGTCTTATCCCGAACTGGAGGCAATGGTTACGCCGCCCGTCGGGTGGCAGCCAGACCCGCTGAAGCGGACCAGTCGTCACGCCCACCAAGCCTGGATCAGCCCGAGCGGTCAGACCGCTTACGGCGTGATCCGCATGAACCTTCCGCTGCCGTTCATTGGTCCGGACCGGGTGCTGAAGGGTTTCCTTGATGAAATGGAGCGGACGGAAGGCGAGGCGACCCTCCTGAGCCGGACGACCGACCGGCGCCTGCCGGGGATTCGGTTTGTCGCCGAGGGCGGGGAGTATAAGCTGCGTGTGAACCTGGTCGTCCGCGGCTTTCGGGCGTGGGCCGTGTACGCGGGGACCCGGCGGGACGCGCAGGAGGTGCCGGGCGAGCTCGACCTGGCCGAGCGGGCGCGGGAACTGACAAGAATTGGGGCGTCGCGGGCGCGTTTTCGAGAACCGCCGGTCCGGCGCCGGACGTACTTGTCAGAGGACGGCTTTTTTATGTCCCACAGCCTATCTGGCGCTGCCGCGGCCGATTTTATCGGACTTTGAGAATCTATTTGTTGTAGGCGCACGACGGGCAAAGACGATGCACAATGGCACGTAGTGGAGGCGCGGCAGGCGGGGCAGCCGCCGCGGAAGGGAGTCGTCGTCGCCGGTTTGCGTCGTACCGGTTGTACCCGTGGTCGTCGTGAGGGTCGTGGAGAAGAAATGGGCGTGTCGTACAAGTTCATTCCCGCTATCGCCGTCGTCGTCGCGTTGATGGTCGTTTCCACCGGCTGTCAGACTGCCGGCAAGGTGACCAACCGCCGGCTCATCGAGCACCAGGCGCTGATCGACTTCTCGGGCCTGGCGCCGGTGGACACGGTGGAGGCCGTGAAGGTGTCGTGCTCGGTGCCGCGCCAGTGGGAGGCGCTGCCGGTCAAGAAGACGCCAATGTACGCCCACCAGCAGTGGCGCTCGCCCTCGTCCCACACGGGAGTCGGCGTGGTCTACGTCCGGCTGCCGCTGCCGCTGAACGAGAAGATGCTGCTGTGGTTCGCCAAGCGCGAGTACACCAAGGCCAACGAGGACGGCAAGACCATCGGCCAGTGGACCGACGAGCTGGGCCGCGAGTGGTTCGAGGCCGAAAACAACAAGTACCACGTCCGCGGCTACGCCATCGTGCGCGGGTTCAACGCCTGGCTCGTTTACTTCGGCTCCAAGACCGGCTTCCCGCCGGACATGGCGGAGCTGGGCTTGGCGGCGCGGTGCGTGCAGACGTTCATTCCCGACCCGCGCCGCCCGACGCGCGTGCAGGAGTTTAACGACGACGGCGCGACCGTCGCCTCCGGCAAGGCCGGCGCCGAGTAGGTTCCCGGGCCACGCGACCGTCCCGCTTTTTACATCTCATTCGCCGCCAAGGCTTTAAGTCTCGCTGGGCCGAAAACGCCCGAATGTGTGCCCGCGCGCCGCGAAACTGCTACAGTGCCGTCGGCCGGTGAGATAGGTTCGAGACGAGGTTATGACTTGGCGCTGTTTCGTTGCGCGACCCATCCCCTGAAGAGGCACCCAAATCCTCGTCGCGTGCCGGCTGTTGCCCTCTGCCTGTTCGCCGTGGTCTGCGCCGTCGTCGGCGCATACGCGCCCGTCGCGAGGGCGGGCATGATCCGGGACGACCGCGACCCCCAAGCCTACGTCAATCTCGCCGCCGACCCGGCTTACGCTAGCGCGGGTCGGTTCGACGTCAGCGCCTACGGCACCGAGTTCGCCGGATCCGGCACGCTGATCGCCGGCGACTGGGTGCTGACGGCCGCCCACCTCTTCGACGCGGCAAGCGGCGCTAACTTCACCGTCGGCGGGCAGACGTATACGGCGACGCGGTGGGTCGTTCATCCGAAGTGGAACGGCGACTACCGCAAGGGCAACGACCTGGCGCTGGTAAAGCTGGCGAACCCGGTCGGCGGGATCGCGCCGGCGCGGGTTTACGCCGGCTCGCGCGAGTTCGGCGCCGCCGCCACGTTCGTCGGCTACGGGCAGACCGGGACCGGCGCCGCCGGCGGCGGGCCGCCGACGTTTGACGGGCTGGAGCGCGCGGGGCAGAACATCATCGACGGCATGCCCGGGCGCAAGGAGAAGACGTACCAGTCGCGGCTGACGAAGAAGTCGCGGGTGTTCGTCGTCGATTTCGACAACCCGCGAGACCCGGGCATGAGCGTAACCGGGTCCGCGCAGCCGCTCGACCTGGAATACCTCATCAGTCTTGGCGACAGCGGCGGGGGGGCGTTCGCGGACTTTCACGACGGCAACGGCCCCGTGCTAGTCGGCGTCCACTCGTTTGGGGAGATGCCCGACGGGGTGGACGACTCGAGCTACGGCGACGTCACCGGCCACGTGCGCGTGTCGCGCTCGGCCGAGTGGATCCGCTCCGTGCTGCGCCGCCAAGGCAACCCCGCCGCCGCCGCGCACTTCGCCGCCGGGACGAAGGGCCATCGACTCGGCGGCGGCCGAAGCGCGTCGCTCGATGAACTGGCCGTCACCGCGCCGCTGCCCGAGCCGGCGTCCGTGGCCGCCTTTGCCTTCGCCGCCGCGGCGGCACTGCTGCGCCGCCGGCGGTCGATCCGGCCCCGCCGCGGCCGCGCCCCGCCCCGCGCCGCCTTGTAACCGCTCACGTCTGGTCCCCCGCCCGTGCCCGCGCCAACGCCCGCGGCGAGGCCACTAAACCATTGATTTTCTTGAGCGCCCGCGCGATCCCGCTTACAATTACGGGCCGCCGGACGTTCTCTCTCGTTCACACCAAGCAGGAGCACCGATGGTCCACCGCGTGTCGCAATACTTCAGGTCCCCCGCGTCGCAGCGACCCCGTCGCCTACGAGCCGAGCGCCGCGAGGGATTCGCCCGTCCGGCGGGCGCGATCGAGCCGCTGGAAGAGCGGCGGCTCATGGCGGTCAGCCTCCAGTTCGAAGGGCTGGTGAACGCCAGCCGTTTCGCGCAGAACCAGACCGAGACCGCCATCGCGGTCAACCGGGTGGACACCAACAAGATCTTTCTGGCGTCAAACCACGGCGCGTTCATCGGGACCGACCAGGGCGCCAACGACCCGATCCGCGAGACCGGCCTGTTCATCTCCCGCAGCTCGGACAACGGCACCACCTGGACGCCGCGCATCATCGCCCCGGACCTGGACGGCAACGGCGTGTCCGACGACGGGTTCCCCATCGCCTGCTGCGACCCGAGCGTCGCCTACGACGAGTTCGGCAATCTGTTCCTGGCCTACCTTGCGATCAACCCCATTTCTGACGTGCACTCGGTCGTGGTGCTGACCAGTTCCGACGACGGTCAGACGTTTACGCAGATCGGCGACTTCCACGGCGAAGGCGACCTGGTGGACCGCTGCGAGGTCACCGCCGCGCACGGGCAGGTGTGGGTGACGTTCGTCGATTTCCTGGCGACCTCGCCGGACCGGCCGGGCGCGCAGGACTCGGAGATGGCGGTGGGCGCGCCCGTGACGGGCCTCGGGCAGATCGGCCAGTTCATCGCGCCGCAGCAACTGCCGCAGTCGGGGCCGGCGTCGGGAGGCACCCACTTCCCCAACATCGGCCACGTTTCCATCGGCCCCGACGGGCAGGTGATGACGACGTACCAGTCGTTCGAGGGCAACGTCCACGAGACGATCTGGGTGAACACCGACCCCGACGGGGTCGGACCCGCGCCGTTCGGGAACGCGGTCTTCGTGGACGACACGCAGGTGGGGACGATGGAGCCGGTGCCGGGCCAGCCCGAGCGCGGGCTCAGCGCCGTGCCGACCGTCGCGTACGACCGCTCCACCGGCCCGCACCGCGGGCGGGCGTACCTGGTTTACGCCCAGGAGGTGACCGAGGACCGCAACGACGCGATCGGCCGGCCGATCGGCGCCACTGGCGACACGGACGTCGTCCTGCGCTACTCCGACGACAACGGCGCCACCTGGAGCCCGAGCATCCGGGTGAACGACGACCCGATCACCACGGCCAGCTCGCAGTTCCTCCAGCGCGTCGCGGTCGACCCGGTCACCGGCGCGATCGCGGTCGGCTGGCTCGACTCGCGCGACAACGCCTCCGGCCCCGGCGCCGACCAGCAGGTCGGGTACTACATGACCGTCGGGCGCGCCGCGGGCAACGGCGTCGACTTCGCCCCAAACGTCCGACTCAACGTCGGCGCGTCGAACGCGCGGCTGTCGGGCAACTTCGGGAACGACTACGGCGACTACACGGGCCTGGACTTCTACAACAGCGTCGTGTGGGCCGCCTACCCCGACAACTCCAACAGCACCCGGGACAACCCCGCCGGCGCGCTTCGCTCGTTCGACGCCTACGCGTCGCGCGTGCGGCTGCTGCCGGACAACACGCCGCCCGAGCCGCCGTTCGTCACGCCGGCCTCCCCGCTCAGCCCCACGACGGTCAAGCCCGTGACGCTGGTCAAGAAGGGGCGGTTCTACAACATGAGGGTGTCGTACACGAACCCGTCGGGCATCAACCTCTCGACGCTGGGCGACAACGACCTGCTCGTGACGGGGCCCAACGGATTCAGTCAGGCCATGCAGTTCCTCAAAGCCGCGCGCCGTGCCAAAGGCACGAACGCACTGGCGACCTACCGCCTGCCCGCCCCCGGGGGCAAGTGGGAGACTGCGGAGAACGGCGTGTACACCGTCACGCTGGCGGCGGGGTCGGTGGCGGCGACCAACGGCACCGTCACCGACGCCGGCACGCTCAACAAGTTCGTCGTGAACGTGCCGACCAAGGTGGGCCGGGGCCGCCGCGAGATCGACGAGCAGTGGACCCGCTACCGCCCGCACCACGGCCCCAGCGGCGAGTCGGAAGAGGAGCGCGAGGAGCGCGAGCACGAGGGCCTCGGTGACGACGACAAGCGCGACGCGTCGGCCACCTCGCTGCTCGACGAGTAGCACGGGTATCCGCGATCGATCGCAACGGCCCGTCGCAGACTGCGGCGGGCCGTCTTTTGCGCGATGACGTTGTTGTGCGCGATAAAAAGCAAAGAGGGCGGCACCGAAACAGGCGCCGCCCTCTTTGCTTTGAAACCGTCTGCCGCAGCCGGCAAGTGCCGCCCCGCGACGTGCCGCCGGCCCGGCCATGTTCGGCGGGACTGGCGACTCCGACGCGGAGCCCGCTACACGATCTCGATCGTCCCGAGCAACTGCCCGCCGACCCGCTGCTTGCCGATCTTGTGGGCCCGCACCACGGCCCCGGCCTGGAGGTCCTGGCCGATGGTGAGCGAGTTGATGCGCTGGGCTTCCACCGTCGAGCCGGTGATGATCGACTTGGTCACGGTGAGCTTCCCGAGGGTCCCGTTCACCTTGATGTTGGAGAACAGGTCCCCGTTGATCGTGATCGACTTGACGCTGCCGCCGAAGACCACGTCGGTGCCCGTCAGGCCGAGCGAACTGCCCAAGGTGAATTTGCCGACGTTGCCCTGGATGTTGACCCCGCCCTCGGTGATCCCGCCGCCGATGAACAGGCTGTTCACCGCCTGGCCCTTTCGCGCCAGCGAGGCGATGTTGCCGTTGGCGTTGCCGCCGACGAACAGGTTCTTCAACCGGCCACTGGAGAGGATGTCGCCGTCGAGGTCACCCAGGATCTTGATGTTAAACATGTTCCCGCTGGGGCCCTGGGTGCGGATGACCGAGTCGCCGCCGAGGTCGCCCTTGATCAGCAGGTCCCTGATCTGACCGGCGACGGTCAGGTCGAGGTTGAACACGTCGGCGTTGGGGTGGAAGTTGGTGAGCCGGCCCGTTGTCATCTGCAGGCCGTTGATGTTGTCCCGCACGGTGACGTTGCTCACGCCGTTGGCGAAATTGATGACGCTGGGCGCAATGTCGGGGTTAGTGGCACGGACCTGGAAACCGGACATGCGGCCCAGGTTGCGTTGGCCGCGGAAATCGACGTCCTCGATGATGCCCGTGTCCGTGCGCCCGGCGATTTCGGGGGTCGACTGGGAGGTGCCGAGGTAGGCGTTCAGGTCGGTGAGCGTGTTGGGCTGCATCCCGGTCAGCGGGTCGATTCCGAAATCGCCAAGGGCATTGAACTGCGGCTCGCTGCGCCGCACGCCCGTGTTAAACGAAGCGACGCTCCTGCTGCTCCCGTCCCCGCGGGCGATGAGATAATTCATGGAGGCGCCCGCGATGCCCGACGAGCCGCGGATGCCGTAGTTGTCCGCCTGGAACCCTTGGAACCGGCCGTCGCCGGGCAGGCTCACGAAGCTACTGAAGATGCCGTACCCCTTGGTGACGCTGATCGGGCCCACGTCGGAGGCCGCGAAGAACGACCCCATGATGCCGCCGTTGCCCCGGACGTCGATTTGACCCAGTTCGTAGAACGGGTCGTTGATCGATTCCGGGTACTCGTCGAGGGCAATGCCGGAACCCTCGCGGGCCTGGGAGGGGTCGGTGATCACCAGGACGTCGGCGTTGATGAGCGACCCGTCGCGCAGGACGACCCGCCCGATGCTGTCGGGCACGCTGGAGCGGCGGGAAGTCTGGATCGTGGTCTGGTTGATGGTCGTCGTCGTCGTCTCGGTGAAGAGCGGGTTCTGGTCGTCGCCGGCGACGATGTCGCCGCGGATGTCGGCGTCATGCCCCTGCACGGTGTCGACGCGGCGTGCGCCGAAGATGCCGGCGCGGGCGAAGGAGCCCGTGCCGCTCTGCCGAACGCCCTCGCCGATGTCGACGAAGAAAATGTCGCCGCCCTCGTCACTGAATGCCGTCGGCGCGAACTCGGGATTATTGCCGCGCGCCCAGATGACGCCCTGGATCCCGGCGAACACGCCCTGCCGGTTCCGCAGGTTGTCCTTATCGGGAATCACCTCGCCGATGCTGCCGTTGGCGACGACGTTGCCGATGCCGTCGCGCGCGCGGACGGAGACGATATTGCCCGGCTCGGGCAACTGCTGCTGGAGCGGGTCCGGCGTCACCACGCCGGGGACGGTCGGGAGAATGAACGGCATGGCGACGTGGTCTTCGTCGAGGTCGCCGTAGATCCACACGCCGGTCGTCTGCAAGTGGAATGGGTACTGGGTGGTAGGGAACGGCACCGAAGCCTCGGGCGCGTACTGCGCCGCGAACAGTGCCGTGTTGGAGACGTGCGGCTGGGCGATGCCGATCGTGCCGTTGGAGATGATCTCGCCGACCGAGGCGGCGGTAATGTTCACCAGTTCGCCGCCGGGCGTGTCGTTGCGGATCACCGAGAACTGTCCGTCGTTCACGATCGCGCTCGAGTCGACGCCGACGATCGACCAGACGTCCACCCTGCCGGTGCCGCCGATGATCACGCTGAGATCCTGCTTGGCTGGCACCGTGCGGTTGGTCGTGGGAGCAGGCTGTCCGGCGACGACCGGCGGCGGGGCGGGCTGGAGCAGCAGCGGGTTGGGGGCCCTGCGGTAGTCGTTCTCGCCCAGGTTTCCGCCGGCGCCGGGGTTAATTGGTTCGAAGCCGGTACCGAGGAACCCGCTGTTCGCGGCGCGGGCGGTCTCCGGCAGCAGGAAGTCGAGCAGGCTGGTGAAGTCGCCGAGAGTGCGGGTGGGGTCGCGGACCACCGGCGCCCCGACGGCGCGGGTGCCGGCAATTCGGATCGTGCCCACTTCCACCGTCGCACCGTCGGAGGACCCTTCGATCCGGACCGAGTCGTTGGAATCCACGTCCATGAGGACGACGCCGCCGCTGCCCCGGATCGGGTAACTCCGCACGGCCAGTGCGTTGGGCGTCGTGAACAGGAACTGCGGGTTCTGGAGGGGCGTGGACGGCTGGTTGGGGTCGAACGCCGGGTTGGGGACCGGCTGGCCCGTCGGTATGAGCCGGATCGTTCCGCCGCCGTCGTCCTTCAGCGCGACCTCCTCGCCCACGGCGTGGAGGGTGTCGACCAGGCCGCTGCCGAACTCGGCGTCGATGAAGACCGGGCCGCCGGCGCGCATGTAGCGGACGTTGCCGCCGGTGCCGGTCGAGATCGCGGGCCCGCCGGCGGGAATGTTGCCGAACTCCCCGCGGACGTCGATGAGGTCGATGATGCCGTCCCGGCCGGTGTCGTCAAAGTTGGCGGCAATCACGCTGGAAGGGATCGTGCTCATGTCGCCGGCGCGGACCACGCCGATGGCGCCGTCGGCGACCAGGTTGACGCCCATGCTGGTCGCGGAGTCGACCATCTGGTAGTCGCCCCCGATGGACCGCCCGGCGAGGTTGGCGCCGGGATTGAGCGCCAGAATGCCCGAGCGCGACCGGATGAGGCCGACGCTTCCGGCCGGCACGTCCACCGTCACCGACGCGTTCAACGCCGCGGCCGTCCCGGCGACGTCGGGAGTGGGGCCCGGCACGGCGGCGGTGCCGTAGCCGATCGATTGCCCGTCGATCGTGCGCAGGTTGCCGTTGATCGCGCGGGCGGTCGCGTTGAAGGCGCTGGAAAGGACGGCGCCGGTGACGGAGTAGAGCGCGCCGATGTCGCCGAACTCCGCAACGTACGAGCGGGTGCGCGGGAAATTGGCGTTTCCCCCCTCGATCTGCGGGATGTCGAACATGTTGACCTGCACCGCGATCCCGCCGACCGCGATGTCGCCGATGTCGCTGATCCGCAACTCGTAGGGCACCGAAGCGTTCAAGGGACTGTTGGCGGCGTTGGCGAAGTCGATGTTCCCCGACCCGCTGACCGCAAAGCGGTAGGCGCCGGGCGTGTCGGCAGTGAACTGGAACAGGTCCCCGGTCGTGTCCACCGAGTTGCTGTAGTCGCTGGCGACGATCCGGCCGTACGGGTCGAACACGCCGACGTTGATCGCGAGCGACGGGCTGGTCAACTGCACCTGCACCGACTGCCCCGCCATGAGGGCGACCGCGTAGTAGTCGGCCCAGTCCGCCAGCGCAGTGGTGTGCTGGAGGACGCCGTCGGTCAGGATGATGTCGTTCTGCCCGAGGGCGGAGAAGCCGGCGCGGAACTCGGGGTTGTCGAAGGTGTTGTTGTCGAACACCTGGTTGAAGCGGTACTGAAGGAAGTCGTTGTCCGCCGGACCGACCGTCTTGTTCTCGAATTCCTGCTGCGGCGTGTCGAGGCCGATGGTGGCGTCGAGGTCGGGCTGGTTGCGGACCTGGAAGTCGCCGATCCACGAGTCGCCCGACCGGACCTCGCTGATCGTGCCGCCTACCTGGAGCTCGAAGCCGGTCATCCAGGTGGGGCGCTCGTTCGCCGTGTCGTTGTGGGTGCCGATCGAGTCCAGCACGTAGAGGCTGCGGATGTCGCCGTTGACGCGGAAGTTTTGCGGCCGGGAGGGCGAGCGCAGGGACTCGAACGGCGGGTCCGGGTTCTGGACGTCGCCCAGGGCGTTCCCCGTGAGCAGCCAGCCGCAGTAGAACTGGTCGATCGAGCCGGTGACGTTGACGTTGCCGGTCAGCGCGCCGCCGAGCATGAACTGGCCGATGTCGCCGTTGACCGTGAGGCCCGCCGGCATGACCCGCAGGCCGGTGAACGGGTCGATCTCGAGGGCCGACTCCGGGACCAGGCCGAGATTGACGTTGGGCGGGACGGCCGCGGTGATGATGGGCCGCAGGTCGTCGTTCGGGTCGACGGGGCTGAGGTCGCGCGTTCGGGCGCCGATCCAGACCGTGCCGGTGTCCGAGCCGGCGGTGTCGACCGGCCAGGGGAACTGGCGGGGGTTCTGCGCGTTGATGTGGCGCACGTTGCCGACGTTTTCCAGGAACGGCTGGACTTGCTGCGGCGCCGGGGGCAGGAAGTGCGCGATCGAGATGCGGCCCGTGATGTCCGACGACTCGACGTAGATCTGGAAGATCTGCTGGCCGCGCTGTTCGGCGCGGTTGATGAAGAACAGCTTGCCGGTCGCCTGGTCGTACCCGATGTACGCGCCGGCGGTGCCGGTGAACGGGTCGATGACCCCTTCGACGAACATCAGGTCGGAGGCGGCGGAGCCGGTGGGGTCGGGGTTGGGCGGCGCCTGGATGAGCGGATCGACCGGTTCGACCAGTGTACCGAGGGTCACCACCACGCCATTAAAGTTATTGCCGAAGCGGTCTACGCGGTAGGAGTTATTGTTGCCGATGATCAGCGCGTCGTCGGGCCGGGACGGGTCGTCGTCGAGAATCTCGAGCCCGGTGATGCCGCCGAGCCGCTGCGCCGCGTTGCCGGCCCCTTCGAACAGCGGGAGGGCTTGGAGGATGTTGGTGTTGGTGGGGTTGACGATGGCGATGACGTCATTGTCGCCGGTAACGACCGGCCCCTGGCCGGCCTGACCCCCGCCCCCGCCGCCCCCTCCGCCGCCGCCACCGCCCCCCCCGCCGCCGCCCGAATCGTTGCCGAAGATGGCGACCAACTGGACGCCGCCGGGGACCTGGTCAAACGCGATGTCCGTGACGATCAGGCCGCCGGCAACGCGGTCGTTGAAATTGCCGGGGATGGCGTTGACGCTGCCGCCGACGTCGCCGGCGTGCACGTTGACCGTGAACAGCGTGTCGATGTTGTTCTGGCCGCCGGTGGCGGTGAAGTAGAGCAGGCCGTTGACCGGGTTAAAGTCCGCGGCGGCGACCGAGTTCACCAGGTCGGTAAACACGCCGCCGGACGCCGCGATGATCTCGTCTGAGATCTCGTCGATGACCGTGGCCTGCGCGACGATCTCGTTGCCCGGCCCGTAGGCGGTGGGCGGCGGGGGTGGGTTCGTGGGGAACGTCAACTGGACCACGAACACCAGGTTCTGGAACTGCGCCCCGTTCGGCCCCGGATTCGGCAGGGGCACCTGCACGATCTGGAGGCCGTACATCTCGCCGTTGTTGTCGGCGGCGATGGCGTTCATGTCGGGAATGCCGTTGACGCTGAACACCGTGCCGATGATGTCGATCCCGCCCGGGCCGCCGAGACCCCCGAACACGTCGCGAATCGACCCGTCAGGCTCGAAGATTCTGCCGGCCAGATTCGAAATGACCGCCGTGTTGCTCGAGGTCACCGAGCCGCCCACGATTTCGGCGCGGATGTTGCCCGTGAGCGAGACGCGCACCAATTGGCCGCTGTTGGGGTCGGTGTCGCCGGGCAGGCTGTTGTCCACGTACTCGAAAAACTCGCCGCCGACCAGGGTGGTCAGCAGCATGCGCGATTCGAGTTCCTCGGAGAGGAAGCGGTTGGCGAAGCGGGACCGCCCGGGGCGCGCGGCGGCGCGCCCCTTGGGGGCGGCCGACCCCCGCCGGCGGCTGCTCGTTGACGACGGGTGCTCGTTCGAAGTGCGCGAAATCCAGGGCCAAGAGCGTAGCGACATCAGGGCGTTTCCTCCTCAGCCACGGGGGCGAACCGCCGACAAACGGCTCGGGGAGGTGGCTGACAGTCGGGATAGACAGTCAATTCGGTGGGACGTTATCGGCCGCGCTCCTTGTCGGGCGGCGATTCATCGGGCGGCGAACTCGGAAGCAACGTCACTCGGGGCCAAATCGCTCGGCGGACCTTGCGGACCTTGCACGCGCCGTCAATGCGCGGACGCGCGTCCGCGCGAAACACGGCGTAAGCTCCGACGCACGCCGCGCCGGCCGTCATGCCGGCCGACGCGATTGACAGGCCGCGTACAAGCAAGGCGGGTCCCCCCTCGATACGGTTCGGACCCGCGGCCACTCCGGCGACCAACATCGCTCGCCGGCACTGCCACGGGCGGGGGCTGACTCGCCCCTTGCGGGGCTCAATCCCCCTCGGGGTTTCCGGGACGGATTGCGACCGGCCGCTGTTCTATCCACCGCCACAAAAGGTGTCAACGAACCGCTTTGCAGGAGACACTTGCGGCCGAATCATGGTCGCGCCGCCACACGACTTCCGCGCTGCCGCCACGCGCCTTCGAGCCTCGACTGATGGATGCCGGCCAGCGCACCGCCGGGTGCGCGTCCCGTGCGCGCTCACGCACACACTTATAATGTCGCCGCCGAACCGCCGGCCGTTCCATCCGGACCCGATTCCCTCAACTCCCCAAACCTCCCGGCGTTCATTTCGCCGCCGCCAGCGACGCGCGCTTCTCCGCGATCTGCTTCAGCAGCGCCTTCTGCGGGTCGGCGAACTTGGCCGTCCCCTCCTCCATCAGCTTGTCTTCCATCTTCCGCTGGTCCACCTTCCGCTCGATCTCCTCAACGACCTCCTTCGGCGGCATCTGGTCGACCTTGCGCGCATAGGTCTTGTTCAGCTTCTCCACCGCCTCGTTGGTCGCCGGCGGGTTGGTCTGGATGTCGCTCCCGGCCAGCGCCTCGACGTACTTGTCCGGCGGGTCGGTCTTTTTCTTGGTGCCGGTGCTGGCGAAGATGATCTCCTGCTGGAGCTTCAACCCCTTGTCCTTCCAGAACTCCTGATTCATCCGCCAGAGCTTTTTGACATTCACGATCCCCACCAGTCCCTGGGCGGCGGGCGACAGCTCGGGGACGTACTTCTCGGTGTAGACGTCCACGCGCGAGACGAAGATGCTGTAGACGCTCTTGAACGCGTCCAGCCCGTTCTTGCGCCGCCGCGCGCCGCGCCACACGTTGTCGCGCGCCAGTTTGTACTGCCGCTCGGAAAAGATCAGCGTGACGTTGATCGTCACACCCGCCGCCGCCAGCTCTTCCAGCGCGTCCAGCCCGGCGGCCGTCGCGGGCACCTTAATCATGCGGTTCTTCCGCCCCGGCCCCGACGACCACTTCTTGCCCAGTTCCACATAGCGCCGCACGCGCTCGGCATGCGGCACGGCCGCGGGCCCGACGTCTTCCAGCAGCGGGTCGAGCTCGAAGCTCACGTAGCCGTTGTTCCCGCGCTCCTGCTCCCACACCGGCAAAAACGCCTGCTGCGCGTCGCCGACGAGCTGGTCGGTCAACTGCCAGGCGATGTCGGAATCGTCCAGGCCCTTGTCCATCAGCGAAAGGATCCGGTCGTCAAACGCCCCGGACTTGACGATGTCGGCGATGATGATCGGGTTCGACGTCGCGCCGCTGGCCCCCATGGCGCGGTTCTTCTTCACGAGCTCCGGCTCGATGGAGTCGAGCCAGACCTTGGTGCCGGTGCCGATGAGCGAGCGGAGTGACATGGGGGCGAGTCCTTTCGAAGGCAAAAGCCTGCCGCGCCGCGAGAATCCGACCGCGGCCGCAGCGCGCCGCATTGTAACCGGCGGGGGCGACGCGTGTCTCACACAGAAATTGTCCCGACGCGCCGACCGGCGAACGACCGACCCACCGTTCCCCCGTCCCCGGCCACCGCCCAACCACCCCCAAACCACCCCCTAAGCGGCCAATGGCGGCCAATCCCGTCGAATGGCCGTGTCTCGCGATGTTCAACCGAGCCACCACCGCGGCAAACCAAGCCATCCCCAGCCACGGACCATCCCAAAACGGCCCATCGCGCCCACGTTTCCGACACCGCCGCCGGACTAGCGCCGGGTCGGCGAGTCGGGCAGCGCCAGCTGCTCCGGCCTCAGGCCATATCTGCGGATCTCGCGCGTGCCGAGCTGCCGCTTCGCCAACGCGTAGCAATAACAGCCGTGCTCGTCGCCCAACTCCTTGAACGTCGGCTGGCGGTGGAGGACGGCGTCGTACACCGGCGGGTCGGGCTGGATATTTGGAAAGCGTGGCGCGTTTTTCGGCGAGGGATAGCTCGTCACCTCCGGCCGGACCGGACGCAGTTCGACCTCGTACCAGACGCCGTCCATCTCGCGAAAGTGTCGGCCCTCCCGCTCCACATAAACGGGCGGGGTTCGCCCGAGCCGCTGGCGGTACCAGGACGACGTCGCCCTCCCGCCGTGCAGGTAGCTCTTCGGATTCTTCTGAAGGCACCGCGTCCTGGGGTTGACGAACCAACCCCCGTGCAGCGGCTTACCCCTGCGGTCGGTGAACGTGCCGCCGGGCCCCGCCTTCACGTCCAACTGCACGTACCCGAAAGGGCCCAGCAGGTGCTGCAGGATGTGCATCTGCTGGGTGCTGTCGGGATTGATCCGCTCGCGGATCTCGGCATACACCTTGTCCCAGTGCCGGCCGACGCACGAGTTGAGGAACCGCCGCAGGGGGGCGAGGTGCTCGTTCAGGCTCTTGTAGCTATTGCGGCGACCTCGGGCCGTGCTCGAGCGCTTGGGTAACAGGTCGACGTTGCCGATCGCCTGCTGGCGCCGCTTTACCGCGCCCTTGTCGTCGTTGTTCGCGCGGCTGCCCAACCGCGGCCGCTCGACGATCACCTTGTCCATGTCTTTCCGCATGCGTCACCCGTTCCGCCGTTCGCAACGCCGCAGTGTAACACCGCCTCGACGGTCACGCAGCGCCGGACGCGTGGACTGGCTTTCGGACTCCCGTCAGTTGAGGCAATACAGAATTGAAAGCAGCGCCGAGGCGTACCACGCAACCGCCGCCACGACGTTCAGCGCCCACGCCGCGACGGCGGCGCGAATTCGCACGGGCGCGCGGACCAGCAGGAACGGGAGCCAACCGAGGGCCAGCAGCGCCAGGGGGATCGGCAGAAGTCGGCGGTAGAAGACCTCGCGGAAGCCGCTGCTGGAGTACAGCGGACCGATGAACGGGCCGAGGTTCATGCCGGTGACGATGCCACCGATTTGGGCGGCGGTGAGGTCGGTGCCGGCGACGGCGTTGTACTGCGCGCAGCCGCGCCAGGCGACCGCCATCGTCAGCAGGGCGAGTGGGAGCCAGACGAACAGGAGAGGGCGCGCCGGACGGAGGCCGCGCGCGGCGGGTTCGCGGGCGGCATACGGCAGCGGCGCGGGCCGGGCCTGGCCAACCATGGTCCCTCCAAACATCCTTAGGCGCGGCGGGCACGGTCGTTGCGGCTGATTTCGGCCGCGAGAAAGGACTCAGCCATGACAGACGAACGAAGCGACGCGATGAAGGCGACGAACAACACGCTGACTGGCCCCGACCAGGACCTGCGGCGCGACGACCGCGACTATCCGGCCGGGCCCGTCGGGGAGCGCGTACAAGTGGACAGCGGGGGCGCTCACGCCGCTCCCAACTACGGCGGCGGCCCCGGCAACCGCCTCGACCCCGACGCCGACCCGGCCGCCCCGGTCGCGCGTCACGGCGAATTGGCACGCGCGGGCGACAACACGCGCCCGGGCAGTGCGGCGGGCAACGCCGCCGGGAGCGGGCAGAACCAGCCGCAGGCGGCAACTGATCTCGACGAAGGCGCGAACCCCACGTTAGCCGGCCAAGGCGCCGCCGGCGCCGACGCGGCGCGCGTGCCCGATTCGATGATCGCCGACGAGGCCGCGTCCAACTCCATCGCGGGCGGCGGCGGTGCGCCGGCGGGCAATGCGTAAGGCGCCGCGGATCATGACCAAGGCATAGTTCGCACCCGGAGGAAATGACGTGAACCCGAATCTGGTCCCGCAGGGCGATCCCGACACGCCGAGCACGAAGCACAACGTCCACCCCGAATCCGACGCCAAGTCCGGCCCGCCGGACGCGGCGCAGACGAATTACGTCCACCCGACATCGGCCGGCGATCCCGCGCGTGCGACGGTGCCGGGTGCCGGCGTCGTACGCGCCGCCGCCGACGCGGGGCCGCTCGAAAACAACCCCGACCGCGGCTACGGCCGCCCCTTCCCCGGGCACGACCACACCGACCGCGGCACCCCGGCTTCCCCCAACGCCGAGCGCCCCGGCACGACCGACTCGGGCGACGGCGCTCGGACCGCCCGCGGCGCCACCGGGCCCGGCCTGGGCGGTGAAACCGAAGCCAACCCAGGCACCGTCCACGCCAACCTGAGCGTACCCACCGGCCCCGGCGGCACCGGCGCCCCCCAGCCCGGAAGCTCCGGCGTCCCCGCGACCAGCGACCCCAACTTCCCCGCGAACCACCAGAAGGGCGGCACCTCCGAAGAGCGCGGCAACGACGCGCCGACGGCCGACCGTTAGCGCAGAGCGCGTCTTCGATTGAAACCATCTTCAGTTAGCGGGCGTGCGCAGCACGGCGGGTTCCGCCACGACGAGCGCCGCGCGAAGCGATAACCCTACCATTCCATCCTCGAATCGAGCCGCCAATCGTCCACTCCCTTTCCGGTTAACCATCGGACGGTAAAGTACGCATGCCCGCGCGGGAACCGCCGCCCGGGCACGCACCTCTTCAGAAAGGGGACCCTCCGATGGACACCCGTCCCGCGCGCCGCCACCGCACCGTCCTCGCGCCCGCGTTTCTTACGGTCGCCCTCGCCGCCCTGGTCCCGACAGGCCCTGGTTGTGACCGCACCTCGAAGAACGACGCGCCCTCCGCGGCTACCGAGGCGGAGGCCGTCGCGGTGGCGCCGGCGCCCGCGGACCAACTGGTCATGTTCGAGATGGCGCTCTACCTGCTCTCACCGGCGAAGCAGGACCTCCCGAAGCAGCTCGCCGCCGCCCGCGCCGACAAGTTCTCCGACCTCGCCGAAGCAGACCCGGGCAACAAGCCCGACGGGCCGGTGGTGCGGGCGCGCGTCGCGCCGCTGGACCAGTACGCGCCACCCGGCACCGAAGTGCTCCGCTTCGCCGGCCACGGCCTCACGCCCGAGCACCTGAAAAAGCTCGCCGACCCCGCCGCGGCGTGGGTGCTCGACTTCGCCTGCCCGCCGGCCGACGCCTTGCGCACCGTCCGCCGCGCCGGCGCGCTGATGCTCTACCTGGCGAGGAAGAACGACGCGGTGATCTGGGACGAGATGACTCGCGAGGCGTTCGCCCCCGACGCGTGGCAGAAGCTGCGCCTCGAAGGCTGGGACGACGGCGCCGCCGGCCAGGCGGAGGGTGGCGGCGGGGCCGAGGCTCCGACCGCCGCGCCCGGCATCCCCGACGTCTCCCGCCACGTCACGATCCACTACTACACCCTCACCGAAGGCCGCCCCCCGCGCGCCATCACCCTGGGCATGGCCAAGTTCGGCTGCCCCGACGTCGTGATGCGGGAGGTGCCGCGCGTCGATTCGCGCAGCGCCGCGGGCCTGATGAACCTCGTCTGCCAGACGCTCGTCGAGCGCGGCGTGCCGCCGGAATCGACCAAGCCTCGCGCGTTCAAAGTGGACGTCGAAGCGCTCAAGCATCACGAGGTGAAGGCGTCGGCGCTGGCCGGGCAAAAGCCGGGCGGCTCCCACGCCGGGCTGCTCACGGTCCGCCCCGCGAAGCGCGAGGAGGGCGACCCGGACAACCGGCTGCTCGAGCTCACCTTCGACCGCCAGCGCGGGAAGACGCCGATCGAGCGACAGGCCGCGTTCCTGGTGGCGTTCTTTGGCGGCGAGGACAAGATTTCCCGGGCGCGCGACAACGACGCCGAATTGAACGCCGCGCGCGACCGGGCGCGGGCGGAGATCGTGTCGAAAAAGAAGCCGCAATTCCGCAAGGGCCTGCCCGGCGGCGAGGTGCTGCTGGTGAAGGCGCCGTTCAAGACGGACGACCATTCCGTCGAGTGGATGTGGGTCGAAGTGCTGACGTGGGACGCCGGCGGAAGAATCCACGGCACCCTCCAGAACCAGCCGGCCAAGGTCGCCGCGCTGCACCCGGGCTCGGAGGTGACGGTGCGGGAGTCAGAGCTGTTCGACTACATCCACCGCAAGGCCGACGGCACGACGGAAGGGAACGAGACGGGGAAGATTCTGGCGAAACAGGAGGAGTAGAGTCGCGAATACTCCGCCGCGCATCTACTCCCTCTCCCGGTACTCCGGGGGAGGGTTGGGGTGGGGGCCTTCTCGATTGAGGATTTTGGATTGCGGATCGCGGATTGAAGACGCAGAGCCCCCACCCCTGCCCTCCCCCGGAGTACCGGGAGAGGGAGCGAGGGCGCCTTGGCGTTACAGGTGAGTGAAGCGCCCTACAAGTGGTTTCAAAACGTGGCACGGGCGCCTCGCCCGTGCATCTTACTCGGGAAACCATTGGCGAGGCGCCCGTGCCGCGGAGTTTGAAACGGCTTCTACGGCTCCCACCCCTCCGGCGGCAGCTCGAACATCGCCTGAAGCCCCGCCGGGATCGACTTGGGCCTTCCGGTGGCGGCGTCGACGAAGACCCAGTTGGTCTCGCCGCGCGCCAGGACCGCGCCGTCGGCGGGGCGGGTGAAGCGGTAGCGGCGGGTCGAAAACGCCCTTCGAAAATCCGCCACCCACGTCAGCACGCGCAGCCGCTCGCCCGCGAACGCCGGCCGCAGGTACTCCACCTGGTGCGACCGCACCAGCCAGGTCGCGCCAGCCTGCTTCGTCGCGGCGGTGAGCCCGCGCGCGTCGGCGTGGTGCACCGCCGCGTCCTGCATCCACCGCACGAACTCCACGTTGTTCGCGTGCCCATTGGCGTCGATCGCCTCGGGCGGGACAAGCAGGTCGTAGGCGTGCGGTTGGACCAAGAAGGCTCCGAAGAAATCCGGCGTGCGGAATCAACGTGTCATTCTGAGCGCAGCGAAGAATCTCTCGTCCCTTGCGCGACGGACGAGAGATCCTTCGGAGTACCTCAGGATGACAACGCGCCCTCCCGTTGGATGCCCGAAGGCCGCGCTGCCTATGCTGCATCCCCCGTTCTGCATTATTCTTTGACGTCGTAGCACCAGATCATCCCCAGGTCGCGCACGTACAGCTTCCCGTCGGCCAGCGCCGGGTAGCTCCACGCCTTGCCCTTGCCCGGCTGGGGCGATCCCGGCGGCATGAACCGTCCGAGTTCCTTGTAGCCCTCCGGCGACGCGTCGACCATCGCCACCTCGCCGTTCTCGCCGTGCAAAAACAGCTTGCCGTCGGCAAAGAGCAGCGACGCCGAGCCGATGGCGCGGTCGGTCCACTTCACCTTGCCGGTGGCGAAGTCGGCGCAGATCAGCACCGAGCCGGTCCCGTAAAGCTGGTCGCCCACAAGGACCGCTCCGCCGATGGCGGTGGGCAGCTTCTTGTCGAAGTACACCTGCTCGGCCGACGCCCCGTTCGCGCCGGCGCTGATCTTCACCAGCCCGCCGCCGCCGCGCGCCGTGGCGCTGTAGACGTAGCCGTCCTTCGCGACGGGCGAGGGGATGTTGGCGGGGCTCCCCTTGGCCGTGTCCTCGTAGCGCCAGAGGAACTTGCCGGTCTTGGCGTCCACGCCGACCAGCCCCTTGCCCAGGAACGTGACATACTGCTTCACGCCGCCGGCTTCGACGACGATCGGCGAAGCGTAGGCGGCGTCGTCGCCGCCGGGGACGGCGCACTTCCAGATCGTCGCGCCGCTGTCGCGCTTCAGCGCGACGATGGTGGCGTCCGAGCCGCCGGGCGTGCAGACGAAGGCGTCGCCGTCCACCAGCGGCGACTCCGCGTACGCCCACATGCCCATCTTCCCGCCGAAGTCGCTGCGGAGGTTCTTCTTCCAGCGCACCTTCCCGTCGGCCGTCCCCATGCACACCAGGTCTCCGTCGGAGCCCAGGGCGTAGAGCACGTCGCCGACGACGGTTGGCGTCGAGCGCGAGCCGGGGTAGTTCATCGCCTTGGTGTTCGGCCCCACCTTGCCGATGCGCACCGACCAGGCCACCTTCCCGTCGGAGACGTTGCGCGCCTGCACCGACTCGTCCGCCTCGCCCTTGCTGCTGATGAGGTACAGCCGCTCCCCCGCGACCGCCGGCGCCGAGTAGCCTTCGCCGGCGTCACTGACCTGCCAGACGAGCTTGGGCCCGCCCTCGGGCCACTTCTTTGCGAGACCCGTCTCCTTCGAAACCCCATCCCGATTCGGCCCCCGCCACTGCGGCCAGTCCTCGGCCGATGCGCGTGACGCGGCGAGGAAGGTGATGACGGAGCAGAGGACTACGGCGAGCAGGAGGCGGTGATGGCGCATGAGCAAGCCCTTTCGAAATCGATTCGCCCCTTCGGCCGGTGCGGTGCGGGCGGATATGCCGACGATCGAGAAAAGGCGGGCGGCCCCGCCGCCGAAGGTCTCGGAGCGTGTACGAATACTGTAGCCCGCCCGAACGGGCGGGCAAGGCGAGGCCGCGGCAGCAGTGCGAAGCACCCAGGGCGATCTCACGTGAGGGGTCGCCTTACTCCCTCTCCCCTGTACTTGGGGGAGAGGGCCGGGTGAGGGGCTGCATTTCTGAGATTTGACATCCTGAGATTTGAAATCACAAATTACAGATTCCAAAGCCGCCCGTCACCATAACCCTCTCCCCTGAGTACAGGGGAGACGGGACAAGGCGGCGCGTGTGTCATGGAGGGTTGTGTCGCCTCGGTGGGATGTTTGCCGTTTGATGACGCCCGGCTACCGCCCGGGGCTCGCGGCGAAATGGGCCCGGACGGCTTCGAGTCCCGCCGGGGTGAACGTGCGCATCTGGCGGGAGTCGACCATGACGCCGCGCTGGACCAGTTGCGCCCGCACCCCATCGGCAACTTGCCGGCTCAGCCCCGCGGCGGTGGCGGCGGCGCCGGCGTTGAACGGCGGGTTGCCCGTCCCGGCGGCGGCGAAGGCGGCCTTCAGCAACGCGCGCTGCTCCGTCGTCCAGTAGCGCGGGTCCCTGCCCTTGTCCTTCAGCACCTGACCGGCGAGCGCCCGGCCCTCCGACGTGAAAATGCCTTCGCCGGCGGCGCTGAGCCCGTGAAAGAGGCCGCGGTCGGCGAGCTGCCGGGCGAGGGCGTCGGCGTCGGGCTGGGGGATGCCCATGCGCTCGCCCGCCGCGCGCCAGTCGAAGCCCTGCCCGCCGCCGTCTTCGAAACAGGCGAGGATGAATCGCTCTTCACGCTCGGTCGGTTGCATGGGATTTCCTCCGGGGCGTGCGGGCCGTGTCACGACCGGGCGCCGACACGCTCCACCGCTGCGACGCATGCTAACCCGGCGCGGGCGGCGGCGGCCCGCAAAAATTCTCTCGCACGCGGGAGCGGGTTGGGGTTTGATAGGCGACATGGCGGACGTCGGGGGCATGGCAGGCATGACGGTGCTGTCCGGCACGTTCGTCAACCCGGCCAGCCTGGTGCCCGCGGCGATCATGCTCGCCGGCGGAATCGTCGCGGCGGCGGCGGGGGTTCTGCTGTTCCGCCGCGCGCCGCGCGGAACTCGCGTCGGCGACGTGCCGCACTGCCCGGCCTGTGACTACGTGCTGACCGGCCTGCCCACCGGCGCGGCGGGGGCGCGATGCCCGGAGTGCGGCGCGGCGCTGGACGCGCAAGCCGTCCCCCGCGGCGAGCGCCGGTTCGACCCGGCTTTCGCCGTCGTTGGCGTGGCGCTGCTCGTCATCGCGGCCCCCATGGTCGTGGTCGCGCCGTTCGAGATGAACCGGCACGTCAACTGGTACGGCCTGCGCCGCCTGGAGACGGTGCTGGCCGACGCCGAGTCGCCGCTGCAGGGCGTCGCCACGCGGGCGTGGCACGAGCTGACCTGGCGGCAGACCGACGGCGTGGTCCTCACCCCCGCCCAGCACGAGCGGCTGGTCACGTTCGCGCTGGCGCGGATGGGGACGCCCGGCGGCCGCAACCAGCCAATGGAGAATTGGCTCGGCGCGGCCGTGCTCGACGGCGGGCTCTCGCCGGCGCAGCGGCGGCAGTTCTTCGCGGCCGCCGCGAGCGCGTCGATGCGCTCCCGCCCGACGTCCCTCCTCGGCGACGCCGTGCCCCTCGAGGTTACGTACCAATACACCGGCCCGGGAACGGCGTGGGTCCGTCTGGTCGACCGCACGATCGACGGCGTGCCACTGCCGGACCAGCCCCGGCGTGCCGGCGACGAGGCGACGGGGGCGACGGGCGTGCTGCGGCGCACCGCGACGATCGACCGGCCGGGCCGTCACACCATCCGCGCCGCCGCGCGGGTGTCGATCTACAAGGCGACGTACCCGTTCACCGACCCCCCCGGGGCAGTGGAAACGCCGCTGCACCAGCTCGACCTGCCGGTGAGCGCCGAGGTGGAGGTGCTGCCCGCCGCGCCGCCCGATTACATCCGGCGGATCAGGGACGACGACCTGGGCCCGCGACTGCACGCCGCCATCACGGCGGACTACTTCTGGTACCTCAAAATCAACAACCCCGGCGGCGACGTCTCCGGCGAGCTGGCGGTGAAGAACGCGCCGGTCGCGATCGCGTTCGACGTATTCGCCCGCGTCGGCGGGGGGCTTTACCCGATGGGGTCTTTTGCGCTGGGCAAGGGCCGCTCCGAGAGCTTCATCGTCCGCACCGACGCGGCCATGGTAAATGCCGCGACCGAGATCGACCTCGTCCTGCGCACGAGCGAAAAGGCCGCGCGGCAGACGCTCAACCAGTTCGAGGCGTGGGACGGCGAGCTCGTGTTCCCCGGGGTCACGGTGCGACGCCTCCCGCGACTTGAGCCGTGAGCGCGCCAAGGGAAGCAAGTCACCGCAGCAGCGACGCGCCGCCGTCGACGAAGATTTCCACGCCTGAGACGTGGCGGCTCAGGTCGGAGGCGAGGAAGAGGCACGTGTCGGCCACCTCGTACGGATCGCCCTGGCCGCCGTCGATGGCGGGGCTGCCCTGCGGCAGTTCGACCTGCATCTTGAGCTTCTCGGTGTGTCGCTTGGTGGTGCTCTCCTCGATGTGAGTGTGGATCTTCCCCGGGCACACGGCGTTCACGCGGATGCAGTGCCGGCCCAGCTCCAGCGCGGCCATCTTCATGAACGCCAACTGGCCGGCCTTGCTTGTGCTGTACGCGCTGGCGCCTGCGGAGGAGAAGGTGCGGGTGCCGTTGACGCTGCTGGTGATGAGGATGCTGCCGCCGGCCGAGCCGTTGCGCTTGAGGTGGGGGACGGCGTAGTGAACCGTCAGGAAGGTGCCGCGCAGGTTGATGGCGATGGTCTTGTCCCACTCCTGCGGCTTCAGCTCGTCCAGCGGCGCCCAGACGCCGTTGACGCCGGCGTTGGCGAAGGCGACGTCGAGCCGGCCGAATTGCTTGACGGCTTGGTCGATCGCCTGCTTCACGTCCTTCTCGTTAGACACGTCACAGTGGACGTAGAGCGCAGAGCCGCCGGCCTTCTTTATCTCCGCGACGACCTTTTCGCCCTCGGCGTCGTCCGTGTCGGCGACCGCCACCTTGGCGCCCTCGCGCGCGAAGCGCAGTGCCGCAGCCTCGCCGATGCCGCTGGCGGCGCCGGTGATGAAGGCCGCTTTCCCGTCGAGCATTCCCATCCGCAGTTTCCTTTCGATGCGCGTCGGTCGCGCGGTCGCGAAAATAGCAAGAGGCGTGCCCCGGACGCCCGATAAGGGAATGCCGCATGGGGCGGCGCCATTGGAATCCGAAAGGGTGTTTACGATGAACCGAGTCGCGGGTTACGTGCTGATCGTCGCCGTCGCTTTGCTGGCCGTGGTTACCTTGGCGCAGCGGGCGCCGCAGGCGTCGGCGGCGCCGCAGGCGGGGGACTGGGGCCGGCGGTGGGAGTACGCGGCGCTGAAGTTCAACCTCATGAAGGAGCGGTGGGACTGGTCGTCGCCGACGGAAAACTACTCCGACGACAAGCTCAGGATCTTCCGCGCGCTCGGAGGCCAGGGCCGCCAGCCCGGCGGCGTGTCCTACGTGGACATCGCGACGCAGGCGGGCCAGCAGGGGTGGGAGGTGATCGCGGTACTTCAACGCGACGCCGGGACCGAGATCTGGTTCAAGCGGCCCACGCGGTAAGGCGCGGAGGTGGTGGAGGGGTGGTGTGGCAGGGCAGTCGAGTAAATGCCAATGTGGCGGCGCGACTACCCCACCACACAACCACTCCACCACCCAACCACCTTCGGACCTAAGCGGCCGGCTTCTCGAGCTTGCCGTTGCCCAGGAAGTACGCCGCGTGGCGGTCGGAGCGGCCGATGGTCACCTTGCCCTCGCGGCCGTCCTCGAGCTTCACCACGCACTGCGGCTTGAAGACCTGGATCGGCGGGGCGGGGTTGGGCAGGCGAAAGTGCCCGCCCCAGATGCTCACGCCCGGCTCCTCGTCGAGCTCGATGAGCGCCTTCTTCACCAGCGGCTTGCCCGCTAGGTCGTAGATCGATCCGCTGTATACTTTCATGACGTGACCTCCCATTATCACTTCGGCAATTCCCGCCACGCCCCCCAGCATTGGGGCCACTTCCCAGCCAGGCGCCGGCAGCCGAACGCCCGATAACCGCGTGAAAACTGCCACTCTGGCACCCGCGCCCTCGCCCACGTTGCCCCGCGTGCTACGCGTAAATTTTAAGAAGCAATGACCCTTGCGCGCGTCCCGCCTTGGCCCGGGCTTCTGGCACGGAGTTTGTCCAGTCATTTCGACGAAACTCCAGGTCCATTGGTGCGAAAGGAGGTAACGCAATGTTGGCACGATTGGGCAATGACTTCGGCTTCGGAATGGGCAGTCTCCCGGGCGGCGCCACGGCTCCGCTCCTGCGGCTCAACGCGGACATGAACCGCATGCTCGAGGGATTCTTCGAGGACCGCCCGGGCGTGCGCCCTTACGGGGCCGGGTACCCCGCGATGAACACCTGGGAAGACGGCGACGCCGCCTACGTGGAGGCCGAGCTCCCGGGCCTGGGCATGGACGACATCGAGATCCTGGTGTACGGCAACGAGGTGACGATCACCGGCGAGCGGAAGATCGAAGCCGCCGAGGGCGCCAACTGGCACCGGCGCGAGCGGTCGCAGGGCAAGTTCACCCGCTCGATTTCGCTGCCGTGGGACGTCGACGCGGACAAGGTGGAGGCGCGGCTGCGGGACGGCGTGCTGACCGTCCGCCTGCCCCGGTGCGAAGCCTGCAGGCCGAAGAAGATCAAGGTCGAAGGTTAATCTCGCTTCATTGCTTACTGCCAGATCAGTCAGCCAAAGACAGAGAGGAGGTAACTCCATGGCACAGACAAAGAACAACACGGCAATCGAGAAGCGACCCGAAGTCGCGAATACCAATCCGAATGGGAACGCGAACGCGGTGACAGTACCGGACCGACAGCAGCAGCAGGAAGCGGCCGCCGCCGCGACCTGGTACACGCCGCTGGTCGACGTAATCGAGAACGAAGACGGCTTCGTGTTCCAGGTCGACCTACCGGGCGTGAAGCCGGGCGACGTCGACGTCAGCTTTGAGAACGGCTCGCTCGTGATCGAGGCCAAGGCCGCGCCGCGCCAGCCCGCGGGCCGGAGCTACCTGTGGCGCGAGTACGGCGTGGGCAACTTCTACCGCTCGTTCAACATCGCCGCCGCGGTGAACGCCGAAGGAATCAAAGCGCAGCTCAAGAACGGCGTGCTCGAGCTGTACGTGCCCAAGGCCGAGTCGGCCAAGCCGCGGAAGGTCAAGGTCCAGGGTGACTAGGCCCGGCAGTTTGGTTCTGTTCAACCATTGAGAGGCACGGGCCCCTTGCGGCCCGTGCCTTTGCATTTCCTCGCCGCGCGCCACCCCACCTTGCCAGCGGGCTCCGCGGCACGGCGGCGCCGCGCGGATGCGCAGTTGCCGAGTCGTCGTGGCCCGGCGATACTCGCGCCGGCGCGCCATGGACGACACATCGGACGACATTTTCGACCAGATCTGCACCCCCAAGCGCGGCATCAACCGCGAGACGCTGGAGACGGTGATCGTCCTGGCCGTCGAGATCGCGCGCGAGGGGCGCGAGGGCCGGCGGATCGGCACGCTCTTCACCGTCGGCGACGCCGAAGAGGTGCTCCAGCGCTCGCGCACGCTCATCCTCGACCCGCTGCACGGCCACCCGCGCGAGCGCAAGCTCCTGCTCGACCCCGACACGCGCGAGACGATTAAGGAACTGGCGCAGATGGACGGCGGGTTCGTCGTCACCGACGACGGCGTCGCCGTCTCGGCGTGCAGGTACTTCAGCGCGCCCGCCGACAACATCACCCTCCCCCTGGGCCTGGGCAGCCGCCACCTCGCCGCCGCGGCCATCTCCTATCACACGAGCGCGGTGGCGGTGGTGGTGTCGGAGAGCTCGGTCGTGCGCGTGTTCGACAACGGCGAATTGATCTCCGAGATCATCCCCGAGCTGTGGATGCTCCGGCACTACAGCCTGCACGTCTCGGGCAAATACCGCCAGCGCCGGGCGAACCAGTTGACGGTGGTGAGCAAGGAAGACGAGGGGTAGGGGCAGTCGGGCTCTGTTTCACACACGGATCACGCGCGCACCTTACTCCCTCTCCCGGTACCCCGGGGGAGGGCAGGGGCGGGGGCTCTTCGCCGTCAATCGCAAATCAAACATCCCAAATCAGAAATCCAAGAAGACGCCCCCACCCCAACCCGCCCCCGGAGTACCCAACGTTTTCAGTCTGCGCCGTAAATGCGCTGGGCAGAGGCGCTTGCACGTCATTCTGAGCGCAGCGAAGAATCTCTCGCCCCTCGTGCAAGAAACGAGAGATTCCTCGCAAGCTCGGAATGACAGATAAGGACTTAGGGCGCAAACTAAAAATGTTGGGAGTACCGGGAGAGGGAGGAGACGGATTCGTGAAACCGGCGCCCGCCCGATCGCGATGGCGATTGCGTCAGTCGTTATCACTCCGCCTTCCCCGCCGCTTCCATATGCTTCTGCAATTCCGCCTCGTCCTTCACGGTGATCACGTGCCCGTCGGCGAAGCCCAGCACGGCCGGGGGGTCCCACTTCTCGCCCTTCTCGTACACCAGCAGCGTGTCCGAGACGCTGGGCAGCGCCGTGATGCTGAGCTTCGGCTTCAGGTACTCGTAGCGCGCCGCCCCGCGCGGGTTGCGCAGTAGCGCCGCCGCCATGGCATCATTTCCGCCGGCGGCGGTCTTTGCGGCCTGCTCGAGGGTGTCGGGGAACTGCCCCTGGTGCACGTCGGCGTACATGATGCAGCCGAGCAAAAGTTGGCGGACTTGGTTAGCCGACTGCGACACCGCCGCCCTCCGCCGCGCCGTCCGCATGGCCGCGGCCAGCGGGGGAACGACGTCGTTTAGCCCCGTGCGGTCGATGAAGATGACGACGCGGTCCCGCTCCACCTTCGGCTCGGCCACGCGGGCGAGGCGGTCCATCGCGTCGGCGCCGGCGGCGCGGCGCAGCTCCGGCAGGCCGGACACGAGTTTCAAGACCCTTCCCAACAGGTCGGACATCGCCTTGGCGGCGGCGGCGTCCTGGGATTGGACGACCAGGCGGAGGGAGCCGTCCGGCGGGAGGCTCACCGCGAGCCGGGCCCAGCGCGCGCCGCGGGTGAGCGTGCCGGCGCTCCCGCCGCCGATTTCGGCCGGCAGGGCGGGGAGCATTTCTTCGACGACCTTGCGCATGTCATCAGTCGGCGCGATCGCGGCGACGATCGCGGCGCGTTCGGCCCCTCCCGCCGCGGCGCCTGCGCCTTTGCCTTCCCCTTCGCCCGCAAGGACCTTCGCCAGATCCTCCCGCGCCGCCGGCTGCGCCGCGCGCAAGCGTTTCAACGTCGCAGACGTTCCCGCCACCACGGCGTCGTCGATCGTCTCCGCGGTCCAGTCGGCGCCGCCGGCGCCGCCCGCGCCGGCGATCGCCTCGCCCTTTCCGCCCGCGGCACCGCCCGTGGTCAGCACGTTGGCGATGGCCCGGGCGTCGCCACCGTTGTCCTTGGGCAACGGCACGACGAAGAAACCTGGGGCCGCGCCGCGGAACGGCGCGTCGGCGAGGGACACGACCAAGAACACCTGCTTCGCCCCCGCCTTCTCCAGGCCCTGCAGGGCCGCGTCGACGAACTGTTGGCCGCCGGGTACGCCGGCGCGGGCGTCCACCCGGGCCCCGCCGGTCGTTTCCGCCAGCCACTTGGCCGCGGCGTTGACGTCGATCCGGTCGAGATCGAACCGGACGACGGCCGCGGTTTGCTCGTCGACGAAGCGGGAGGGCATCTCCTGGGCGGTGACGAGTCCGGGGGCCATCGCGATCCACAGCATGGCCGCCTTTAGAACGGTCGGCCTGCGCAATAGGTTGTTCATAGTGACCTCGGAAGAAGATCGAGCGAATGAGTTAGCGATTAACGGTAATTTCAAATCGGGGCGAGGGGCTGGTTTGCTCCGCGGGGACGCGCGGCGCCTGGAGCACGGCGCCCTCCGGCGTCCGCTCGAAGCGGAACGGCTTGCCGCTGACGGGGTCGGACGGGAGCGGCGACCCTTTGACGTCGTCCAGTGATTCAGGGAGCCTCCCGTCGTTCTCGGCGGCGTAGGCGCGGACTGCCTCAATGACGCGCAGCGCCGCAATCGACCGGTCCACTTGCGCCAGCCGCAGCCGCGTGAGGTTCAGCGCGGGCAGCAACGCGCTAAACGGATTGGCGCCTTCCTCGGCCTCGCTCCGGTCCATCTCGCGCAGCGCCCGGCTGATGACGCCGGCGCCCTGCGAGTACGGGAGCACGAACCCCTTCCACAACTCGTCCGACCACTCCCGGTAGCGTCGGTATTGGTACGTGCCGACGACGTACGCGACCGGCAGCGCGGCGACGCGATCCTCGGGAACGCCGGACGCGATCAGAGCCTTCTTCGCCGCCGGGTACGCCTTCGCGGCGAGCACGGCGTCGGCGACCGCGTCGGCCCCCCAGGCGGGCTCGTTGCCGCGCCGGCCGGGAGTCGCAAGCGCCCGAACCGACCGCCAGACCTTTTGCCACTGCTCCGGCGGAAGTTCGCCGCGGGCGGCGCGAGCCAGGTCGGGCACGGTGAAGTCGATGAAGGATCGGTCCCACTGCATGGACGACAGCGGGTCGATGAAAGGCTGCGGGAGCGCCGAAAGGGGCCAGTAAAGGTTGGGCGCCCCGGGCGACCCGGCAAATTCCTGCGCCCGCTCCAACATGATCTGGGCGACGCCTGCCGCGAAGAGGGACTGTACCAGCACCGCCTGCTCGTTCAGGTGACGCGCCAGCGTCAGCCCGGTGCGCAGCGTAGCTGCGGCGTCGTCGTAATGACGGTCGAGGATCTGCAATCGAGCCCGCACCGAGAGCAGACGGGCGAGCGTGCGGAGCTCCGGCAATTGCGGGAGCAAGGTGTTCGGGCCGTCCTCCCGGATCGACAGTTCCCACCGGCACGAGTCGCGCAGCGTGGCCAGCTCGACCTGGTGCAGGGCGCTCTCGTACCGGGCAACCAGCGCCTGCGCGTCGGTTCGGTCGCGCCCGAGCTCGGCGGCCGTCGCCGACAGATAGCGGTCGAGACGCTCGTTCTCGCTCGCACCGGGTCCCGCGGCGGGGGGACCTGACCCGCGCGCCGGAGCGCCGGCGGCGGCGCCCACGCCCGCGCCCGCCGCGCGGGCCTGGGCCGCTAGCAGCGTCGCGGTGAAATAGAGCGGGGCGGCGTTGCCGGGTCGCAGGTCGGCCTGGTCGTGCAGCAACGCGTGCTTCAGCGCCGGCCGGCCGGGCGCGGCGGGTGCGATGCGGAGCGCGACGACGGCCTGCGGCTCCTCCGGCGTTTGCGCCGGGGCGGCCAGGCTGATCGTCACGATCGTGCAAAGGGCAATGAAGCTGGCGGGTGTTCGGGTCATATTACGCCTCACGATGCGGGCAGCCGTTGTGCGTCGGTTCGGGTCGTCGGCGCCTGGGCGCTGCTGAAGGCGGCACGGACGTCGCGCACGGCGTTCACGCCTCGCGCGGTCACGGCCCCGCGCAGGGCGAGGTATCCGTCGTCGGCCCGGGCAAAGCTCTGGCTGAACGGGCCGGCGCGCGTCGCCGCGTATTGCCCGGACGCCGTGTCGTCGTTGTCATACTCCGGGTCGTCCAGGAGATTCGCCGCGCCGCCCGCGTCCCGCTCTGCGTAGACGACACGCTCCCGCGGGCCGGCCGTCCCCGGACGCGCGGCGTCGCGCCAGGCCCACGACGCGCCCAGCGCGAGGGCGATCACCGCGGTCGCGGCGCGCCAGATCGTGACGCTACGCCGCGCACGCGCCCGCCCGACGGCGGCGCCCGCCTCGAAGAGCAGCCAGTCGCGGCGCAGCGCCGCGGGCGCCGGACGCAGAGCCCCCATCGCCGCCGCTAGTTGCTTCTCGGCCGGCGTTAGTCCGTCTTGTTCGCGTTCGGGTTTGCGCATGGTTCTGTCCTCGATTCCATGACCCGGCGGACGCCCGCCAGGCCCTTGCGGTAATGGTCGTGCACGGTGGAGAGTGGCGCGCCGGTGACATCGGAAATCTCCGCCAGCGTCATGCCCGACCACAGCCGCAGCAGGATGATCTCCCGCTGCGCCGCGGGCAGGGACTGCAAGGCTTCCTGTGCGGCCCGTGCGTCGATCGGGTCTTCCGGGCGCGGCTGGAACCACTCCGAGTGTTCCCGCGCCACGTCGCGCTCGCGCCGGCCGCGGCGCCAGAGCGAGCGGGCGGCGCCGATGGCGGCGTTGCGCGTGGCGCGGTAGAGCCAGGCCCGCGCGTTCGCCGGCCGCTGCCCCCCGGGCTGCGCCACGAGCCGGACGAAGACCTCCTGCACCACGTCCTCGGCCGCGCCGCGGTCGAGCCACTGGCGGGCGTAGAGGACCAGTGCCGCGCCGTAGGCGTCGAACCAGCCGCCGAGGGTGGCCGGATCGACCGGCGCGCCCCCGCGGGCGCGGCTCGCGGGGCCGCGGGGCGGTTCTTCGAGCGATTCACTGCCGTCGTCTGCACTCATCGCGGCCGTTCAACCGTATGACGCCGCGGGGCGGCAAACTTTCGGCGCGGGAACGGAAAGGACCATGATTGATCAGTCGCTTGTGACTGCCCGCTAAAGCGGGCCAGACCGGCGGTCATGCGGACGGTTCTCCTGTTTTTCTGACCGGCACGGGATTGGAGATGGTTGGAGAATGGAAATCGACGGGCGCTTTCCCTACCTTGCCCCGGTGGACTCGCACGTCAATCCGCCCGCCCTCCCGGCTCCGCCGGCGCCATTCCGCCCTGGCATCGCCGCGGAATGGATGCTGGAGGAACACGTCGACTTTCTCAACCACGGCTCCTTCGGCGCGGTGCCGCGGGTCGTGTTCGACGAGCAGACCGAATGGCGCCGCCGGGTGGAGGCTAAGCCGGTGGAGGTGCTGGCGCGGCGCGGCGACGAGCTGATCGCCGCCGCCAAGGCCGCGGCGGGGGCGTGGCTGGGGATGCGGCCGGACGATTTCGGGCTGGTCACCAACGCGACCGACGGCGTAAACGCGGTGCTGCGCTCGCTGACGCTACGGCCGGGCGACGAGCTGCTCACGACCAGCCATGTGTACAACGCCGTCCGCCAGGCGATGAAGTACGTCGCCGGGCGCGCCGGCGCAACCTACCGCGAAATCGCCGTGCCGCTCCCGCTCGCCAGTCCCAGCGACGTAGTCGAGCGCGTCGCGGCGGGGCTGTCGGACCGCACGCGGCTGCTCGTGATTGACCACGTCACTTCGCCCACGGGCCTGATCTTTCCGGTCGAGCCGATCGTGCGCGTGTGCACCGAGCGCGGCGTGGACGTCCTGATCGACGGCGCCCACGCGCCCGCGATGCTGCCCTTAAACGTGAGCGCGATCGGCGCCGCGTACTACGCCGGCAACCTGCACAAGTGGGCGTTCGCGCCGCGCGGCGCGGGCTTTCTCTGGGTGCGCCCCGATCGCCAGGCCGACGTCCACCCGACCGTCATCAGCCACCGCCTCGGCGAGGGCGTCGCGCGCGAGTTCGCCTGGCAGGGCACGCGCGACGTGACGGCGTGGCTCACCGTGCCCCGCGCGGTGAAATTCCTGGCCGACCTCGGCGAGCAGCGCGTCCGCGACCACAACCACGCTCTGGCGGTCTGGGGGCACCGCCTGCTGTACACACGGTGGGGCGTCGATCCGATCAGCCCCGCCGACGGCTCTATGCTCGGCTCGATGGCGGCCGTGCCGCTGCCGCGGGCGCTTCAGGACATGAGCGAGCAGCAAGGCGAGGCGCTCCAGCGCCGGCTCTACGCCGCCCACCGCTTCGAAGTCCCGCTGCACTGCTTCGCCCGCCAGTGGCTCCTGCGGGTCTCGTGCCAGGTGTATAACACCGCGGCGCAGTACGAACGACTCGCAGAAGTAGTGGGCTCCCTCTCGCAAGGGTGAGACATGCGAAACACGATCCGAATCCTGACGTTCGTCCTCTCGCTATCGGCGCCCTTAATGGCGGCGGCGAGTCCCCCGGCCAGGCGCCCCCCCAACGTCGTGCTCATCTTCTGCGACGACCTCGGATACGCCGACGTCGGTTGTTACGGCGCCAAGGGCTACGTCACGCCCCACATCGATCGCCTGGCCGCGGAGGGCTGCCGGTTCACTGACTTTTACGTGGCGCAGGCGGTGTGCTCGGCGTCGCGCGCGGCGCTGCTCACCGGGCGCTATTCCAACCGGGTCGGCATCCTCGGCGCCCTCGGCCCGGGCGCGAAGAACGGCATCCGCGCCGAGGAGCTGACGCTGGCGGAGGTGTTCAAGTCGCGCGGCTACGCCACCGGGGCCTACGGCAAGTGGCACCTCGGAGACCACGGCCGGTTCCTCCCGACCGACAACGGCTTCGACGAATACTTCGGCCTGCCCTACTCCAACGACATGTGGCCCGGCCACCCGGAGACGCCCAAGGCATACCCGCCGCTGCCGCTGTTCGACGGCAAGACGGTGTTGGAGCGCAACCCCGACCAGCGCAAGCTGACCACCGCCTACACCGAGCGCGCCGTGGACTTCATCGATAACAACAATGATCGCCCGTTCTTCCTGTACCTCGCCCACTCGATGCCGCACGTCCCGCTGCACGTGTCCGCCAAATTCGTTGGCAGGAGCGGGCGCGGGCTGTTCGGCGACGTGATCGAGGAGATCGACTGGTCGGTCGGGCAGGTGATGGACGCGCTGAAGCGCAACGGGCTGGACGACAACACGCTGGTGATCTTCAGCTCCGACAACGGCCCCTGGCTCAGCTACGGCGACCACGCGGGATCGGCCGGGCCGTTTCGCGAGGGCAAGGGGACGACGTTCGAGGGCGGCGTGCGCGAGCCGGCGATCTTCCGCTGGCCCGGCCGAATCCCCGCCGGCGCGACCTGCCGCGAGCCGGCAATGACCATCGACATCCTGCCGACGATGGCGAGCCTCATCGGGGCGGAACTGCCGCGCGGGCTGGTGCTCGACGGCAAAGACATCTGGCCGCTGGTCTCGGCGCAGCCGGGGGCGAAGTCGCCGCACGACGCGCTGTATTTTTATTGGAACCGGGAGTTGCAGGCGGTGCGGGCCGGGAAGTGGAAGCTGCATTTCCCGCACGATTATCGGGCCCAGACCGAGACCACTCGGGCGGCCCGCGGCGGCAAGCCGGGGCAGTACCGGCAGGAAAAGATCACCGCCACGTCGCTGTTCGACTTGGAAGCCGACCCCGGCGAGACGAAGGACGTGGCCGCGGATCATCCCGACGTGGTGCAGCGCTTGTCGGCCCTGGCGGACCGGGCGCGCAACGACCTGGGCGATTCCCTCCGCCCGCCGGAAAACAAGCCCTCCGCCGCCCCGGCGAAGTCTTGATGCACCCGGCGGTTTAATCCGATAATGAGGGTGGAGCAACCCCATGACGAACCCGGCGAAGCACACAACCCTCATCGCGGCGACCCTCCTGGCGGCTGGCGTGGTCGTGACGTCGCTGGCGTGCCACTCCGAGGCGCCGACGCCGGCGCGCCACGGCGCCCCGCGTAAGCAGAGCCCCACGGGGATGGCGCCTTCCGAGCAGTTCCCGGTGATCGTCCGCATCGTCGGCCGTCACCAGACGATCACCGTCACCGCCGGGTCCGAGGGGCCGCTTTACTCCGCGGCGACGAACGACGGGAAAATGCTCGTCGCCAAGGCGACGCTGGAGCGGTTGCGCCGGGAGCACCCGGACCTTTATCAGCAGATCGAACCCAGCATGGCGGTCGAGGCGAACAACACGCTTCCCGCGCGGCCGGCCGGGGAATCTTCCAAACGCGCAGACGTCGCGCGGACCCCGTTCATGATGGGGTCCGTCGAGTAAACACACGTCAGCGAAAAGGGGCCCCCTTCGGGGTCCGGCTAAACGGGGGAACTCGCGGGCCCAGCCGGGCTCGCCTGCTCTGCCCCCGGGAACTGCACGTCTTTCACTTCCAACTGCACGCTTCGGTAGCCGTTGTACTCGTTGATCGACGGCTCAACCGCCAAGTCGATGGTCGTCCCCGTCGGCAGTTGCTCGAACATCGGGCCGTAGCCGAAGGCGATGCACTTGAGCGTGCGCGGCCCCGCGCCGGGGCCCTGGCGGACGACCAGTTGGAGGTGGTCGCCGCCGGAGCCCACGCGTCGAGGAGGGGCCGCGATCTCCAGCCCGCGGCAGCACAGCAGCGGGCGCGGGTTGCCGTGGCCGAAGGGGCCGAGGCGCTTGATTTCCGTGACCAAGCCTTCGGTCACCTGCGGAAGCTCCGCCAGGCAGTCGAGCGACAGCTCGGGCACGAGCTGCTGCGGGCTGAGCGTCCGGCCGGCGTGCTCGCAGAACTGGCGGCGGAAGTCCTCGAACTTCTCCGTCTGCAGCTTTAAGCCCGCAGCCATCTCGTGTCCGCCGTAGGTTTCTAAATGGTCGGCGCACGCCGCCAGCGCGTGGCACAGGTGAAACCCGGCGATCGACCGCCCGCTCCCCGAGCCGTGGCCGTTGCTCAGGGCGACGAGCACGGCGGGGCGGTGGTAGCGTTCGACCATGCGCGACGCGACGATCCCGATCACGCCGGCGTGCCAGTCGTCGCGGCCGAGCACGATCGCGCAGCTGCCGTCGCCGTCCAGCTTCAGCTCCGTCACCTGCTCGACCGCCTGCGCGAAGATCTTGCGCTCGATCGCCTGGCGGGCGCGGTTCTGCTGCTCGAGGTAGGTGGCGATCTCGGTCGCCTTGGCCTCGTCCGCGGTGGTGAACAGCTCCACCGCCAGCCGCGCGTGGCCCATCCGCCCGCAGGCGTTGAGTCGGGGGGCCAGCTTGAAGCCGACGTCGAAGCTGTCCAGCGCCTGGCCCGTCAGACCCGCGGACGCGATCAACGCGCGCAGTCCGATCAGCTTGCTCTCGCGCAACCCCACCAGCCCCTGGTGCGCGATGATCCGGTTCTCGCCGACCAGCGGCACCACGTCGGCGATCGTCCCCAGCGCCGCCAGCGCCATGGCGTTCACGAGGAAGTCCCGGAACGGCTCGCTGACCCGGTCGCCGCCGGTCATCGCCTTGCCGATCCCCCACGCCAGCTTGAACGCCACTCCGGCGCCGCAGAGGAGCGGGTTGGGATATGGCGCCGCGCCGCCCGGCGCGGGCAGGCGGGGGTGAACAACGGCGTAGCAGTCGGGGAGGAGGATGCGTGGTGGGGTGGTGGGGTGGTGGGGTGGTGGAGTAGAGGCCCCGCCATCGACACCACCACTCAACCCCTCCACCACTCCACCACCGTCCTCGCGCCACTCGTGGTGATCCGTGACGATCAGATCCACGCCGCGCTCGCACGCCACCCTCACCTGCTCCAGCGCGGTGACGCCGCAGTCGACGGTGATGATGAGTTGGGCGCCGTCGTTGCAGATCTGGGTGATCGCCTCGCCGTTCAGGCCGTAGCCTTCCTCGATGCGGTGGGGGATGTAGAACTCGGCCCTGCCCCCGAGGGTTTTGATGGCGTGCCAGAGGATGGCGGTGGCAGTGATTCCGTCGACGTCATAGTCGCCGTAGATGACGATCCGCTCGCCGTCGCGCACCGCGCGGGCGACGCGCTCCGCCGCGCGGATCAGCCCCGGCATCAGCGCGGGGTCGTGCAGGCAGCGCAGCGTGGGGCGCAGGAAGCCCTGGCAATTGTCGAGGTCGCGCAGGCCGCGGTTGAGCAGAATCTGGGCGATCAGCGGGGAGGTCTTGAGCCGCCCGGCGAGTTCCGCCGCCGCCGCGGCGTCGGGGGGCGCGAGGTTCCAGCGTGTGGGTCGGTACATCCCTGTCCGTTTGACCGTGAATCAAAGAATCGAAGAGGCCAATTCTAGCGGCGCGGCGGCCCGATTCCCAATTCAATCGGAGTTCGCGAGCGTCCCTCTCGCACGATCCTAACGCCCGTTCCCCACCGCCCCGCGCCCGGCCCCGTCGCCCGCCCCGGCTCCGTCCCCGCCGAGTTCGGACTCGAGCCGCTGGATCTGTACCTCCTTCGCTTCCACTTCTTTTTTCACCGCCTCGATCTGGTTCTCCTTGACCTCGATCTCCTTCTTCTCGCTGGTGATGTCGATCCGCAGCCGCGAATACAGGTTCATGTACGCGTTGGCGACGAACACGAGTGCGAAGAAGGCGATCAGGTACCCGCGCCACCCCTCGTACATCAGGTGGTAGCGGGTGACCACCAGGAAGAACACTGTCACGTAGTGGCTGAAGCAGTACTCGCAGGTGAAAAGGTAGAAGAACTTGCGCTTCAGCAGGCTGTCGCACACCTTGCTCTTGTGCTGGCACACCTCGCGGACTTCGCGGAAGACTTCCTCGAACACCACCGTCCGCGCCACGCAGGCGATCGGGATCGCCAGCACGAACAGGCCGACGATTTGCTGCCAGTTGAGGGTCATGCGGAAGCCTTGCCGGGCCGTTCGCAGTTCGATTCTATACCCCGCCCGCGCCCGCGGTCGGAACGGGCAAAGCCGCCCACGCCCGTCCAATGCCGTCCGCCGCGGCGCAATGCAATCCTGCTAACCTTTCGGCGCCGGCCGCGTCTTCACTGGCAACGGCGCCGCCTCACGCAGGGCCGGCGGCGCCCCATTTCAATCCGGAAGGAGCACCCATGTCACGCGGAATGCTTTCCGCCGTGGCCGTTGCTGTAAGTCTGGTTTGTCTGATCCTGTCGGGCTGCATGATCATTGCCAGCGACGCCCCCGAGGCGCACTGCCCCAACACGCTGGGAAAAGAGCTGCGCGACCTGAAGGTGGCGCGGGACGACGGGGCGGTCAGCAACGACGAGTACCACGCCGCAAAGGACAAACTCCTGGCGACGTACGGCAGGCGGTGAGCCTCCTTTCCAGCACATTGGGATCCTAAGCTTAGAATTCCACGTGGACAAGTTGTCGCG